>Ga0070741_10005450_pt1 | contig 28288 bp, 30 predicted proteins | sample Coa_R1_4_FD_66440 | JGI IMG/M metagenome (GOLD analysis project Ga0070741, IMG submission 66440) | Surface soil microbial communities from Centralia Pennsylvania, which are recovering from an underground coalmine fire - Coalmine... | ecosystem: Environmental > Terrestrial > Soil > Unclassified ... | reverse complement strand
CCTCACCGGGCGGAGAGTAGCGCCCGAAGCGGCGCGCGACCGGTCACGCGGAGCGCGGGCGGGCACGCGGGCCCGCGAGCGCCCGGGTGCCCGGACGCGGAGCGCCCTCAGGCGACCTCGCGCAGCCTGCCCGTCTCCACCTCGTAGACGAAGCCCCGGACTGCGTCCTTGCGCGGGATGAACGGGCTCGCCTTGATCCGGGCGATCGACTGGCGCACGTCGGCCTCGAGGTCGCTGAACGCCTCGGCCGCCCACTCGGGCCGCACCCCGGTCTCCTCCTCGACCCGGCGGCGGAACTCGTCGTCGCTGAAGGTGAGCATCCCGCAGCCGGTGTGGTGGATCAGCATGATCTCCTCCGTCCCGAGCAGCCGCTGCGAGATCGCGAGCGAGCGGATCACGTCGTCGGTGACGGCGCCACCGGCGTTCCGGATCACGTGCGCGTCGCCCTCGCGGAGCCCGAGCAGCCCGTACGGGTTCAGGCGCGCGTCCATGCAGGCGACGATCGCCAGCCGTTTCCCCGGCGGGAGCGGCAGCTCCGCTCCCGCGAAGCGCTCCGCGTAGCCCCGCGCGTTCTCGAGCAGCTCGTCGACCGCGCTCATCTTCGCCTCCCTTCGTCGTCGCGTGCGTCGCAATACTACAAAAAGTGAAGCGACTGGGCGACCGTCCGGGCGCGAGCGAGGCGGCCACCCCTTGAGCTGGCCCGCTCGCGGCGTACCGGGACGGTGAGGGACCGAGGAGAACGGAGGGCGCCGACGGCGATGGCCCTGAGAGCGGGAAGCACGACCTTCGAGCAGGCGGTGCTCGAGCGCTCGTTCGAGCGCCCGGTCGTCGTCGTCTTCACGAGCGGCTCCGCGCCGCCGTGCCGGATCTTCGAGGCCGCGCTCGCCGAGGAGGTCGCGAGCCGCGGCTCGGGGATCGCGCTCGTCGCGGTCGACCTCGACCGGAGTCCCGGGCTCGTCGAGCGCTTCCGGCTGCAGATGGTCCCGACCGTGCGCGCCTTCCGCGACGGGGAGGCGGTGGCGGGCTTCGTCAGCGCCCGGCCGCGCGCGGCGGTGGGCGCCTTCCTCGACGCGCTGCTCGGGCCGGGGAAGGCCGAGGCGATCGTCGAGGAGCTGCGGGCCGAGCGCGAGTGGCGCGAGGTCGTGGCGGCGCTCGACGAGGGCGACCACGAGCGCGCGTTCGAGCTCCTCCTCGACCGCGCCGCGCACGGGGACGCCGCGCGGCGCGAGCGCGTCCGCGAGCTGATGGTCGCCCTGTTCGCCGAGCTCGGGAGCGAGCATCCGCTCACCGAGCGCTACCGGCGCCGCCTCGCGAGCGTCCTCTACTGACCGCCGCGCGACGAGGTTCCGCCCGTCGACGATCGCGGTCGAAAGGCGAGCTTGCCGCGTACGACGTCGTCCCGACGTCGACCCGCCCGTCGTCGAGGACGGCCGCGCCGCGCCGCCCCCACGTCGCCGCCGTGCGCATGTCCCCACCCGGGGGCGGGCCGCCGCGGGACGGGTGAGATTCGCCGTCGTCGCAGTCAGAGGAGCTCCGAGATCGCGGCGGCGGCGCGGGCGGCGCCGCCGGCGTCGACGGGCAGGTAGTCGACGTCCCTGCCGATCTCCTCGACGATCGCGGCGGCGATCTCCGCCGGGCCGTCGGTCTCGTAGTCCATGACCCGGCCGGCCCGGTAGCGCTCGAGCCGGTGGCCGACGTGGAGCTGCTGCTCGAAGTGGTGCCGGAGCGGGAAGGCGAGGAACGGACGCCGGTTGGCGGTGAGCTCCATCGCGGTCGTCAGGCCGCCCTGGACGATCGCGAGGTCGCAGGCGGCGAGGTGGCGGTAGAGCTCGTGGACGTAGGGGCGGACCTCGAGGCCGTCGCAGGCGGGCAGCGAGCGCGGGTCGATCCGCGGCCCGGCGACGACGACCATCCGCAGCGCCGGGAGACGCTGCTTGGCCTCGGGGAAGGCGGCGATCACGCGCTCGAGGAGGCCGGCGCCGACGCCCGAGCCGCCGACGGTGACGAGGCAGAGCGCCTCGTCGTCGCGGTAGCCGAGCTCGGCCCGCAGCCGTTCGCGGTCGGCGAGGTCGCCGTGGTCGAAGCCGGTGACGTAGCCGGGGAAGGCGAAGTGCTCCCTCGTCCAGTCGCGGATCGCCGGCAGCCCGGGCCCGAAGGCGAGGGGGACGACGTCGTCGGGCTCGCCGACGAACAGGGAGCGGTCGCGCAGCCTCGGGAAGCGCGCGATCTGCTCGATCATCTCGGCGTTGTAGTCGGCGGCGAGGAACGCCTCGCGCTCGCCCCCGTCCGGCAGCGGCAGCCAGCCGACGAAGTCGGTCAGCCAGACGTAGGCGGCCGTCTTCAGCTCCGGGTTCTCGTGCAGGAAGTAGTCGACCTCCCATGCCTCGTCGCCGACCCAGAGGTCGTACGGGTCGTCGCGCACGACGTCGTGGAAGACCATGAAGTTCGCGACGAGGATCTCGTCCATCCGCCGCCACGCCTGGAAGCAGTGCAGGTCGTGCTCGGCGGACTCCGACTCCATGTGCGCGGACTCGCTCGCGAGGTACCGGCTCGCCGGGTGGACCCGCTCGCCGCTCGCCTCGAGCACCGCGGTCACCGGGTGCTGCGCGAGCCAGTCGATGTCGAGGTCCGGGTGGAGCAGGCGCAGCTCGTCGGCGATCGCGAGGTCGCGCCGGGCATGACCGAGCCCGATCGCCGAGGTGACGAACAGCGCCCGCCGGCGCCGGCTCCGGGCGCGGCGCCAGCGGGGCGCGGGCGACGGCGGGCAGGCGAACTCCCGCACGAGCAGGTTGACCCTGACGGGGTCGCGCGCCATCGGCAGGTGGCCGGCTCCCTCGAGCGTGACGAGCGTGCCGCCGGTCGCCTCGGCGAGCGCAGCCCCCTGCCGGTGGGGACGGATCAGGTCGTTGTCGCCGTGGACCACGAGCACCGGGCAGCGGACCCGCCCGCAGACGGCCCGGAAGCCCTCCCAGCGGCAGGCGCCGATCGCGCGGGAGGTGTTGGCGAGCGTCTCCGGGTCGGTCTCGAGCGCCCAGGCGACGCAGTCCTCGATCTGCTTCGTCGAGTGCGGCTCGTTCAGGCACTGGCCGAAGAAGAACTCGAGGAAGCCGCGGTAGTCGCGCAACCAGGAGAAGCTGTTGTACTTCGCCCAGCCCTCGTCCGTGTCGAGCTCCTCGTCGAAGGGGTAGACGCTGCGGATCGCGTGCCCCGGCGCGAGGCCGACGGCGGGGCTGATGTAGACGATCCCCTCGACCCGCTCCGGATGGTCGGCGGCGACGATCGTGCCCCAGAGCGCCCCGCACGAGGTGGTGATCAGCGTCGCCCGCTCGGTCCCGGTCGCGTCCATGACGGCGAGCGTGTCGCGCGCGAACTCGTCCTCCAGGTACGGCGCGACGCCCTCCGGCCGGTCGGAGCGGCCGTTGCCGCGACCGTCGAACGTCACCACCCGGGCGTGCCGGGCGAGGTACGGGATCTGTGCCTTCCAGAGCCGCGAGTGGACGATCGACCAGGTCGGCAGCAGCATCAGCGTGCGGTCGCCCTCGCCGTACAGCTCGTAGAAGACGCGGACGCCGTCCCGCTCGACGTACCCCTCGCTATCGGGGTAGCGGGCGCGCGACTGCTCGCGCGCCCGCTCCACGCCGAGGGGCTCCGTCGTCAAGGGCGGGCCTCGAACACCATGTTGAACGGCGTCTCGGCGACGCGACGGAAGCTCGAGAAGCCGGCGCCGAGGACGATCTCCCGGATCCGCGCCTCCCCGGCTTGGGCGCCGAGCGCGAGCCCGACCTCCTGCGCGAGCGAGGAGGGCGTGCAGAGCAGCGTCGAGAAGCCGTAGTAGGCGCGGCCGACCGGGTTGAGGTTCTCCTCGACCCGGTCGCCCGCCCGTGGCTCGACGATCATCCAGGCGCCGTCGGGATCCAGCGACGCCCGCACGTGCCGCGCCGCGCCCGCCGGGTCGCCCATGTCGTGCAGGCAGTCGAACATCGTCACGAGGTCGTAGCGATCGCCGGAGTATGACGCGGCCGGGGCGGTGTGGAACTCGATCCGGTCGCCGAGCCCGGCCGCGGCGGCGCGCTGCCGCGCGGTCGCGATCGACCCCTCGTGGTAGTCGAAGCCGACGAAACGGGAGCGCGGGAACGCCTGCGCCATCAGGATCGTCGAGGCGCCGTGACCGCAGCCGACGTCGGCGACCGTGGCGCCCCGCTCGAGCTTGCCGACGACCCCGTCGAGGGCCGGCAGCCACTCGCCGAGCAGGTGCGCGTTGTAGCTCGGGCGGAAGAACCGCTCGCAGCCCTCGTGCACGTCGTGGACGTGGTCGTGCCAGCCGATCCCCGCCCCGCTCCTCGCCGCCTCGACGATCCGCGGCGAGTCGATCACCGAGCCGAGCGCGATCTGGAAGAAGCCGGGGAGGTAGGCGGGGCTCCCCTCGTCCGTGAGCGCGACCGCCTGCTCGGGTGGCAGCGCGTAGCGGCCGCTGTCGGCCTCGTACTCGACGAAGCCGCCGGCCGCCTGCGCGTTCAGCCACTCGCGCACGTAGCGCTCGGCGGTGCCGGTGCGCTCTGCGAGCTCCGCCGGGGTCAGCGGCCCGGCGCCGGCGAGCGCCCGGTAGAGCCCGAGCCGGTCGCCCATGACGACGAGCGCCGTGTTCAGCGTCGCGCCGACCTCGTCGACGGCGCGGAACACGAACGACATCAGCTTGTCGACGTCGAGCTGTCGCTCCTCGATCGTGGCCATCTCTCCTCCTCGTGGTCGATTGCCCCGCCGACGGTAGGGGCTCGAGCCGGCGCTCGCCTCGGGGCCCCCACCTGGTCCCGCCCCGCGCAGCCCCCTAGAATCGCCTCATGCTCGTCGGCCGCGAGCCGGAGCAGGAGGCGCTGGAGCGCCTCCTCGAGGATGCACGGGCGGGCCGGAGCGGGGTGCTCGCGCTCGCCGGCGAGGTCGGGATCGGCAAGTCGGCGCTGCTCGAGCACGCGGCCTCGCGCGCGGCGGGGATGCGCGTGCTCCGGGCCCGCGGCGTCGCGTCGGAGGCGCAGATCCCCTTCAGCGGCCTGTTCGAGCTCCTCCGCCCCGCGCTCTCCTGCCTCGAGCGCATCCCGCAGCGGCAGGCGCGGGCGCTCCAGAGCGCCCTCGCGCTGCGACCGGCCGAGGCCGAGGACCGCTTCGCGATCGGGGCCGCCACCCTGAGCCTCCTCGCCGCGTACGCCGAGGAGCAAGCGGTGGCGGTCCTCGTCGACGACGCGCACTGGCTCGACGGCTCGAGCGCCGACGCGCTCCTCTTCGCGCTGCGCCGCCTGCTCGCCGAGCCGCTCGCGGTCGTGCTGACCGTCCGGGAGGGGGAGCCGTCGCTGCTCGACGGGGCCGGTCTGCCCTCGCTTCGGCTCGGCGGCCTCGACGCGACGGCCACCGTCCTCCTGCTCCGCCGCCGGGCGCCGGAGATGGACGCCGGCACCGCGGCGCGCCTCCACCGGGAGACCGGCGGCAACCCGCTCGCCCTGCTCGAGCTCGCCCGCGAGCGGCTGCCCGACCTCGCGCCCGAGGCTCCGGTGCCGGTGCTGACGAGCCTCGCGCGGGCGTACGTGGAGCGGGCCGCCGTCCTGCCGGCGCGGACACGCGAGGCGCTCCTCCTCGCCGCCACGACCGACCGCGCCGAGGTCGCAGCCCTCGCCCGGGCCGCCGAGCGCCTCGGCTTGGCCCTCGCCGACCTCGATCCGGCGGAGCAGGCGGAGCTCGTCGCGGTCCGGGAGGGGATGGTCGAGTTCCGGCACCCACTCGTGCGCTCGGCGATCTACGCGGTGGCGACGGGCGAGGCGCGCCGCCGGACGCACCGCGCGCTCGCAGAGACGCTGCCGGACGCGGACGGCGACCGACGCGCCTGGCACCTCGCGCTCGCGGCGACGGGCCCGGACGACGCCGCCTCCTCCGCCCTCGCCCAGGCCGCCGAGCGCGCCCGGGGGCGGAGCGCCTACGAGGTGGCGTCGCGCGCGTTCGAGCGCGCCGCCCGGCTCGCGCCGACCGAGGACGGGCGAGCGTCGCTCCTCTTCGAGGCCGCGGAGGCGGCGTGGCTCGGCGGGCTCGCCGAGCGGGCGGTGAGGCTCCTCCGCGAGGCGGCCGGCACGGCGAGCGACACGCGGCTCGAGCTCCGGATCGACCACCTCCGCGGCCACATCGCGCTCCTGCGGGGCCCGCTCGCCGAGGGCGCGGCGCTCCTACGCGCGGCCGCCGAGCGCGCCGAGCCCGCGGAGGCCGTCGTGATGCTCGCCGAGGCGGTGCTCGCCGGCTTCTACGCCGCCGACGAGCGCATGATGCGGGAGTGCGGCGAGCGGGCCGCCGCGGTCGCGGCCGGGAACGGAAGCGCCCGCACGACCTACTTCGCCCGCATCGCCGCGGGGATGGCACTCGTCATCGCCGGCGAGGGCGAGCGCGGCGCGGCAGCGATCCGCGAGGCGGTGACCATCCTCGAGCGGACGGAGGAGCTCCTCGCCGAGCCACGCTTGCTCGCGCTCGCCTCGATGGGGCCGCTCTGGCTGCGCGAGCCCGGCGGCCGCACGCTCGTCGACCGCGCCGTCGCCACCGCCCGCGCCCGCTCGGCCGTCGGCGCCCTCCCTCACCTGCTCACCCACCTCGCGATCGAGGACGCGAGCTCCGACCGCTGGGTGGAGGCGCAGGCGGGCTTCGACGAGGCGGTCCGACTCGCGCGCGAGACGGGCCAGTCGGTGCTGCTCGCCGGCGCGCTCGCCCGCCTCGCCTGGCTCGAGGCGCGCCTCGGGCGCACAGAGGCGTGCCGGGCGCACGCGGCGGAGGCGCTCGCGCTGGCGCGCGCGCAGGAGGCTGGGCTCGCCGAGATCTGGGCGTTGGCGGCGCTCTGCGACCTCGAGGCCGGGCTCGGCGAGGTCGAGGCCGCGCTCGCGCGGGCAGGGGAGCGCCGCGAGGCGCTCCGGCGGCGGGGGATCGCCGATCCCGACCTCTCCTCCGCGCCGGAGGAGGTCGACCTGCTCCTGCGCCTCGGGCGGGCCGCGGAGGCGGCCCGGGCGCTCGCGCCCTTCCGCCAGGCGGCCGAGGCCAAGGGGCAGCCGTGGTCGCTCGCGCGCGCCCGGCGCTCCGCGGCGCTGCTCGCCGGGGAGGACGGGTTCGGGCCCGCGTTCGACGAGGCGCTCGCGCTGCACGCGCGGACCCCCGACCTCTTCGAGACCGCCCGAACGGAGCTCGCGTACGGGGCGCGGCTCCGTCGGGCCGGCGAGCGCGTCCGCGCCCGCGAGCGGCTGCGCTCGGCCCTCGACGGCTTCGACCGCCTCGGCGCCGCCCCCTGGGCCGAGGCCGCCCGCGTCGAGCTGGCCGCGAGCGGCGAGACCGCGCGGCGCCGCGACCCAAGCACCCTCGACGAGCTGACGCCGCAGGAGCTCCAGATCGCCCTGCTCCTCGCCGGCGGGCGGACGACCCGCGAAGCGGCGACGGCGCTCTTCCTCAGCCCGAAGACGATCGAGTACCACCTGCGGAACGCCTACCGGAAGCTCGGCGTCCACTCCCGCGACGCGCTCCGCACCGCCCTGCGGTCGCGGCCGGCCGCCCGGGCACCGACACCAGGGCGGTGAGCGCCGCCTCAGCGGCCAGTCGCGGTGAGCCGGCCAGCCGTTCGGCTGGTGTCGCACGAACTGCCCCCACATCGCGCGGTCGAGGGAGTAGCGTCGCTCGTTGCCGTGCTCGTACGCGGTCACGATCCGGGAAGCGACCTGAACTTGCCCCGTTTCGGTTGGCACCAACGGTTGAGGCTGCTGCTCTTGTTGTCTCTATCTGTCTTCTCTTCCTCTTGTCTTGTTAGGCAACGCCTCTCGTACTCGTCGGGGCGATGCCGCCGAGCGCGGAGTGGCGCCTCCGGGGGTTGTCTCGCGCTCGCCGGCGTCGATGCGCGCCTGCTTGACCCAACTCCCGAGCGTCTCGCCGACGATCCCGAGCTCGCGCGCGACCTCGACAATCGGCTTCCCACTCGACCCACAAGCCGCACCGCCTCCTGATGGAACCCGGGCGGATACGGCGGTCTCGCCCTCGACACCCCGCACCCCTTCCCGGGGCCTGGAAGCCCAGCGTGGAGGCGTCAACCAAACCGGGTCAAGCCCAGACATCCTCTTCGCCGTGCCCGGACGGGCTTCGACTCGTCGGCGGGCTCCCCCTGTCTCCTCAAATGCCGGCTGGAGGGACGACCCGATCACGCCGCACCGGCCAGTGGATCGCACCCAAGCGCCTGGGTAGGTACCAGTTCCAGTCGCCGAGCAGGGTCATCGCCGCTGGGAGTAGCACCGCCCGGACGATCGTGGCGTCGATCAGCACGGCCACCGCAAGGCCGACCCCGAGCTGCTTGAAGGCGATCTCAGGCAGGACGGCGAAGATCGAGAACACCCCAACCATCACGACGGCGGCGCTGGTGACGATGCCGGCGGTCGACTTCACTCCCTCGGCGACAGCCTCGGCGGTCGTCAGACCGTGCTCGTGACCCTCTCGCACCCGGCTGAGGATGAGCACGTGGTAGTCCATCGACAGGCCGAACAAGACCACGAACAGGAACAGCGGAAGCCAGTTGATCACGCCGCCGACTGGACTGGCGCCGAGCAGCGAGCGGAAGTAGCCGTGCTGGAAGATCAGCGTGACGACCCCGTAGGCGGCGCCCACGGAGAGCAGGTTGAGCACGATCGTCGCCAGCGGGATCACGAGCGAGCGGAAGGTCACGAGCAGCAGGACGAACGCGAGCCCGAGCACGAACGCCAACACGAACGGCAAGCGCGCCTTCATCGTCGCGTTGAAATCGTGCGAACTCGCCGTCGTGCCGGCGACGTAGGCGCGAACGCCGGGGAGGCGCCCGACGGTCGTGGGGATTATCGTCCTGCGTAGCGTTGCTAGCGCAGCCTCCGAGGCTCGGTCGGTGCCGTTGCCGGCAAGCGAGAAGGTGAGGGCGGCAACCGTCCTGTCAGCGCTCACCGACTCGAGTACCGGCCCCGAGACCTGGCCCGTGCGGAGCGCGCGAGACGACAGCTCGGCGAGCGCCCTGCGCAGCACGGAACTCGAGACGTCCTTGGCCTGGACGACGACGGTCGCAGGCAGTGGCCCTCCCGGAAAGGCCGTCTGGATCCGAGCGTAGGTCTGCATGATCGGCAGGCTGGGCGGCAGTCCGACCATGCCCGGATCGACGGTGTGCATGTGGAGCGCCGGGATCGCAGCGGCGAGAAGCGCGGCCGCCGAGAGCAGCAACGACAGGGCGGGTGCCCGCAACACGCGATCGATCACGTACGCCCAGACCCGTGAGCTCCCACGGGCGCGCCGGCTCGCGATGATCGGCGCGCGGCCAGCCTCGATGCGGTTTCCGAGCGCCGACATCACCGCCGGCAGGACTGTGACAGAGCCGATTACCGCGATCGCCACGACGAGCATCGTGCCCATCCCCAGACCGACGAAGACCGCATTGCCAGCCACGAGCATTCCGCCCATCGCTGCCATCACGGTCGAGCCGGAGACGAGCACCGCACGCCCAGACGTCGCAGCGGCTCGCGCCAGCGCACCGTCGTTGCCGGATCCGGCCCGTCGTTCCTCCAACGTGCGGCGGAGGTAGAACATCGAGTAGTCGACGCCCACGGCTAGGCCGATGAGCGCGATCACTGCATCGATCTGACCCTGGTTCACCGGGATCAGATGGCTGAGCGGCGCCACGAGACCGAGCGCACCGAGCACCGCTGTGGCCCCCAGGAGCAACGGAACCCCGGCGGCGACCAGCGCTCCGAACGCGAACACGAGGATGACCAGCGTGACCGGAAGCGACGTGTATTCCGCCTTCTGGGCGTCCCGCAGGAAGGCCCGTGCGAGCGCCCTGTTGGCGCTCGCGGCCCCGAACTCCTCGACCCGCACGGCCGGGTGGTCCCGCGCCGTCGCGGCGACCACCGCGAGCGCTGCGGCCACGTTGCGCTGCGCCTGGTTGAAGTCGCCGGCGACCTGGAACGTGACGAGGGCAGAGCGTCCGTCGGCGGAGCGGAGGGGCCCGTTCGCGGGGTCGAGCGGCGAGCGGACGTCGCCGACGGTGGGAAGGGCTCGCAGCCGCCGGACGAGTTCGAGCACCGCAGCGGCGAACACGGGATCGCCGGCCCGCACCGATCCTCGCCCCTGGACGAGCACCTCCTCGCCGGAGTGATAGGGGAAGGCGCGCTCGTAGATCGCGAGCGCCCGCCTGGCATCGCCGTTGCTCATCTGGACATCGGTGAGCTGCCGCTGACCGACTGCCATGCCGAGCGCGTATGCGCCGAGGACGAACGCGAGCCAGCCGACGACGGCCTTGCGGCGGTGGCGGGCGCTCCAGCCGCCGACCACGGCCGCCACATTCCGAGTGGGCGTCGGTCGCGCGGACATGCGGCGACCCTAGGCGGGCAGGTCGTCGACGCCATCGGGACGAAGCCGCACGGCTGGTCTGTAGCCAGTACGGGTCGAGGCACAGGACGCGAGCATGCTCCGCGGCGCAGCGCTTTCGAGACAGCGTGGGTGCGTAGTTCCGCGCATGGGAGTCGGCGCCCGCCCGGATGTGCGCGTCGTCGCAGGCCGGCGACGCCGTCGTCAGTCGGAGGGAGGGAGGGAGGGAGGCTGTGGCCATGCTGGCCAACTGGACCCCGTTCCGGGAGCTCGACACGGCGAAGCGCCGCATGCAGCGCATGCTCGGCGACTTCTTTTCCCGCCGCCGACCCTCGAGAAGGGGGGTGCCGGAGCTCCACGCGCCGAAGCTGCAGAGGGCAAGACCGCGCAAGGTCGCGATCTCGAAGCCGTAGGGGAGGCGAGCCGGGGGTGAGACCTCGCACCCCCCGGCTCGCTCACGCGGCGAACGCCGGTCCGCTCAGGCGGGGCACGCCGTGGTCCGGGTCACGAAGTGGACGTCGTCCGCGTTCTCGAGCGAGAACGTGTCGCTCTCGCCGGAGACGAGGTCGAGGAGGAAGGACGGCGCGTTCCAGCGCCGGTACTGCTCGGCGTCGATGTAGAAGGGCACTCCGCCGACCTCGCCGAGGAGCAGGTCGCCCGGACCGACGAGCAGCTCGCCCTCGCGCAGGCACAGGGGCGAGCTGCCCTCGCAACAGCCGCCGGACTGGAACAGCATCAGCGGCCCGTGCCGCTCGCGCAGCCGCGTAAGCTCCGCGAGAGCGGCCTGGGTCGCGCTGATCGCGTGCTCCGCCGCCACGGGTACTCCTAGAACAGCCCGAGCGGCTTCGGGTCGTAACTGACGAGCAGGCACTTGGTCTGCGTGTAGTGGTCGAGCATCATCTTGTGCGTCTCGCGCCCGACCCCGGAAACCTTGTAGCCGCCGAACGCGGCGTGGGCCGGGTAGAGGTGGTAGCAATTCGTCCATACCCGGCCAGCCTCGATGCCGCGGCCCATCCGGTACGCCCTGGCGGTGTCGCGCGTCCAGACGCCGGCCCCGAGCCCGTACATCGTGTCGTTGGCGATCTCGAGCGCCTCCTGCTCGGTCTTGAACGTGGTCACGGCGAGCACCGGCCCGAAGATCTCCTCTTGGAAGATCCGCATCGAGTTCACGCCCTTGAACACGGTCGGCTGGAAGTAGAAGCCGTCCTCCAGCTCCCCGCCCAGGTGCGCTCGCTCCCCGCCGATCAGCAGCTCGGCGCCCTCCTGCTTGCCGATCTCGACGTAGCGTTCGATCTTCTCGAGCTGCGCGGTCGAGACCTGGGCGCCGATCTGGGTCTCGGGGTCGAGCGGGTGCCCCTGCCGGATCGCCTGGATCCGCTCGAGCGCCCTCCCCATGAACTCGTCGTAGATCGCCTCCTCGATCAGCGCCCGCGACGGGCAGGTGCAGACCTCGCCCTTGTTGAACGCGTACAGCACCAGCCCCTCGACCGCCTTGTCGAGGAACTCGTCGTCGGCGGCCATGACGTCGGCGAAGAAGATGTTCGGCGACTTGCCGCCCAGCTCGGTCGTCGACGGGATGATGTTCTGCGCGGCGTACTGCATGATCAGGCGCCCGGTTGCGGTCTCGCCGGTGAACGCGATCTTCGCGATCCGCTTGCTGGTCGCCAGCGCCCTGCCGATCTCGGCACCAGGGCCGTTCACGACGTTGATCACGCCACCGGGCACGATCTCCTCCAGCAGCTCCACGAGCTTGAGGATCGACCACGGCGTCGGACTCGCGGGCTTGATCACCGAGCAGTTGCCGGCTGCAAGCGCGGGCGCCAGCTTCCAGGCCCCCATCAGCAGTGGGAAATTGAAGGGGATGATCTGCCCGACGACGCCGAGCGGTTCCTTGAAGTGGTACGCGACCGTGTTCTTGTCGAGCTCCGAGATCGAGCCCTCCTCCGCACGGATGACCGAGGCGAAATAGCGGAAGTGATCGGCGGCGAGCGGGATGTCGGCGGCGAGTGTCTCGCGCACCGGTTTGCCGTTGTCGAAGCTCTCCGCGACAGCCAGCATCTCGAGGTTCTCCTCGATCGTGTCGGCGATCCGGTTCAGGACCCGTGAGCGCTCGGTCGCCGACGTCTCACCCCAGGCGCGCCTGGCGGCATGGGCAGCGTCGAGCGCGAGCTCGATGTCCTCCGGGGTCGAGCGTGGCACCTCGGTGAACGGCTTGCCCGTCGCGGGCGTGACGTTCTGCGCGTATTCCCCCTTCGTGGGTGCGACCCAGCGGCCGCCGATGAAGTTCTCGTAGCGCGACTTCAGCTCGACCGGGCTATCCAGCTCACCCGGGGCCGAGTAGACCTGGTGCGTCTCGAGCGTTGCCATCGTTCCTCCTTCCAGTGATCGTCGCGCCGGCCGGCGCCGGCCAACGGCAACTGTCCCGCCCGGCTCGGCCCGGGGCATCGGTGGCGCGCCTGATCGGTGATCAGCAGAACCCCCTGACGCCGCTTCACCTCAGCGCGACGCGTCGGTCACGGCACCGTTGCAGCGAGCGAGCAACGCTGCCCAATCCGCGTTGATCCGACGTTGGATGCGCTCGACGAGCGCGCGGTTCTCCGGCGTGAGCAGGTGGGTGAAGCGCGCCTGTGGGCGCAGCCACTCCTCGACCGGCACGATCGCCGCCGGGCGGTAGCTGAGGTGGTACCGCCCCTCCACAACCTCGTACAGCGGCCAGAAGCATGAGTCGACGGCGGCGTCGAGCACTCGTTTCGACTCGCGTGGCTCGTGACCCCAGCCGAGCGGGCAGTCGCTCAAGACGTTCAGGAACGCCGGCCCGTCAGCCGAGGCGGCCCGCTCGGCCTTCACGCTCAGGTCGTGCCAATGCGAGCCGGCGGCCTGGGCGACGTAGGGGATTCCGTGGGCGACCGCGATCGCGGTCATGTCCTTGCGCTGCTGCGCCTTGCCGAAGCTCTCCAGACCGGCCGGGCTGGTGGTGGTCGAGGCGCCGAACGGGGTCGCGCCGGAGCGCTGGACCCCCGTGTTCATGTACGCCTCGTTGTCGTAGCAGACGAACAGGAAGCGGTGGCCGCGCTCGAGCGCGCCGGACAGCGCCTGCAGGCCGATGTCGTAGGTGCCGCCGTCGCCCGCGAAGACGACGACCGCGACCTCCTCGCCGGCCGGCAGCGCGTGCCGGCGGCGCAGCGCCCGCTGCGCGCTCTCGACGCCGCTCGCCACCGCAGCCGCGTTCTCGAACGCAACGTGTATCCAGGGCACGTTCCAGGCGGTGGTCGGGTAGCGGGTGGTCGCCACCTCGAGACAGCCGGTGGCGTTGACGACCACCGCCGGCGTCTTCAGCGAGCTGAGCACGGTGCGGACAACGACCGGGATCCCGCAGCCCTGGCAGAGCGCGTGCCCGCCGGCGAGCGGCTGCACGCCGTGCTGGTTGCGGACGAGCGTCTTCAGGCGGGACATGCCTCGCTCCTCAGCCCGACGTAGGTGGGCAGGCGGCCGGCGAGCAGCTCGCGCGCCTCTGCCAGGCGCAGGTCGCGGCCGCCGAGCCCGTAGACGTGGCTCTCGAGCTCGCCGCCGCTCCCGTACAGGGCGGTCGCGATCTCCGCATGGAGCGGCGGCGCGCCGCCGGGCGAATCGGCGCGGTCGAGGACGACGACCGTGTCAACATCGGCGAGCGCCTCGGCGACGGCAGCGGAGGGGAATGGCCGGAAGGACCCGAGACGGAGCAGCCCGACCGGGTCGCCCTGCGCCCGCAGCAGGTCGACCGCCTCCTTGACCGTGCCCGCGGTCGAGCCCAGCGCGACGACGGCGCGCCGTGCACCGTCGAGCCGGTAGCGCTCGAGCGATCGGTAACGCCGGCCGGTCAGCGTCTCGAACTCCGCGGCGACCTCGTCGATCGCCGCCAGCGCCGCGTCCATGGCGATGATCTGCTGGTGGCGCAGCTCGTAGTAGTAGTCGGGCATCGCGAACGGCCCCTGCGTGGTCGGGTGCGCGACGTCGAGCAACGGGTACGGGACCCGGTACTCGCCCACGAAACGGCGCACCTCCTCGTCGGAGAGCAGCTCCACCGGCTCGGCTGAGTGGGTGATCGTGAACCCGTCCTGGCAGACGACCACCGGCAGCAGCACCTCCGGTCGCTCAGCGATCCGCGGCGCCATCACCATCACGTCATAGGCCTCCTGCGCGTTCTCGACGAACAGCTGAATCACGCCCGCGTCGCGGATCAGCATCGAATCCGAGTGGTCGCAGTGGATGTTGATCGGGCCCGAAAGCGCCCGGTTGCCGAGCGCCATCACAATCGGGGCGCGCATCGCGGCAGCGATGTACACCACCTCGGCCATCAACGCGAGTCCCTGCGAGGAGGTGGCGGTGATCGTGCGGGCGCCGGCGAGCGCGGCGCCGACCGCGGCGCTCATCGCCGAGTGCTCCGACTCGACGCTGACGATCTCGCCGTGCGCTTTCCCGTCAGCGACGAACTTCGCAAAGCCCTGGATGATCGGCGTCTGCGGCGTGATCGGATAGACCGGCACCACGTCCGGGTCGATCTGGCGCATCGCGTGGGCGACCGCCTCGCCGCCGGTCACGAGTTGCAGCTCACTCATCGTCGGCCACCATTGCGATCGCGCCTGTCGGGCAGGCCTCGGCGCAGATCTCGCAGCCCTTGCAGTGGTCGAGGTCGAAGCCGATGAACGTCTCGCCGTCGAGGACGACCGCGGAGTCGGGACAGTAGACCCAGCAGAGCAAGCAGTTGACGCAGCGGCCGAGGTCGGCCTCGGGGCGAAGATCGGAGCGCCAGCCGCCCGTGACCGGGCGCTCGACCTCGGCTGGTGCGAGCGTCCCGCCCGCCGCGAGCGCCTGCCACGGTCTCAGCTCGCCCATGCATACCCCTCCCCAACAGCAGCTCGCAGGGCGCGGGGCGAGCGTTTGCGCCCGAGCGCCGCGACCGCCACGTCCTGCAACTCCTCGAGCGGCGGCTCGCCCAGCACGGCGGCGACCGCTCCGAGCATGACGACGTTGGCGAAGTCTGCTCCGCTCCTCGCCGCGAGTCGATCGGCCGGAACGCACCGCACCCGCTGCTCGGCGACAAGGTCGGCCGGCGGCTCCTCTGCGTTGACGAGCAGCAGTCCGTCTTCGCGGAGCCCCTCCACCACGCTGGTGTCGCGCGCCAGCGACGGCTCGAGCACGACCACGACGTCCGGCTCGGTGATCGGGTCGTGGCGGCGGATCGGCCGGTCGGAGACGCGCGTGTAGGCGCGCACCGGGGCGCCGCGGCGTTCCGGCCCGTACTCGGGGAACGCCTGCACGCTCTTCCCCGTGCGCAGTAGCGCCTCGGCCAGGAGCCGGGCGGCGGTCTTCGCGCCCTGCCCGGCGCGCGCGTGCCAGCGGATCTCGGTCACCGCACACCTCCCAGCCAGTCATCGATCGACCAGGCGGCGAGCTTGGCGCCGCGCACCGCCTCGACCACCGTGGCGCCGCCTGAGACCGCGTCACCGGCGGCGAAGTACTTCGGGTTCGCCGTCCTCCCGCTGGCCGGATCGACCTTCACCCGGCCGCCGTCCAGCTCGAGCCCTTCGATCCAGGAGCACAGCTCGCTGCGCGGCGCCTGTCCGATCGCCTTCACCGCTGTGTCCGCCGGGATGACGTGCTCGCTGCCCGGCACCGGCTGGGGACGTCGCCGTCCGCTCTCGTCGCGGGCACCGAGCCGCATCCGCAGACACTCGACGCCCTCGAGCTTCTCGCTGCCGACGAAGCGCACCGGAGCGGTCAGACGCACGATCTTGACCCCCTCCTCCCGCGCCCCGGCGACCTCGTGCGGGAAAGCGGGCATCTCGGCCTCCGTCCGCCGGTAGAGGAGCGCGACGACCTCGGCACCGAGCCGGACGGCCTCGCGGGCAACGTCGATCGCGGTGTTGCCGCCCCCGATCACGACCACCCGGCGCCCCACCGTCGGGGGCCGCCCGGTCTTCAGCGCCTCGATGAAGGGAAGCGACTCCCACACCCCCGGGAGCTCGTCGCCGGGCAGCGGGACGTCGACGTCCGCACCCATGCCGATCCCGAGGAAGATTGCGTCGGCCTCCGCCTCCAGCTGCCGCAGCCTCGCCGGCGTATCGATCGGCGTCCCCAGCCGGAACTCGACACCGAGCTCACCGAGCATGCGCGCCTCGTCCGGCAGCGGCTCGTTCGTCTGGCGATAGGGCGCGATCCCGTACCGGACGAGCCCGCCCGGCTCCTCGCGCTCGTCGTAGACCGTCACCGTGTGGCCCCGCGCCGCCAGCTCGCCCGCCGCCACGAGGCCGGCGGGGCCGGCCCCGATCACGGCGATACGGCGGCCGGTCGGCGGCGCCGGTGGCCGCGGCCGAAGCCTCTCCGCGAACGCCTGGTCGGTCGCAAAGCGCTGCAGCGCCCCGATCGCGATCGGCGGCCGCCCCTCGTGGTGCAGGACGCAGGCGCCCTCGCAGAGGACCTCGACCGGGCAGACACGCGCGCAGGTGCCGCCGAGGAGGTTCTCGGCGAAGATCGTCGCCGCGGCAGCGAGCGGCTCGCCGGCCGCGACCTCAGCCACGAAGCGTGGCACGTCGACCCCCGCAGGGCAGGCAATCACACACGGCGCCGGCGCATACGGGCCGCCGCACTCGAGGCAGCGATCCGCTTCCGCCACCGCCGCGGGCTCGGAGAGCGGCGGTCGCAGCTCCGCAAACCCCAGCTCGCGCTGCCCGGTCGTGCTCGTGCTCATGCCGGCAGTGTCCGGCGACCGGACGCAGCCGGCATCCGCTCCTAGCGCTGACCGCGTGCGGGAAACCCGCGAAGGAGCCTCCGACCGTCGCGGGCCGGCGGGCGGCAAGGGTGGGCGCGTCCCCGCACGCTCGGCGCGGCGAGCCGCCGGCCCGGACGGATCCTCACGTCATCGGGCCCCGGCGCATCAGGTGCGGCTCGATCCGGGCGCGCATCTGTCCACCGTCAGCCGCTACGCCCACGTCGCCGAGGACGAGCTGCACGATGCTGCCGCTGCGCTCGCTGCTCGAACTGGGTTCGCTCTCGAGCAAAACCTGGTCCCAGATCGGAGTGCCGCTTGAGAACCCACACTCGGCGAGTCGCTCGGGGCTTGCAACCGGAGGCGACTCGGCTACGATGCGGGGCACTATTCCCCGTCGTCCGGGCCGTCAGGCCCGAACTGGCGGGGATTAACCCTTCTGTGGGGCCGTCACCGGCTCTCGCCTGACCGCTCGTGCCCGCCCGCCTCGTCGTCTTCCTCGACTACCAGAACGTCTACTCGCTCGCGCGCGAGTGCTTCCACCCGCCGCTTGCGCCGGCGCAGGCAGGACAGATCGACCCGCTCCGACTAGGCGAACTGATCGCGACCAAGAGCGCCGAGCGAGAACTCGCCCGGGTCAGGGTGTACCGAGGCAGGCCGGACTCACGGAGGGACCCGCGCGGCTACGGGGCCAACCTGAGACAGTGCACGCGGTGGGAGCGCGACCCGAGGGTCCAGGTGATCTGGCGCACGCTGCGCTACCCCCGGAACTGGCCGCAGGAGCGGGAAGAGGAGAAGGGCATCGACGTCGCGCTCGCGATCGACTTCGTGACGATGGCCGTCCGCGGCGAGTACGACGTCGGCGTGATCATGTCGACCGACACCGACCTGAAACCCGCGCTCGAGGCGGTGGCGGCGATGGGCGGCAACCCGTACCCGCGGGCCGAGGTCGCGGCCTGGTCGACACAGGCACAGCACTCGCGCCGGCTCAGCATTCCCGGGCGCCGGCTCTGGTGCCACTGGCTCGATGAGCAGGACTACCGGTCGGTGGCCGATCCCACGGACTACACGCGGCCCTGACGGCCTCGCCGCGATCCCGCTCTTCGGCGCTTGCCTTGGACCCGTCGACGGGAGCTGGTAACGTCGAGCGTGCGGAGCGGAGCGACGCCGACAAGCCACAAGGCGACCGTCGGGCGCCCGCGCCGAGCGGTTCCAGAGAGACCGCCGAAGGCTGTTGACCGAAACCACGACGAGTTCCGCGCGACACGCCACAATAGAAAAAGCCCCGTTTCCAGGGCTTTTTCCGTAGCAGGCCTGTAAGCCGGATTCTGTCTCGGGTGACCATCCCTCTCGGCGGCTACCCGGGCCCTGGGCGGGCAACCTCGTGACGGGCCCTGTTCGCCTTGCACCGGACGGGGTTTGGCGAGCCGCCGCGTCGCCGCGGCGCTGGTGGGCTCTTACCCCACCCTTTCACCCTTGCCTCGGCATCTCCGGAGAAGCTATGCCGTTCGGCGGTTTCCTTTCTGTGCCACTTTCCGTCGGCTTTCGCCGCCTCGCTTGCGCGAGCGTCCTGCCCTGCGGTGTCCGGACTTTCCTCGACGCCCGGAGGCGCCGCGGTCACCCGGCCTGCGCCCCGAATTCTAGCTCCGCCAGCGCCGCCTCGCTCCCGGCGCGGCTGCCGCACTCCGGGCAGAACACGACCCCCCGGCCCGCGTGGAGCACGAACTCGCCGCAGGCGAGGCACTCGAGCGAGGCGCCGCGCTGCAGGGCCGCGAGCTCCTGCTCGAGCGTGCGCGCGAACGGCGTCACCCGGGTCACAGCGCTCGGAACACCCCCACCACCCGGCCGAGGATCCGCACGTGCCGGGGGTAGATCGGCTCGAGCGCCGCGTTCTCGGGCTGGAGCCGCACGCGCCTGCCCTCGCGGTAGAACGTCTTGACGGTCGCCTCGTCGGCCGACTCGTCGTCGCCGACGAGCGCGACGACGATCTCGCCGTCGCGCGCCTCCGGCGTGCGCTGGACGATCACGAGGTCGCCGTCGAGGATCCCCGCCTCGACCATCGAGTCGCCCTTCACCCGCAGCAGGAAGTCGCCCTTCGTCGTCTTCGGCATCGGCAGGTACTCCTCGACGTCCTCCTCGGCGAGGAGCGGCCGGCCGGCGGCGATCGCCCCGACGAGCGGCAGCCGCACCGCGTCGACCGCCGGCGCCGCCTCCGGCGCGCGCCGCTCCCGCCCGAGCAGCTCGAGCGCCCGCGGCTTCGTCGGGTCGCGGCGGAGCAGCCCCGCCCGCTCCAGGTTCGCGAGGTGGGCGTGCACCGTCGAGGGCGAGGCGAGCCCCACCCGCTCGCCGATCTCGCGCACCGTCGGCGGGTAGCCGTGGCGGTCGACGTACTCGACGAGGTAGTTCCAGATCTGCTGCTGCCGTTCCGTCAGCATCGGCCCTCCGGGTCGGTCGCGAACGTGTGTTCGCAGCTCAGGGTAGAGGGTCCGGCGGACGGCGTCAACCGGAGGGAGCCGCCCGCGGGCGGCTCCGGGACTCGATGCGCTGGAGAGGACTTGAACCTCCACGGCCTAAGCGGCCACTAGGCCCTCAACCTAGCGCGTCTACCAATTCCGCCACCAGCGCGTTGAGGCGGAGGCCATTGTAGCCCCCGCGGGTCCGCGGCTACGCGATCGGGGTCAGCTCGCGCTCGAGCGTCGCCCGCTCGGGCTCGAGCCAGGGCGGGAGGGAGAGCGCCTGCCCGAGCGTCGCCTGCGGCTCGTCGACGAGGAAGCCGGGGCCGTCGGTCGCGAGCTCGATCAGGATCCCGTCCGGCATGCGGAAGTAGATCGAGCGGAAGTAGGTCCGGTCCTGCACCGCCGAGGGCCGCAGGCCGAGCTCGGTCAGCCGCTCGAGCCAGAGCCCCTGCTCGGCGTCGTCGGCGACCCGGAACGCGACGTGGTGCGTGGTCCCCGGGCCGATCAGCGCCGGCTCCTCGACCGGGGCGGCGAACGCGAGCGGCGCGCTCTCGGCGAAGAGCCCCGCGTACAGGTCGGGGTTGCCGATCGCGACGACGTCCCGCACCCGCGGCCGCTCCGCCGGGTAGAGGCGCAGCTCGAGGCCGTCGGGGTCCTGCTCGATCGCCTCGGCGGTGACCGACGGGGTCTCGATCCCGACCGACGCGAACGTCCCGCGGCCGAGCCGTCCCCGCTCGGCCCGAGGCCACTCGAAGAAGGTGATCAGCGACCCGGGCGTCCCCGCCGCGTCGCCGAAGTACAGGTGGTAGCTGTGCGGGTCGTCGAAGTTGACGGTCTTCTTGACGAGCGAGAAGCCGAGGACGTCGCGGTAGAAGTCGACCGTCCGCTGCGCGTCCGCGCAGACGCACGTGACGTGGTGGAGCGCCGAGAGCGCCACGGGCGCTAGGTCAGCAGCCGGTAGAGCGCGATCGTGTTCGCGAGGAAGAGCAGCGCGACCACGATCGTGAGGCGCGTCAGGTTCCGCTCGACGATGTGCGTGCCGCCCTGGGAGGTGGGCGTGAAGCCCATGCCGCCGAGGCCCGCCTCGCGCCCCGAGTGCATCAGGACGAGCGAGATGAGCGACGCCGCGAGGAGCACGTGGACGACGGCGAGCGCCTGGACCATGCCGCGCGAAGGGTAGCGCCCGAGCGGCCGCCCGGCGCCGAGGATCGCCTCCACCGGGCGCGACTCGTCGTCCGCGGCCGCGACGCGCGGCACCGCACTACCCTGTGCGGGGATGGACGAGGGCGCCCGCAGCCGGATCCAGAAGCTCCTCGTCACCGGCGACAACCGGCTGAAGCAGGGCGTCGACCCGGCGAAGGTGCGGCGAAGCTGGGAGGAGGCGCTCGCGCTCGCGCGCGAGGCGGGCCTCGAGGACGCCGTCCGGCCGCTCGTCGAGGTCAGGCTGGCCGACCTCGAGCGGCTCGCTCGAGGATCCGCTCCACCCGCGCCGCCGCGACCCTGACGTCGTGCTGCTCGGCCGCCCGCCGCGCCGCCTCGTTCGGGCTCGGGAACGACGCGGCGCGGGCGAGGGCGCGCAGCAGCTCGTCGTCGTCGAGCGGGTCGACCAGGATCCCTGCATCGGGGGGGACGAACTCGGGCGGGCCGCCGATCCGGGTCGCGACCACCGTGCGGCCGCAGGCCATCGCCTCGAGGACCGACTGGCCGAAGGGCTCGAGGAGCGACGGCGCGCAGACGACGTCGGCGGCCGCGAGGTACGCCGGGACCCGGTCGTGCGGCACGCGGCCGGTCACCCGGACGCCCGGCCGGCCCTCGAGCCGCGCCCGCAACGGCCCGTCGCCGACGAAGGTGAGGCTGCCGCGACCGAGGCGCGCGAAGGCGTCCGCGAGCCGGACGACGTTCTTCCGCTCCGTCAGGCTGCCGACGCACACGAAGCGAGGTCGCGCCGGGCGCGTCGTGTCGGCGTCGTGCTCGCGTGGTACCACGGTGAAGCGGTCGAGGTCGACGCCGGAGTCGACCACCTCGGTCTTCCCGCACGCCTCGGGCAGCTTCGTCTCGAGCTCGCGCCGCAGGTAGTCGGAGACCGCGATCACCGCCGCGGCGCGGCGCACGACCCGCCGGGTCAGCGCCCCGACCCCGGGCACGGCGCCGACGTTCCGGACGTCGCGGCCGTGGGCGGTGACGACGAGCGGGGCGTCGACGCCGGCGGCGATCAGGCCGGCGGGGACGAGGAAGTGCGCCCAGACGACGTCGGGCCGCGCGGCCGCCGCGGCCCGCACCCGGCGGCGGAGCTCCAGGTAGCGGCGCTTGCCGCCCGCCCGCCGGTCGAGCACCGCCCGCTCGAGCTCGTGGCCCCGGTCGCGGAGCGCCCGCTCGAGCTGCGCGACGAAGACGCCGAGGTCGGGGTCGTCCGGCCCCGGGTACATCTGCGAGACGAGCAGGACCCTCACGCCGGCGCCCCGCGGTCACGGCCGATCGTAGGACCCCCACTCCTCGCGGAGCGCGGCGCACACCTCGCCGACGGTGCACATCGCCGCGAGCGCGTCGCGGATCGGGGGGAGCACGTTGGCGGTGCCGCGGGCCGCCGCGCGCACGCGGGCGAGCGCGCGCTCCGCGGCCGCGGCGTCGCGGGTCGCGCGCACGCGGCGGGTGCGCTCGACCTGGCGGCGCTCGGCCTCGGGGTCGAGCCGGTGGAGCTCGACCGTCGCCTCGCCGCTCTCGACGTATCGGTTGACGCCGACGATCACCCGCTCGCCCGACTCGACCTGCTGCGTCCAGCGGTACGCCGCCGCCTCGATCTCCGCCTGGACGAAGCCGGCCTCGATCGCCGCGACGGCCCCGCCGAGCTCGTCGATCCGCGCGATCAGCGCCCGCGCGCGCTCCTCGAGCTCGCGCGTCAGCGCCTCGACGAAGTACGAGCCCCCGGCGGGATCGGCGGTGTTCGCGACCCCGGTCTCGTGCTGGAGCACCTGCTGAGTGCGCAGCGCGAGCGTCGCCGCCCGCTCCGTCGGGAGCGCGAGCGCCTCGTCGAACCCGTTCGCGTGCAGCGACTGGCAGCCGCCGAGCACGGCCGAGAGCGCCTGGAGCGCGACCCGCACGATGTTGTTCTCGGGCTGCTGCGCCGTCAGGGTCGAGCCGCCGGTCTGCGCGTGGAAGCGCAGGGCGAGCGCCCTCGGGTTCGTCACCCCGAACCGCTCGCTCATCACCCGCGCCCACAGCCGCCGCGCCGCCCGGAACTTCGCCACCTCCTGGAAGAAGCCGTTGTGCGCGTTGAAGAAGAACGAGATCCGCTCGCCGAACGCGTCCGGCGAGAGGCCGGCGGCGACCGCCGCCTCGCAGTAGGCGATCCCGTTCGCGATCGTGAACGCGAGCTCCTGCACGGCGGTCGACCCCGCCTCGCGCATGTGGTACCCGGAGATCGAGATCGTGTTGAAGCGCGGGAGCCGCTCGGCGCAGTAGGCGAAGAGGTCGGTCGTCAGCCGCATCGACGGGCGCGGCGGGAAGATGTAGTTGCCGCGGGCGGCGTACTCCTTGAGGATGTCGTTCTGCACCGTCCCGCGCAGCGCCGCCGCGTCGACGCCCCGGCGCGCGGCGACGAGCTCGTACAGCGCGAGCAGCAGCGCCGCCGGCGCGTTGATCGTCATCGAGGTCGAGACCTCGCCGAGCGGGATCCCGTCGAGCAGCGCCTCCATGTCGGCGAGCGAGTCGATCGCGACGCCGGTCCGCCCCACCTCGCCCGCCGCACGCGGGTCGTCGGAGTCGAGCCCGAGCTGCGTCGGCAGGTCGAACGCCACCGAGAGCCCGGTCTGTCCGCGCTCGAGCAGGGTGCGGAAGCGGGCGTTCGTCTCCTCCGCCGAGGCGAAGCCGGCGTACTGGCGGATCGTCCACGGGCGGCCCCGGTACATGTCCGGGTAGATCCCGCGCGTGAACGGCGGCGTGCCCGGAGGCTCCGGCGGCTCGGGCGCGTCCGCCGGCGTGTACAGCGGCTTCACCTCGATCCCGGACTCCGTCTCCCGCATCGCCTGGGGCTACGCTACTCGCCGTGAAGGTGACGGTGAGGCTCTTCGCCGGGCTGCGCGAGCGCGCGGGCTGGTCCCAGCGGGAGGTCGAGGCCGCTACCGTCGCCGACGTCTGGCCGGCGCTCGACCTCGGCGCCGAGCCGGACGGCCTGCTCTACGCGGTCAACCGCGAGTACGCGCCCAAGGACCGGGCGCTCGCCGACGGCGACGTGGTCGCGCTGATCCCGCCGGTCTCCGGCGGCGCGTTCCTCCTCACCGCCGAGCCCGTGTCGCTCGACCGGGTGGTCGCGGAGGTCGCGAGCGACGAGGCCGGGGCGATCGCCACCTTCTCCGGCACCGCCCGCCGCCACTCCCGCGGCCGCACCGTCCGCTACCTCGACTACGAGGGCTACGAGGAGATGGCGGAGGAGATGATGGCGAAGCTCGCGGCGAGCCTGAAGGAGCGGTACGACATCCACGAGGTCGCGATCCACCACCGCGTCGGCCGCGTCGAGCTCGGCGAGCCGTCGGTCGTGATCGCCGTCAGCGCGGCGCACCGCCGCGACGCGCTCGCCGCGTGCCGGGACGCGATCGACATCCTCAAGACCGACGTCCCCCTGTGGAAGAAGGAGGTCTACGAGGGCGGCGAGGAGTGGATCGGCCGCGGCTCGTGACCGGGCGCGACTACGAGCCGCTCCACCCGCGTGGCGCCGACTGGCGCGGCGCGCTCCGGAAGCTCACCGCCCCGCTCGTCTTCCTCGCCGGGCTCGCGGCGAAGCTCGGGTCGCTCGCGAAGCTCGCCGCGGTCTTCGTCGCCTTCGGCGGCTACACGCTCCTCTGGGGCTGGCGGTTCGCCCTCGGCGTGGTCGTGCTCGTCTTCCTGCACGAGCTCGGCCACTTCCTCGAGGCGAAGCGCGAGGGGCTGCGGCCGAGCCTGCCGGTGTTCGTCCCGTTCCTCGGCGCGTACGTGAGGCACACGCGCGGCAACCCGTGGCAGACGGCGCGGGTGGCGATCGCCGGCCCGATCCTCGGCGGGGCGGCGGCGTGCGCCTGCTACGCGCTCGGCCGCGTCGCCGGCTCGCCGCTGCTCGTCGCGCTCGGCTACTTCGGGTTCGTGCTCAACCTGCTCAACCTCCTGCCCCTCGGCATCCTCGACGGCGGCTCGGTCTGGCGCTCGACCCGCTTCCTCTGGCACGGCGGCGGACGGGAGAAGGCGATGCTCTCCGCGCTGCTCTACGCGGGGACGGCGTGCCTGCTCCTCGTCGGCGCCGTGGCCGCGTACGTCCCCCAGCACCGCCTGTAGCGCGATGGAGGACCGCCGGCTCCTCGACACCGAGCGGCACGACGCGGCAACCGCGGTCGAGCGCATCGTCGAGGAGTTCCGGGCCGGGTTCGCGATCCTCGCGCGGATCGACCGACCGGCGGTGACGATGTTCGGCTCCGCGCGGATCCCGGAGGGGCACCCCTGCTACGAGGCGGCGCGCGCCGCCGGCCGCGCCTTCGCGGCGCGCGACTGGGCGGTGATCACCGGCGGCGGCCCCGGCGTGATGGAGGCGGGAAACCGCGGCGCGAAGGAGGGCGGCGGGCTCTCGGTCGGGTTCAACATCGACCTGCCGCGCGAGCAGTCGACGAATCCGTACGTCGACATCGCGTACACGTTCGAGCACTTCTACGCGCGCAAGGTCTGCTTCGTGAAGCCGGCGGAGGGGTTCCTGATCTTCCCGGGCGGGTTCGGGACCCTGGACGAGCTCTACGAGACGCTGACGCTGATCCAGACCGGCAAGGTGAGGCACTTCCCGGTCGTCCTCTTCGGCGCCGACCACTGGTCGGAGATGCTCCGCTGGGTCAGGCGCGAGCTGCTCCGCGACCGGCTGATCTCGCCCGGGGACGCCGACCTGCTCCACGTCACCGACGAGGTCGAGGAGGCGGTCGAGGCCATCGTCGCAGGCTACGAGCGGCGCCGCGGCGGAGCCGCCTGAGGCCGCGCCCCGGCTACGAGAGCTCGTCGATCGCGCGGCGCGCGCGGTCGTGCACCGCGGCCCGGCGGGCATCGAGCGCCGGCGCCTCCGGCTCCGGCGCGGACGGCGGCGCCGCGGCGTCCTCCGCCGCCGCGTGCTCCGGCTCGTCGGGGCGCGCGCGCGCCTCGGCGAGCCGTGCCCGCAGCTCCTCGGCCGGCGAGCGCTCGACCCGGGCGGGCTCACGCCGGCGGCGCCGCCCGAGGTAGGCGCCGAGCCCGAAGCCGCCGAGCAGGAGCGCGAGCAGACGAGCCACGCGCCGATGCTACACTGGCGCCGCTTCTCGCCACGCCCGTCGCGCCGTCCACCCGAAGCGGCGCCTGGGGGCGGGGCCGTCTTCAGTCCATGGGAAGGAGCGATTCGGGGCCGTGAACGAGTACGAGATCCTGCTGATGCTGGACCCCGAGCTCCCCGAGGAGCGCGCGGACGAGGTCGTCGCCCGCGTGCGCGAGCGCGTCGAGGCCGACGGCGGCCGCTGGGACGGCCACGAGCCCTGGGGCCGGCGCAAGCTCGCCTACGAGATCGGCCGGAAGACCGAGGCGGTCTACCACCTGCTCCTCTTCACGGCGGCGCCGGCGACGCTCGCCGAGGTCGCGCGGGTGCTGAAGATCACCGACGGGGTCATGCGCCACCTCGCCGTCAACCGCGTGAAGGGCGGCCAGACGAAGGCGCCGGCGCCGGCCGGAGCCGTGTCTGCCCGCGCCGATGACGCCGACGGGGCGGCGGAGTAGCCTGGGTCCTTCCGACACCCGGAGAAGGAGAGGAAGACGATGGCAAGCATCAACCGCGTCGTGCTCGTCGGCAACCTGACGCGCGACCCAGAGCTCCGGCACACGCCGAGCGGCACCGCCGTCTGCTCGCTGCGCGTGGCGGTGAACACCCGCCGCAAGGACGGCGCGACCGGCGAGTGGACCGAGAAGCCGAACTACTTCGACGTGACCGTCTGGGGCAACCAGGGCGAGAGCTGCGCCCAGTACCTCGCGAAGGGCCGTCCGGTCGCGATCGACGGCCGGCTCGAGTGGCGGGAGTGGGAGGCGCAGGATGGCACGAAGCGCCAGGCGGTCGAGATCGTCGCCGACAGCGTCCAGTTCCTCGGCGGCCGCGCCGACGCGAGCGTCGCCGAGCCCGCGAACGAGTTCGTGCCCGCGGGCGCCGCGGGCGCGGCCGAGGCCGACTTCGGCGGCGGCGACGACGACATCCCGTTCTGAGGCAATCGGCCGGTGCCGGGCCGGGGGCCCGGCGCCGAGAGCGCAGGAGGCACGAGGTGGCTGGTAAGAGTCAAGAGGCACGGAGCAGGAAGCGGCAGGCGCCGGCGGCCGGGGGCCGGCGCAAGTCGTGCTTCTTCTGCAAGACGAAGGTCGACGAGGTCGACTACAAGAACGTCGGCGAGCTTCGCCGCTACATCTCGGAGCGCGGCAAGATCCGCTCCCGCCGGATCACCGGCGCGTGCCGGCGCCACCAGCGGCAGGTCGCGCTCGCGATCAAGCGGGCCCGCGAGATGGCGCTCCTCCCCTACGTCGCCGAGGGCCGGGAGGACCGGGGCGAGCGGCGCGAGCGCCGCGACCGCGAGGAGCGGGAGCGCTGATGCAGGTCGTCCTGCGCCAGGACGTCGAGAAGCTCGGGCTCCGGGGCGAGGTCGTGAGCGTGGCGCGCGGCTACGCCCGGAACTTCCTGCTCCCGCGCGGGCTCGCCGAGCCTGCGACGCCCGGCCTCGTCCGCGAGCTCGCCCGGCGCGAGGCGGAACGGGCGCGGCACGAGGCGAAGACCGTCGAGGAGGCGCAGGCGATCGCCGCGCGGCTCGAGCGGCTCGAGCTGCGCTTCGACGTCAACGCCGGGCCGACCGGAGCGCTCTTCGGCTCGGTCACCGCGACGAACGTCGCCGACCGGCTCTGGGAGCAGGAGAAGATCCGCGTCGACCGCCGGAAGCTCGGGCTCGAGCCGATCAAGCGGGTCGGGCACTACGCCGTCCCCGTCGAGGTGTTCGCCGGCGTGACCGCCGAGCTCCGGCTCGTCGTCGCCCCGCCGGGCGAGGAGCCGCCGAGCGCGGCCGCGCTCTCGGCCGCGACCGCGCAGGCGGCGGCCGCCGAGACGGGCGCCGCCGAGCAGGCGGCGGCCGAGCGCGCGGCCGCGGAGGCGGCGATCGCGGCCGCCGGAGCGGAGGCGGAGGCGGTCGGCCCGGCCGGCGCCGAGGAGGCGCAGGAAGCGACGGGACCCGGCGGCACAGAGCAGGCCCGAAGCGACGCAGCCGGCGCCGACCGCGGCGGCTGAGCGGCACGGCGCGGCGGCGGCCGCGCCGATCCCTTCGTCGTCTCCCGGCCTCGCGCCCGTCCCCGGCATCTCCGGGCGCTCGGGGCGGGCGCTCGAGACCGGGGCACGCGGGAGCCGGGCGAGCACGAGGCCCAGCGCGCGCGAGGCCGGGCGAGCGGGGCCGGGACAAGCGCGGCCGGGGCGCGCGGGAGGCCGGTCGAGCACGAAGCCCGGGCGCGCGGACGGGCGGGCGCGCACGAGGCCGAGGCGCGCGAGGCCGGCGCGCGCGGGGCCGGGACAAGCGCGGCCAGGGCAAGCGCGGCCGGGGCGCGCGGACGGGCGGGCGAGCACGAAGCCCGGACGTGCGGGAGGCCGGGCGAGCACGAGGCCGGCGCGCGCGGCGCCGGGACAAGCGCGGCCGGGGCGCGCGGGAGGCCGGGCGAGCACGAA
>Ga0070741_10005449_pt1 | contig 28294 bp, 23 predicted proteins | sample Coa_R1_4_FD_66440 | JGI IMG/M metagenome (GOLD analysis project Ga0070741, IMG submission 66440) | Surface soil microbial communities from Centralia Pennsylvania, which are recovering from an underground coalmine fire - Coalmine... | ecosystem: Environmental > Terrestrial > Soil > Unclassified ... | reverse complement strand
CGTCGAAGCCGCCCGTCGACGGCTCGAGCGTGAGCGTGAGATCGAACATCGCGGTGCCGTTGTGCGGCTTCGACACGCTCACCGCGAGGCCGTTCGCCGCGCGCGGCGGCGCCGGCGTGTCGTCGAGCACCAGCATCGCGCGCAAGAGCGGCTGCGTCTGCGCCGAGCGCGCGTCGGTGGTGGCGCCGCCGAGCGCCGCCACCACGCGCTGAAACGGCACCTCCTGGTTCGCCAGCGCGTCGAGCGTCACCCGGCGCGCGCGCGCGAGCAGCTCGCGAAACGTCGGCGCGCCCGCGAGCGACGTGCGCAGCGCGACGGTGTTGACGAAGCAGCCGACGAGGCCCTCGACCTCGCGGCGCGCGCGGCCGGCGACCGGCGTGCCGACGGTGATCTCGGCCTCGCCGCTGTGGCGCGCGAGCAGCGCCTGGAACGCGGCGAGCAGCACCATGAACGGCGTCGCGCGCTCCTCGCGGGCGAGCGCGGCGATCGCCTGCTCGCGCGCGCGGTCGAGGCGGATCGGCACGCGCACGCCGGGATGCTTGCGCAACGGCGGCGGCGCGCGATCGGTCGGCAGCTCGGGCGCGCGCGCGCCGTCGAGCATGCGGCGCCAATTCTCGACGAGCGGATCGGCCGCGCCGCTCGCGAGCCAGCGCGCCTCGGCGGCGGCTTGGTCGCGATACGACTGCGCGAGCGGCTCGAGCGACGGCTCGCGCCCGGCGGCGAACGCCTCGTGCAGCGCGAGCAGCTCGCGCACCAGCACGCCGCCCGACCAGCCGTCGAACACGAGGTGGTGCAGCGTCAGGAGCAGCGCCGATTTGTCGTCAGCGCGGCGGAAGATCGTGGCGCGCGCGAGCGGGCCGCGGCGCGGATCGAGCGGGCGGCGCACGTCGGCGTCGAGCAGCCTGGCGAAGTCGGGCGCGCCGGCGCGGCGCAAATCGACGAGCGCGACCGGCAGCGGCTCGTCGGAGCCGGCGACCGCGCGCGAGACGCCGCCGTCGTCGCGATACGTGCCGCGCAGGACCGGGTGGCGGCGCGCGATCGCCTGCACGCTGCGCGTGAGCGCGTCGACGTCGCCGGCGGTGGGGCCGGCCAGCTCGATCAGGATCGGCGTGTTGTAGACGGCGAGGCCGGGCTCGAGCGCGTCGACGAATAGCAGGCGCTCTTCGGCCGAGGAGCAAGTTGCCTCGGCGCGCGTTACCGTGGCCGTGGCCGTAGCCGTAGCCGTAGCCGTAGCCGTCAACGTTGTCTCGCCACGCGCGAGCGCTCCGGCAACCCCGCGCACCGTCGGCGCGGCGAGAAACGTCGCGAGCGGGATCGTCACGCCGCGCTCTTGCGCCACGCGCGCGATCATCCGCACCGCGAGCAGCGAGTGCCCGCCCAGCTCGAAGAAATCCTCGTCGGCGCCGACGCGTTCGCAGCCGAGCGCCTCGGCGAACCGCTCCGCCACCCACGCCTCGCCGCCGCTGGGCGCGACGTACGCGCGGCGCCACATCGCGCGCTCGGGCGGCGGCAGCGCGGCGCGATCGATCTTGCCGCTCGACGTTCGCGGCAGCGCGTCGAGGTACGCGAACGACGCCGGAATCGCCGCCGCCGGCAGCACCTGCTCGAGCCGCGCGCGCAACTCGCTCGGCGTCGGCGCGGGCGCCGTCGCGGCCACGTACCCGACGAGCCGCTCGCCGTCGGCGATCACCGCCGCCTCGCGCACGCGATCGATCGCCGCGAGCGCGTTCTCGATCTCGATCGGATCGATGCGCACGCCGCGCACCTTGAGCTGCCGATCGGCGCGCCCGACGAAATCCAGCTCGCCGCCTGCCAGCAGCCGCACGCGATCGCCGCTCTTGAACAGCCGCCCCGCGCCGAACGGACTGGCGACGAAGCGCTCGGCGGTGAGCGCCGGCTGCCCGCGATAACCGCGCGCCACGCCCGCGCCGCCGATGTACAGCTCGCCGACTTCGCCTTCGCCGACCTTCGCCATCGCGCCGTCGAGCACCAGCGTCTCGACGCCAGCGATCGCGCGCCCGATGGTCGGCCGCCGTCCCGGCTCGCAGCGCGCCACCGTCGACCAGATGGTCGCTTCCGTCGGGCCGTAGTGGTTGAAGAAGGCGCGCCCCGGCGCCCAGCGATCGACGATCGCCTGCGGGCAGACGTCGCCGGCGGAGATGACGATCTTCAGATCCGGCAGCTCGGCGTCGGGCATGGCCGCGAGCACCGACGGCGGCAGCACCACGCAGTCGACGCGCGCGCGCCCGAGGTAATCGCCGAGCGCGCCGCCGAGCCGCGCCTCCGCCGGCGGAATGCAGAGCGCGCCGCCGAACGCGAGCGCCAGCACCAGCTCCGACAGCGACGCGTCGAAGGTCGGCGGCGCGAACTGCAACACGCGGCGCGCGCCGTCGCTGCCGGCCGCGACGTTGGCCGCGCGCAGGTTGGCGAGCCCGCGATGCTCGACGGCGACGCCCTTCGGCCGCCCGGTCGAGCCCGACGTATAGAGCACATAGGCGAGCTGATCGCCGTCGAGGCGCACGCCGGTCGGCGCGTCGCTCGCGCCCGCGATCGCCGCCGCGTCGCGGTCGAGCAGGATCGCACGCCGCCCCTCGAGCGGCAGCGCGCCCGCGAGCCGCTCCTCGGTCACCACCAGCGCCGCCTCGCACTCGTCGAGCATCAGCGCCAGCCGCGCGCGCGGATGCCGCGCGTCGAGCGGCAGGTACGCGCCGCCCGCCTTCCAGATCGCCAGCATCGCGACGATCAGCTCCGGCGACGGCTCGAGCGCCACGCCGATCACCGACTCGCGCCCCGCGCCGCGCTCCATTAATAGGTGCGCCAGCCGATTCGACCGAGCCTCCAGCGCCGCGTAATCGAGCGTGCGGCCCGGTCCTTCCACTGCGGTTGCGTGCGGCGCGCGCGACGCCTGCGCTCCCACCTGCTCGGGGAGAGTTGAGCTGTCTATCGACATCCGATTTCGTGCCACAATAGCACAATGCCCGGCGCCGATCCCTCGACGACCCCGCGTCCGTTGCCCTCGGTGATTCTCTGGGAAGTGACGTACGCGTGTCCGCTTCGCTGCCCGTTCTGCTACTCCGAATCCGGGCTGCGTCCGTCACGCACGCTGCCGCTCGAAGGCATGTTGCGGATCGCCGATCGGCTGCTGACGATCGCGCCGCGCGTGGTGCACCTGAGCGGCGGCGAGCCGCTGGTGTTCAAGGGGCTGTTTCAGGTGGCGGAGCGGCTGCAGCGCGGCGGCGTGGACGTGGTGCTGACGACCAGCGGCTTCGGGCTCGACGCCGCCGGCGCGCGCGCGATCGGCACCTTCTGCCACTCGGTGCACGTGAGCATCGACGGGCCGGACGCGGCGCTGCACGATCGGCTGCGCGGCAAGGAGGGATCGTTCGCCGCGGCGCTCGACGCGCTGTCGCTGCTCGATCGATTGGCGCGCGCGCGGCGCGAAGCGGGGCAGCCGCGGCTGCGCTTCGGCATCGACTGCGTGGTGCTGCGCTCCAACTTCGAGGCGCTGCCGCGGCTGGTCACCGACGTGGCGTCGCGCTTCTCCGAGATGGAGTTCGTGATCTACAACGGCGTCGTGCCGCAGGGGCTCGCCAGCCGCGCCGACTACGCGGACGAGCTGCTCGACGAGGCGCAGATGAAGGCGCTCGACTCGGGCGAGCTCGAGGCGCGGCTCAATCAGCTCGCCGGCGAGCGCCTGGCGGTGTTCACGCGCAACAACTTCGATTTGCAGATGCACCCCGAGACGGTGCGCGAAGGCACCGCGTGGACGCTCGACCGCATGATCGTCGAGCCCGACGGCGCGGTGCGCGCGATGGAGGTGTACGAGGGCATCGTCGGCAACGTGCTCGACGAGCCGCTCGACGTGCTGTGGCGCCGCTCGTGCGAGCGCCGCGCCGATCCGTTCGTCGCCGAGCAGCTCGGCAAGGTCAAGTCGACGGCGGAGTGGTCGGCGGCCACGCGCGTGATCGATCGCCGATACGCCGACGGCGCCGAGCTCCTGCGCCTCGATAAACGCCGCCCATATCGAACCTGATTCAATCCCTCTTCAATCCGCCTCTTGTCTGAATCAAATCTCAATCAAAGACGGCCGTGTCAGTCGACGGGGGTTTGCCTGTGGACAGGTGCTCGGGATGTGCCTTGCCGAGATCGGCGCAGCTGTCCACAGGCAAAGGCGGAGCCGTCCCCGTCGACGTTTGAAATGAAGAGCTCGTGCCACCACCTCTGAATCAGAGTGTGGTGAGTTGAGGGTTTGTATTTCAAACGGCAGCGGGGACGGCTCCGCCTTTGCCTGTGGACAGCCGCGTTAGACATATCTCACCATAAGTCACTGAGCGCCTGCCCATAGGCAAACCCCCGCTGCCTGAGTAGTCCGTAGTCGATTAAAAAAGATTAAGAAAAGAATCAGAGAACATTGCAAAGAGTCATTGAGATATTACGTTTGAACAGTGCCTAATCAAGACAGACAACTCGGTTTGGCGTTTCGCACGTGGGGCGGAAAACGTCGAGGGGCGGGCCGCAAATCACAAGGGGTGCGGTCTCGCGTTTCGCATAAGAAACGGCCGGTGCTCAAACGACGGTTTCCAGTGCACGTGACTGTGAGGATGCGTGAAGACGTTTGTGGACTGAGGAGTAAGACTTGCTTTAGTGCACTGAGGAATGCGTTCAATGCGGCCAATGGGCGTGTCGGGTTTCGCGTAGTGCACTTCTCAGTGCAGGGCAATCACGTTCATTTTCTCGTCGAGGCGGAGAGCAACAAAGAGCTTTCGCGTGGAATGCAGGGATTGAACGTTAGAATGGCGATTGCGCTCAATCGATTGATGCGACGGCACGGCAAAGTGTTCGCGGATCGTTATCATGCGGTGGTTTTAAAGACACCAACTCAGACTAAGCGGGCGCTGCACTATGTGGTTCACAATAGACAGCATCACGCGCCGGGGCGGTATGCGGCGGATTGGCGGGATCCGTTTGCGTCGGCGGAGGGGCCGCTGGTGGCGCCGCGGAGCTGGCTGCTTTCGGTGGTCGAGTCGCGGACGGGGAGTTAGCGCTCAGCCTTTGGCGAACAGGTGGCGGCCGACGTGGTGGTCGCCGACGTCGACGGCTTGGCGCGTCGAGCGTACGTGGCGGAAGCCGCTCTGCTCGAGCAGCGGACGCACCTGCTCGACGCCGGCGGGACGGCCTTCGACGCACAGGTGGCGCAGCGTCGCGCCGGCCAGCGTCCGCGCGGCGCCGCGCACCACGCGCGACTCGATCCCGTCGACGTCGATCTTGAGGTGCGTCGGCGGACGCACGAAGCTCGCGCCGGCGACGAACGAGTCGAGATCGTAGAGCGCGCAGCCGGTGGTGAGCTCCGACGGGCGATCGCTCTCCATGTGCGGCGACGCCCAGTGCTCCGAGCCGCCGGCGACGAAGCGCGACGAGTGAAACTGGCCGAACGCGGCGCGATCGGAGAGCGCGATCGGGAACGGCGCGCAGCGATCCTGGAACGCGTTGGCCAGGAGGTTGCGGCACAGCCGGTGGAAGTTGATCGCGTCGGGCTCGAAGCTCACCACCGTCGCGCGCGGGCGCAGCGCCAGCGCGAACAGCGTGTAGAGCCCGATGTTGGCGCCCACGTCGTAGAGGCAATCGCCGTCGGCGAGCGTGTCCTCGAGCCACGCCAGCGTCTCCGGCTCCTTTGTCTCGAGCGTGGCCGCGCGCCACAGCTCGACGCCGCTCGAGATCATCAGCGTGAACGACACCGCGCCGTGGCGCACCACCACCGGCGACTCGACGGCGAGCCGCTCGCGCGCGCCGGCGCGATCGACCAGCGCGGCGTCGATGGTCTCGAACTCGAGCGGCAGCGACGCGGGGAATTGGCGCAGCCGCTCGTTGAGCCCCTCGACGCCATGGCCGGTCATCGCGCTCAGCTCGCGCTCGCTCACCACGTTCGCGCGCAGCGCCGCGAGCAGCACCTCCGCGTGCGCCGTGCCCAGCGCGCCGAACGCCAGCCGCTCGTCGATCGTCAGCGCGCGTCCTTCACGCGCCGCGCGCGCCACCGACGCCGCGCGCGCGATCGCCTCCCGCGCCTGGCCGATCAAGAAATCCAAGCCGCGCTCGCTGCCGAGCGTCCACGCGAGCGACGCCACGCGCCGCTCGCCCGCGAACCGCGCCTCCTCCGCCAAGAGCCGCGCCACCACGCGCCGCTCGTCGTCGGGCAGCTCCGCAATGCGCGCGACTCCCCAGCGCGCGAAGTCGTCGCGCCCGAGCTCGCGCCCGCCGTCGAGCGCGGCCAGGATCGCGTCGAGCGTCTCCATCGGCATCGCCATCGACTCTCTTTATCTCATGTTGCGGGCGCTGTGCTGGTTGTCGATAATCGCGCGCGGTGCAGACCGCCCGATCGCCGCGCATCGTGCACGCGCCCACGCCGCGCGAGTTCGCCGCCATCGCCGATCGCGGCGAGCCGGTGGTGCTCACCGGCGTCACCGACGCGTGGCCCGCGCTCGAGCGCTGGCGCGACGCCGACTACCTGCGCGCGCGCGCCGGCGACGCGGTGGTTCCCGTCGAGGTCTATCCCGGCGGCGACACCGGCCGGCACGCGAGCTACGTCTCGCGCAACCTGCGCGTGAGCCAGTTCCTCGACGAGATGGCGCACAAGCCCGGCGCGCCCGCGATGTTCCTGGTGGTGCCGCTGCCCGCGCACCTGCCGCAGCTCCTCGACGACGTGCCCGCGCCGCCGATCTTGAGCGGCATCTCGCGCACCATCTGGCTGCTCGGCGATCGCACCTTCTCCAACCTCCACTTTCACCCGTTTCAAAATTCGCTCGCCTGCCAGGTGGTGGGACGCAAGCGCTTCGGTCTCTATCCGCCGTCGGAGACGCGGCATCTCTATCCGCGCCACTGGCTGTCGAAGTGGTTCGAGTTCACGCGCATCGAGAGCTTCAATCCGGTCGATCTCGCGCGCTATCCGGACGTCGGGCGCGCGCGCGGCGTGGAGGTGACGCTCGAGCCGGGCATGGCGCTGTTCATTCCGCGGCACTGGTGGCATTGGGCGTCGACGGACGAGGTGGCGTCGCACGTGCTGTACTATTTCGGCGCCAGCGATCGCGCGCGCTGGCTGTGGACCAGCCCGGGGCGGCGCAGCCTGTTCTGGATGGGACGGTTCGCCGCCGAGCGCGCGGTCGGGCGCTTGCGAAAAAAGATCGAGGCGCGGCTCGGCATCGCGCCGCCGCCGCCGCCCGACGGCGATCAGCCGGCGCGCTGAGCTTCGCCGAGCCGCGGATCGTCGACGGCGCGCAGCGCGCGGTGATCGCGGCTCACCAGAAACTCGGGACGCGGCTCGCCCGCCGGGCGCGGCAGGTTGCGCGTGTCGTTGTAGGTCGCGATGAGCAGCTTGCGATCGCGCGCCGAGAGATTGGGCGGCGACGCGTGCACGAGGTTGGGATGAAACAGCAGCACCGAGCCGCGCGGCGCCGCCAGCGGCTCGACGCCGTGCTCGGCGATCAGCCGCGACAGCGTCGGCTCGCCCACGCGATATTTGATGTCCGCGATCAGATCGACGATCCACTTCGGGCTGTCGCGATACGGCGCGGCCGGCTCCTCGGCGCTGGGCGCGCTCTCGATCACGCCCAGCTTGTGCGAGCCGGGGATCACCTGCATCGCGCCGTTCTCCTCGGTCGCGTCGTCGAGAAACAGCGCCACGTTGAGGATGCGATCGCCCGGCAGCCCGTCCTCCTCGAGCCAATAGACGAGGTCCTGGTGCCAGTCCCAGCGATCGCCGGTGCGCGCGCGCTTGGCGTTCACCTTGAGCTGGTAGACGTAGACGTCCGCGTCGAGGAGCTGCATCGCCGGCGCGAGCAGCGCCGGGTGGCACGTCAGGTTCCGGAAAAGATCGTCGACGAAGTGACAGCCGTACACCGAGCGCACCGTCGTGCCGTCGACCTCGAGCACGCGCCACGGGCCGGCGCCGTCGAACAGGCGCGGGAGCGCGGCGTTCAAGTGATCGATGGCGGCGCCGGGGAGCGCCGCGGGCAGGAGCAGCCAGCCCTGTCGATCGTACGCGTCGAGCTGCGAAGGCGTGAGCTTCACGGCCGCATGCTAGCATACCGATCCATGCGTCCACGGCTCCTGTCCTCGCGCGACGCCGGCCGTTGAACGCGACGCTGCGCATCGGCGGCGACCTCGAGGTGCGCCGCATCGGCTTCGGCGCCGCGCGCATCACCGGGCCCGGCTGCTGGGGACCGCCCGCCGATCGCGACGGCGCGATCCGCCTGCTGCGCCGCGCCGTCGAGCTGGGCGCCGACTTCTTCGACACCGCCGACGTGTACGGGCCGGGCGTGAGCGAGGAGTTGATCCGCGAGGCGCTGCATCCGTATCGCGGCGTGGTGGTGGCGACCAAGGGCGGATTGGTGCGCGCGCCCGAGGCGCCCGACGTGTGGCGGCTCGACGGGCGGCCCGAGCGGCTCAAGCGCGCCGTCGAGGCCAGCCTGCGCCGCCTTGGCGTCGAGCGCATCGATCTCTATCAGCTCCACCGCGTCGATCCGCGCGTGCCGCTCGAGGATCAAGTCGGCGCGCTGGCGGAGCTGAAGGCGGCGGGGCGCATCCGCCACCTCGGCTTGTCGGAGGTGAGCGTCGCCGAGCTGGAGCGGGCGGCGCGCGTCACCGAGGTGGCGGCGGTGCACAACCTCTATCACCTGCTCGATCGCGCGGGCGAGGACGTGCTCGAGTGGTGCGAGGCGCGCGGCATCGCGTTCATTCCGTGGTACCCGCTGGCGTCGGGCACGCTGGTCAAAGAGGGCGGCGCGCTCGACGCGATGGCGGCGCGCACCGGCGCGACCGCGGCGCAGCTCGCGCTCGCGTGGCTCCTGCGCCGCTCGCCGGTGATGCTGCCGATCCCCGGCACGTCGTCGTCGGCGCACCTCGAGGAGAACCTGGCCGCCGCGCGCGTCACGCTCGGCGACGCCGACTACGCCGCGCTGTCGGCGCTCGCGCCGCCGCCGTGAGCAGGAGCGGCAAGCGGTGGCTCGCGGCGGCGCTGATCGCCGGGCTCGGCAACGCCGTCTTGTTCGCCAGCAGCAACTTCGTTCGCGACGACGCGTTCACGTTCTTTCGCTACACGGACAACTTCGTCGGCGGTCACGGCTTGTCGTGGAACGCCGGCGGCGAGCGCGTCGAGGGTTACACCAGCTTCCTGTGGCTGATGTTGCTCGTGGGCGCGCGCCGGCTCGGCATCGAAGATCTCCCGTGGCTGGTGCAGCTCCTCGACGTCGGGCTCTACCTCGGGCTGGTGGCGAGCGCGTACGGGCTCGCCGCGCTCGTCGGTGCGCGCCGCGCGGGGCCGCTCGGCGCCTGCTTGATCGCGTCGAGCGGGCTGCTCGCCTATATCGCGCGCGGCGGGATGGAGCCGATGTTGTTCGCCTGCCTGGCGACGCTCGCGATCGGCGGTGCCTTGCGCTGGGCGACGAGCGGCGGCGCGACGCTCTCGGGGCTGCTCTTCGGCCTGGCCGCGCTCGCCCGTCCGGAGGGCTTGCTGCTGTTCGCCGTGTTCTGCGCCTGGGCGCTGCGCGACGGCGAGCGGCTGCGCGAGCGCGCGTTTCTGATCCGCGTCGCGGCGGCGGCGAGCGTCTTCGTTCCGCATCTCGCGTGGCGGCGCTGGTACTACGGCGACTGGCTGCCCAACACCTACTACGCAAAGATCCCCGCGCTGTCGTTCGCCCGGTTCGAGCGCGGGCTGCTCGGGCTGCTCAGCGTGCTCGAGAGCCCGTCGGGCGCGCTGCTGCTCGCGGCGATCGCGCTCCACGCCCTCGCGCCGCGGCGCCGCGGCCGCGACCTCGTGCTGATGCTGGTGCTGGTCTCGATCGCCTACGTCACCTTGTTCATCGGGCTCGAGCGCTTCAACTGGAACGAGTACTACAACGTTCCAGTGATCGTCTTCTCGCTGGTGCTGCTCGCGGCGGCGGCCGCGGAGCTGGCGCACGCGGCCGATTGGTCGTGGACGGCGCCGCGGCCGGCGATCGCGATCCTGGGCGGCGCGCTGATCGTCGCCTCCGCGCTCGCGCCGCGGCTGAGCTGGGCCCACGCCGCGGACACCGCCTGGATCGCGCGCGGCGCGGCGCTCGCGCTCGGCGCGCTGCTCGCGCTCGCGCCGCTCGGGCGCGCCGGCCGAGGGCTCGCCGCCGCCGGGCTCGCGCTCCTGTTCTTGATCAACGTGCAGCGGCGGCAGGAGTACGCCGACGGTCCGTGGAAAGCGCCGGCCTTGATCGATCCGCCCGACGGACCGGTGACGGTGGACTACGTGCAGATGGGCCGCCTGCTGCACGCGCTGGCGCGTCCCGGCGACACCATGACGACCGGACCGTGCGGCGCGATTCCGTACTACGCCGGCCTCGTCACGTACGACGCGCTCGGGCTCAACGATCGCCACATCGCGCGCCAGCCCGTCGACGATCCGTGGCGGCGCCCGTTTGGCCACGAAAAAGGAGACGGCCGCTACCTCTTCGCGCTGAGACCGACGTTCGTGCTGCCGATCTGGCGGCTGACCCCGCGCCCCGAGCCGGCGTGTCCCTGGGACAAGAGCTTCACCGAGCTGTTCGCGCTCCCCGAGTTCCGGCGCGACTACGAGTATCGCGCGGTGCCGATGGAGGGCGGACGCTACCTCCAGCTCTACACGCGCCGCGACGTCGGCGATCGGCCCGAGCTGCGGCAGCTCCCCGCGTCGGCGGTTCGCGCTTCCTGTCCCTCGGACCAACTGCCATGATGGATCGATGAGCCGGTTCGTCCTGCTCGCGCACGCGCGATCCGGATCGCAGCTCCTGCTCACGGCGCTCAACCAGCACCCGCGCGTGCTCGCGCAGAGCGAGCTGCTCCACCACGACGAGGCCACGCGCCGGCGGGATCACCGCGCCGCCGACGGGAGCTGGTACCTCGACGGCGAGGACGGCGCGGCGTTCGTGCGCAAGATCCTCGCGCCCAGGCCGGACCGGGACGCGATCGGCTTCAAGCTGTTCTACGAAGCGGCGCAGGAGGGCGCGGCGCGCTCGGCGTGGCAGGCGCTCGCCGAGGATCGCGAGCTGCGCGTCGTGCACCTCGAGCGCGCGCGGCGGCTGGAGAGCCTGGTGTCGCTCGCGCTCGCGATCGCGTCGAGCGAGTGGATGCTCCACCGCGCCGAGGGGCGCGCGCCTCGGGAGCGCGAGCCGATCCGACTCTCGCCCGGCCGCGTGCAGCGCTACCTCGATCGGCTCGAGCGCGATCAACGGCGCGCGCTGTCGCTGCTCGCCGGCCGCCCGCGCCTCGATCTCGAGTACACGCAGCTCGTCGAGCGTTATCCCGAGACCATCGCCGCGGTGTTCGAGTTTCTCGGCGTGAGCGCGCATCCCGTCGAGCAGCTGCTGGTCAAGCAGGCCACGCGCCCGCTCCACGAACAGCTCGCCAACTTCGACGAGCTGGCGCGCCACTTCGCCGGCACGCCGTACGCGCGCCACTTCAGCGGCGGTTGAACGTCGAGAGGCGCGCGCCGCCGAGCAGCTCGTCGCCGGTCATCGCGTAGTCGGGCGCGAGCGCGGCGCGCCCATCCGCGGCGCCGCGCAGGCGCTCGAGCTCGAACTGCACGAGGAGGATCGTCTTCGGCCGGCCGAGCTCGTCGGCGCTCGGCAGCTCGGCGGAGCGGACGACCCAGACGCGCTCGGCGTTCAGCCGCGCCTCGGTGTGATCGCGATCGAGGAACGCGGCGCGATCGAAGTAGTAGGCGAGGACCGCCAGGTGCCAGCGCGGGTGGACCACGATCGCGCAATCGCTCGCGCAGTCGCGCTTCAATCGCGACGCCACGAGCTGCCAGTCGTGCTCCTTCGGCGGGCTCGGCTCGAAGCCGCGCGCGCCGGCGGCGAGCGTCACGGCCACGAGCGCGAGCTGCGCCGACTCGCCGAGCGGCAGCGCGGCGATCGCCTCGCCCGCGAGCAGCGCCAGCGCCGGCGCGGAGTAGAGCACGTAGCGCGGGTGGAACATCGGCGCGAACCACGAGACCGCCAACATGAGCGCGAACGGCGCCGCCAGCCAGAGCCAGAGCGCCGCCCGACGGCGACGCGCCTCGGCCGCGCGCCGCACGACGACGGTGCTCAGCGCCGCCAGCGCCAGCGCGACGTAGAGCGGAGCGAGGCCGCCCGCGAGCTCGTCGAGCGCGGCGAGGATCCAGTGGCTCGTCGGCACGCGCTGCCACCCGGGCGGACCGAGGTGCCGCCGCAGCACCTCGAAGGCGAGCGGCGCGACCAGCGCGGCCGCGAGCAGTTGACCGAACGCAAAGCGCTTGAGGGTCCCGGGCGCGCGCGGCATCACCAGCACGACGCCGAGCTGCGCCACGAGGAAGAGCGCGGTGAGGTAGTGGGTGTAGACGAGCGCCGCGTCGACGAGCGCGAGCGCCAGCACCGCGCGCGCGCCCGGCCGCCGCGCGACCGCCTCGAGCGCGAGCAGCGACGCCACCACCAGCGCGCACGCGAGCGTCGTCGGGCGCGTCTCGTGCGCGTAGGCTTGCAGCGAGCCCGAGACCAGCAGCGCCAGCGAGGCGAACAGCGCCGCGCGCGCGCCGAACCACGCGCGCGCCAGCACGAACAGCTCGACCGCAGTCGCCACCGCCAGCGCCGCCGGCAGCGCGCGCACCGCCGCCTCTCCGACGCCGAACAGCCGCGTCCAACCGTGGAGCAGCAGGTTGAAGAGCGGCGGATCGAGCGTGCTCAGCGAGTCTGCGATCGCCGCTCGGAGCGGCTCTCGCGTCCACCAGACGTTGATCGCCTCGTCGCCCCACAAGCCCGGCCGCGCGAGCCCCCACAGCCGAACGCCCGCGTGCGCCGCCGCGATCGCCAGCGCGGTCCACAGCGGCGCGCCGTCAATCGCCCGCAGCGCGCGCGACCAGAAGGCGTCGCTCGTCCGTTTCCACGTCGCCAGCGTTTCGCGCATCGCCGCGCGCGCAGCATATCACCGACGAGTCTAGCGGAACGCCTGCCACAAGCCGATCGTGTTGCCGGCCGGATCGCGCAGCGTGGCGACCCACAGGTCACCTTCTCTATAGGGCGCTTTGACCACTTCGCCGTTGTGGACTGTGGCGCGTTCGACAGCACTGTGGATTTGATCGACGTAGAAATAAGGAACCAGACCCGGCTCCGCGGCGCTCGCGCGGCCGAGCACCCAACGTCCAATGAGGTGTCCTGTGGCGTCGGCGAAGCGGATGTCGTTGGCGTCGCGGCGCTGGAGCGTCCAGCCGAGCACGTGCTCGTAGAACGCGGCCGAGCGGCCGGCGTCGGCGGCGGGGATCTCCAGATAGGACAGACCACCGTGTCTCGTCAGTCCGGCGTCGACCATGTCGGCTCCTCGAATTCGTCAGTGCGTATTGGCGAAGTTGATCCCTTCGCGCAATTGCACGATCGCCTGTTGAATCAGCGCCAGGCCTTGCGCGCGATAACCGCCCTTGTCGTGTTTGGCTTCGCGGAGCTGGCGGCGCGCCTCGCGCAGCGCGACGATGGCGTTGCCCATGTGCGGCTGGCGCTCGGCGCCGGGCACCACCTCGTCGACGGGCTCGGGCGCGGCCGCTCCCTCGGGCGCGCCGAGCTCGGTCGGGTGCGCGGCGGCGAATTGCATGCCGGCGTTCACGGCGTCGATCGCCTGTTGAATGAGACCAATCGCCTGCTCGCGGTGGCCGCCTTTGTTGGGCGACGCGGCCTCGGTCTCGGCTTTGGCCTGCTGCAGCGCCGCCATCGCGGCCTGCATCTTCGGCTGTCCATTGTCCGCGGCCACCGCTCCGGTCGGCATCGGCTGCGGCGCCGACGCACAGGCCACGAACGAGAGACAGAGCGACAACAACCAGCGCGCATTACGCATGTGCTTCCCCCTTCAATAGGTTGAACATCATCGTTGAAACCCGGTTTGCGATCAATCGCCGCGCTCGGGCGGCGGGCGCAAGATCGTCCCCCGAGAATCGGACGAGTTCTCGCGGCCGCGGGTTCCGTGGAAGGCGAGCGGAGGCTAGGCGTCGAGGTCGCCGCGCCAGACGCGGGCGATGGGGGCGAGCAGGTCGAGCGCGGCGATCAGGAAGCCGAGGGTGGTGACCGCGCAGGCGAAGATCACGTGGCCGTAGAGCGTGAGCGACGCGAGCTGGCTGCGATCGATGGTGGCGAAGAAGAGCAGCCACGCGAGCGGCAGCGCGAGCGGCAGCCAGCGCACGCGGCCGGCGAGCGCGCCGGTGCCGGCGAGCAGGAGCGTCGCGAGCAGGTGCTCGCCGAGCGGGAGCTGGTCGGCGCCGGCCGACGCCCACGACGGAACGCCGGCGACCGCGGAGACCACGACCAGCGCGAGGCCGGCGAGGAAGCCGGCGACGAAGCCCGACTCCGCGCCGCGGCGCGCGCCGACCCAGATCGGCAGCGCGAGGTACAGCGGCGTGAACCAGAAGTCGTCGAGCGTCGCCTGCCCCTGAAACGCCACTTGGAGCGAAGCGAGCGCGAGCACGACGCCGGCCACCGCCAGCTCGTCGGTGGTGATCGCCGGCTTGCGGCGCAACAGCACCGCGAGCAGCAGCACCAGGCCGATCGCGCCGAACAAGAGGAAGCCCGACGCCGTCGAGCCGAGGCCGAGCAGCGCGCCCAGCGCCGCCTCGGGCGAGCGCCGCTTGCCCGACGGCTCCTCTTCGTTGGCCGCGTCGAAGCCGGTGATCGCCCAGCTCCCCCAGCGATACTCGAGCAGCACCGTTTGCCCGAGATACTTCTGCGCCGGGTGCTTGCCGTCGCCGTCGTCCTCGAGCCGATCCTTGTCTTTGTCTTTGTCGCCTTTGGCTTTCGGTTTCGGCGGCGGCGGCGGGCCGAACTCGAGCGCCACCGTCGCCGCGCTGTTGCGGCGCAGCGAGCGACCCGATTCGCCGAGGTAGCGCACCGTGCCGGTCTTGCAGCAGCCGTCGTTGAACGTCTCGCGCAGCTGCTCGCCCCACAGGCGCATGCCCTGCTGATCGATGTAGTCGCGGCGCGCGGCCACCAGCTTGTCGTAGTCGAGGTTCTCGAGCTGCTTGCGCGACTCGGGATCGAGATCCTTGAAGCCGAACGTGCGGCGCAGCGCCCACGCCTCGGGCGCGTCGTCGTCGAGGAGCTGCGCCAGGTTCGCTTTCGCGCGCGTCTTGTCGTCGGTGACGCGCAGGCCGGCCTCGAAGATCCAGCTGAAGTAGGAGCCGTTCTCGACGCGATCGCGCTCGCGGCGCGACAGGCGCGCCAGCTCCATCGCGGCCGCCTGCTCCGCCGACTGCAGCGCCGGCTGAAGCTCGGCCATGCCGGCCTTCTCGGCGGCGGCGGCGAGCTTGCCGAGCTTGCGATCCTTCGCCGCCTCGGCCGACGTGAGGTCCTGTCCCTCGGCGGCGGTCTGCTGCTCTTCGGTGAGCTCGGGGATGCCGACGGCGATCGCGCGCGCGCGCAGCTTGGCGCGATCGCCGAGCACGTCGGGCGAGCCGAGCTGCTTGCGCTCGTCCTCGACGAGCTGCGCCCAGCCCTTCTCGGCGACGAAGCGGCGGCGGCTCGCCTCGCGCAGCGTGCGCTGGTCGTCGCGCGACAGCTTGCGGAACTCTTTTTCGCCGAGCCCGCCGACGATGCGCCGGATGCGCCGGTACTCGCGATCGCCGAGCTGCGCCTCCTTGTCGAAGATGCCCATGATGCGCGCGTACTCGGCTTCGCCGCGCCGCTTGATTTCGCGCTCGGCGCGCCGCTGAAAGCCGAGCCGCTCGTCGCCGCGCAGCCGCGCAGCGTCGCCGGTCGACAGCGCCTCCAGCGCGCGGTGCACCGTCTGCGACGGCCGGCCAAACGGCCTCAGCGCGTGCACGCCGAGCAGCAACACCACCAGCACCACCAGCACGGCCGACCACAGAATGAGGCGGCCCGGTTTCGATTCATTCGAGGACGAGTTGTCGGGATACATGGAGGCTGGATACTACGGAACATTCGCCGCTGTCTTGCCGATCGTTCGCGGGTGTAAAATGGCGGGATGGGTCGGAGCGTGGCGTGCGCGGTGTTGGTGGCGTCGGTGCTGTGCGCGGCGGCGGCGCGCGCCGACGAGCCGCGCGAGCAGGCGCGCAAACACTTCGAGCGCGGCAAGCAGGAGTTCGCCGCCGTCCGCTACCAGCGCGCGCTCGAGGAGTTCAAGGCGGCGTACGCGATCGCGCCGTTTCCCGAGATGCTCTACAACATCGCGCGCTGCGAAGAGGAGCTGCACCAGAACCAGGCGGCGATCGAGACGTACCAGCGCTACACGGCGGTGAGCACGTCGGCGGTCGAGCGCGAGGAGCTGGCGCAGCGCATCGAACGGCTGCGGCGCGAATCGGCGGTGACGGCGCCGGCGCCGGCGGTGTTGGTGCGGGCGCCTGCGCCGCCGCCGCGCGCGCGGCCGATCTATCGTCGCTGGTGGCTGTGGACCATCGTCGGCGGCGTGGCGGCGGCGTCGCTGGCGGTCGGGCTCGGCGTCGGGCTCGGGACGTCGTCGAGCCCGAGCGCGCCCGCGTTTCCGCCGCTCACGGTGCAGCCGACGCGATGAACGCGCGCGCGCTCATCGGGCTCGGCGCGGCGCTGGCCGCGGGCTGCGGCGGCGCGGCGGTCGATCGCTGCGCCGGCCACGCGGGCGCGTGTCTCGGGCTGCACGTCGACGGCGCGGGCGGCGTGCGCGCGGTCGATCAACTGCGCATCGATCTCTCGGGCGCGTTCGCGTGGAGCGGCCGCACGCCCGATCCGCCGGGCGCCCAGGTGGCGCTGCCCGTCGAGACCGCGCTGTTTTTGCCCGAGGTGAGCGGGACGCTGGCGGTCGGCGTGACCGGCTGGCTCGCCGGCGGCGCGGTCGGCTCGGGCGCCGCCACCGTCGAGATCGCCGCCGGCCGGCACCAGACGATCGACGTCACGCTGCGCGGGCCCGAGCCGCCCGACCTCGCCGGCGCCGATTTCGCGAGCGCCGATTTCGCCGCGCCGCTCGACTTCGCGGGCGCCGATTTCGCAGGCGTAGATTTCTCGGGCGTAGATTTCGCCGCGCCGCTCGACTTCGCGCCGCCGCTCGACTTCGCGCCGCCGCTCGACTTCGCGCCGCCCCCCGATCTGATCTTCTCGAACGCGCGCATCGCGTTCCTGCTCTCCGAGCGCGCCGGGAGCTTCGCGCCCAAGTCGTCCCTCGACGCCCAGTGCGCGTTGGCCGCAAGCACCGCCGGATTGCCGCCGGGCACTTACGTCGGCCTGGTCGCGTGGCCCGGCGCCGATCCCACCACGTTCGTCACCATCGTCCCCGGCCGCCGCGTGCTGCTCCCCGACGGCACGCAGGTCGCCACCGACGACACGCTGTTCACCAACGATCACCTCGGCCCGATCAACGAGCAGGCGAACCGTGCCGCGCCGACGCAGATCTGCGCGTGGACCGGCTACGACGGCACCGGCCACAGCAACGCCATGGGCGACTGCGCCGGCTGGACGTCCAACTCCGCGGGCGCGAGCGGCTCGTTCGGCAAGCCCGCCGCGTGGGTGACCGGCCTCTGGGCGTTCTTCGCCGCCCGCACCTGCGATCAGCTCTGTCACGTCTACTGCGTGCAGCAGTAGCGCTCAGTGCTTCAAGATGGATTACCAACGCGCCCCGCTCTAGGATTGCGCATGCGCTCTCGTTCAAAGGTTCATTGGAGAGTCTTGTTGGTCGTCGCCGCGCTGGCGCTCCCGGCGCGTGACTCGTCCGCCGACGCGCCGCCGCCGGAGATTCAAGCCATCTTCGACAAGCTCAAGAACCATCAGCCGGTGACGCCGGATGAAATGCGGCAGGTGCAGATCTGGACCTTCCGCAAATCCAACCAGACCGACAGCAACCCCGCCGAGACGCCGAGCAGCGATCAGAACCCGGTGATGCCGAGCGACGTGCAGGCGATCCTCGCGCGCATCCAGAGCGGGCAGATTCCGTCGGCGCAAGACAAGGCGCGGCTCGAGGCATGGGGCAAGCAGACCAAAGGGCGCATGGGCGCGATCAAGAGCGACGCGCGCGCCACCGAGGCGATCATTCAAGCGCTGCCGCGCGGCGGCGCGCCTCCGCCGGGCGCCGCCAGAGCGCCGCGCACGATCACCGGCACGATCGAGATCGTCCTCAATCAAGTCGTGACCGGCAAAGACGGCTCGGTGCAGACGCAAGGGAGCGTGAAGCTCCCCGTGCAGTACACGATTCAAGACAGTCCCAATCAATTTCATTTGCGTTGGAATCCCGATTTGAAAGGCAGCTACTCGCTCAGCTTCGACACCAAGGGAAGCAGCCAGCACGACGCGCCCGATCCTTGTGGAAGTCACACCGACAAGATTCAGCAGAGCGTGCAGGACAATGGTCCGGTCGCCGCCAACAAAGTGATCCTCACCGGCGAGCTCGTCACCGTCGCGCCCTATCGCACCTATACCAACGCGATGCTGGCGGTGCTCAGCAAAGGGACCGTCAGCAACACGTGTCCGTGCGGCGGCGGCTCGGGCGCCGCGCCGCCCATGCTCGGGGGCCCGATCACGATCGATGGAATGCGCGGCGACATACCCTTCAATCAGGGAATGGGCAATGCGCCGATCGTTGCACCCGGTAGTCGACTGATGGACAAACTGCCGCAAGAAGTACAGTCGGCGCTCAATGGTGCGTTGTTCGATTTCAATACTGACGCCTTTCGCAAGTCATTCGCGAACGGCGTGCAGTTCACCGCCACGGCGACCTATCACTATCGATTGAAGTCCAAAGACGGCCAGATCGAGTCCACGGCGCTGTTTCACTTCATGGTCAAGCCGCCACCGTCGGGAAATATCGTCGTCACCCCCGATCCGCCGACGCGCGCGCAGCAGGTCACGCTGCACGCCAACGTCAAGAACGGTTCGCAATATCATTGGAAGGTCACCGGCGGAGCGTGCCCCGCAGTAGTCAATAAACCGGCCGCGACGGTGCACGTCAAAGAGCACGATGGACAGGATTGGACGTTCTTGCCGCTCTGTGACTTTCACGTCGAGCTGCACGCGACCGACGCCAATGGACAGTCGATGGACGACAGCCGCGATGTCTCGGTGCAGAAGCGCTCCGACAAATGGCACCTCGATTTCGCCGCCGATCCCGCCGGGCCGGTCGCGGGCACGGGACGAATCGCCTATGACGGCCTGGCCAACATGCACAATGGAATGAACCGCTGCGCCGAGCAGCAAGACGTCGCGATCGCCGACATCGAGTGCGATTGGATTCACCGCAAACACGGCGAGGGCGCCGATTACTCGGAGTACTTCACTATAAAGACCGTCAGTGATGATGGACCCTTCAATGGCTATGCTTATGTCGATACACAGAAGCTGCGTACCAAAAGACAGTTCATCGTCAATGCCGATTATCTCGGCGGTCCGCTCGGCGATCGCAATCGCAAAGCGGGGAACGGCGCCAACTTCGAGCGCGTGCACCAGGAGATCGTGGCGCACGAGAAGATGCACAGCACGCTCGCGCGCAAGGCGGTGACGGCGTCGGACCCGGCGCAGCAGGTGGAGGCGTTCGTCGCCGAGAGCGGCGATGGGTTCAGCGATCAGGTCAATGACGTGATCAAGACGCTCGACGCGCAGATTGGCACCGCGGCGTCGGAGGACCAAGTGGGCGCGGCGCTTCGCGACAGTGGACAATGGTCCGATGAGGCGCTGCTCTGTCTTCCGGGCGCGGATTACCTGCTCGATTGCGGTCCGCTCTACGCGCTCGGCACGCCGCTGTTCACCGGTTATTGCAAACAGGCCACCGCGGATCAATCGGTCAATAAACAACACAAACCGATCGCTTGTACTAAATAGTCAGGTCGCGAGGCGCGCGATCGAGAGCGCGGTGTGCGGCACCTGGCGCGGCTGCGCGAGCGTGCCCGGCTCGACGGTGCCGACCCACGGCTGCGCGGGATTGAACGCCGGATCGCCGTTCGGCGTCGGATCGCGATCGAACGCGGCCGGCGGGGGCACCTTGGCGTTGAGCACCCAGTTGAAGGTGGCGATGCGCTGCCAGAACGCCGGCAGCCCGCCGGTGAACATGGCGAAGATGCACAGCCCGAGGCCGCGCTTGCGCAGCTCGCGGCAGCGCTGCCGGATCTCGACGTCGTCGTCCATATAGCCGTCGGTGGCGAAGCTCGACACCACGAAGTGATCGAAGCGCGGATCGCTCGCGTTCGGCACCGGCGCGCCGGCGGCGTCGACGGGCTGCGGCCGATTGTTCGAGCCGGCGAACATCTTGATGCCGAGCTGGAACTGCGACTCGGAGACGCCGGCGGCGTTCGGGCCCATGGGCTTGGCCATCGCGTAGTCCATGATCTCGTTGTGCCAGCGCGTGACGCGAGTCGGGCCCTGCGTGCGGTGGAACAGGCCGGTGCGCGGATCGTCGAGCGTGATGCCGAACGCGTCGTAGCACATCGGGCGCAAGAGCAGGTTCGAGACGCTCGAGTGCGGCGGCGACGCGTTGGCCATCTTGTACGGCTGCGCCTTGACGCTGGCGAGCGCCACGTGCGTGCCCTTGTCGGTGGCGCTGTCGTCGTCGACCAGCCCGCCGCTGGCGACGCCGAGCACGCGCCCGCCGCCCGGCTGCGCGCTCTCGAGCTGCTCGGCGATCTCCTGATAGAAGTCGATCATCAGCGCGTCCTTGGCCGGATCGCGGATGGTCTCGATGTCGAAGCTGATGCCGTCGAACGACGTGGTGCCGCTTGTGGCGGCGACGGGGAACGACTTGCCGAGGAAGCCGACGACGCTGCCGGCGACGCGCGCGATCTCGACGTCGGGATCGCCGGCGAACGACCCGTTGTCGAGCTCGTTCAGCCAATCGTTGAAGCGCGCGCCGATGTGCGGGCTGGCGGCGAGATCGTAGCCGGCGAAGCACTGGATCTTTTTTTCGTGGCACGCGTGGATCACGTCGCCCCAGCCGGCGCCGTGCGGCAGCTTGCGATCCTCGACGATGTTGAGGCCGGGTTTGGTGACCGCGTCGTTGACCAGCGTCGAGAGGATCGAGAGATCGTCGAGGATGCGATCGGCGCCGGCGAGGTTCGCGGGCGTGATCAGCGGGGTGCCGGCCCAGAGGGAGATTCGCAGGCGGCCGGGATCGGCCGGCGCGGCTTCACTGTTGTCGTCGGGCATGGCCGCGGATGGTACTACGTCAGCTACCGCAGGCGTCGCTCTCCCAGCCGAGGCGCGCGCGCAGGCGATCGTGGATCAGCGCGCCGGCGAAGATTCCGCCGAGGCTGGCGAGCGCGGGGACGTAGCCGTTGCCGAGCTGCGCCAGCGCCGCGCCCGGGCACGCGCCGGTGAGCGCCCAGCCGACGCCGAACAGCGCCGCGCCGATGACGGTGCTGCGCCGCACCGACCGCCGGGGAATCGCCGCGCCGCGGGCGAGCACGCCGAGCCCGACGAACGAGATCGCGACCGCGCCGGCGAAGGTGAAGATCAGCCGCAGATCGGTGAGCGCGAACATGCGGTGCACCTCGCCGTAGTCGGCGAAGCCGGCGAGCGTCAGCGTCACGCCGAGCGCGAGGCCGGTGAGCGCCGCGCCGAGGTGCGGCCTCACGCCAGCGCTCCGAGCGCGAGCGAGATCGCCACCGCGCAGCCGAAGAAGATCGCGGTCGCCACCAGGCTGCCCGGCTGGAGCCGCCCGCAGCCGCTCAAGCCGTGCCCGCTGGTGCAGCCGCCCGCGAGGCGCGTGCCGAAGCCGACGAGCACGCCGCCGGCGGCGAGCACGAGCCAGGCGCGGCCGCCGTGCGCGACCAGCCGGCCGAACTCGTCGCCGAGATCGCGGTGCACGTGGAGCGCGCCGCGCAGCCACGCGGTCGCGAGCGAGCCGGCGAAGATGGCGCCGAGGAAGGTGACGTGCACGCCCAACGACAGCGACGGCGGCGGCGGCGCGGCGGCGGGCGGAGGCGAGACCGGCGGCGGCGCGGCGTCGTCGCCGAACTCGGCGCGCGTGGCCTCGAGCAGCGCCGCCTCGACGGCCGCGGGATCGGCCTCGAACGCCTCGCGATCGCGATCGCCCGCGCGCGACACCCGCCAGTCGAGCGCGCGATACAGGCTGCCCGACACGCCCATCGTCTGCCGCGTGAGCCAGAAGTACCCCACGCAGATCGTCCCGAGCGCGAGCGCGCCCGCCCACCAGGGGAGAAACCACATCGTCAGCCTCCCGGCGCGCGCAGCTTCAAGAGCTGCCCGTTCGGCAGGAGCCCGTTCGGCACCGGCTGCCCCGAGAGGCTGAGCTGGTAGCGCGCGCAGCGCTTGTAGTCGGCTTCGCAGTACTTCATCTGCCAGATCTTCAGCGCCGACTGCAGCGTGAAGCGCGGGAACAGCGGACACGACGCGGTATGTGGACACATTTTCGAGGATCCCCGCTCTCACTATAATACGAAACGTAATGTTAATGATATTAAAACGAGTACGTATTGCACCAGTCACCGACGAGAAATCGGCGTTTTCGATTAAAACGGGTAATACGGGATCGAACGCAATGATATGGTCGGCGGATGGAGCGGCGGGCGTTCTTCCGCGAGCACGGATGGCTGGTGGTGCGCGGCGCGGTGGCGCGGGCGCGCGTGGAGGAGCTCGAGCGCGCGCTCGACGCGGTGGTGCCGCCGAGCTACTACGCGCGCGGGCTCGGTGGGCGCGTGCTGGAGCTGCCCGGCATCTCGCGCGGCTCGGCGGAGCTGGCGGCGCACGCGCGCGATCCGCACCTTGCGCGCGTCGCGGCCGAGGCGCTCGGCGCGCGCCGGTTGCGGCTGCTCCAGGACAGCGCGCTGGTCAAGGCGCCGGCGGATCCGGCGCGCGTCGAGTGGCACCAGGACTTCACGTACCTCGGGTTTCTCGAGCCGGCGAGCATCGCCACCGCGCGGCTGGCGCTCACGCCGTGCACGCGCGAGAGCGGCTGCCTGCGCGTGCTCGACGGCAGCCACGCCTGGGGGCTGGTCGGCGAGGTGCGCGCGCTCAAGAGCGCCGCGGTCGATGACGCGCTCGCGCTCCTGCCCGAGGAGCTGCGCCGCCGCGCCGCCGGGGCGGAGGTGGTGATCGAGCTGGAGCCGGGCGACGTGAGCCTGCACCACTGCCTGACGTTTCATTCGAGCGGCTCGAACGGCGGGGCGCAGGCGCGCAAGACGCTGGTGGCGCGCTTCTTCGACGCCGCGTGCCGCGTGGTCCCCGAGCGCCTCGCGCCCGGCGCCGCCGCGCACTTTCCCACCGACGCCGGCGGCTACCTGCTCGCCGGCGAATTCCCCGTCGTGCACGAGGACGTTTAGAGAAACCGCGGAGGATTGAACCGCCAAGGCGCCGCAGACGCCAAAGAGACAGATAAAAATATTTAAATATTTGTCTTTGCTGTTTGGCGTCTGCGGCGCCTTGGCGGTTCACCTTTCTGAAGCGAGTCAGCGGGCGCGGGCGCTGCGGAGAGCGGCGAGGCGGATTTCGAGCGCGGCGATTTGCGCGCGTAGCGAGGACGGCGTGAGGCGCCGCGCCGAGGCGAGCGCGTCGGCGCAGCGCTGCGGATCGTAGAGCAACGGATCGAGCCGGTTGAGCGCCAGGTACACGTCGCGCAGCGCGCGCAGCTCGTCGGCGTCGTCCTCGGGCCGCGGTTCGGGGTCGCGCTTCACGATCGATCCATCGGACGATCGCGCGCGCGCTTGAGGCGGGCTAGATGCTGGTGCTGTTCGGGATCATGCTCGGGCACAGCCACGGGTAGCTGAGCCAGCGCGTCTGGTTGCGCTGATCGATCGTCTGCTCGATCTGATCGAGCCGCGCGCGAAACGCCACCGCCAGGTCGTTGACGCCGGCGTCGAACGGCTCCTGGTAGTGGCCGAGCTGATCGTACTGGAACAGCGCCAGCGTGCCGACGAGATCGATCTGATCGACCGCCGCGCCGACGGGCGGCAGGAGCTTGACCAGGTCGCGCTCGCCCGCGCCGCGCGGCGCCGGCATCGGGTTGGCCCACGCCGCGCCCGGCATGTTGGGGATGAGCCCGATGAACTGGTACTGCGGATAGTTGATCGCCGCGTGCTGCGCGCTCGAGTGAAATACGATCTGCGTGATCGCCTGCGCCAGCGCGTCGCGCGTCGCCAGCGGCACCATGCCGCCGTTGAGCTGCCCGTCGAGCTCGCTGCGCCAATTCTGCAGCTCGCGGTCGCCGGTCACCGCGCCGTCCGAGGCGTAGTAGCGCTGCACGTAGGCGGTGACGAACTCCTCGATCGCGCCCCAGATCAACAGCGCGTCGTCGCGATACGGATAGTCCTTGATCGACTGCGCCGGATCGTCGAGCCCGCGGCGCCGCAGATCTTCCTTGAGGTTGGTGCCGGTGAAGCTCCAGCGCTCGCGCGCGCGGCGCAGGATCTCCACCGAGCCGGAGAGATCGCTGCCGAGCAGGTTGCCGACGGTGACCGACTGCGTGGCGGCGTTGTCCGCGACCAGCGTGTGGCGCCCGAGATCGTTGTTGGCGATCAGGATCGGGAAGTGGCGGCGCAGAAGCACGCTGAGCGGGTGCGCGAGGTCGAGCTGGCGCGCGGTGGCGACGGCGAACGGCTCCATCGCGAAGTGGCAGTTCCAGAGGTGGAACTGCATCTCGTGGACGTTCACGTCGGCGACCTGGACCATCAGTTTGGCGAGCGCCCAGAGATCGGCGCCGCTCTGCGGGGTGATGATCGGGTTCGTCGTGGCGTCGTGGCGGCGCTCGAGCTGGATCGCGATCGGGATCAGCTCGTCGGGCGCGGGCGCGGCCGGCGAGAGCTGCGAGATGGCGTCGAGCTTGATCGGCCGCGGCACGTCGGCGGCGGCGACCGCGAGCGGCGGGCCTTTGCGCAGCACCACGCGCGCCGGCGCGGCGTTCGACTTCGGCGTGCCGTAGTAGAACAGCGCGTACGGCGCCGGCAGGTAGCGCTTGCCGTCGGAGGCGGCGTGGATCCCGTCGAGGATGTCGTAGTCGGCGAGGTACAGGCGCCCGGCGGCCAGCGCGCGGGCGAGCGCGCCGTTTCCGTCGGCGACGAACGGCGCGAGGTGCGCGTCGGTCACCGGAAAGTCGGCCGGCAGCGACGAGACTCTCCGGATCACCATCGGGTTCACGCCGGCGAGGCGCTGCGCCGCGAACGATCGATCGAGCGCGTACGAATCGGCCAGCGCGCCCGGCGCGGGCAGCACCGGGTAGAGCGTGAGGTAGTCGGCGACGCTCTGCATCGGCGCGTGGTGCGCGAGCGCCGCCTTGTTGCGCTCCACCTGCGCGACCGATCCGGAGCGCCCGCCGAGGTAGTCGGGCGGCGGCAGCTCGGGCGGCGGCACGCCGTCGCAGAACGAGAGCGGCGGATCGAACGTCACGCCGGCGAGCTGCGCCGGACGCGCCCAGCGGTAGATCGCCTGGCGCGCGCGGATGCGCAGCGCGCGGATCGGCGGCGCCGGATCGTCGCCCGGCAAGCACGTGAACGGCGCGGCCCACGGCGTGGGCACCGGGCACACCGGCGTCAGCGGCGTCGACGGCGCGAACGGCAGCGGCGGCGAGGTGAGCCCGGCCAGCTCGACCTTGATCGCCAGCGCCGGCACGTGCGGCGTGGTCGTGTCCTGGTCGTGCGTGCCGCCGGGGACGAGCACGTCGTGGCCGAGGTGATTCTCGTAGTGGCCCGGCAGCGTGACGTGCCCGTGATCGAAGTCGTCGACGCTCGCGTTGCCGGTGAAGTCGCCGCTCTGGTTGGTCGTGCCACTGAAGATCGCGCGATCTCCGTCGTAGACGTTCACCGTCGCGCCCGCGCACGGCACCGCGACGCCGCCCGGGCCGGGAACTCCGAAAAAGACGTGGCCATTCAATTTCAACGTGCCCATCGCGTGCCCCCTTTTCGACGACCGATTGGTGGTCGCGTAGCAGTTATCGGCTGCGCGGGGCGCGACGGATTTGGAGAGATTGTTGCGGTGTTGTTGCGGCCGCGATTTACGACGAGCCGCAGAAGCCGAAGACGCAGGTGCCGACGCAGCAGTCGGCGTTGGTGGTGCACGCGCCGCCGAGCTGCGAGCACGTCTGGCCCGACGGCACGCACTGGCCGCCGTGGCACAGCCCGCCGGTGCAGCAGTCGGCGTCGGCGGTGCAGGGCGGCGCGTTGGTGCACGTGTTGTTGGTGCAGGTGAGCAGCGGCGAGCCGCAGTCGCCGGGCGCGTTGCACGACATGCCGGCGAGCGGCAGGCACGTCGCGGCGCACGAGAAGCCCGTCGGCGAGCCGCCGTTGGGCGCGCACACGTGCGAGCAGCAGTCGTCGCACTGCGTGCACGACGCGCCGGCGGCCTTGCACGCCGCGCCGCCGAAGCAGCGCTTGACGCCGATCGACGTCGTCTTGCAGTCGCTGTTGCAGCAGTTCTGCGACGCGCCCTGGCCGCCGCACACCTCGCCGTCCTTGAGGCACGAGCCGTTCTTGGCGCAGCGCTTGAGCGTGTTGGTGTTGTCGGCGAACGTGCACAGCCCGCTGCAGCACTGGCTGTTGGCGGTGCACACCTCGTTCTCGACGGAGCAGCCGCACAGCGCCTGGCAGATGCCGGTGCCCTGCGCGTTGGGGACGCACAGCGTGTCGCAGCACGAGCGCACGCCGCCGCACGGCTCGTTCTCCGCGAAGCACGCGTTCTCGACGTGGCAGCGCAGCGTCACCGGATCGCAGGTGCCGTCGCAGCAGTCGCTCGACTGCGCGCAGATCTCGCCGTTCGCGCGGCAAAAGTTGTCGAACGCGCAGCGGCCCGACAGGCACAGCCCCGAGCAGCACGTGCTGTTGCCCGAGCACGTCTCGCCGAGCGTGCTGCAGCCCTTGCCGAGGTCGGTGCACACGTGCGAGGCGGGGCAGTTGTTGTCGCAGCAGTCGGCGGCGGTGACGCACGAGCCGCCGGCGGGCTTGCACGTGGGCGAGGCGGCGCACTGGCCGCTGACGCACGCGAGCGAGCAGCAGTCGGCGGCGCGCGCGCAGCCCTGGCCGACCGCCTTGCACTCGCCGGGCGAGGCGCAGCGCTTGACGCCGTCGACGTCGAGCGCGCAGAGGGCGTTGCAGCAGTCGGCGTTGGCCGCGCAGTTTTCGCCGACCAGCTTGCACGCCGAGACCGGCACGTCGCACTTGCCGGCGACGCAGTTGTCGGAGCAGCAGTCGGTGTTGACCGCGCACGGCTGGTGGAACGACAGGCAGCTCGAGCACGACACGCCGGCGAAGCACTGCGACGTGCCGAAGCAGCAGCCGCCGGTGCACGACTGTGTAGTGCATTGACACGTGGCCGACGCGCCGGTGCCGACGCAGGCGAGGCCGGCGGGGCACGCGCCGCCGGTCGAGCCGCACTCGCACGTGCGGGTGGCGGCGTCGCAGCGGTTGGTGCTGGCGGTCGCGCAGCTCACGCACGCGGCGCCGATCGCGCCGCACGCGGTGTCGGTCTCGGGAGTGGTGCACGTCGAGCCGGTGCAGCAGCCCGACGGGCACAGCGTCGAGTTGCAGCCGGAGCAGAGACCGCCCGAGCAGGTGCCGCCCGCGCCGCAGCTCTGGCAGGTGTTGCCGTTCGAGCCGCACGCGGTGGCGGTGGTGCCGCCGGCGAGGTTGCAGACGCCGTTCGCGTTCGTCGAGAAGTCGCAGCAGCCGGTCGAGCACGACGACGGCGTGCACTTGCACACGCCGCCGACGCACTGCTGGTTGGCGCCGCACGCCGCGCCCGCGCCGCACTTGCAGACGCCGCTCGCGCAGTTGTCGGCGGAGAGCGTGCTGCACGCCTGGCAGCGGCCGCCGTTCACCGTCGGCGCGCCGCAGTTGACGAAGTCGCTGGTCGAGGCGTCGCAGACGTTGCTGGCGGTGCAGCAGCCGGCGCACGAGCCGGTGTCGCAGACGCACGCGCCGCCCGAGCAGTGAGTGCCGGCGGCGCAGACGCCCGAGGCGCCGCACGAGCAGGCGCCCGACGGCGCGCAGCGATCGGTGAGCGTGGTGTTGCACGCGCTGCACGTTCCGCCGGCGGCGCCGCACAGCGGGAAGGCGATGGTCGCGCAGCTCGTGCCGGAGCAGCAGCCGGTGGCGCACGATGCGCCGGTGCAGACGCACGCGCCGCTCTGGCACTGCTGCCCGGCGACGCACGCGGCGAAGCCGCCGCACGAGCACGCGCCGTTCGCGCAGCCGTCGCCGGTGAGGCCGCAGCCGCCGCACGCGCTGCCGTTCATGCCGCAGCCGGTGGTGGCGGTCTGGTTGCCGAGCGTGATGCACGTCGAGCCCTGGCAGCAGCCGTTTCCCGTCGAGCCGCCGGGGACGCACGTGGTCGGGCAGCCCTGGCAAACGCCGGTCGACGTGTTGCACGTGTCGGGCGAGCAGCTCTGGCAGGTG
>Ga0070741_10005448_pt1 | contig 28297 bp, 35 predicted proteins | sample Coa_R1_4_FD_66440 | JGI IMG/M metagenome (GOLD analysis project Ga0070741, IMG submission 66440) | Surface soil microbial communities from Centralia Pennsylvania, which are recovering from an underground coalmine fire - Coalmine... | ecosystem: Environmental > Terrestrial > Soil > Unclassified ... | reverse complement strand
AGGCCGGCTGGCCGTGCGCGGCCCCACCGGCATCACCTACTGGACCAACCAGCACCCGGCCATCCGGGAGCGGGCCGCCCAGGACGTGCAGCACGGGTGGAGCGCCCTGGACGACGCCTACCTGCGGGACGAGGACGGCTGGCTGTGGTTCCACGGGCGCCTCGACGACATGATCGTCACCGGCGGTCGGCAGGTCGCACCCATCGAGGTGGAAGAAGTGCTGGCCGACCATCCGGCTGTGGCCGAGGTCGCGGTCGTGCCCGCGCCCGATCCGTTGCGGGGCCAGATCGTCACCGCCTTCGTCCGCCTGGCCGAGGGCCGCACGGGAGACACCGCGTTGGTGAGCGAGCTACAGGAGCACGCCAAGCGTTCCATGGCCGGCTACAAGTACCCGCGCCGCATCGAGTTCGTGGCCGACCTTCCCCGGGACGGCGTGGGGAAGATCCAGCGCCGCCGCCTGCGTGAGCAACTGGCCGCCGAGGTGCCCTGACCCTGCGGTTGGCGCGGCAAGACCGAGTTTCCGAGACAGAGGAGGAGTGCGGCTGTGCAAGCCGACCTGAAAGGCAAGACCCTCGTGCACGTGAGCAGGCCGGTGCACGAGCTCAAGCTCGAGGAGCTGCGCGTGGCCCTCGGGACGGAGACGGCCGACCAGACGGCCACCCTGGTGCCGTTCTTCGGGCCCACGGTCGACGGGGAGGAGGGCTTCGTCGACGCCCTGGGCCTCGACTTCTCCCGGGCGCTGCTCGGGGGCGTGGCCTACGAGTGGGCCCGGGCCTTCGAGCCCAACGAAGTGGTCGATGTCTCCGTCGTCGTCGAGGACCAGTACGAGAAGAGCGGCATGGAGTTCGCGGTGGTCACCAGCGAGTTCCGGGACGGCAAGGGCGAGCTCATCCAGCGCCAGCGGGCGACCTTCATCGAGCGGGAGGCATCGTGATGGAACTGCACGAGCAGTCCCTCGGTTCGTTGAGTCGTCGCCAGATCGCCCGGTACGCCGGTGCCGTGCGCGACTTCAACCCCGTGCACGTGGACGAACGCTTCGCCACCGCCAGCGGCATGCCGTCGGTGATCGCCCACGGGCCCCTCACGCTCGGCTTGGCCATCGACGCCATCGTCGAGCAGGTCGGGCGGGACCGGCTGGCCGGCTTCGAGGCGCGGCTGAAGGCGCCCACGCTGCCCGACGAGGAGCTGACCATGGTCCCGGTGGACGGCGGCATCGAGGTGCGGTCGGCGTCGGGAGCGGTGGTGGCCACGGCCAAGGTGGCACTGCGTTGATGGAGCTCCAGGACTTCCTGTTCGACGTCACCGACGACGGCATCGCCACCCTCACGTTCAACCGGCCCGACGACCTCAACCCGCTCACCCACGACGCCCTGGCGGAGATGAACGCGGTCATCGACGAGGTCCGCCAGAACGATGCCATCCGGGTGCTGATCCTCACCGGTTCGGGACGGGCGTTCTCGGCCGGCGCCGACGTGAAGAAGTTCCACGAGGGCAAGTTCCGGGAGGCGGGCGAAGCCCCGCTCTTCTTCCAGCTCCACAAGAAACCGGATGTCGTGCCCAACCTCGAGAACCTGCTCAAGCCCGTGATCGCCGCCGTCAACGGCGTGGCCGTGGGCGAGGGCGTGGAGATCGCCCTGGCGGCCGACTTCCGCCTCCTGTCGGACAAGGCCAAGATGGGTTTCCCCGAGGCCAAGATCGGCCTCATCCCGGCCAGCGGCGGCTGCTCCCGCATCGTCAAGCACCTGGGGCTCATGCGGGCCAAGGAGCTGTACCTCGGTGGTGAGATCATGAGCGCCCAGGAAGCGTTGGCCGCGGGGCTGGCCACCAAGGTCGTGCCCCACGACCAGCTCATGGACGAGGCCACCGACCTGGCCCGGCGGATGCTGGCCAAGGCGCCCCTCGCCCTGGCCACGGCCAAGGCCGTGCTCAACGCTTGTGTGGACACCGACATGGCTGCCGGCCACGTGCTCGAGCTCATGGCCCAGACGGTCCTCATGGCCACCGACGACCACCTGGAGGGCATCCAGGCCTTCGTCCAGAAGCGCGACCCGAAGTTCGTGGGGCGATGACGGCGAAGACGGCGAAGACGGCGAAGACGGCGACGCACGCTCGACCGGTCACCTTCGGTGCGTTCTCCGTCCTCGAGTGCCCACCGCCGCGCGTCCCGCGCGAGGTGTACGCCGAGTTGCTCGACCTGTTCGCCTACGGCGAGACCCTCGGCCTGTCCCACGCGTGGGTGGCCGAGCACCACTTCTCCGACTACGGGACGCTCGGGGGCCCGGCCGTGTTCCTCGCCGCCCTGGCCAGCCGCACCAACAGCATGCGGTTGGGCACGGCCGTGAGCGTGCTGCCGTTCCACGATCCCCTCCGGGTGGCCGAGGACTACGCCGCTCTCGACGTCATCTCCGGCGGGCGCCTCGACTTCGGTGTGGGCCGGGGTTACCAGCCGGGCGAGTTCGCCGGCTTCGGCGTGGAGATGGCCGAGGCGCGCGACCGCTTCTGGGAGGCGCTCGACATCATCACCACGGCGTGGAAGGGCGAACCCTTCGCCCACGACGGTGCCCAATTCCGCTTTCCCGAGGTGACCGTCAAGCCTCGTCCGGTACAGGACAAGGTCCCGCTGTACGTGGCGTCCGTGAGCCCCGAGACGTTCGACATCGTGCTCGACCGCGGGCTCGGCATCATGGGTTCGTTGCTCACCAACAGCGCCAAGTCGCTGTCGGGGCGCATGCGGGAGTTCCGGGAACGCATGCCCGGCGGCCACGACGCCGTGCTGCCCATCCTGCTTCCCGTGTACGTGGGCGAGTCCATGGACAGCGCCATCGCCGACGTCCACGACGAGGTGAGCTGGTACTTCGACACGGTGGGCAAGCTGCTGCCCGCTCCCGACACCAAGGTCGACGCCTCGTACCAGTACTTCCGGCGGGTGGCCGACCGCACCGGGAACGTGGAGTACGCCAAGGCCGTCCAGGCGTGGCCCGTGGGCGATGCCGAGCGCGTGGCGGAGATGCTCGTCGACCTGGCCCGGGCCAGCACGGCCGACCACTTCATCTGCTTCTTCACGATCGGCGCCATGGAGAAGGGCAAGGCCAAGGCGAGCATGGAGCAGTTCACCGAGCGGGTCGTCCCCGCCGTTCGCCGCGAGTTGGGCGTGGAGGAGGCGCGGTCATGACCATGGTGAGTGACGCCAAGCTCGGAGAGCTGGCGGCCCGCCGCGAGGAGCGGTACTGCTCGAAGCTGCGGGAGATGGGCGTCGACCACTTCGACGAGCGGGGCGAGCTGCCCGACGAGTACCGCCAGCTGTTGCGTGAGCTGGTCCGGGTGCAGGTCGACGTGGAAGGCGTCTTGCTGTTCCACGATTGGATCCGCCCCTGGCTCGACGTGGCGCCCACGCCGCGCGACCGCATGCGCATCGGCCGCCTGCACGCCGAGGAGTTGGTCCACGGGTACCAGTTCCTGAAGATGTACAAGAGCATCGACCACGAGCTCACGGCCGAGGACTTCGCCGACGAGGAGGCCCGCAAGGCGCAGTACATCTTCAACTACGCCTTCGACACATGGGTCGACATCGCCCTGCTCAACACCCTGGCCGACCGCATGGGCGCATTCGTGTTCGCCGACATGGAGGAGTGCAGCTACCTCCCGTGGCGGCGGATCACGGGGCGCATCGCCAAGGACGAGCGGGGCCACACGGCCCTCGGCTTCGGCAACCTGCGGGAGATCTGCGAGACCGAGGAGGGCAGGGCCGAGGCCCAGCAGCTGCTGTACAAGTGGTACCCGGCGTCGCTCGACATGTTCGGGCGGACCGACTCCGACCGCCAGTGGGACTACCTCGACTGGGGCCTGAAGAAGTCGACCAACGAGGAGTTGCGCCGCTCGTTCGTGGCCCAGGTCGACCCTCTCATCGAGTCGCTCGGGCTCGAAGTCCCGCCCTACGAGTACAACCGCCGGTTCCTGTAGCGATGGCGCTGGACGACGACGAGGTGCGCGAGCTGCTGACCGTCGCCCGGTCGGTGGCGATCGTTCCCGCGTCGTCCAACCCGAGGATGTCCAGCCACCGCATCGGCACCTACCTCACCGATGCCGGCTACGAGGTGCACCCGCTGGCCACCCTCGACGAGCTGGCCGACCCACCCGACATCGTCTATGGGTTCGTGGGCCCCGGCGACGCCCCGGTCCTGGCCGAACAGGCGGCCGATGCCGGCGCCCGAGCCGTCTGGCTGCACGAGGGGATCGTCAGCCCGGCGGCCGAGCGGGTGGCCGAGCGCCGGGGCGTGGCCATCGTCGTCGACCGGTCGATGGAGGTCGAGCACAAGGTCCTGCTGCGAGGCGAGCAGCGCGTCTACTTCATGCCGATGTGACTGCGACCGTCATGGACACCGATGAAGCGGGCGTCATCGCTCGATTCGACATCTCGCCCCAGGGCCGCGTCGAGCACGTCATGGGACTGGGCGCCGGCTCCTTGTCGGAGACCCGCCACTTCGTGGCATCGATGGACATGGTGCTCGAAACCCTCACGTCGTTGTGGGCGGACACGCTGGACAGCGAGCTGGGGCCGCTGGGGCCGTGGATGGTCCGGGCCGGGCCGTACTGGGTGATCCGCACGGGCCGGCGGCTGTGGTTGCTGGACGGGCGACGGGGGGACCCGGGCGCCTTGCTGGGATTGAGGAGAGGAGCGCACGACGATGGGGTGGGATGACATCACGGAGATCTGCGACGCGTTGGCCGACGCCCATCCCGAGTTGGACCCGCGTGACCTGACGGCCGCCGAGATCACGGCCGCGGTCACGTCGCTCCCGGGCTTCGAGGGCGATCCGCACGGCGCCAACGCCGGTCACTTCGAAGCCATCCGGGCCGGCGTTTGGTGGGGCTGACGCGGCGGGTCACTGAAGGTTTCGGCGGGCTGGACACACCGAGAATGGGGGAGTCAGATGGGTGAACCGATGTTGGTCTCGGAGAAGGCGAGGCCGTCGCCCGTATGGGATCAGGCGTGCTTCCTTCCCCGTGAGGAGATCGAGCGCCGGCAGCTCCGCCGGCTGCAGCAACTCGTGGCGTACTGCTACGACCGGGTGCCGCTCTACCGGCGCGTCTACGACGATGCCGGGTTCAAGCCCGCCGACCTGCGGACCCTGGAGGACTTCCGCTGGCGGGTCCCGCGGGTCGACAAGCCCGACCTCATGGTCGATCAGGCGGAGACAGGCGTGGCCCTGGCCAACGACGTGCCCCACGCGGTCGCGACCTACTTCCACCAGACGTCGGGCACCACCGGCGAACCCTTGCGGGAGTGGTCGGCCGCGTACGACATGCTCACCGTCGGCGACAGCTGGATCACGTCCTGGTGGGCAGCCGGGCTACGGCCGGGCGACGGCGTGTACTTCTGCTTCAACTTCGGGACGTTCGCCGGGTTCTGGACGGCGTTCTACGCGGCCCAGCGCATGGGGCTCACGATCTACTCGGGATCGAGCCTGTCCACCGCCCAGCGGCTGGAGCAGCTCCAGCAGTTCCGCCCGGCCGCGCTGGTGGCCACGCCGACCTACATGCTCCGGATGGTGGACGAGGGCGAGCAGTTGGGCCTCGACCTGCGGGACCTCGGTCTGCAGTACGCCATCGGCGGCGGCGAGCCCGCCACCGCCACCGCCCGCCGGCGCATCACCGATGCCTTCGGCCTCACCGCGTTCTGCGACCAGTACGGCATCTCCGACGCCATGTGGGGCACGTGCGAGTGCCCCACCGAGTCGGGCGGCATCCACGTGTTCGAGTCCGCGTTCTACTCGTACTCCATCGATCCCGCCACCGGCGAGCCCGTCGAGGACGACGGCGAGGTGGGCGAGAACGTGATCACGGCCTTCACCCGCAGCCTCCAACCCATCGTGAACTACCGCACGCACGACCTCGTGCGCCGGCACACCGGCCACGACCACGGGTGCGGGTGGACGTGGCAGTGGCTCGAAGGGTCGGTGCTCGGACGCACGGACTTCATGGTGATCATCCGGGGCACGAACGTGTACCCGACGGCGGTCGACAACCTGCTGGGCGAAGTGCCGGAGCTGTCGCCCAACTACGAGATGCACATCACCACCGACCGCGGCCTCGACTCCATGACCATCAAGGTCGAGCCCGCCCAGGCCATGTCGGCGGACGAAGGCGCCGCCCTGGCCGCCAACGTCCGGCGGTTCCTGCACCAGCGGCTCCAGGTCGATCTCGGCGTGGAGGTGGTGGAGCCCGGCAACCTGCCCCGCTACGAGCTCAAGACCAAGCGCATCTTCGACCATCGCGAGAGGGAGGCGTCCCATGGCCGTTGACACCCATGACGAGGCCGCCCGCACAGGGGAGGAGCAGCGCCTGCGCGACCTGCTGGCCGCGGTGCGGGCCGTGCGCGCCAGCACGGAGAGCCCCATGGTGGACACCAACCTGCGGTCGGTGGAGGAGGTTCTGGTCCACTCGCTGGTGATGTTCACCGACGACCTGGAGCTGCATCCGTACATGGGGCTCCTCGCCGCCCCCTGAGCCCCCGCCGCCCCCTGATCGGGGCCAGAACGCCGTTCGGCTGCGGCCATACCGCGCCGGAAAGACCTTGACGTCGGGGCGGTTTGCCCCTTATGATTTTAATCTACCAACCTGTCGAAGAAAAAAAGCAAGCGCGCCGACAGAGCCACCTGAAGGAGGCCGGTTGTGACCTCAGTCGCGGAGGATGAGGTCGTCTATGCCGAAGGCGACCCCGACATGCCCGAGGAGTTCCGGGAGCTGCTCGTGCGGATGCTCATGCATCACCTCGAGAACTCCACCAACCCCTACTACACGAAGCTGCTGAACCGGCTGTGGGACCGGTGCATGACCCTGGCGCCCGACGAACAGCTCAAGGTGACCTTCGCCCGGCTGATGTTCCAGGAGGTCGAGCACGGGGTGATCACCGCCGACATCCTGCGGGGCCTGGGCGTCGACCAGGTCGATGGGCCCATCAAGCAGTACCTGTTCGACCTGCCCCTCGACACGTTCTGCGACCTGGCCATGCTCCACGCCCTGGGCGACCGCGTGGGCATGTACATCGGCGAGACGTGGGACAGCATCCCGTACGTCCCCATGCGCAAGGTGGCGCCCAAGCTCCACAAGGACGAGGTGTTCCACGCCACGCTGGGCATGCGCAACCTGCGCCGGGTGTGCTCCACGCCCGAGGGTCTGGCCGAGGCCAACGAGAAGATCAAGAGCTGGTGGCCGGCCGCCCTGGACATGTTCGGGCGAACGGAGTCCGACTTCTCGCCCGCGTACGTGCGCTGGGGTCTGCGCAAGGCCGACAACGAGACCCTCCGGCAGCAGTACTCGGCCGACACCCGGCCGATGCTCGAAGACCTGGGCATCGACGTGCCGGACGACACCGCCAACCGCCGCTATCTGTGACGGCCGCCGGACCGGCCCTGGCGCACCTGGTCGTCCGGGTGTCCAGGCCCGACCGGCGGGCGGCGCTGGTCGACCTCGAAGCGCCTGACTACCGGGAGCTGTTCTTCGTCGTCACCGGGGACGAGGCCGTGTCCATCCTGGCCTTCGACGCGTCGGACACCACCTTCCAGGATGCCCGCCTGCTCCACATCCCTCGGCCCCGGCGATGGGATCCCGACGCCGACGACGAGTCGATGGTGGTGCAGGTGTGGGAGGCCATGGGCCACTCGCGCTAGCGCGTGCCGCGGGTGATGAGCGATACGGCGGTGTCGGCAAACGTGCTGGCGTCATCCCGCGTCGTGTCGAACCACTTGTACACCCAGCTCGTCATGCCCAGCAGGGCCTGGCCCGCGTACCGAGCGTCCATGGGCGGGAGCACGCCCTCGGCGATGGCGGTCTCCACGGCGTCGCTGAACGCCTGGAGGTACCGCCGCTCCTTCTCCCGCAGCTGGGTCTCGTACTCGGGCCGGAGCTCGGGCCGGTGGTCGAAGAACACGCTGAACATGCGCCGGTCGCTGGAGATCATCTGCACCTGGTGGCGGACCAGCGCGCTCAGCCGGTCCCGGGCCGAACCCGACAGGGCCAGGGCGTCGAGGTGGTCCAGCGCCTGGGTGATGGCCTGGTCGAACACCAAGAACAGCAACTCGGCCTTGGAGTGCACGTAGTAGTAGACGCTCGCCTTGCGGAGCTGGAGGCTGTCGGCGATGACATCGAGGGACACCTCGTACCCAGAGGTCTGGAAGATCTCGGCGGCGGTGCCGATGATCTCGGCCCGCCGAGCCAGGAACTCCTTACTGGGGCCGGCGTGGCGGGGACGGCCGGGCCGGCGGTGCGAGTTGGGCTCCGCCCCCTCCTGACCGGAGGTCTGGTCGTCGTCGGTCATGACTCTTCGGGGAACAGCCGGGCCGTGTACCCCAGGTAGCCCAAGGCCAGGAACACGTAGATGTCCGCCATCTCCAGGGCCCGAGTCACGGCCGGGCTGGCGTCCACCCGCTCGGCGTGCAGCTGCGCCCGGAGCGACAGCAGGCGGCCCAGCTTGGGGTCCGTCTCCAGGTCGGAGGGTGTGACGCCGGGGTCGTGGGCCGGCGTCATCGATTCCCTCCTCCCAGCTCGAGCTGCGGCCGTTCGCCAGCCGCCCGGTGGTCGAAGACCCGCTTGGTCTTCAGCTCATAGCGGGGGAGCGTCCCCGGCGCCAGCACGTCGACTTCCAACCGGACGCCGAGGTGGGTGCGGAGGTGTTCGGCCAGGCGCTGTGCCACCGCCGGCCGGTCGCAGTCCGCCAGGATGGCCTCCACCTTCACGAGCATCCGGTCCATGCCCTCCTCCGATTGCACGTGGAGTTCGTAGTGGTTGGACAGGCCGGGCAGCTCCCCGATGAGGTTCTCCACCGCCGTGGGGTACACGTTCACGCCCCGGACCGTCACCATGAAGTCGGTGCGGCCGAGCACGGAGCCGGGGAGGTGCAGCCAGGTCCAACCGCAGCCGTGGTCGGGGCTGGCGTCCACCCGGACCAGGTCGTGCGTGCGGTACTTGACGAACGGCTGCGTCAAGTGCGTGTAGCTGGTGATGACGTTCTCGCCGATGCCCCCGCGCTCGGTGACGGGATCGCCCGTGGCCGGGTCCACTGCGTAGCTGTGGCACACGTCCTCGATCACGTGGACGCCGCCCGCCCACTCGCGGCACGACTGGGCGATGAACAGGGCTTCGCCCACGCCGTAGGCGTCGTAGACCTGCTCGACCCCCCATGCCTCGATCAACCGCCGGCGGGTGATGGGGATGGAGAAGCCCGCTTCCCCGCCGCCGGCGAGCATCCGCACGCCGGCCCGGCGGATGTCGATGCCCTCCTGGTTGGCCAGTTCGGCCAGATGCAGCAGGTAGGTCGGCGTCCCGCACACGATCGTGGGGCGGTGCTCCATGATCTGGCGTACCCGGTCCTTGCCCGACATGCCGCCCCCGGAGAGCACCGTGAGCCCCAGGTTGCGGGCGCCCCAGTAGAAGCTCCACAAGCCGATCCACATGCCCCAGTCGAAGCAGAAGTACATGGAGTCGGACGGGCGGACGCCGCAGTCCCACAGGCCGTAGCAGTACTGGCTCCCACCCTTGTGCATCTCGTACTGGGTGAACACCTCGTTGAGGAACCGACCCGTCGTTCCCGTGGTGTGGAAGAACTGTTGCCAGTGCTCGGGCCCGAGGACGAGGCCCCCGATGCCGTGGTCGTTCTGGTCCGACATGTAGAGGGGCTTGTCGGTGAACGGCAGCTCGTAGAAGTAGTCGTCCCAGGTACGGATGTCGGCTGGCTTGATGCCGGCGTCGTCGTACAGCTGCCGGTGCACGGGGGAGCGCTCGTAGGCGAGGGCCACCAGCCGCCGGATCTTCTTCAGGTGGATGGCGTCGAGCACCTCCCGCGGCGCGGTCTGGGTGCCTCGATTCCAGTACCGGTCCTCCGCGTGTGCCACGGCTGCCCCCTCTGCTCGGTCGGCTCAGCGGCCTCGCCACTCGGGCGGCCGCTTGTCAAGGAAGGCGGATGCCCCCTCGCGGTGGTCCTCGCTCAGCTTCAGCACGCTCTGGCCCAACCGCTCCAGGCGCCGTCCGGTCTCGGCATCGACGTCCATGCACGTGTTGAGGACGAGCTTCGCCATCCCCAGCGCCAGCGGTGCCATGCGCTGCAGTTGGGCCGCCAGCTCCAGGGCGGCGGGCAGGGCCTCACCCTCGCCCGCGATGCGCAGGGCCAGGCCCAGCTCCAGGGCCCGAGCGGCGTCGACGCTGCCCCCCAGCAGCACCAGCTCCTTGGCCCGTCCCAGCCCGACGTAGCGCACGAGGCGAGAGCAGCCGCCGGACCCCGGGATCAGGCCCACGCGCCCCTCGGGCATGACCAGCCGGGCGTTCTCCGACATGACCCGGAAGTCGCAGGACAGGGCCAGCTCGAACCCACCGCCGGCGGCCACGCCCCCGACGGCGGCGATCACCGGCACCTCCATGGCCTCGATGGTGTCGAACACGTCATGGATGCGGCGGGCCGCGGCCCGGAACCCCCGCGTGCCGATGCGGGCCAGCTCCTCCATGCCGGACACGTCCTCGCCGGCCGAGAACGCCCGCCCGGCGCCGGCCAGGACCAGCACCCGCAGGTCTCGGTCAGAGGCGGCCCCGTCGATGGCATCCCGCAGTTCGGCGCGCATGGGCTCGTGCCAGGCGTTGAGCATCTCCGGCCGGTTGAGCGTGAGGACCCGCACGCCTCCGGGCTCGTCGTCCTCGGTGAGGAATTCGTAGCGCACGTGACTCTTTCGGCCAGGGGAGCAGGAGCGGGCATAGTTCTATCGACCCGAACGCAGAATAAAATGCACAGATGCCGCACGTCAATCACCTTTTTGGTGCATCCGTCGCCGGGCCGCCGGTCTGGTTCTTGACACCCTGCACCAGATGTCCGTAATTTGATTGTTCGACACGTATGTCGAACAATGTCCTGGGGAATGGGGAACTGCGGGCCCGGGCTGCGGGCGTTGTTGGAGGACTGACCGGACCGTCGTGCGCGGCACGACGGGAGAAACGAGGTCGCACATGGCAGTAGTGGAGCTCAGCGGGTCCGGCGTGGACAGGCAGGCCATCGATCCCCGGCTCTCGATCAAGTACGAGCGGTGGGACGACCTGACCGACGAGTATCGCCGCCTGGCCGGGCGCATCGCATCGTTCCAGGCCCTGGCCGAGTTCGTGGGCGTGGTGCCCTTCTCGGAGTGGATCGCCAAGGTCCCCGACTACGCCCGCAAGCAGATGTTCCTGGCCAAGATGCAGGACGAGGTGGGCCACGGGCACGTCATGGCCCGCGTGGCCGAGGACCTGGGCGAGAACACGCGAGAGCAGATCCTGTGGGACTTCGTCGAGGGCCGCACCAAGCTGCTGAACATCTTCCACTACGGCTTCGACAGCTGGGAGGAGATCGGCCCGGCCGCGCTCATGCAGAACTCGGCCGCCATCGTGCAGTTCCAGTCCCTCATGGGAGGCACGTACCTCCCATATGTGCGAGCGCTGAAGAAGATCGCGGTGGAGGAGGGCTTCCACTACCACCACGCCATGGACCTCACCCACGAGGTCCTCACCAATGGCACCCCCGCCCAGCGAGCGCTGGTGCAGCAGGCGTTCGAGACGTGGCTGGTACGGGTCCTCGGGTACTTCGGCCCGCCCGACCTCGACACGGTCGAGGGCAACCGCATGTACCAGGTGGGGCTGAAGGTCGACGCCAACGAGACGCTGCGGCAGCGCTGGCTGTCCAAGATCATCCCCGTCTTCCAGAAGCTCGGCGTGGAGGTGCGTCCCGAGCTGGTGCGCTTCGATGCCGACGAGGGGCGGTGGGTGTACTCGGGGATCGACTTCGGCGAGCTGAAGCGGATGCTGGCCGGCGGCGGCCCGCGGTACCAGGACTGGATCGACACCGTGCGCTGGTCCCTCGTGAAGAACGAGCCCTACCGAAAAGCCGCCCGGCGCGCGGCGGCCTGATGCCTGCGCGCGGGGACCATCCCGACGCCTACGAGGTGTTCACCCAGTTCGGCGAGGGCAAGCCCATCCAGTACGTCGGCAGCGTGCGCGCCGTTGACCCCCTGCTGGCCTGGCACGCGGCCAAGGAGGCCTACACCCGGCGGGACCTGTGCACGCTGCTCTGGGTCGTGCCCCGGGACGCGATGATCGTCAGCACGCCCCAGGACCGGCTGGTGCTGGCCAGTGGCGACCGCATGATCTACCGGGGACCCACCTTCCCGAGTGCCCACCGGCGGGCTCGGCAGCACGGCGCCGCCGGGGACGGTGACGCATGACGGCATGCGCTACCGCGTTGGCGTGGTCCGACGACCTCTACCTCCACGGTCACCACCTGTCCCGTTGGGTCGTGGACTACGTGGACATCGAGGAGTCGCTGGCCGTGGGCTCCATCGCCCAGGAGGACCTGGCCCACGCCGCCGCCCTGCACGAGCTGGCCGGCGTGGACATCGACGGCCGGGACTGGCGCATCTACTACCGCCCGGTGGAGCGGTGGTGGCCCTCCCGCCTGCTGGCGGCGCCGTCCGACGACTGGCCCACCACGGTGGCGCGGGCCTTCCTGTTCAGCGTGGCCGCCGGCCTGATGGTCGAGCAGTTGCAGCGGTCGGCCCTGCCCGCGGTGCGGGACACCGCCGCGGTGATGGCTGCCGAGCAGCGGCTGCACGTCATGCACTGGGAACGGTGGGTCGACATCTTCGCCCGGGACGTGCAGACGCGCGGGCGGTTCGTGAGCAGCCTCCGGGCCACGGCCGCCTCGGCCGCGGACCTGTTCGGCCCGGTCCCGGGAAACGGCGGCGCCGACCTGGCCGTGGCCTTCGACGGGGAGGCCGCCCACCGGACGTGGATGACCGAGGCGACGGCTCGCCTCGACGCGCTGGGCGTCCCGCGGGTCCGATTGCCGGACCGCGCCGCGCCGCGGATCCCGGGCGGCGACCCGGAATGCCTGGCGGGCGTGCTGCGCGACATGCGGGCCATCCGGGTCGGGCAGCCCGATCGGGTGTACCAGATCTACAAGATCTACAAGTGACAGCACGCAAGGGGGAGCAACGTTGCGAATCTCGATGACGGTGAACGGCACGGCGCAGCAGGGCGACGTCGAGCCCCGGCTGCTGCTCGTGCACTACCTGCGGGATGTGCTCGGTCTCACCGGCACGAACGTGGGGTGCGACACGACGTCGTGCGGTGCCTGCACCGTGCTGCTCGACGGGGCGTCCGTGAAGTCGTGCACGGTCCTCGCCGTCCAGGCCGACGGGGCCGACGTCACGACCGTCGAGGGCCTGGCCGGACCGGACGAGCTGCACCCGGTGCAGGAGGCGTTCCGCGAACACCACGGGCTCCAGTGCGGGTTCTGCACCCCGGGCATGGTGATGGCCACGGTGTCGCTGCTGGCCGAGTGCCCGAGCCCGACCGAGCAGGACGTGCGCGAGGGCTTGGAGGGCAACCTCTGCCGCTGCACCGGCTACCACAACATCGTGAAGGCCGTCCTGGCCGCGGCCGGCGCGGAGGTGCCGGCATGATCCCTGCTCCTGTCGACTACGTGCGGGCCGACGACGCCGACCACGCCGTCGCCCTCCTCGCCGAGTACGGCGAGGATGCCAAGCTCCTGGCCGGCGGGCACTCGCTCATCCCGCTCATGAAGCTCCGCCTGGCCTCGCCGTCTGTGCTCGTCGACGTCGGCCGCCTGCAGGACCTGTCGTACGTCTGGGACGAGGGCGACCACATCGCCATCGGTGCCCTCACCCGCCACCGCGACCTGGAGACCTCGGACCTGCTGCGTGAGCAGGTGCCGATCCTCGCCCACGCCGCGGCCCTGGTGGGCGACCCGCAAGTGCGCCACCGGGGAACGCTCGGAGGGACCCTCGCCCACGGCGACCCGGCCAGCGACCTCCCGGCGGTGGTACTCGCCCTGGGCGGCACCCTGGTGGCCCGCAGCCGCCGGGGCGAGCGGACCATGGCGGCCGCCGAGTTCTTCCACGGGTTCTTGGAAACGGCGCTGGCCGAGGACGAGATGCTCACCGAGGTGCGCGTCCCCAAGGTGCCCGGCGCCGGTTGGTCGTTCCAGAAGTTCAACCGGCGGGCGCTCGACTGGGCCATCGTGGGCGTGGCCTGCGTGCGCAACGGCACCACGGGGATCGGCCTGGTCAACATGGCGTCGACGCCGGTGCGGGCCACGTCCGCCGAGGAGGCCCTGGCCCGGGGCGGGTCGATCGACGAAGCCGCCCAGGTCGCGGCCGACGGCACGGAGCCGCCGGCCGACCTCAACGCCAGCAGCGAGTACCGCAAGCACCTGGCCAGCGTGCTCGTGCGGCGAGCGCTGGTGGAAGCGGACGACCGAGCGAGTCACGGAGGGTCCTGAACCGTGCAGCTCACCAACGAATTCGTGGTGCCGGTGCCCGTCCCCGACGCGTGGGCCGTGCTCACCGACCTGGAGCGAATCGCGCCGTGCATGCCCGGCGCCGAACTGGACCAGGTCGTGGGCGGGGAGTACCACGGCGTCGTCAAGGTCAAGGTCGGGCCCATCACCGCCCAGTACAAGGGGAGGGCGACCTTCGAGGAGAAGGACGACGTCGCCCACCGGGCCGTCGTGCGGGCCGAGGGGCGTGACGCCCGCGGGCAGGGCAACGCCAGCGCGGTCATCACCGCCTCGTTGGCGCCCGCCGGCACGTCGACGCGCGTCACCGTCGAGACCGACCTGCAGATCACCGGCAAGGTGGCCCAGTTCGGCCGGGGGGTGTTGGCCGACGTGAGCGGGAAGATCCTCGATCAGTTCGTGGAGCGGTTGCACGCCGACGTGCTCGACAGCGCTCCGGCGCAAGCGGCACCGGCGACGCCGTCGGGAGCTGCTCCCCCGCCGGGAGCGGCCGCACTTCGGCCCGCGGCGAGCATGGCACCCCTGCTGGCCGTGGCCGCTGTCGTCACGTGGGTGGTGTGCCGCTGGGCCGGGGGACGCCGACGAGATCGCAGAACACGCCAGCGATAGCCGCCGGATCGAGGCTGGCCGTCGGGCGGTACCAGTGGGACATCCAGCACACCATCCCCACCAACGCCTCGGTGACCAGGGTGGTGGGGGCGCCGGCCGGGAAGGCGCCCTCGGCCTGGAGCTCGCCGACCAACTTGGCCAGATGGCCGATGAAGACCTTCTCGTCCTTCCTGATCACGACCTGCACGTCGGCGGGAAGGGAGGAGTCGAGTTCCTTCCAGTAGACGGCGAACGTCTCCTTGTTCTCCACCACGGCGACCACGAAGGCCTCGATGATCGCCCGCAACTGCTCGCCCGCCGGCGCCGTGGGGTCGGCGGCGTCGAGCGACGCCAGGATGTCGTGGTCGACCTGGAGGGCGATCTGGCGGAGGAGTTCGTTCTTGGACCCGACGTAGTGATAGATGGCGGGCTGGCTCAGCCCCACCTCGGCGGCGATCTCCTTGGTGGTCCCGGCCGCGAACCCGTGCCGGTAGAACACGAGCGCCGCGCCCCGAAGGACCTCACGGCGCTTGCGCTCGTAGCCCGGGGAGCGCTCCACCGGGTCATCGCCCTGGCTGATCACAGACATGGCACCCCAAATCGGTCAATTGGTCAATCAAAACATGCGAGAGCCAAGACCGTCAACCATCCCCGCTCACCGACGAGAACGAGACGAAGCGCTCCCGAGGCCGAAGCGACCCGGTGGCAGACCGAGGTCGTCCACTCGCTGGGTCCGGTCGGCTGCCCGCAGCCAGGCGAGCTGGGCCGTGCCGGCCGTGACCGAGACCTGCCCCATGCCCCGGCGTGCCGGCGACGAACGTCATGGTGGCGCCGGCAGAGGCGGCTGAGGACCTCAGAGGACCCGATGGCGTCGAGCGCCGTCAGCTCTTCGAAGCCGACGACGGCGATGTGCGGGCCTCATCGTGGCCCAGGGTCAGGCCTCGATGAAGATGCATTCCCCGGGGCACTCCTCGGCCGCGTCGAGCACCGCTTCCGCGTGCCCGTTCGGGACCGTCGCCATCTGCGCCGAGCCCCCTGGGTCGTTCAGCACGAAGCCGTTGTCCTTCACGTACGAGATGCCGTCCACGAGCGTGAAGACGGCAGGGGCGATTTCCTCGCACAGGCCATCGCCGGTGCACAGGTCTTGGTCGATCCATACCTTCATGTTCAGATGGTCGGCCGCCGGCGCCGGTCGATCGACCCAAGGGTCGCCAAGGGTCGGTAAAGGGTCGGCAAAGGTCAGTGGCCGCCGAACCGCCGCCCGTTGCGGGCGAGCTGTCTCTCGCGCCAGGCCATGACGCCGGCGACGGATGCGCCGATGAGGAACAAGCGTCGGAGCACGCGCATGGTCGCACGCTAGCCTCAGGGCCGTTTCACCCGGCCCGAGTGGCGCAACTGGCTGACGCGGCGGACTCAAAATCCGTTGTCCGCAAGGACATGTGGGTTCGAATCCCACCTCGGGCACGAAGCGGCAGGAACGGCGTACGAAACGGAGGGACTTCCCAGGTTCCACCCAGGTCACGCTGATGCGCCGCCCGCATCGTCTTCCTTGTGCTCGAACCTCCTCGGGCCCACACAAGGAGAAGACGATGCAATCCATCAAGAAGGCCGTGATCGGCGTGGCCATGGTCGGCTCGACCCTCACGGGCGGGGCCGTCGGTGCCGCCCTGCTCAACGGGTCGGCCCAGGCGGCCGACTCCACCACATCCACAACGGCCGCGGTCCAAGCTGCGGCACCGGCGCCAACGCCACCGGACAACCGCCCGCCCGGCGGGCCCGGCTTCGACCCGACCAAGGGCGGGCACATGGCCAACGGCATCACGGAGACACTGCTCACCGGTGACACGGCCGACAAGGCCAAGGCGGCGGCGCTGGCCGCCGTGCCCGGCGGCACCATCGAGCGGGTCGAGAACGACGCCGAGGGCGCGACCTACGAAGCCCACATGACCAAGGCGGACGGCAGCCATGTCACCGTCAAGCTCGACGCCGCCTTCAAGGTCACGAACATCGAGACCGGGCGGTAACCGCCCCCACCCCCGCCCGGTCCTCGTCGATCATGGGCCGGTCCGGCTCTGCACCAGAAGCCGCAGTACGCATCACCTGACGCCGCGCCCTTGTGCATCGCCGGCTGGTCCTACTGTCCGGCCCATGATCGACGTCGCTCCCGAAGAAGTCGGCTTCGACCCCGCCCGCCTGGCCCGCATCGACCGCCACTTCGCTCGCTACGTGGACGACGGCCTCCTCCCCGGCTGGCTCCTCGCCGTCAGCCGGGGCGGGCGCATTGCCCACGTGGCGAGCTGCGGCCGCCGGGACATGGAGGCCGACCTTCCCATCGAGGCCGACACCCTGTTCCGCATCTACTCGATGACCAAGCCCATCACGTCGGTGGCGGCTCTCATGCTCTACGAGGAGGGGGCCTTCGAGCTCAAGGACCCGGTCGAGAAGTTCATTCCTTCATTCGGGAGGGCACGCGTGTTCCGGGGCGGTTCGCAGTTGCGCCCGGTCACCGAGCCGATCACCGAGCCCATGCGCATCTGGCACCTCCTCACCCACACGGCCGGGCTCACCTACGGCTTCCACTACGCCCACCCGGTGGACGGCATGTACCGGGCCGCGGGCTTCGAGTGGGGCTCGCCCAGGGGCATGGACCTGGCCCAGTGTTGCGATGCCTGGGCCGAGCTGCCCCTCCTCTTCCAACCCGGTCGGGAGTGGAACTACTCGGTGGCCACCGACGTGCTCGGGCGGGTGGTCGAGGTGGCGTCGGGCCAGTCCCTCGACCGCTTCTTCGAGGAGCGCATCTTCGATCCCCTGGGCATGACCGACACCCGCTTCTGGGTCGACGAGGCCGACGCCCACCGCCTGGGCGGTCTGTACGTCCCCGAGCCCGGCACCCGCAAGGCGGTGCGCATGGACGCCATGGGGAAGGCCGCCTTCCGCCCGCCCGCCATGCTCTCGGGCGGCGGGGGCCTGGTCTCCACCATGGCCGATTACCACCGCTTCACCCGCATGCTCCTGCACGGGGGCGAGCTCGACGGCCGGCGCCTGCTCGGCCCCCGCACCGTGCGCTACATGACGCGCAACCACCTTCCCGGCGACGTGGACCTCGAGACCTACGGCCGCCCTCTGTTCGCCGAGACCGCGTTCGACGGCGTGGGCTTCGGCCTGGGCGTGTCCGTGGTCATCGATCCGGTCAAGGCCAAGGTCCTCTCCAGTCTCGGCGACTTCGGCTGGGGCGGGGCGGCGAGCACCGCGTTCTGGGTCGACCCGGCGGAGGACGTCATCGGGCTGTTCTTCACCCAGCTCCTCCCGTCGAGCACCCACCCCATCCGGCCCCAACTGAAACAGCTCGTCTACCAGGCGCTGGTCGGCTGACGACCCCAAAGATTCCCTTTCACCCAAGCGTTCCCTATGTCACTATTCGTGGCAAAAGGTGCCGTAGGGACCACTTTCCGGGCACGTCGGAGGACGTGGAGGGTCCGTGGGGGACACACAACGGATGATGCGACGGACGGCGGTCCTCGCCCTTCTGGCCGTCATCATCTTCGTCGTCACCGCGTGGAGGCGGGTGCCCGACCACGACCAGGGAGCACGGGCGATCTCCGCCTTCGTGTTCCTGCGCCTCACCTGGGTGCCCTTCGCCCTGCTCGCTCTCATGGAATGGACCCGAGCCGAGCGCCAGGCCGCCTTTCACGCCGGCCTGGCTCACTCCACCCGCTCACCCGGGCCCGACTCGGCGGCGCCGGACCGAAGTGCCGCGGTGCGGGCCATCCTCGACGCAGCCGACCGGCTGGAGATCCATCTGCAACCGGTGGTGCGCCTGTCCGACGACGCCGTGGTCGGCTTCGAGGCCCTGGCCCGCTTCCGCACCAACCCCTACCGCCCGCCGGACCGCTGGTTCGCCGATGCTCACGACGTGGACATGGGCACCGAGCTGGAGCTGTGCGCGTTCCGGGCCGCCCTCGACCACCTGGCCCAACTCCCGCCTCATACCTACCTGTCGCTCAACGTGTCGCCGGCCACGGTCGACGCCCACGACCTCGGGGAGGTCTTGCGGGGGGTCGACCCCGAGCGCATCGTCATCGAGCTCACCGAGCACGCCGTGGTCAGCGACTACGAGCGGCTGAACACCAAGCTGGCATCGTTGCGGGCCTCGGGCGTGGGCCTGGCCGTCGATGACGCCGGCGCCGGCTTCGCCAGCCTGCGCCACGTCCTGCGCCTCACCCCAACGGTCATCAAGCTCGACCGCACCTTGACGGCGGGCATCGACGACGACCGGGGGCAGATGGCGCTGGCCGCGTCGCTCGTCCGCTTCGCCGACGACACGGGCGCCACCGTCGTGGCCGAGGGCATCGAGCGCCCGGCGGAGATGGCGTGCCTGCGGGAGGTGGGAGTCGGGCACGGGCAGGGGTTCCTCCTCGCCCCGCCGGCCGCCGTGTCCGAGCTGGTCCGCCGGGGTCTGCTGTTCCATTCGGCGTGGGGCTGCACGGACACGGGCCTGGGTACGCCCAGCGGGTGACGCCGTGACCCGCCTGCGCCAGATCGCCCTGGTCGCCTACCGGCTGGCCCCCGTGACCGGCCAGCTGGAGCGCGGGCTCGGCGTGCACAACGCCTTTCACGACCCGGGGGTCGGTGAGTTCGGCCTGGAGAACGCGGTCTACGCGGTGGGGGCGGACTTCGTGGAGGTGGTGGCGCCGGTGGCCCCCGTCACCGCGGCCGAGCGCTACCTCGACCGCCGGGGCGGCGACGCCGGGTACATGGCCCTCTTCCAGGTGCCCGACATGGAAGCGGCCCGGGCCCGGCTGGCTCGCCTCGGGATCCGGGCGGTGTGGCAGGTCGACTTTCCCGACATGGCGGGGACCCACCTCCATCCCAAGCAGGCACCCGGTGCCATCGTGTCCCTCGACTGGGCCGAGCCGGCGGAGTCGTGGCGGTGGGGCGGTCCCGACTGGGCCGCCCGGGCCACCACCACGCCGAGCGGCCTGGCCGGGCTCACCGTCGCCACCCTCGACCCGGCCTCCGCGGCGCGGGCCTGGGCCGCGGTGCTCGACGTTCCTGTCGGTGGCACGTCGTTGTCACTGGACGGCGGTGCCCAACGCATCGACTTCGTCCGCGCCGAACACGAGCGGGACGAGGGCATCAGCGAGGTCGCCCTCGCCGGTTGGGACCACGAGCCGGTGACGGTGGCCGGCGTGGCGTTCCGCCGCGGGGCGGGCTAGGCCTGGTCGACCGGGCGCATCCGGCTGAGGTCGAGGAAGGCCCTGATGGCGCACACCAGCCCGTCGTCGTCCACCGTGAACAGGTCGACGCCGTCGGTCTGCACGGCACCGCCGGCCGTGTGAACGGTGAGGGTGAAGGGCATGGCCGCCTCGGCCCCGCACACGACCACGTCCTTGGGGGTCAGCTCCGCTCGCTCGGCGATGACGTGGAAGTTGTCCCAGAACTGGGCGATGGCCTCGTGGCCCACGTTGACGGGCGTGCCGACCGGGTCCTCCTGGCGCGCGTTCTCGGCGAACACCTTCAGCCAGCTGTCCTTGTCGTCCCGGTTGAGGGTGTCGACGTAGGCATCGACGGCGTCGCGGACCTGCTCGGGGGTGGGCATCGAGGTCTCCTTGTTCTCCCTATCGTCCCTGTTGGAGTTCGGCGAGGAACGGGTTTGTCCTCCGCTCCTGGCCGATCGTGGTGGTGGGGCCGTGGCCGGGCAGGACCTGCACGCTGTCGTCCAGGGGCAGGATCTTCTCGGCCATCGATGCCATGAGCTCGTCGTACGAGCCGCCGGGCAGGTCGGTGCGGCCGATGGACCCGGCGAAGAGGTGGTCACCGCTGAACAGCACGGGCGGCTGGCCCTCGACCTCCAGGAGGAAGCACGTCGAGCCCTTGGTGTGGCCGGGCGTGTGCACGGCGGTGAACGTCATGCCTGCGCCCGACACCTGCTGGCCGTCGTCCAACCCGTACAGCAACTCGGGCGGGCGCAGGTCGAGGTTCTCGCGGGCGAGGTACTGGCCGAAGGCGCCGCTGGTGCCCACGGGGTCGAGCAACATGTGGCGGTCGGCGTCGTGGATGTGCACGGGCACGTCGTGGTCCTGCTGGTGCACGACCTCGCCCACGCCACCGACGTGGTCGAGATGGCCGTGAGTCGACAGCAACGCCACCAGGCGCAGGCCGTGGTGGGCGATGCGGCCGAGGATGGCGGTGGGGTCGGGCGGGGCGTCGACCAGCACGCACTCGCCGCCCGGTCCGGACGGGGCCACGATCCACGCGTTGGTCTCGGCCAACCACAGCGGCAGTCCCTCGATGAGCAGTTCGGCCATCAGTCCGCCCTCCGGTTGGCGCCCGCGTACGTGCGCACGAACGACTTGAGCGCGTCGACGTCGAGGGCCTGGCAGATGAGCTTGTGCTGCCACGCGGTGGCGACCACCGGCGCCGGCAGGTCGGGGTTGGGCATCACCCGCACGTCGCCCCCGGCCTGTCGCTCCAGGCGGCGCTGGTCGTCGGCCGACAGGCCCTTGTAGTGGAGGATGACGCCGCCCGCCTCGAGGATGCGCACCTGGTCGGAGCGGGGGAGTGTCGCCGGGATGACGCCCTCGGGTTCCTGCGCTACCCGGTGGGGGCCAGAGGTCGGCGGGTCGGTCGGGTAGGCCGGGTCGGTGACGCCGGTGAGCAAATGTTGGGTGCTGCGGGAGTCGAGCGGTTCGGTGACGACGTTGCCGCACGTTCCCGGCTTGGCCGTCCCCGAGGAGCGCAGGGCGCCGCCGTTGTCCGAGGAGCTGCACGCGCCGAGCGCCAGCACGGCGACGAGGGCGCCGACGAGGGGCACCTTGCGGAACGACTTGAAGCGGTCCTGCAGCAGGGCGATGCCCACGATGGTGAGGGCGGCGCCCACGAGCTGGCGCAGGTGGAAGGGCTCGGACAGGAACAGCACGCCGACGGTGACCGCCACAAGCGGGACAAGGTAGGTCACAAGGGACGCTCTGGTGGCGCCGATGGCGGAGATCGACTGGTAGTTGAGGATGTAGGCGAAGCCGGTACCGACCACGCCGAGCAACACGAGCGCCAGCACCAGCCGGGCGTGAAGGTGGATGCCGCTGTGCATCGAGGTGAGGAGGGCGGCGGGGAAGGCGAGGACGGTGGCCGTCGCCAGCTGGCCGCCCGTGGCCACCAGGGCGGGCACGCCGTGCAGGTGCTGGCGGGCGTAGGCGAAGGCGAAGCCGTAACAGGCCGAAGCACCGATGGCCGCGCCCACGCCCACGAGGGACGATCCGGCCACGTCGCCGCCCGCCAGCCCGGCGGCCACGGCCACGCCCACGAACCCGAGGGCCAGGCCGGCGACGTGGGCCCGGCGCAGGCGCTCGCCCAGTCCGATGGCGGCGGCGATGGCGGCGAACAGCGGCGTCGACGCGTTGAGCACCGATGTGAGGGCCGAGGTGATGTGGGTCTCGCCCCACGCCAGCAGGGTGAAGGGCACGGCGCTCGACGTCAGCCCCATGACTGCGAAGTGGCGCCACATGCGGGCATCCCGGGGGAGCGACACGCCGCGCGTGCGGAGGACGACGGCGATGACGGCCAGGCCCAGCGCCACCCGTCCGAAGGCGATGGTGGCCGGGGTCATCCCCTCGAGTCCCACCTTGATGAACAGGAACGACCAGCCCCAGATGAAGGCGAGGATGACGACGCGGCGCATGGTCCGGCCAACCTATCTGGCGGGGGCCGCCCATCCCGCCTCGAATAGACTGGCCCGGTTATGTTCCGGTCCCGTTCGGCGAGCAAGCTCGAGCACAAGCTCATCGACGTGAACGCTCGCCTGAAGCGCGCTCGCGAAGAGCTGGCGGTGCTCGACGAGCAGCTCGTCATGTTCGCCGACACGGCGGACGAAACACGCATCCGGGCATTAGTCTCCGAAAGTCCCCTCGACAACCAGGACCACCGCGAGGCAACCCGCCACGCGGACGCCATGCGTCGCAGCCGAGCCGCCCTGGCGGCAAGCATCGCCGAGTTGGAGAAGTCCCAGGACGAGCTCCTGGACCAACTCGTCACCAAGTCCCGCTGACCCCCGAAGGAGCGACCCCCGTGGCCGTTCGCGTCGTGATCGCCGAAGACGAGGCCATCATCCGCCTCGACCTGAAGGAGACCCTCGAAGAGGAGGGCTACGAGGTCGTGGCCGAGACGAGCCGCGGTGACGAAGCCGTCCAGCTCGTGCGCGAGCACGCGCCCGACCTGGCCATCCTCGACATCAAGATGCCGGGGATGGACGGCTTGGCCGCCGCTCGGGAGATCACGTCCGAGCGCCGGGCGGCCGTGTTGATCCTCACCGCGTTCAGCCAGCGCAACCTCATCGAGGAGGCCCGGGACGCGGGCGCGCTGGCGTACCTGGTCAAGCCCTTCCAGAAGGCCGAGCTGGTGCCCGCCATCGAGGTGGCCCTGGGCCGCCACCGGGAGATGACGGCGCTGGCCGACCAGGCCAAGAACCTCGAGGAGCTGCTCGAGAACCGCAAGTGGGTGGACCGGGCCAAGGGCATGCTCATGGACCGCTTCGGCATGAAGGAGAACGACGCCTTCTCGTTCATCCAGAAGACGGCCATGCGGGAGCGCAAGACCATGCGGGAGATCGCTCAGCACATCCTCGACGGCGAGCTGCGCCCGCCGGTCGAGGACGCCCCGGCCGAAGAGCGCTAACCCCCCACCGGTCAGCCGGTGGTCGCGACGTACAGCTGCTGGGCCAGCGACGGGCCCAGGGCGATGCTCCCGTCCTCCAGCTCCAGTGTGAGCGTGCCGTCGGGCGCCTTGGCCCGCACCGACGCGGCCGCGCCGGGCACGAACCCGTGGTGGCTCAGGTAGGCCAGCGCCTCGGCGTCCAGCTCGACCTGCTCGGTGACCCGCTCCAGGCGCAGGTGGTCGCCCTCCTCCAGGTCGCCGAGCGCCACCAGGTCGGCCTGCACCGAGCCCGCCCCGGGGATGGGGTTCCCGTGGGGGCAAGTGGTGGGATGGCCGAGCAGCGCCACCAGGCGCTCCTCCACCTCGTCGGAGATCACGTGCTCCCAGCGGCACGCCTCCACGTGGGCCTTGTGCCACTCCAGCCCGATGATGTCGGTGAGCAACCGCTCGGCCAGCCGGTGCTTGCGCACCACGCTCTCGGCCCGGGCCCGGCCCTTGGCCGTGAGCCGCACGTCCCGGCCCTTGACTGCCAGGTACCCGTCGGTCTTGAGGCGCCGGATCATCTCGGAAACGGACGGGGCCGAGTGCCCGAGCCGCTCGGCCAGCCGGGCCTGGATGACGGGAACGCCCTCCTCCTCCAGCTCGTGGACGGCCTCCAGGTACTCCTCGAGGGGCGGGTGAAAGCCATCCGACATGGGCGCAGCTTACCCCCCGCCCCCCGCTAACCGGCCTGGCCCACCGGACCCAGCACCGGGCCTAGCATCGCCCCGAGATGGCCAAGCTCCTCCTCCTCGACGGCAACTCTCTGGCCTACCGGGCCTTCTTCGCCCTGCCCACCGACATGGCCACGGCGTCGGGCCAGGTCACCAACGCCGTGTTCGGCTTCACGTCGATGCTGGTGAACCTCCTCAAGGACCACCAGCCCGACGGCATCGCCGTGGCCTTCGACCTCCCGCAGCCCACCTTCCGCCACGACATGGTCCCCGACTACAAGGCGGGCCGCTCCGAGGCGCCCGACATCCTGCGCCAGCAGATGGGCCTGGTGCGCCGGGTGGTCGACGCCCTGAAGATCCCCGTCCTCGAAGTTCCCACCTACGAGGCCGACGACATCGTGGCCACCCTCGCCACCCAGGCCCGGGACCGGGGCGACGACGTCATCATCGTCACCGGCGACCGCGACACCTACCAGCTGGTCGAAGACCCCCACATCAAGGTCCTCTACAACCGCCGGGGCGTGAGCGACTACGTGCTGTACGACGAGGCCGGCATCCAGGAGCGCACCGGCGTTCACCCCACCAAGTACGCCGAGTACGCGGCCCTGCGCGGCGACCCCAGCGACAACCTGCCCGGCGTCCCCGGCGTGGGCGAGAAGACGGCCGCCAAGCTCATGAACGACTACGGCGACATCGACGGCATCTTCGCCAATCTCGACAAGCTCACCCCCAAGCTGCGGGCCAACCTGGAGGCGGGCGAGGCCCAGGTCCGCAGCAACGCCAAGGCCACGCCGCTGGTGCGCGACGTCCCCATCGAGTGCGATGCCGAGGACCTGCGCATGGGCGGGTGGGACACCGACGAGGTCCACGACCTCTTCAAGTTCCTCGAGTTCCGCACCCTCTGGGACCGGCTGCTGGAGGCGGTGGGCACGGCCACCACCGGCGAGGCCGCGGCCGAAGCGGTGGCCTTCGAGGTCACCGTCGACCAGGCCACCGCCGCCATCATCACCGCCCTGTGCGAAGCGGACGAGGCCGTGGCCGTGGAAGCGGCCTGGGAAGGCGAGCCCGGTCGCAGCGCCATTGCCGGTCTGGCCTTCGCCGCCACCGCCGACACCGCCCACTGGCTCCCCAGCGACCGCTTCGCCGACCCGTCCATCCACCAGGCGCTGGAGCGCCTCTTCGCCCACGTCCCCGTGCACGCCCACCGGGCCAAGGAGCTGATGCGGGGACTGGCCCGCTACGGCATCGAGTTCACGTCTCTCGGCATCGACACCGCGGTGGCCGCCTACCTCGTCGACCCGGCTGACTCCCAGTATCTGCTCGAAGACCTGTGCAGCCGCTACGCCGGCATCGAGGTGCGCTCGCCCGACGCGCCCCCACCCGGCCAGCTCGACCTCGACGGCACGGGCGGGTCCGGCAACCAGGAGGACACCGGCCGCCGGGCCGCCGCCATCGTGCAGCTCGTCGAACCCCTGGCCGCCGCCCTCGACGCCCGCAATCTGCGCAACCTGTACGACGAGATCGAGCGCCCGCTGGTGCGCGTCCTCGCCCGCATGGAGACCGTGGGCGTGCGGGTCGACGCCCCCTACCTGCGCGGCCTGGTCAAGACCCTCACCGACGAGGCCCGCCAGCTGGACGCCGAGATCCAGGAGCTGGCCGGCCACCCGTTCACCGTCAACTCCACCAAGCAGTTGCGCACCGTGCTGTTCGAGGAGCTGGGCCTGGCCCCCCAGAAGAAGACCAAGACCGGGTACTCCACCGATGCCCAGTCGCTGGAGAAGCTCAAGGGCCAGCACGAGATCATCGACAAGCTGCTGCGCTACCGCGAGGTGGAGAAGCTGCGCTCGACGTACGGCGAGAGCCTCCTCCAGGAGGTGGCCGACGACGGCCGCATCCACGCCACCTTCCAGCAGACCGTCGCTCGCACCGGCCGCCTGTCGTCCGACCGGCCCAACCTCCACAACATCCCCAACCGCACGGACGAGGGCCGCCGGTTCCGCCGGGCCTTCATCCCCGAGGAGGGATGGTCGCTGCTGGTGGCCGACTACAACCAGATCGAGCTGCGGGTGATCGCCCACCTGGCTGAGGACCCCGGCCTCATCGCCGCCTTCACGTCGGGCGAGGACATCCACAGCGCCACCGCATCGCGCATCTTCAGCGTCGACCCCGGCGCCGTCACCGTGGCCCAGCGCTCCAAGGCGAAGATGGTCTCGTACGGCTTGGCCTACGGCATGGAGTCGTACGGGCTGGCCCAGCGCCTGAACATCCCCGTCGAGGAAGCGGCCGAGATCCTGAAGGCGTACTTCGTCGCCTTCCCCACGGTGAAGGCCTACATGGATGACACCGTGAAGGAGGCCCGCACCCGTGGGTACACGGAGACGCTGTTCGGGCGGCGCCGGCAGATCCCCGAGCTGTCGTCGTCCAACTTCCGCATCCGCCAGGCGGGGGAGCGCCAGGCCATGAACGCCGGCATCCAGGGCCTGGCCGCCGACATCTTCAAGGTCGCCCTGGTCCGGCTCGACGCGGCGCTGGAGAGCGAGGGCCTCGACAGCCGGCTCATCCTCCAGGTGCACGACGAGGTGCTGGTGGAGGTGCCGCCCGACGAGCGCGACCGGGCCGCCGCCCTCACCCTGGAGGCCATGCGGGGAGCGGCCGACCTGCGCGTGCCCCTCGAGGTCAACGTGTCGTGGGGCGCCACCTGGGCCGAGGCCAAGGGCTGACCCCGCCGCCCCGCCCCGCCCCCCCCTCTCCCGTTCTCGTAACGCTCAGGCCGACATAGTGGGCGCCAGCGTTACGAGAATGCCGGGGGCCGGGGCCAGGGGCGGGGCCAGGGGCGGCGAGGGCTGATCCCGGCGGGGTCCCTCACCTCTCACCTCGACTAACCGATACTCACTGGCATGCGCCGGTTCGTCCTCCTGCTCGTCGCGCTCGTCGTGTGGACGGCAGCGCCTGCCCACGCCGCCCCCCCGCCGGGCCTGGCCCAACAGATCGGCGCGGCGCTGGCCCAGGCCCGGGCCGCGGGCGTGACCGCGGTGGTCGACATCGACGGCATCGGCCGGGCCGTGTCCATCGCCCCTGGCACCCTCATGCCCCCGGCGTCCACCGAGAAGCTCTTCACCACCAGCGCCGCCTTGCTGCGCCTGGGCCCGGACACCCGCTTCGTCACCGTGGTCCAGCGCAGCGGGCCCGTCGTGGGCGACGTCCTCCAGGGCGACCTGGTGGTGCTGGCCAAGGGCGACCCCTCGCTCACCGGCCCCGGCCTGGACGACCTGGCCACGCAAGTCGTCCAAGCGGGCATTCGCCGGGTCACCGGCAGCATCGTCGTGAACGACCGCCACTTCGATCGCCGCACCACGCAGCCGGGCTGGAAGGCCGGGTTCCTGCCCGACGAGTCCGGCCCGCTGTCCGCCTTCGCCGTCGACGGCAACGCGTGGAACCGCTCGCCCGCCTTCCTGAACGGCCCCGCCGTCCTCAACGGAGAGCGCTTCCGTGACGCTCTGTCCCGCCAGGGCGTGAGCGTCAGTGGCGCCACCCGGGTGGGCGCCTCGTCGTGGGACGCGGCCGACGTGGCCACCCACGCGTCCCCCACCATGGCCGAGCTCGTGCGCCACACCGTGAAGGACTCCGACAACTTCATGGCCGAGCTGCTCTTCAAGGAAGTGGGTAGCCGCTTCAACCCTCGGACCACGCCCACGACGGCTGACGCCATGTGGCGCGTGCTCGCCGGCGTCGGCGTGGCCCGGGGCATCGCCACCGACGGGTCGGGCCTGTCCTCCTCTGACCGCCAGACGGCGGCCAACACCGTCGCCCTCATCGCCGGCATGGAGCGCAGCCCGGCGGCCGATGCGTTCAACAGCTCGTACCCCATCGCCTGCGTGGACGGCACCCTCAAGACCCGCATGTGCGGCACGCCCGGGGCCGGGCGGGTAACCGCCAAGACCGGAAGCCTGCCCGGCGTGGTCACGCTGGCCGGCACCACCACCACGGCGTCGGGCCGCCACGTGCGCTTCGCCTTCTT
>Ga0070741_10005447_pt1 | contig 28298 bp, 16 predicted proteins | sample Coa_R1_4_FD_66440 | JGI IMG/M metagenome (GOLD analysis project Ga0070741, IMG submission 66440) | Surface soil microbial communities from Centralia Pennsylvania, which are recovering from an underground coalmine fire - Coalmine... | ecosystem: Environmental > Terrestrial > Soil > Unclassified ... | reverse complement strand
AGTGTGCGCGACCGAAATGGTCCACTGCTCGTCCCACCAGTAAGGCTGTGCGATGACGCCGCGGTTGACCATGCCGAACCAGAAGCACTTCCACATTTCGGTGTTCATCCTGGTCCATTCGCGGTAATTGCTGACGTGCGACTCGACCCCGAAGGTAACAGCTCCGTTCACGCCGGCATTAGTAACCACGGCTGGAATGCCTGCCGATGACAGAATTTCGCGGTATCCGTCGGCCAGGCGGTCGCTGAGCGCTCGCATCGCGGGATAGGTCTCCGGCGTAAGGACATCCCGCAACGCCGCCAACCCAGCGGCCACAACCACCGGGTTCGCATTGTAGGTTCCGGCGTGCATCATCTTGCGGGTCTCGATTACCTGCGCGATCTTCGCGGTCGAGGCAAACGCCGCCAATGGGAAGCCTCCGCCGATGGACTTCGACAGGCAAACGATGTCCGGGACGATGCGGTAGTATTCCGCCGCACCGCCGTAGCTCATGGACGAGGTTTTCACTTCATCGAAGATCAACAGCGCACCGTGACGCGTGCACAGATCGCGCACCGCCTGCAGGTAGCCATCGCGTGGCGGGAGAACGCCGACATTCATCATGACCGGCTCAATGATGACGGCGCCCACCTGGCCGCTATTGGCGTGCAATACCGCTTCCAGCGACTCCACGCTATTGAACTGCGCCACCACAGTATGGCTGTCGTCCAGCTCGACCCCTGCACTCGCCGCGACCGGCGATGGCATGTTTGGCGATCCCCATTGCTGGTCGGTGGGCTTGACCGAAACCATGACTGCGTCATGCAGTCCGTGATAGCCACCTTCCATCTTTACAATCTTGGCCCGGCCGGTATAAGCCTTTGCTAACCGGAGCGCGTGTAATGTGGCCTCCGTCCCACTGTTGGAAAATCGCACGCGATCCAGAAACGGGTAACGCCGGCAGATCTCGTCGGCAAGATCGCTCTCCACTGCGTGGGACATGCCGTACATCGTGCCGGCCGAAAGCTGTGCGTTTACCGCGCTCATGACCACCGGATGACGGTGGCCCACCACCATGGCTCCGAAGGAAAGGTTGTGGTCGATGTATTCGTTGCCGTCCACGTCCCACACCCGGGCGCCTTCGGCGCGCGCGATGAACAGCGGGTACGGGTCATACATGCGCGAGTTGCTTGCCGTTCCCATCGGCATGACTCGCCGGGCCTTTTCCCAAAGTGCTTTTGAGCCGGGCGTGCGGCTTTCGTACTGCTGAAGCTCCTTCTCTAAAACCGTTACCGTCTTTATCTGCACTGTGTCCCCTGTCTCCTCGCGGCTCGCGGCCGCACCTGTTTCTGTCCTGATCATCATCAAGGCCGCGTAAGCTGGCCGCGATCTCTTGCACTATCGAGTTGAAGGAACGTTTACCCTTGCATTAGGCCCGCGACCCAGGGTATTGGGGGGAAGAGTCGCGTCTCTGCTCTCCCGCGCAGCTCTCGACGATTATCCAGGTCGAGCAGGAGCCACCCATGGCTGGCGGTGCATTGTAAGCTGCAGGTTGCATGCCACAACCGGCCGGCGTCCCCTCTTGCGAATAAGATTATACCCTTGTCTGACAATGCTTTACGGCCAATCCTGTGGGCGAATTGTCGGGCCCCAACGGATGTGCAAGGAGTTGCAGCTTTGGGTCGTTAACCGTGCGTTCGAGCCATTAACCGGTTGTAAACACTTCCTTTTAGGACATCCCGAAACGGGTGAGCTGTGTTCGGAACGGAACTTGGGGTGCATAGACGCAGTCGCTACAATAATCAAAGGTGAACAACGACTTGCCTGGCCAAGCCAAGGCTGAAATAACTCTCGAGGTCCGCGAATGCCCCGGAGTCCACGGCATCGCCGTACCGTTTCTGGACCAGGATGTTGTTCAGGTGTGGCGAGCTTCCAGGAATGCTTTCCAGGCCGATCTGCCCTATCTGCAGGAAGTGCTTTCCGCAGACGAGCATAGCCGCGCCGAGCGTTTCCGGTTCGAAAAGGACAGCAACCAGTTCACGACCGCCCGCGGACTGCTCCGCATCCTCCTCGCCGGATACCTGTCGACCGACCCAAGGCAGATCCAGTTTCAATACTCTGCCAAGGGCAAGCCGGGCCTGTCCCCAGCCGAAGCTGTGAACATTGACTTCAACGTCGCCCACTCCGGCAACCTCATATTATTAGCCTTCGGCCGCGGACGACGGATCGGTGTTGATGTCGAGATGGTTCGGAGGGACCTCTCGGTAGACGATATCGCTCAGCGGTTCTTTTCCGCAGCTGAGCGCAAGTCATTGAATTTGTTGGCCGCAGGGGAACGGCACGAAGCCTTCTTCCGATGTTGGACCCGCAAGGAAGCCTACATCAAAGCAACCGGCGACGGGCTGTCCTTGCCCCTGGATCAGTTTGATGTGTCGCTGATGCCCGAGCAGCCGGCTTTGCTCGCCACCCGACCCGACCCTGCCGAAGCAAGCCGCTGGGCAATGCACAACATTGACGTTGACCCTGGCTATGCGGGGGCGCTGGTTGTGGAAAGAGTAAGCCCTACGCCGTTGCTCTGATCTTACTAAGGAATATATTGCAAGTCTTTGCACACCGATTGGCCCGACCCGCCGCCGACGGCTTTATCCCCTATAGTTGTTGCGTTTTCAGCAACTTAGATGCCAAGGCTGCATCTCATGAGGCACCAGAATTGCTGGTTTTATTTGTGCTGAACGGAAATATCGGCAGGCAGCATTGCTGCTAACATGATGTGGCAGAGTCCCCCTGAACTACCCTCCTGCTGTCTTTTGTTGTGTGGCCATGGGGTGCCGGACGAACCAGTCGTAGACAAGCAATAAAGACCGAACCTGGAGGTTCAAGGATTTGACTGCTCAAGCAAGCCACCTGATTCCGCCACACGGCGGCGAACTCATAAACCTTCTCGTTTATCCCGATCGTGCGACCGAACTGAAATCTCACTCCCGCGAATGGGCGTCGTGGGACCTGACGCCGCGCCAGATTTGCGATCTTGAACTGCTGATCAGCGGCGGCTTCTCGCCGCTCCGCGGCTTCATGACTCGCGCCGACTACGAAGGTGTCTGTCACAACATGAAGTTGGCCAATGGGCTCATCTGGCCCATGCCGATCACCCTCGATGTCACCGAAGAATTCGCCAAGGGACTGAAGCCGGGCAGCAAGGTCGCCCTGCGCGATCCCGAAGGCGTAATGCTCGCCGTCCTCAACGTGGAAGAAGTTTGGCAGCCGGATCGCCAGGCCGAAGCCAAGTCCGTGTTCGGCACCACCAGCACGGTCCATCCCGGCGTCGATTACCTGCTGAACAAAGGCAATCCCTGGTATGTCGGTGGGAAGATCGAAGCTTTGCAGTCTCCGGCGCATTACGACTTCAAAGAACTGCGTCTCACTCCCGGCGAGTTGCGTCAGGAATTCGCTCGTCTCGGATGGCGCAAAGTCGTCGCCTTCCAGACTCGCAACCCCATGCACCGCGCTCACCAGGAACTAACCTTCCGCGCAGCCAAAAGCGTCGAAGCCAATTTGCTGATCCACCCATCCGTCGGCATGACCAAGCCCGGAGACGTCGACTACTTCACCCGTGTGCGCTGCTACCAGTTGCTGCTGTCGAAGTATCCTCCCGGAACGGTGAAGCTCTCGATGCTGCCGCTGGCGATGCGCATGGGCGGCCCCCGTGAGGCCATTTGGCACGCGCTCATTCGCAAGAATCACGGCGTTACTCACCTCATTGTCGGCCGCGATCATGCCGGCCCAGGCAGCGACGCCAACGGCAAGCCTTTTTACGGTCCCTACGATGCCCAGGAATTGTTCCGGAAACATGAGTCCGAGATTGGCGTCACCATGGTTCCGTTCAACATGATGGTGTACCTCGAGGACCAGGACAAATACGTTCCCGACAACGAAGTGCCGAAAGGAGCGCGCGTCCTCAACATTTCTGGAACCGAGCTTCGCCAGCGCCTCAACGAGGGCCGCGAGATCCCGGGATGGTTCACTTATCCAGAAGTGGTTCACGAATTACGGCGCAGCTACCCGCCCCGCCACAAGCAGGGTGTAACCATTTTCTTTACCGGTCTGTCGGGGTCAGGGAAATCCACGATTGCGAACGTCCTGCGCACAAAGTTTCTCGAGATGGGTGGGCGGCCGGTTACGTTGCTGGACGGTGATCTGGTTCGCAAGCACCTTTCTTCCGAACTAGGATTTTCCAAGGAGCACCGGGACATCAATATCCGCCGGATCGGCTATGTCGCTTCCGAGATCACGAAGAATGGTGGGATAGCGATTTGTGCGCCCATCGCTCCTTACGACGGAGTGCGTAAGCAGGTGCGGGACATGATCGAACCGCTCGGCGGCTTCGTTCTCGTGCACATCGCTACTTCGGTCGAAGTTTGCGAGCAGCGCGATCGGAAAGGGCTGTACGCGAAGGCACGCGCCGGAATCATAAAGGAGTTCACGGGGATCTCGGATCCGTACGAGGCACCCGCAGATGCCGAAGTCGTAATCGACACCGGCGATCTGAGCCCGGAAGAGGCGGCGCAGTCCATCATCCTGCATCTTGAGCGGGAAGGCTTCATCGGCGTGACTCCCGAACCGGCTATGTCGGCGCGGGCATAGATCGTTCTCTGTCGTTTCGAATTGAGCCAGGAAGCTAGGTCTTTCGATGGAGTTGCTGGGACTCAAAGTTCTGATTGGCTTTGGAGTTGGCGTCCTGATCGGCATGACCGGACTGGGCGGCGGCGTGTTGTTGCTGCCGATGCTCATTTTCGGCCTGCGGGTTCCGGCCATCATCGCCGTCGGGTCCGATGCATGCTTCAACTTCATCACCAAGATCGGGTCCAGTTGGGTTCATCTCAGCAAAGGAACAGTCCGGCGGAAAGTGGTTCTTGCACTCGCCGCGGGCAGCGCGCCCGGGTCGATTGCCGGTGTCACGTTTCTGACGCACTTGCGAAACATCTACGGCGCAGGCGTGAACGACTTCATCAAGTCGGCCGTTGGCCTGCTCCTCATCATCGTCCCAACGCTGTTGCTCATGCAGCGACGGATCGAAGACCGAGTCGCCAACCGACCGCCGACCGCCAAGTCCTTCGCCGGAATGGTTGTGATAGGCCTGCTCGCTGGCTTTCTGGTGGGCATGACTTCGGTCGGTTCAGGAAGCATCATTATGATGCTCCTGCTGCTTTTTTACAGCTACCCTCCCAAGGTGATGGTGGGCACCGACATCGTCCACGCCGTAGTGCTGACTGGTATTACAAGCCTCCTCCACTTCCATTTCGGAAACGTCGACCTGAAGCTGGTGGGATGCCTGGTGATTGGCTCGATCCCCGGTGGACTATTGGGATCGCAGTTAAGCACCCGGGTTCCTGTTCCATGGCTGCGACGAATTCTTTGTGCGATTCTTTTGGCAACCGGCGCGCGAATGCTCTGGGCCTAGTCTTGGGAGAACATGACCAACAACACGGAAATACTTGATCGGATTCACTCCGCGCTGGAAGCTGCCCGCGCCGTTCTAAAGACCTTTACCCCGGGCGCGATCGAAACTGAATACAAGTCGGGCCACGACCCGGTCACCGAGGCCGATCGCGCCGTCGATGCCCTGCTTCATAAGCATCTTCTCCGCGAAGGCGAAGGCTGGCTTTCCGAGGAGACTGTTGACGATGTATCTCGCCTTCAGAAGCGGCGCGTCTGGGTTGTTGATCCTCTCGACGGTACTCGCGAATTCGTAACCGGTATCCCGGAGTTCTGCGTGTCCATCGGCTTGGTCGAGGACGGCATACCGGTCGCCGGCGGCATCTGTAATCCCGCCACCGACGAGCTCATTATTGGCTCGCTCCAGACCGGCGTCACGTGTAACGGCAAACCGGCGCGGGTGAGTTCCAAGAGCAACCTCTCCGGCGCGACCGTTCTTGCCAGCCGCAGCGAAACCAAACGCGGCGAGTGGCGGCAATTTGAAAGCGCCGCATTCAAGATCCGCCCCATGGGTTCGGTCGCGTACAAGCTGGGCTTGGTCGCTGCCGGCCTCGCCGATATCACCTTCACGCTCACACCCAAGCACGAGTGGGATGTGGCCGCAGGTGTCGCACTCGTCAATTCCGCGGGAGGATTTACCGGCGGGCTTCGTGAATCACAACTCCGCTTCAATCAGCAAAAACCGTGGCTGCCCGGCATGATTGCATGCAATGCTCTGCTTCGGGATGATCTCCTCTCTCTGCTTCGCAATCATGCCAATCCCGCGGAACCGGCCGAGGTAGGACAGTAATGAAGATTTTGAGTGTTGTCGGGGCGCGCCCCAACTTCATGAAGTTGGCGCCAATCGCCGAGGAACTCAAGCGTTTCCCCGACGTAAAGCACTGCCTCGTCCACTCCGGCCAGCACTACGACGAATTGCTCTCGGGGAATTTCTTCACCGAGCTTGGTTTGCCCAAGCCGGACGTCAATCTCCAAGTCGGCTCCGGCAGCCACGCGGTTCAAACTGCCGAAGTCATGAAGCGTCTCGAACCGGTGCTGCTCGACTTCAAACCCGACATGGTAGTCGTCGTTGGCGATGTCAATTCCACGATCGCCACTGCGCTAACCGCTTCAAAGCTCGGCTTCCGGGTCGCGCATGTTGAGGCCGGCCTGCGCAGCTTCGACATGACTATGCCCGAGGAGATTAACCGCAAGCTCACGGATGCCATCTCGGATCTGCTCTTCGCCAGCGAACAGAGCGGCGTCGTCAATCTCCGCAATGAAGGCGTCCCGCAAGATCGCATCTTCCTCGTCGGCAATGTCATGATCGACTGCCTGATGCGTCACCGCGCAGTCGCCGCAAAATCCGGTATCCTCGACGATCTCGGTCTTCCGAGCGACGGATCGGGCACGCGAGCTTATGGCGTACTAACCTTGCACCGGCCCTCGAATGTTGACGATCCCGCCACGCTGGAAGGTATCCTGCAAGCGATCACCGAGCTTGCCACAGATTTCCCGGTCCTGTTCCCCGTGCATCCACGCACGCGGAAGAACATCGAGAACTTCGGGCTGGCAAAGTACTTCCGCTCCGACAAGCGAGCCGGCATCGTCCCCCTGGAGCCGCTGGGCTACCTGGATTTTCTTTGCCTGAACAGTCACGCTCGGATCGTGATGACCGATTCAGGCGGCGTCCAGGAAGAGACCACCGTTCTGGGTGTGCCTTGCCTGACATTGCGCGCCAACACAGAACGACCGGCGACCGTGGAACACGGCACCAACGAAATTGTGGGCGTTGATCCAGAATGCATTAAGATTGCGGGACGTAAGGCCCTGGATGGCAATACCCGAAAGGGTCATCTGCCGCCGCTGTGGGATGGCAGCGCGGCGAAACGGATTGTGAATATTCTGGTGGACCGGCTGCAAAAGGTTCCACCGGTTTCTCGAGCCAGAGGCGCAGGCTCGAAAGATTAACATTGCGTCAGTTCCCCCTCGACTAGGTCGCACCACCGGCAATCGCAAACGATTGCTGCGGTTTGGAGGAGTTTTTGCCTGCTATGGACGATGTGAAAACATCGCACGGCCTGACTGCGAGTTCGCCACCGGCGCCTCCCGCCGCCTCAGACGAAGTATTCGTCTTCCCTGCTTCCTTTGCGCAGCAACGGTTGTGGTTTCTCGATAAGCTTGAGCCCGGCCAGAGCGCTTACAACGTTCCTTTAGCCATTCGCCTGCGGGGTAACCTCCGCGCCGAGCTTCTCGAGCGTGCTCTCCAGGAACTCGTTGTGCGTCATGAGGCACTGCGCACCACGCTTTCCGAAAACGAAAGCGGCGACCCGGTGCAGATCGTGGCGCTGCATTTGCCCTTTGCGCTGGCCGTCGAGGACCTGCGTGCGCAGCGTTATTTGGACCGTGAACAAGAGGCAAGGCGGCTGGTAATCCAGCATGCGCGCCTTCCCTTCGACCTGCGGCGCGGCCCGCTTTTCCGCGCCAAACTGTTTGGGCTGGACGTGGACGACCACGTTCTTTCCCTCGTCCTGCACCACAGCATCGTTGATGGCTGGTCCACCGGCATCCTGATCCGGGAGCTCTGTAGCATCTACGAAGCGCTGCGCCAGGACCAGCCCGTCCGCCTGCCCGATTTGCCGATCCAATACGGCGATTATTCAACCTGGCACCTGGACTACTTGCAGGGAGCACGACTTAACAGCCTGGTCGGCTATTGGAAGAAGCAACTCGACGGCGCACCCCTGGTGCTGGAAGTTCCTACCGATCTTGCTCGTCCTGCCCTGCAGGGCTTCGCCGGCGCTCAGGAATCGATCACCCTTTCTTCCACCGTGGAAGCAGGCCTCCATCAGCTCAGCCACCAGCATGGTGCAACGCTGTACATGACCCTGCTGGCGGCCTTCAGTGTCCTGCTGTCACGTTATTGCGGGCAGGAAGACATCCTGGTTGGTTCTCCGGTTTCCGGCCGCACTCGTTCCGAACTGGAAGGCGTGGTCGGGCTGTTTGTTAACACGCTCGTCCTGCGAACCGACGTTTCGGGTAATCCCAGCTTCGTGGAGTTGCTTGGCCGAGTTCGCGAGACCACGCTACAGGCGCATGCCCACCAGGAGCTTCCGTTTGAGCGCCTGGTCGAAGAATTGAAGCCGGAACGCGACCTCAGCCGTAACCCGATTATCCAGGTCATCTTCAGTTTTGATTCGGCAGCAGGCAAGAGCTCGACTGGCATCGCCGGCGTCGAAGTCTCACCTTTTCGCGGCGCTGAAGGGCTCACGGCGAAATTCGACTTGGCCCTCAATTCGACCTCCGCCCCCGAGGGCCTGCGGCTGGCCATAACTTACAACGTTGACTTGTTCCACTCAGCGACGGTTCGCCGCATGCTCTCGCATTTGGCAGTTTTGCTCGAGGCCATCCTTGCGCACCCGGAAAGCTGTCTTTCGGACTTTCCACTGCTCAGTGCCCAGGACCGTGGGCAATTGCTGGTGGCATTCAATGCGACCGCCCAGGACTACGCTCGCGACGCGGGCATCCACCATCTCTTCGAGGCGCAGGCAGCGAAGACTCCCCGCGCGCTCGCGGTCGTCGACCTCAAGGGCGAGTGGTCGTATGCCGAGCTGAACCACCGCGCCAACCAGCTTGCTCGCTATCTCCGCAAGCATGGTGCTGGACCGGAAACCCGCGTTGGCATCTGCCTTGATCGTTCCAGCGACATGCTTGTAGCCCTTCTGGGCGTGCTCAAGGCGGGCTCAGCTTACGTTCCCCTGGATCCCGCCTATCCCAAGGACCGAATCGCGCTGGTGGTCGAAGATTCCGGCATGGAAATCCTGCTAACCCAGGCGATGCTGGTAAGGAACTTGCCCGCCAGCAGCGCGCGCATTATTCGGCTCGACGCGGATTGGTCCTCCATGGCAACGGAGGAAGGCAGCAACCTGGGCCTGGCGCTAAAACCCGAGAACCTGGCCTACATGATCTACACCTCGGGCTCGACGGGTAAGCCCAAAGGGGTGCAGATCGAGCACGGAAACGTGGTCAACTTCCTCGCAAGCATGCAGCGCGAGCCGGGGTTCAAGGCTGATGATGTGGTACTCGCAGTGACAACGCTGTCTTTCGATATCGCCGGCCTGGAACTCTATCTTCCCTTGATCTCGGGCGGGACGGTGGTGATCGCCACCCGCGAGCAGGCCATCGACGGCACGCAATTGATCGCGCTAATGCGAAAGCACAAAGTGACCGTCATGCAGGCAACGCCTGCGACGTGGCGGCTGCTGCTGGATGCGGGCTGGCAAGGTCATCCCAACCTTAAGGTGCTGTGCGGCGGCGAGGCGCTGCCGCGTGACCTGGCGGAACAACTCATTCCCCGCTGCCGTGAGCTGTGGAACATGTACGGTCCCACCGAGACCACCATCTGGTCGTCGGTATACCGGGTTGTGGATGTGAACTGGACCAATGCACCCATTGGTCGCCCCATCGCCAACACCCAGATGTATGTGCTCGACAAGTACGGCAAACCGGCACCTCTTGGCGTGCCCGGAGAGCTTCTGATCGGCGGCAATGGCGTGGCCCGAGGCTATTGGAACCGCCCTGAACTCAATGCGGAGAAATTCATCCCCGACCTTTTCCGGCAGAGCGCTGGGGCACGGCTCTATCGCACCGGTGACTTGGCTCGCTACCTTCCCGACGGCAACCTGCAGTACCTCAGCCGCATGGACAACCAGGTGAAGCTGCGCGGCTTCCGTATCGAGCTGGGCGAAATTGAGGTGCTACTCGCGCGCCATCCATCCGTCCAGCAGGTCACGGTCATTGTGCGTGAAGACACGCCGGGTGACCAACGCCTGGTTGCGTATATCGTCCCCGGTTCTGCGAACAACATCGTTGCCGCGGAATTGCGCAGCCATCTCAAGGCGTCGCTCCCGGAGTACATGGTTCCGACTGCCTTCGTGGCGATGCCTCGGCTGCCGCTCACCCCCAATGGAAAAGTGGACCGCCGCGCCTTGCCGGCGCCCCAGTACTCGGCGCCAACTGAAAAGCATGTTGCCGCGCGGGATGAAGTAGAACAGCAACTGGTGCAAATCTGGGAAAAGGTCCTGCGCACATCGCCCATCGGCGTGACCGACAACTTTTTTGAAATCGGCGGCCATTCCCTTATGGCGGTCCGGCTGATGTCGGAGATTCAGAAAGCCACAGGAAAATCTTTGCCTTTGGCAAGCCTTTTCCAGGGAGCCACCATCGAAGCCCTGGCGCAAATCATCCGCGATGGGGTTGCCGCCCCCGAGCAAATCGTCACGGAAGTACAGCGCGGCTCCGGCAAGAACCCCTTCTTTGCAATCGTGGTTCCGGGCGTAAACGCGCTCGGATACATCAACCTGGCGCGTCATCTTGGACCGGACGAGCCCCTCTACAAAATCCAGGGACCGGGTCCGAAGCTGCGGGGCCGACCCTACACGGCCAACGAATTCGAAGCCATGGCGGCAGACTACATCCGCGCCATGAAGACGGTCCAGCCGCACGGACCTTATTGCCTCGGCGGGATGTGCGAAGGGGCCCGAATCGCTTTCGACATGGCGCGACTGCTGGAGGCACAAGGCGAACAAGTGGCCTTGCTCGGAATCTTTGACACCTGGGTGCTCGAAAACAGTCAGATACGGTGGCTCTGGAAAATCAACTATTACCACCTGCGGCTGAAGGGGCTGGTTCGCATGTCCCCCAAAGAGGCTTGGGAAACCGTTACGACGACGATGGATCGCATGCTCACCGGTAAGCGCACGAAAAGCTTGTGGCCGGACACATATTGGCCCGGCGAGCAGTACGTCCCGCCAAAGTTCGGGGGCAAGATCACTTTGTTCAAGTTGCCCAGGCAGCCGTATTTCTATGTTGACGATCCGTACATGGGTTGGGGCCAGCGCTGCTTGGGCGGCGTGGAAATCCAGTTCATCCGTTCCAAACACCTTCGTCTTCTCCGCGAGCCATACGTTCGGGACCTTGCTGAGAAGTTGCGCGAACACCTCAGGCGCGCCCGGGGAGAAGCAGCAAGCGTTTCCCCGCCTACCGCGCCACTGAATCAGGAAGAACTACTTTCTGTCGGTGCGCGGACGCCCTAGGTGAACGAGATCGTGTGCGGAAGTAAGGAATCTGTCTCGTGCGTTGCTGCTCGATAAGCTGAACAAACGTTATGAGTAATAAAGGGAACAATGCCCGTTAACATGCAAAGCCTATACCTGCTGGGTGCACGCCAGCGCACGCTGTTCTTCAAGGACCGCGACGAGCCCTACTTGTACGAGAACGCGCTCGTCCTGAACCTCGATACCAACACCGGCCAAGTGACTACCTGTGTGGAATACAAGAGTCCGGCCGAGGCGCGTGCCAGCGAGTTCTCCTCCAACATATTTAAAAGCGGAACCCTTGTCGGCAACAAGCTTTATGCCTGCACTTCGACCGAAGTCATGATCTTCGAAGTGCCCACCTTCCGGCGGCTGTCGTACGTATCCCTGCCCATCTTCAACGATGTCCATCACGTCACCCCTAGTCAGGATGGTCACCTGCTGGCAGCCAGCACCGGCCTCGACTTAGTGGTGAAGTTCACCCACTCCGGCGAGATTCTCCGCGAATGGAGCGTGCTCGGCGAAGACCCCTGGGCCACCTTTTCCCGCAGCATCGATTACCGCAAGGTGGACAGCACTAAACCCCACAAGTCGCACCCCAACTTCGTGTTTGAGATGGATGGTGAGGTTTGGGTCACGCGTTTCATGCAACGCGACGCGATCTGCCTCACCAAACCGGAGAACAAGATAGAAATAGGAGTGCAGTCGCCGCACGACGGCCTGATCGTCGATGACCGTATTTATTTCACGACCGTGGACGGCCGCATCATCATCGTGAACCGCCATACCCGTCAGGTGGACGAAATTGTCGATCTCAAGCAGATGAACGGCAGCGCCACCACCCTGCTCGGCTGGTGCCGTGGTCTCCTCACCGCCGATCACCGCTACGTCTGGATCGGCTTTACCCGGGTGCGCAAGACCAAGTTCAAAGAGAACATCCTGTGGGTAAAGAACATGTTCCGCGACGGGGTTGCCAGCAAGCCCACTCATATTGCGCTCTATGACATAGTGCGCAAGGAATGCCTGCAGGAATTCAACTTGGAAGATCATGGAATGAACATCATCTTCAGCATCTTCCCGGTAAGAGGAGTTCCGGCGGAATTGCCCACGGCTGCCGTTGCGGACACGGTGGCCACCTAGCAAGAGTAACAGTGTCGGCGTCCCTCGCCTAACTTAGTCGGTTTCCGCCTGCATGAATGATTCAGTATTTCTGATGTATCACGAGCTCGAGTTCGCTGGCCGGCCGCTTTGCCAGTCTGATCCCGGCTACGTGCGATACGTCATTGCCGAGGATACTTTTCGCGATCAGCTCGCGTGGCTGGCGCAACAGGGGTTTCGCGGACTCTCGGTGGACGAGGCTCTCTCTTGCCGCGACCCCAAAGCTGTCGTGATCACGTTCGACGATGGCAGCGAAACCGACCTGCTCAGCGCCGCTCCCGCGCTGGCAAAGCTCGGCTTCAGTGCCACCTTCTATGTCACCACAGGTTTTCTCCACCGCCCCGGCTATCTGTCGAAACAGCAGCTCCGAGAATTGGCAGCCTCTGGCTTTGACATCGGCAGCCACTCCATCAGCCATCCCTACCTGAGCGATCTTAGCCGCGACGAACTGCGGCGGGAGATACTGCAATCCAAGGACGAACTGGAACAGATCCTTGGCAAGCCGGTGGTGCACTTCTCCTGCCCCGGCGGACGATGGAGCCGGGAGGCGGCCAGCATCGCGAGATCAGGTGGCTACAGGAGCGTGTGCAGCAGCCGCATTGGGGTAAACCACCAAGCAACGGATCCCTTCAACCTGGCGCGCATTGCGGTTACTCGGACCTTGGGATTTCCACAGTTTCAAGACATCTGCCGTCGCCGGGGGCTGTGGCGCCTGCAGTTACACGATCTGACCCGCGCCACGGCTAAACGCCTCCTGGGCAACAGCGTCTATGATCGCCTCCGGACTCGCGCCCTGCAACCCTAGCCTCGACTGGCATTTACGGCGGTCGCTTCAACTACTCCGATTGCGGAACATCCCCGCGTCCGTTTCCGGCCATGTACTTGTGTGTCCCGCTGGTTCAGTGCCCTAAAGTGACCTAGGCGATGGCAATTCAGTCCAGTACAGTCCCTTTCTAGAACTCGTACGCGAGAGTTCCCCCAAATCGTCGGTTACGAGGAAAGCAATGTCCCCCAAGATTAGGCGCCTCGTTGCGCAATTGAGTGCCCCAGCGTTTCTTGCATTTCTAATTTTCGCAATTTCCATAGCACCCGTGAAAGCCCATGGGCAAGTGCAGTCTCTGGGCGGACACATTATGGTCACATCCCGACCAGCGCTTCCACCCGTTACAGTTGGCCAACCGTACAGCACGGCATTGACCGTGCAAGGCGGGAGTGCCCCCTATCAGTTCAGGGTAGCCTCCGGAAACATGCCCGCTGGACTCACGCTTGACCCGTCCACTGGCGCAATTTCGGGAACCGCGACGACACCCGGGCGCTACACTTTCAAGATTGTCATTACCGACCAGCCGCTCAGTGACCGTGGCGACAAGCTGCTGACTGTCGCTGTGAACGGGTCAAATCCTGGTCCGGGCCCCACGCCATCCGTAACCGTCAGCCCATCGATAGCTACGCTTGCCCCCGGCAGCACACAGCAGTTTTCCGCCAACATCAGCAACAGCAGTAATCAAGGTGTTTCCTGGCGGGCAAGTGCGGGTGAGATCTCCAGCACCGGCCTTTACCGGGCGCCGCGTTTGGGCAATTTCGCGTCAGTTACCATCACGGCTGTTAGCACGACGAATCCAGCCGCTTCCGGGACAGCCACGGTAACCATCTCGAATTCGAATCCGAATCCGAATCCGTCACCCGTGACGGTCTCGGTGACTCCAAGCTCGACTTCTGTCGCATCCGGCAAAACACAGCAGTTCACCGCGCTGGTGAGTAACACAGCGAACACCAGCGTGACTTGGAAGGCAAGCGCCGGATCTGTTTCGACGACCGGCCTGTTCACTGCCCCTCAGGTCACCTCCAATACCTCGGTTACGGTGACCGCAACCAGCGTCGCAGCTCCGACCGCCTCCGCCTCTGCGATCGTGAGCATTACAACCGGCGGACCGGTTCCCCTGGCAATTTCGACTTCTTCTATCCCCGGCGGAAATCCGGGCACGGCTTACGGTGCTTCCCTGCTAGCGACGGGCGGGACCGCTCCATATTCATGGAGCATCACCTCCGGTTCTCTGCCCACTGGGATCGCCCTGGGCACGAGCGGAACTTTGTCCGGAACCACTAGCCAGACCGGGCAATTCTCGTTCGTGGCGCAAGTGACGGACTCTTCCAGCGTGCCCCAGCGCGCGACACAATCTCTGCTCCTCAGCATCGCCAGCGCGCCTTCTGGCGCAATGGACGGTCCGGCACAGCTGCCGAGAGTATTCCTGCAGACTCTGCTGGCGAATACACCCGCCAACGGGCAGGTCTGGAACGTGAATAATGCTGCGGCGTTCCAGCAGGCCATTAACAGCGCGGCGTGTGGCGACACGATCATGCTCCAGGCCGGAGTTGTTTACACCGGGGCATTCACTTTCCCGCAAAAAGCGTGCGACGCTCAGCATTGGATTATCGTACGCACCAGCGCGCCTAACTCATCGCTGCCGCCGGAGGGAGTTCGCCTGACTCCTTGCTATGCCGGTGTTGCGTCGCTACCCGGCCGGCCGCCGTTCAACTGCACCTCGACTCAAAAAGTACTCCCGACCATCATGTATTCGGGCCCCGCGAATGGCCCCATCATCTTTGCCAATGGGGCGAACCATTATCGGTTATTAGGCCTGGAGATCACTCGAACCGTCGGCACCGGTGTCAGTGGAACTCTCGTTTCCATGGGAACGTCTGACAATCTGGTGTTTGACCGCATCTGGCTCCATGGCACTGCCACGGATGAAACCCATCATGGCCTGCAGCTCGGTGGGAGCACCAATGTTGCGGTAGTCGACTCTTTCTTCACCGACCTGCACTGCACAGCGATCACGGGTACTTGCACTGACGCGCAAGCGATCAGCGGCGGCAACTCAATGGTTCCCATGGGACCCTACAAGATTGTGAACAACTTCCTTGAGGCTTCCGGCGAGAACATCATGTTTGGCGGAAGCGCCTCTCTGGCAACCCCCGCCGACATCGAAATCCGCCGCAATCATCTTTTCAAGCCTATGATCTGGCAACAAGGCCAGCCGGGATTTGTGGGCGGCGTCGGTAACAGTCCTTTCGTCGTCAAGAATCACTTCGAACTGAAGAACGCACAACGTGTGCTTTTCGAAGGCAACATTCTTGAGAACAACTGGGGCGGCTTCACCCAGAAGGGTTTCTCAATTCAATTAGTGCCCACCAACCAATATCTGAGCGGCAGCAACGTTTGCCCCATCTGCCAAGTGACGGACGTGACCATTCGCTACAACACGATCAGTCATGCCGGCGCGGGTATCAATATGTCGAACGTCGCCACCACTGGAGGCGGCGTTGGGATCGCCGGTGCGCGGTACAGTATCCACGACGTCACGATCGACGACATCAGCTCGAGCAAGTACACCGGAACAGGCACTCTGTTCCTGATCATGAACAGCTGGCATAGCAATGTAGTGAACACGATCGCTATCAACCACGTCACGGGATTCCCCGACGCAAACGTGGGCAAGCTTCTGTCGCTGGGTAATGTAAGCTCAAACCCCAGCATGTTTGGGTTCAATTTCACTAACAACCTTGTAGGATCCGGACGCTATCCGGTCTGGGACGTAGGGTTCGGGCCGACCAGTTGCGCCATCTCGGATATCCCCCTGACCAGCATCCGGACCTGCTTCACCACCTACGGATTCAGCAGCAACGCGATCATCGCCACGCCGCCTGCGTTCCCATCGACCGTTTGGCCCAGCGGAAACGCATTTCCTGCAAGCCCTTCGGCCGTCCAATTCGTCAACTTCAACAACGGAATCGGCGGCAACTATCAACTGTTGTCATCCAGTCCATATAAGAACGCCGCCAGCGATGGTAAAGATATCGGGGCTGACATCAACGCAATTCAGACGGCCACGGCTGGCGTGTACTGACGCCAACTCGGCTTCACCGTTCTACAAAGACCAAAGCGGCACCTCCGGAAACACCCCCCGGAGGTGTTCGCATTTTCTGGTGTTATGATTTTTACATCGTGAAAATCTTTGTTGGACCGCAAGAGTCAAGTAAGCGCAATGCGGGTTCGCTTCTCAAGCAATTGCTCGTCTCCAACCTCGGCATTGTACTGGCAATCTCGCTAACTGCGGTGAAACCCGTCCGCGCAGCGTCCCAGCAACCATCAAATTCGGCAGGACAATTCGATGGGCCGGCGGAGCTTCCCCGCTCAACTGTCAAGAGCAGCATGGCCGATACGCCTGCGCCTGGCAAGGTTCGGCTCGTCAACGAAGGGGACAACCTGCAGAAAGCCATTGACGAGGCAAAATGTGGCGACACTCTAAAACTACAGGCAGGTGTCACATTTAGCGGGTTGTTCCGCTTACCTTCCAAGCCCTGTGACGACGCCCACTGGATTATCATCCGGACTAGTGCTCCCGATGATGCACTTCCTCCGGAAGGCACACGAATCAATCCGTGCTACGGAGGAGTATCGTCCTTGCCGGGCCGTCCCGAATTTCATTGTTCGGCCGCTCACACCGTGTTGCCGAAAATTGAGTTTGACGCGCGCAGCATCTCGGGCCCTTTCATCTTCCTGCCAGGAGCCAATCATTACCGCCTGCTGGGCTTGGAAATCACACGCGGTAAGCCTGAATTTCACATGCGGAATCTTGTGCAGACGCAAGACGATGCCGCAGCGGATCACATCATCTTTGATCGCCTTTGGTTGCATGGCGGACCTCAGGATGAGACCAAAGCGGGAATTCACCTGAGCGGAATGACGAATGCCGCCGTTGTGGATTCCTACTTCAATGATTTCAAGTGCATCGCCCGCGAGGGATCCTGTACCGATGCCCAGGCTGTCAACGGTGGTTCCGGAAGGAATGCCACGGGACCGCTCAAGATCGTAGATAACTTTCTCGAAGCAGCCGGAGAATGCATTATGTTTGGCGGTGCGGCTGCCACGATCACTCCCACCGACATCGAGATCCGCCGGAATCACTTGTTCAAGCCGATGATCTGGAAGCCCGGTGAGTCGGGCTTTGTGGGTACACCCACCGGTGCGCCGTTCATTATCAAAAACCACTTTGAATTGAAGAATGCACAACGCGTGCTCTTTGAGAACAACCTGCTTGAGAATGTCTGGGGAGGCTTCAGTCAGGCTGGCTTTTCCATTTTGCTCACTCCCAACAACCCTGCCGGAAACATGTGTCCGGACTGCCGAGTTACCGATGTCACCATCCGTTACAACAAGGTGAGCCACGTCGGCGGTGCTCTGCAATTCGCCAATTTCGCTTCTCGCGGCGGAATGTTTGCCACCGCCGGCGAACGCTACAGCATTCATGACCTGGTCGTGTCGGACATCGATCCCCAGAAATTCAAAGGATTCGGTTCTTTCTTACTGCTAATGTCCGCAGCGCCGCTTCTGAAAGATATCTACATCGATCACGTAACAGCGTTTCCCCCGAACGTTCTGATATCAATAAGCAGCAGCGTGAATCGGCCCAAAATCCCCAACTTCAAGGTGACGAACAGCATCTTCACAGCAGGTCGCAGGCAGATTACCTCGGCTGGTGGCCGCGACAACTGTGCTTTCCAGCCCGAAATGCAGGGGCCAGAGGGCGTCCTGAAGAGTTGTTTCGAGAACTGGCAGTTCACGCGCAATATTGTTATCGACGCCGGTGGACATTGGCCAAAAGATAACCTACTGCTGCATAACGAAGGCGATGCCGGAATAGTAAGGAGCGAAACCGGATACCGCTTGTGTCAGGAGAAAGGCGGGGACTGCAAGAAGGTTTCCCCAGCGCTCCATGCCGGTACCGACGGCAGGGACTTGGGAGCAGACATTAGCAGAATCGAAAAAGATCTCGCCGGCGTAGAGTAAAACGTCGATTCTCTATTCGTCCGAGGGTTGATCGATATCCAGTTCGAGCGCCGACAGGTTTGCCAACCTCCCCACGGGCGTATCCCTCTTCAGCCACAACTTGGTATCGAGAAATGCCGGGTAGGTCGTCCGCATCCACTTCTGAGTAAAACCGGAAGATCGTTCGTGCTTCGCGGTGATCAACTCATAGCCGGTCGCTTCCAGGCAGTTGCCGACGAGAGCTTCAAGCGCCCTTACGTCTTCGCGGGATAACCTCTCCCGCCAACGCTGCATGGGGCGAATAGGTGCATTTGCCTGTTCTTCGCGAAATGACGAGTTCGATTCACGTAGCGCGCCTAGCCCTCGGCTCTGGATGCGATCGTAGTCAAGATCGTGATCAAGGAAGCTTCCTAACCTGCTGAGCGTTGGCCGAGGATTTGAAACGAGGTCTTCGTAATGGATCTCAGTGTAATCGGCGGGGAACTCTCTCCCGTGCTCTCGTCCCCTACGGACCACCCACTCCCAGTACATCGCAGTGGCGAGCAGGCTACGGCGCGGTCCGCGATCCCAGGGCAAGGGCTGAAATCCGCCCATCTTCTTGAGTGACAGAGCAATGTCACGGCCGTCGCGAATGATATGCACAAAGAGCGCACCGGGGATGTCGCGTTTAATTTCCCTTATGTATAACGCATTGTCGGGATCGTACACTGCCCAACGTGCGGCGTTCTGGTTCTGCGCGACCTGGTCCATCGTTATACGGATGAAATCGCCACTGGTCCGGCAATCACGCATGACCTCGGAAGTGAACTTCGCCTCATCAAGTCCCGACCGTCGAAATCCTTTGCTTCGGAGAAATGTCTGCAACATGCGGCGCCGGTTCGCAGCCTTGTCCAGGCGCCCAAATCGTGGGACCAACATCTTGTATATGGGAAGATACCCGCGATAAATGGCAAAGTCTCCAGACGAAAGCAGTGTGTCGTATAGCAGGTTCGTGCCGGAGCGGTGACAGCCGATTACAAAAACCGGGCAGCGGCTCCGTTCAGTTTTTGGATGGTTGGCCAGACTGGTTCCCGGATGGCTCACGGAATTCTCATGCGGGGTCAACTCGTCAACAAGGTCACAGTATAGCATCGGGTAAATCGTCCTCCTCTCTTGTGCTCCCACGAACTTCATAATCTTTGGTAACCTAAGCTCAGTCTGTTCGCTCCGGCGGCCGTCCCCACTGCCGCTACTATTGTCACGACCGCATTTTCGCCCGACCGCGACGTTTGTTCGGGAGCTGTTCTCTGCATTGTGACGGCCGCTGCCCAACTCTCTTCATCGCAATGACGAAAGGAACGAGGATTGGAATCTCCTGAAACGGCGATCGTTACCGGTAACAAAGCGCCCGAGGTGACAATTCCTCCGGTCCCGCCCTCGCCCAAGAAGATGGATCAGTCCATGGTCCGCAGTCTGGCTTGGCGTGCAACTACTAGCTGGATCAGTCAGTTCTTCAGCTGGATCTCCTTGCTCATCGTTGTACGCAAGCTGCTGCCGGCAGATTTCGGCATTGTAGCCATGGCTGTAACGTTGCTCCCGTATCTGCGATACGTGGGAGAGCTGGGCATCCCGGCAACCATCGTCAACCTGCGCGATATTAGCGATGACCAATTGGCACAGCTCAACACGATTGCTGTCTTTATGGGAGTGGGTTGCTTTGGACTTGGTGCTCTCCTTGCCAAGCCTATGGGAATTTTTTTCCGCACTCCGCAGGTCACTTCTGTCGTCATCGTCGTGTGCAGCAGCCTGATCTTCATGGGCCTCCGTGCCGTTCCGGAGGGTCTCTTGGCGAAAGAGATGCGCTTCGGCCTTATCTCCTGGTGCGAGGTCGTCAATTCTCTTGTCGCTACCGCATCGACGTTGCTGCTGGCCCTGTTCGGCTTTGGTTACTGGTCCCTGGTATGGGGGAACGTGCTGGCAACGATTGCACGCAGTGCCATGATTATTGCCTCTCGCCCCTTTCGTTTCGCCATGCCACGTTTCAGCTTTCTGCAGCGTGAGCTGAAGTTTGGATGGCACGTGCTCGTCTCGGTCGTCGCTCTCAATTCCTATCAGCGTCTCGACAATGCCACCTCAGGGCGTGTTCTCGGACAAACGGCTTTGGGCTTCTACGGCATGGCCTGGAATCTGGCCAATGTGCCGCTCGAAAAAGTCACCTCCCTCGTCACCACAGTCGTTCCTACTTACCTGGCTGCGATTCAAAATGATGCTGCTGCTCTGCGCCGATATGTCCGTACCATCACAGAAGCCTTGGCCCTGGTCACTTTTCCGACCAGCGTTGGCTTAGGCCTGGTGGCCAACGAGCTCATTCCAATCGCTCTGGGCCGCAAGTGGGGAGGTGTCATTGTTCCGCTGGAGATTCTCTCTATCTACGCAGCCTTCCGATCCATCGTTGCCCTGATTCCTAAGGTGCTGACCGCGGTCGGGAACGCGCGGTTCGTGATGTGGAACGATCTCTACGCGCTCGTGCTCCTGCCTACCTCATTCGTGATCGGAAGCCGCTGGGGGAACAATGGCATTGCGTGGGCGTGGGTGGTTGCTTACCCGCTGGTCGCTTTTCCCCTTTATCGAAAAACCTTCCGCACAATCGAAATGAAAACATCAGAGTACATCCGAGCGGCACGCCCCGCTCTGGACGGAACCTTGGTGATGTCCGCCGCCGTCGTGTTATTCCGGCGTCTCGCCCCGCTTCACTCGCTATCCGCGCGCCTCGTTCTCGAGGTTCTGCTTGGCGCGGCTGTCTACGTTGCCGTACTGCTGCTGTTTCATCGCGAGCGTGTTATGGCCTTTGTACGCCTCGCAAAAAGCGTTCGCGAGCGAAAGAAAGCCGCCAAGGCACCCGCCACGACCTAGTCGGTCAGGCTGGCGTCGGTTCACCTTGTAGCCAGGCTTTCAAACGCTGTTTGCGCTCAAACATCTTCTTTGCTTCGTTTCGTAATTTTCCGACAAACTCGTAGCGCGACTTTGTGAACCACGGCACTCGGTGTGCCACACAACCATACTTTTCCTTATAGGAGCCGCCACCACCCCAGTCGTAGATCTTCACACCACGCTGCTTCCAATACCGCATCACGTACCACTGGATAGCTTCGTTGGGACGCAGGATTTGGCTGGATCGCCAGCTCGCGTTGCCCCAGAACTCAGCAATGTTGTTGAACCCGGGAAAGATTCCACTCGCGATGCACTTCCCTTCGGGGTCTCGAGCCCGGACCAGCAGTACTCGCCCGGTTGGCTCAACATGCTTGACGAGCGCACGCACGCGCTCTACTCCGTAAGTTGGCACCAGCCCCTGCTTCGCAAAGACGTCCTTGAGCTGCGCATAATATTCATCGGCAAATTCAGGATCGTGCGCTTCCTCTATGGTGACCCCGCTCTTCTCCGCCTTGCGAACGCATCGCCGGCACGCGCTGTCCATCGCACCGAAAATCTCATCTTCCGTCTTCGTAAGGTCGGTTCGGTAGGATTGGTAGAATTCGCAGTTGAAACCTAAGCTGGCCCCTTCTTCAGGGCTGAAATATGGGTCAGATACCTCCAGGTGCAAGCACTTCAGCGTATTCCATGCCATTTCTTCCACGGCTGCGAGAGCTTCGGCCCGCGACGTCCCTGCCATCAGATTGAAGCCCATGTAAGGCGTCGTCCAGCCCGGAAACGAACTGCCAAGCACGCGAACTCCCATTCGCGTGAAGGTCAATCCTGTGAAATAACCAAGAAGTTTCCCAGCGTCCCGCAATTCTGCAATCACGGGTGTGGCACTCTGAGTCTCGCTGACGAATTGCACCCACTCCCGAGTTTGAAAAACCGTACGGTCCTCGAACTTGTCCAGCGCGTTCCAGTCCACCGTTTTGAAATCGACCAAGGTACAGTTCATGAATCCGGAGCCCTTTCTTTCGTCCAGCCGACTACTTATCGATGAGAATGTCCGAGTAGCTCACCATCATTCGTGACAATGGAGTATTGATCTTCGCCCACTGCTTGCATTCATAAAACGTGCCATACATGAGGCGCATCCGCTTGACCGTGAAACGGTGATTCGAGCCGGCTGTCGCGGTCGACAGCTGATATCCCAATTCTTGCAGGTAACCACCCACTAATTTCTCAAACCACAGCAACTGTTCCGGAGGGAACTTCCCTTTCCACCTTCCCACTGGTGTGAACTCTCCTTGTTTCAGATCTTCTTTGAAGGAGGTCAGCGGGGTTTTTACCGATCCGATCGCAGCGCTTTGAATCCGGCTGTAGTCAAGATCGTGGTGAATAAACTCGCCCAACCGGGCTAGCGTCGGGCCCGGATTCCTCACCAGGTCCTCGTACCGCACCTCGGTATAGCTCGATCCCAGTTGTGCTCCCAACCTGCGAGCCTTACGTACGATCCACTCCCAATACAGCCCGGCTGCTAACAAACTCTTCTCTTTTTGCCAGGGCAGCGGTCGGCTCCAACCGCGCTTATCCAGCGACAAAGCAACGTCGCGGGCGTCCCGGATGATGTGTATGAACAGCGCGTCTGGAAAATCACGCTTGATTCGTAACATATGCGGTGCGTTAGTCGGAGTGGAATCCACCCACCGGTCGACGCCCTGTTTTCGCGCTACCTCTTCCATCACGATTCGAAGGAAGTCGCTTGCTCCATTGCACTCACGCAGGACTTTGTTCCGGATCTCCCCGGCATCCAAACCCGAGACACGAAATGCCTTGCTGCCGAGCCACTCCTGCATCATCGCTTGCTTATTCTTCGGATCTGACAAATCCCCATAGATTGGTTCCAGAACGTCGTAAACGTTCATCTGGGTATGAAACGCAGCAAAACCTCCAGCCGATAGCAAGAGGTGATACAGGAAGCTGCTTCCCGAGCGCGGACACCCCACAATAAAGATCGGAGATTTCATCGCTGCGTTTACCAGCAGATACCTTCGTAGCTGCCAGTCGTCTGGGGACGATGAGCAGGTTTCAAGTGAACCAGATCTATGACGATCTGATCTGGTCGCAGACACTGGCCGATCTTCTCGCGATCAGCCGATTTGGTCCCGATCACCACGACTTCTCCTTGCTTGATCACATCCTCAAGATCGCTGGACAGGAGAGAACCAATGTGCGGAATCACCTCTTCGATGTATTGCCGGTTCGATCCAGCCAGGCGTCCCAGATAAACATCGGGGTCCCAAACGCGAACGTTGCAGCCTTCTCCAAGAAGTCGCTTGATCACCTGGACTTGGGGGCTTTCCCGCAGGTCGTCGGTACCAGCTTTGAAACTCAGGCCAAGGACCGCAATGTTCTTCTTTTTCGTCCGCAGCACCGACTCAAGCGCCCGGTCTACATGTTCGGTATTACTGCGGAGTATGGATTCCATGAGCGGCAGGGCGAGATCAAGCTCTTTCGCGCGATGCGTCAGGGCACGCAGGTCCTTCGGTAAACAGGACCCGCCAAATGCGAATCCCGGCGACAGATATGCCGGCGAAATGTTCAGCTTAGTGTCCGAAGTGAAGATTTCCGTGACCGCCTGCGTATCCACGCCCAAGCTCTTGCACAAGGTTCCCACTTCGTTCGCAAAACCAACCTTGACCGCATGGAATGCGTTGGAAACGTACTTTGCCATCTCCGCTGTCGTAATAGTCGTCTCGAACACGCGCCCGGGGATGTCCTTGTACAGTTCGCGTACTGGCGCGAGGTGTTTGGAATCGCTCGCACCCAGTATCGTGCATGGCGGTTGAAGAAAGTCGGCGACAGCGCTCCCTTCTCGCATGAACTCCGGGTTGTAGCAGACGGTAAAATCCATGCCACAGCGCAGTCCGCTGGTTTGTTCAATTGCCGGGATAAAGACAGATTCAGTCGTACCGGGAAGGACGGTGCTGCGCAGTACCACGGTGTGGGGAGCCTTCTTCTGCCTGATCGCGGTACCGATTTCGCGCGCCACGTGTTCCACGTGACTGAGATCCAGTTTTCCGCTCCGCAGGCTGGGCGTCCCAACGCAGACGAATGAAACATCCGACCCGAGCACCGCAGCCGTGGAGTCAAGCGTTGCGTGCAGGTGACACGCCTTATTCGCAGCGGCTACCAGTTCGCTCATTCGAGCCTCGACAATCGGGCTCTTTCCCGAATCCAACATCTCAACCTTTGCCCGGCTGACATCTACGCCAGTAACTTTATGTCCCAGTGATGCGAAACACGCCGCTGAAACCGACCCCACGTATCCCAGGCCGAAAATGCTGATCGATACACTCACGCTTCAGAAGCTCCTTTCTCTGACTGGACGGACAGCATATCCCCTGGCTTGGTGGTGCAAGCGGGGTTCCAAAATGCACCCCGGCCTGCGCAATATGACATTGTAAGTTGCTGAAAACACGTATGTTGCAGGCATTTGGTATCAGCTACCACCTGACCCGAATTTTCCTTCGCTCACGGACCAATCAGGTGGATAAATGTTTACCACTTTTGGGGAAACGAATAGGAGAGCCTTTGACCCCGGAGGATTTTCCCCCGGCATTGTCTCACATTTCCATAGCCTTGCCGGGGCAAGACAGTAACCGGATGGCACTCACCGTGCTCTCGGAATATCACTTTGGTTTGAACAGCTTACCATTCGGATGGCTTGTCATTTAGCATGGCTTTAGTGGATTCGGGATGGCATAAAACCTTGCGGCGTCTTCGCTCCATGAGCGGAGATGAAATCCGCACCCGGGCCTCGCAGGAAGTGGCCAAGCGGGTCGATCTCGCGCGTCACCGGCTGGGCGCGCCTCCCCCCAGCAGTTCTATCCACCCCTCGCAACGAACCGGCACTTTCTTCTTCTCATCGCAAGAAATCCCTGGCCGGATCCGCCTCATGCGGGATCATCTTACCCCGGAATGTGACGCGATCATCCGGGAGGCTGACGAAATACTCCGGCACGAATTCCGGCTTCTCGGATATACCGGATTAAACTTCGGTCCCAGCATCAACTGGCATCTGGATCCAGTACACGGGAAGACTGCCCCGCTGGAACCATGGTTCAAGATTCCCTTCCTTGATTTTGAACGCGTTGGTGATCACAAGATCACATGGGAATTGAATCGGCACCAGCACTTCCTGACATTGGCTAAAGCCTGGCTACTCACTGGCAACGATGCCTACGTATCCGAATTAGTCGGTCAGTGGTACTCGTGGCGGAAGGCGAATCCCTACCCGCTTGGCATCAATTGGGGCAGTAGTCTCGAAGTCGCCTTTCGAAGTCTGTCGTGGTTGTGGGTGATTCGACTGCTCGAGAACTGTCCGATCCTGCCGTCCGGATTCCAAAGCGACGTTGTCGAGAGTCTCGCCGTCGGTGGCCGTTACATCGAGCGTTATCTTTCGACCTACTTTTCGCCAAATACGCACTTGCTTGGCGAGGTAATGGCGCTGTTCTCTATCGGAACGTTGTGTCCTCAAATTGAAGCCAGCGAACGGTGGAAGAGTTACGGATGGCAGGTTCTGCTTCGCGAAGCCGAACGCCAAGTTCGCCCAGATGGTGTGTACTTCGAACAGGCGCTCTATTACCACGTGTACGCGCTCGACTTCTTCCTTCACTCGAGGTTGCTGGCAGCGAAGAACAGCATCTTCATTCCCCAGGCGTTTGACTCGACCATAAAGAAGATGCTCGACGTCGTTCGCGCGCTCTCGCAGGCGGGAACTCCAGAGGGCTTTGGTGACGACGATGGCGGGCGCCTCTTCAACCCTCGTCGAAACCGTAAAGAACATCTGTCGGACCCGCTCTCGATCGGAGCCGTTACATTTCACGACCCAGAACTTGCAGCATCGCCGGAGTTAACGGAAGAAGCGATCTGGCTTTTCGGCGATGAAGCCGCTGAACTCGCCAGTCAGCACAAACGGCCCGCGCCGCTAGCGTCGGCCGCATTTGTCTCGGGCGGACTGTACGTAATCGCCGATCCCGATCCAGTGCCGCAGCGCATGGTCATCGATGCCGGTCCGCAGGGCACCGGGCGCAGCGGTCACGGCCACGCCGATGCACTCGCTGTTACATTAACCGTCGACGGCCGTCCGTGGTTGATCGATCCGGGCGCGTACGTCTACATCTCCGATACCCCTGAGCGCAATCTCTTCCGCGGCACCGGCGAGCACAATACTTTGCGAGTGGACGGTGAAGACCAGGCGCTAGCCGATTCACCCTTTAGCTGGACATCGATCCCGACCGTCAAGGCTGACTCGTGGATTCAGGGTGTGAGTTTTGATTTGTTTGAGGGTCATCACACCGGTTATCAGCGCCTCGCCGATCCTGTACTGCACACCAGATTTGTCTTTCATGTCCACGGCGGACCGTTCTTGATTCGCGATGTCGCACAAGGTCGCCAAGTTCATAGGTTGGAGGCGTCGTGGCATTTCGCTCCCGATCTTCGGTTGGCAGAGACTGATGGCGTCGTCTCTGTGAGGCCATTTTCATCGGCGGCAGACAACGATACGTTCCTGGTAGTCCTCCAGTCGGAAGGTGAAGGCTGGACGTCGAGAATTGTTTCCGGGTTTACTTCCCCGGCGTACGGCGCCAAGGTTCCTTCGCCGGTCTTACGTAGTACAGCCAATGTTCAGCTTCCAGCGGAGCACGCAACCATGTTGGTTCCACTTGTGCATGACGCGAATTCCGGAGTCTTCGCTCGCATGAACTTGGATGCCTCGCATATCAACCGATCGGCCTACCTCTGGGAGCGTGCTGGCGAGTCCCATTACATGATTTTCAACCAGGAGAATGGGCCTTGGACTATTGGTCCGTGCACGAGCGATGCGCAATTCCTCTACTGCTTGGTAGAGGGAGGGCGTGTCGCACATCTGGTTTTTTGCTCTGGAACATTCGCCAGGCTGTGGGACGAAACCGTGGTTACGCATGGTCGTCCGCTGGACCGGTTCGAGTGGATTGGCAAGAATGGTTTGCGTCACATACACAGCTCTGATGAAGCGTGCCAAGTCGTACATTCCGCGCTCGAATCTGCTGCGTTGCGCTAAAAGGAAATCGCGATGTGTGGAATTGCTGGATTGATGAAGATTGGCAGCGGTGAACCGGTGGATGCCGCCACAGTTCGCCGCATGTGCGATGTCATGGAGCATCGCGGTCCTGACGACGACGGAATCTACACACAAGGCTCAGTTGGAATAGGGATGCGCCGCCTGAGCATCGTGGACCTTGCTACCGGGCATCAGCCAATCAGCAATGAAGATGGTACCGTCTGGGTCGTCTTTAACGGCGAAATCTATAACCATGCCAGCCTGCGCGACGATCTGGTGCGCCGTGGCCATGAATACCGGACCCATAGCGATACTGAGACGATTGTCCACCTGTACGAGGAATACGGTCGCGACTGCGTTCAACACCTCCGAGGCATGTTCGCCTTTGCGATTTGGGACACTCGAAAGCAACGTCTCTTTATTGCCCGGGACCGACTGGGCATCAAGCCTCTCTACTATCACTTTAGCGGCGGCCGGTTTGTCTTCGGGTCCGAGGTGAAAGTAGTTCTCGCCGCACCGGGAATGGACCCCGAGTTTAACCGTTCGGTACTGCCCGAATATCTTGCTTTTGGATACATCTCAGACGACGAGACGTTTTATCGCGGTATCCGCAAGCTTCTGCCGGGACACACTCTGGAACTTACCGTTGACGGCGAATTGCGCATCGACCGCTACTGGGACTTGCCCCACGCTCCTGAAGAGCGTCCCCGCGGTACCGACTATTACGTTAAGACCTATCGTGACCTGCTGGAGCAGGCAGTCAGTAGCC
>Ga0070741_10005446_pt1 | contig 28302 bp, 24 predicted proteins | sample Coa_R1_4_FD_66440 | JGI IMG/M metagenome (GOLD analysis project Ga0070741, IMG submission 66440) | Surface soil microbial communities from Centralia Pennsylvania, which are recovering from an underground coalmine fire - Coalmine... | ecosystem: Environmental > Terrestrial > Soil > Unclassified ... | reverse complement strand
CGGAGAATAAGAGTGTTTGACAGAAGCAAGCCGCAAGCGGAAGTTTGCGCATGAACAAACCATATCGCAAGAAACAATCGGCTCATTGGGATGTCCGAAAGAACTAAGCGAAAATAACGGGAATGGGAAAACTGATCCGTCTTGAGTTTCTGCCGCAGAGTTACGATCTTGGATTACTGGTATTGCGTGTCTGGGTAGGTTTTAGTCTTTTTTTACGGCATGGAGTCGAGAAGGTCGCCAATTTTTCCGCCATGGCGTCGCATTTTCCCGATCCCGTACATATCGGGCCTCACTGGAGTCTCGTTATGGCGCTGTTTTCGGACGCCGTCTGTTCCATTCTTCTGATAATCGGCTTTGCGACGCGCCTCGCCGCACTCTACATTGTGATCATCCTTGGCACTGCATTCTCATTGGTTCATCACTTCGCGCTGTCCGGTCCGCACAGTGGCGAGCTGCCCTACGTCTATATGGGCGTGTCTCTCGCGATATTCCTGGCCGGTCCCGGGCGCTTCAGTATGGATGGGCGAAGGGGAAAGGTGCGTTAGTCAGTCTGCCTCTTTGACGCTGTCCATCAACCCGAAAAAACCTTCCGCTAATGTCGGATGAATATAGATCGCGCCCTTGAGCAGTGTGTACGGCTTATCAGCCAGCATCAGCGTGCTGATAATTTGCACCAGTTCTCCGCCCTCAATAGATAAAATGGCCGCGCCAAGTACGCGGTTCGTTGCAGCGTCCACGATCAACTTCATAAATCCTTGTGTCTCATCACGCTCCAGCGCGCGTGCCACGTGTGTCATCTGCACTTTGCCGATTTTCAGGCGCCGGCCTTCCCGCCTAGCCGCTTTTTCCGTTACTCCGACTCGGCCTAATGTGGGATCCGTATAAACCGCGTAGGGCACGATCCGCCCGGACGTACGCAGATCCTTACCTTCAAAAAGATTGGCGTATATGATTTGAAAATCGTTATAAGAGATGTGCGTGAACGCCGGGCCTCCCGTAACATCGCCTAACGCCCATATGTCCGGTGCCGTCGTCTCCAGGCGATCGTTCACCGCAATGAATCCTTTTTCGTTCGTCTTCACGCCCGTTTTATCTAGCGCTAAGTCCTTTGTGTTTGGCGTGCGCCCGGTAGCTACCAACAAATGAGAACCGGATACCGTTTGCATGAGGTCTTCCATCGCAACATCAACTTCAAGGCTGCCCGTTGTGCCTCGAACGGCAGTCGCCTTTGCGCCCACGTGAATCTTTATTCCTTCCGCTTCCAGGCAGCGACGTAATTCAGTAGTAACGTCGTCATCCTCGTTCGGCAGGATGTGTTCGGCGCTCTGAATAATAGTCACTTCGCTTCCAAAGCGCCGAAATATCTGCCCGAATTCAAGACCGACATAACCACCGCCTAGTACCAGCAGATGCGACGGAATTGTTTGCAATTCCAAAATGCTTTCGTTGGTAAGAAACGGTACCGCTGTCAAACCGGCGATCTTGGGGATGGTCGCCGTAGCCCCGCTATCTATGAAGATGCGGTTTCCTTCCACAGTCTGTCCGTCGACTTCCAACTGTTTCATTCCGGTGAAACGGGCGCGGCCTCGTATAAGCTCAGGTTTGCCAGGCTGATCGACTTTCTGTTCCCAACCCGAACGAAATTGGTGGACAACTTCGTTTTTTCGCCGAAGCACGGCAGGTAGATCGACGCGAACATCGCCGACATGAACGCCCCAACGCTGCGCATTGCGCATATAGTGAGCTACTTGGGCGCTCGCGACCATTGTCTTGGTTGGAGTGCAACCGGTGTTAATGCACGTTCCGCCAAGTGGACCATATTCCACGAGAGCCACTCTCTCGCCCCGTTCGGCCAACTGCTGGGCAAGTGGATTTCCGCCTTGTCCGGAACCGACAATGATGGAATCGTACTTCCTGCTTTGCTTCGCCATTAGACGTACTCTCTAGTTACAGCTAACGCTATCAAGGACATACCTAGGCATATTACCGGGCAACGTAACGTTGCTGACCTACTCTTGGTCCCACTTAGGTATCGCACGTCAGACAGCATGCCACAAACTGGACAAATCCCCCAAAGGCCGTTCGGAAAGTCCGGAGTTCAAATCTCAGCACTCGGGCTGGGCGGACATCATTTAGGTGATGCGGAGGATCAAAAAACCGCCACGGAGATTGTGGCGCGCGCTATTGATGGTGGCGTTAACTTCTTCGACAATTGCTGGGAATATCATCGCGGCAAATCGGAAGTGTGGATGGGAGGCGCGCTGAAAGGAAAACGGCAACAGGTCTTTCTCATGACCAAGGTCTGTTCGCACGGCCGTGATAAGGACATCGCGTTGCGCATGTTGGATGAATCGCTACAACGGCTGCAAACCGATCATCTGGATCTTTGGCAAGTGCACGGCGTCTCCTTCGACAATGACCCGGCGTTGTTCATACGGCCCAACGGTGCAGCGGAGGCGCTACACACGGCCAAGCAGCAAGGAAAGGTGCGATTTCTGGGATTCACCGGCCATAAAGATCCGAAGATTCACCTGACAATGCTCGACAGCGGCTTCCCGTTTGACGCGGTACAGATGCCATTAAATCCATTCGACGCCACGTTTCGCAGCTTCGAACAGCAGGTTCTTCCGGAACTGCGCCGGCGAGGCATTGCTGTGTTGGGGATGAAGCCGCTGAGCGGGGCAGGCCCTGCTATTAAGGCTGGTGTGCTGACTGTGGAGGAATCGCTGCGGTACGCGATGAGCTTACCGGTGACCACAACCATCACGGGAATGGAAAAAATGGACGTTTTGGAGCAGAATCTCAAGGTCGCACAGAGCTTTCACCCGATGAACGAAAACGAAATGGCTGCCCTGCGCGAGAGATGTGCAAGATATGCTGCCGACGGCCGTTACGAACCCTACAAAGTCAGTTTGAAGTACGACAATCCGGAGGCGCGCCTGGCCCACGGTTTCCCTCTCGATATGCAACAGAAGGAAGTGAAAGAGATGATGCGCGCAACCGAAAACACGGGCAAGCCATTTCCTTCGGCAAAGTAACATCGCGATGCCACGTTCGAATGAGAAGACTCGCCGCTGTTTCATGCGCGGAACTGCCGCACTCGGATTGGCGGCTTCTGGATTGCTATCGGACAGCGCGAAGACGAAAGGAGCATCTATGGCCACGGACGTTGTTCCCAAGCGTAAATTCGGGAAAACGGATCTCGAAGTATCGATCATCGGAATGGGCGGCTTTCATCTTGGAGCAGCGGAGAACGCGGATGCCGCAACCGAAATCGTTCAACATGCGCTAGACGCCGGCATCAACTTTTTCGACAATGCCTGGGAATATCACGACGGCAAGAGCGAAGAATGGTTGGGAAAGGCGCTCGGCGACCATCGCAAGGATGTGATTTTGATGACCAAAGTTTGTACCCACGGACGCAGCAAGAAGGTGGCGATGCACATGTTAGAAGAGTCTTTACGGCGATTGCGTACAGATCACCTGGACGTCTGGCAGATTCATGAAGTGGTCTACGACAACGATCCGGATTTAATCTTCGCTCCCAACGGCGCCGCGGAAGCGCTTCTACAAGCAAAGAAAGATGGCAAAGTGCGGTTTGTTGGATTTACCGGTCACAAGGATCCGTCTATTCATCTCAAAGCGCTTTCACACGGTTTTCCTTTCGACACTGTTCAGATGCCATTAAATCCATTCGACGCCACATTTCGAAGCTTCGAAAGTCATGTCCTTCCCGAAGCGCTGCGTCAAGGATTAGCCGTTTTCGGCATGAAAAGCATGGGAGGCAGCGGTGAAATGATTAAGAACGGTGGTATCACGCCGGATGAAGCGCTGCGCTACGCCATGAGCCTTCCCGTTACCACCACTATCAGCGGCATCGATTCCATGGACGTCCTAAAGCAAAATCTTGCCGTGGCTCTCAATTTCGCTCCCTTGTCCGAAACTTCTATGAAGGAGCTTCGTAACCGTTGCCGGTCCGAAGCTGCCGATGGACACATGGAGCTTTTCAAGACCACGACTATGTATGACGGAAAGATTGGCCGCGAGCAACATGGTTATCCTTCCACCGAGGAAATGCCCGCGTGAACGGAACGAATTAACTCGTTAGTCTGCTTTTACAACCGGCATGGGCGCAAGATGCTCGGCGATAAACCAAACCTGAAGTTCGTTAGTGCGAATGATATTGCTGACGAGCAGGTCGTTCGTGCCATCGTCACCGGCATCATCCGCAGCCTTCGCAAATTCGTGTGCTTCTTTGAGGATGAGTTCGTGTGCTTCCAACAGACGTGAAAGCTGCACAGGAACTTCTTCGCGTCCAATGGGCGGCCGTTCAATCCGCGTCTGCTCGGCCACATCGTGCGGCATGCTGATAGCGATTCCGCCAAGGGCCTGAATGCGCTCGGCTGCCAAGTCGACCAGTTCGGCCTGCTCGTCGTAATGCTTATCGAGCAGCAGATGTAACTGATAAAACGTGTGCCCCGAGACCTGCCAGTGGTGCTTCTTGTACATGTCGCGGAGCATCATCGTATCCGCCAATACCTGGTTCAGGTTGCGCGTGCTGTCCAGCCTGACTTTTGCATCCAAAGCGGACGGGAGGTGAACGACCGTGCCGAATTCCTGGACAATCTTTCCGCGCTGTCCCAACAGAGGCGAAGCTTCGGAGGAATGATGGTTTTCTGTCTTTGTTTTAGCCATGGTTCACTTATAGACGCCCGGAAGGCGCCAAAACCTTCAAAACAAAAAACGATCTGAGATCTGCGAAAGTGAGGCGCAGCCGATTAACCCCATCGTCATTTCCAGCTCGGTTCTTAAGATTTCTGTAACACGAGCAACACCGGCTGCGCCGCCGACGGCCAGACCATAGAGGTATGATCGCCCGATCATGACGGCACTTGCGCCGCTTGCAAGAGCTTTGAAGACATCGATACCCCGCCGGATTCCTCCGTCCATCAAGATTGGTATTCTGCCTGCAACACGCTCAGCAACAGCAGGTAGAACATCAACACTGGCCGGGACCGTGTCGAGGCTGCGCCCGCCATGATTTGAAACTATGATGCCATCGCATCCGGCCTTTACGGCGAGTTCGGCATCTTCTTGATGAATAATGCCCTTTACAAGCAACTTCACGGGGACGTTTGCGCGCAACCAATCGATGTCTTTCCACGTAACATCGGCGCCGTGCGTGGCGGCGTAGATATTGCGGCCGGAGGGACGGTGCGAAGCCGCGGAAATGGCCACGCCGAGACTTGAGAGGTTAGCCCGTTCCACGCCCGGCGGCAGCTTGAAGCCAGCGCGCAGTTCGCGATCGCGGGGCCCGTTGACGGGCACATCTACAGTGACGCAGATAGCTTCGCAATTCGCCGATAGCGCCCGGTCGATCAAATTCTTAGTGAAGGCGCGGTCGGTTTGGATGTAGATTTGAAACCATAACGGACGCATAGCGGCCGCGCTCATTGCTTCGATCGTCGCCGTCGAGAACGAGGCTGCTATCAGCGTCGCTTCCGCGAGATTTGCTCCTTTAACCGTTTCGATCTCGCCCTCCGGATGGACTAGCTTGTGATATCCGGCGGGAGCAAGAAGTATCGGATATTCGTAAGCGCGACCGAACAGATCTAGCGTCGTATCAATGCGGCTTACATCGACCAGCACGCGTGGATTCAGGCGAAGGCGATTGAAGGCAGCACGATTGTCCTGGACAGTTAACTCAGAACCAGCGCCTCCGGCGACATACGAGTAAGCCGCAGCAGACATATGCTGCTGGGCCAGAGTTTCGAATTCATCGAGCGTCAGAACAGACGCGAGTTCCTCGGCAGTCAAGCGGGGCAAGTTACGCGAAGTCCGAACCTATTTGAACTCCAGAATCTCTTTTTCTTTGGCTTTGGCCATTTGATCGATTTTCGAAATCTGGCCGTCGGTCAATTTCTGAATAGACTCGAGCGCCTGACGTTCCTCGTCTTCGCTGATGAGCTTGTCTTTGAGCATCTTCTTGAGGCCTTCGTTCGCATCTCGCCGGATGTTGCGCAGACCAACACGGCGCTCCTCCGCCACATGACTTAACTTTTTCGCGAGGTCGCGGCGGCGCTCCTCCGTTAACGGCGGAATGGGCACACGCACGATCTTTCCGTCATTCGATGGATTAAGGCCAAGGTCGGCGCTTCGAATGGCTTTCTCTATTTCGCGGATCTGCGAAGCGTCCCACGGCTGCACAGTGATCATGGCGGGCTCGGGAACGTGAAGCTGTGCCACTTGATTTAAGGGCACCGGCGAGCCATAGTAATCGACGCGCACTGTATCAAGCAGATTGATGGAAGCTCTTCCGGTCCGAAAATGCCCCATCTCCTGCTGCAGATCCGCCAGAATCTTATCCATGCGGCTGCGGGCATGCGACTCTACTTCTTTAACGTTCTTAAACTGGCTGATACTACCAGAGGGTGCTTGTTCTTGTTTCATATTTTTGTTCGCACAATGGACACCAACCGAATTATGCGCTTGTGCGGTTAGCGGATGATGGTGCCTATCGCTTCGCCCATCGCCATACGCATTATATTTCCCGTCACTTTGAGGTCAAAAACGGTGATAGGCATATGGTTGTCCCGGCACATCGCGACAGCGGAGGCGTCCATAACGCCTAAAGCCTTTGAGAGCACTTCCGTATAGGTCACTTCCTGGTACTTGATTGCGTCTGCAAACTTTTTCGGATCTTTGTCGTAAACGCCGTCGACGCTGGTTGCCTTGGCGATAATCTGAGCATGAATTTCAAGACCGCGCAGTGTAGCTGCCGTATCCGTTGAAAAATACGGGTTCGAAGTGCCGGCCGCAAAGATCACAGTTCGTCCCTTTTCGAGGTGGCGAATAGCGCGCCGGCGAATGTATGGCTCAGCAACCTGATGCATTTGGATGGCAGTCATTACGCGGGTGGGTATGCCCTCTCGTTCCAATGCGTCCTGAAAGGCCAACGCATTGATGACGGTCGCCAGCATGCCCATATGATCCCCGGTGACTCGATCCATGTCGTGGGCAGCAGCGGCAACACCGCGAAAAATATTGCCGCCGCCCAGCACTAAACCAATCTGGACGCCCTTGTGCGCGACCTCGGCTACTTCAAAGGCCAGCGCCAAAACACGGTCAGGGTCCAGACCGAATGAGAGCGGTCCGGCTAAGGCCTCACCGCTTATCTTTAGTAGAATGCGCCGGTAGGCTGGCATGATCCAATTGAGAGGATAGCGCCGAACCTAAGCTGTAACGGGCAGAGGACTGGCTTCAACGCCAGGCGCGTCAGAAGCATCGCCTACTTTGTAGCGAACAAAACGCGAGACGCTGACTGAATCGCCGATTTTGCCGCCGACGGTGCGGATCAGTTCCGAAACCGAAACAGTGTTCTCACGAATGAACGGCTGGTCCAACAGGCAGATCTCCTCGTAAAACTTGCTCATGCGTCCCTCGGCAATTTTGTCGACCATTTTTTCCGGCTTGCCTTCGCCCAGCGCGCGCTCCCGTTGGATGCTGCGCTCTTTTACAAGGACGTCCGCGGGCACTTGATCTCGACTGACGTATTGGGGATTCGCAGCTGCAATTTGCATGGCGAGATCGCGCAACAGGATCTTGAATTCTTCTTTATTCACAGTACCGCTGGAGTTGGTTTTTACTTCGAGTAGAACCCCAATCTGCGCACCCGTATGAATGTAGCTGCCAACTGTGCCGGAACCATTCACTTCATAGACGGTGAAGCGGCTGACGGCGATGTTCTCTCCGAGTTTGGCGATCTTTGTCTTGACTAATTCGCCGACGGTGGTGTTCTGATCATGACCAAACTTCTGTTCGTAAAGAGCTTCGTGCTCTTTAAAATTGGCGCGCTCGCGTTCGGTAACCTCGTCAGCCCGTACATACTTGGGCTTGCTATTCGCGATGTGAGCCGCGATGTCGGCCGTGAGCGTCTGAAAGTCCTCGGTGCGAGCGACGAAATCGGATTCGCAATTCACTTCCACCAGTACTCCGGTCTTTCCGTCTTTGCCGATGTTTGCGGCAATTACGCCTTGCTTGGTTGAACGGCTCTCTTTCTTGGTAGCAGCGGCGATACCGCGCTTGCGAAGAATAATCTCCGCCTCCCCCAGATCGCCGTTTGCCTCAACGAGCGCTTTCTTGCACTCCATCATCCCCGCGCCAGTGCGCTCGCGCAACTGCTTAACTAATTGTGCGCTAATTTCTGCCATTTATTGTGTCTCTCTATATCGTCGTATACACACGTAGAGCGACGAGGCCTTCACAGCCGCGTCGCCCACTAGATTTTCGCTTATGCCGCTTGCTCTACGCGCGCGGTTCCGCAACGCCGGATGTGGCCGGCTCTTCGGTAGGCGCCTCACTGCCGGGACCCTTACGAGGCGGAGTTTCCGGCTCGTTGCTCGTTGCTAAGCTCTCCGACATTAACTGCTCGGCGTATTTGGGGTCCAGATAATGTCCGTATTCTTCCGGCGTATGTTCTGTCGCGCTCTCGTCTTCGCTGACGATCTTCTCGGCGGTAAATTCCGTCTCGGTAGCAAGCGACTTACCCTCGACTACGGCATCGGCGATTTTCGTGGTGAAGAGCCGGATCGCGCGGAGTGCGTCGTCATTGCCGGGAATCACGTAATCCACTTCGTCGGGATCGCAGTTGGTGTCCACGACCGCGACAACCGGAATCCCAAGCTTGCGAGCTTCCTTAACGGCGATGGACTCTTTATTCGAATCGATGACGAAGAGCAGATCGGGCAAACCATTCATATCCTTAATGCCCGCAAGATTCTGCTGCAGATGCTTGCGCTCACGTTCCAGCCGTCCGACTTCTTTCTTAGCTCGCCCTTCGTACGCGTTGTCGGACGACATCGAGTCGAGGTCTTTCAAGCGTTTGATAGAACGCTGTACGGTTGAAATGTTTGTGAGTAGGCCGCCCAGCCAGCGTTGGTTTACATAGAACTGCCCCGCACGGCCGGCCTCTTCCGCGATGGCTTCTTGCGCCTGGCGTTTGGTTCCGACAAACAAGACGGTCTTGCCCTGTGCTGCCATTTCGCCCACATAACGCATCGCGTCTTTGAAAAGCTTAAGCGTCTTTTGGAGATCGATAATGTAGATCCCGTTACGTTCGCCGAAGATGTACTCTTTCATCTTTGGATTCCAGCGCTTGGTCTGGTGCCCGAAGTGAACGCCGGCTTCGAGCAATTCTTTCATCGAAATCGATGGCAACCTGCCTCCTGATTGATTAACTAACTACGGTCAGGCGCGCCGATACACGCGGCCCAAAGCGGAATTTTGCGTGGATCGAAAAGCGAGACCGGTTGAGCAAAAAGCGGTCCCAAAGGACCGCCGCTTGCGAAATGGATACGAAACGAGAAGACGTACTACCGTTTGGAGAACTGGAAGCGCTTGCGAGCGCCCTTCTGACCGTACTTCTTTCGCTCATGTGCGCGAGCATCGCGCGTAAGCAAGCCGAGCCCCTTCAATTTGCCACGGAGCTCAGAATTGAATTCAATTAACGCACGGGCAATACCGAGGCGCGCCGCGCCTGCTTGTCCGCTCACCCCGCCGCCATCGGCGAGAATCAAAATATCGAACCGGTCGGCTAATTCGGCGGCGAGCAGCGGCTGGCGAACATACGCGCGAGCCGACTCGTTCGCAAAGTAGCTGTCGAATGGCCGGTTGTTGACAGTGATCTGACCTTTTCCCGGCCGGAGGAAGACGCGCGCGGTTGCGGTCTTGCGGCGTCCGGTTCCCAATTGCTGAACTAACTTCGCTGGCAACTAAATCCCTTTCCTTATATTTGCACGTCTAAATTGCTAGTGCAGTCGGCTTCTGCGCTTGATGGGGATGGTGCTCACCGGAGTACACCTTGAGCTTGCGATACATCTGTTTCCCCAGCTTAGTTTTCGGCAGCATGCCGGAAACCGCCAACTCTAACATTCGTTGCGGACGTGTCTCGCGCATTCTACGCGCGCCTGTTTCGATCAAGCCGCCTGGATAACCCGTGTGACGGCGATAAAGCTTTTGACCTTCTTTTCCGCCGGTCAGTTTGACCTTGGCGGCGTTAATAATAATGACGTGATCGCCTGTGTCGATAGACGGCGCATAGGTGGGTTTGTGTTTACCCATCAGAAGCATAGCCGCACGGCTCGCGATGCGGCCGAGCACCGCTTCGTTGGCGTCGATCACGTGCCAGGCACGAACAATATCGTGCTCGGACGGAACTTCGGTACGCATGGACAGACTTATTCTCTCTGCTCGAAAGCTCGAACTACACCAGTCTAGCGAAGTGTAGCCGGGGTGTCAAACCGTCTGGTCCGCGATGTGAGTTACAGTTTGTCGCCCGGAGAGCGTGAGTATCTTCTCGTTCCAGTATCACGTTGCAATGCCTACCGCATCCGTCCGATAAATCTAGGCCACCTGCTACTCGCTGAAATCTGATACGATTCAGACCGATTCCTAAGCGAGTACAAGTGGCGTTCTGGAGAAAACTCTTCACTCTCAAGAAGTTCCACACTCGCGCGCCATTGCTGACTCGAAGCATCTCTCAATCCGCGTTCATCGGTTCACCGGGTCTTTCAGCTGCTATTGTGTGCGAACGCGAGCAGACAATTTCATTTCAGAATGCGCCTCGGAGGGACGAATACGATGAACCCTTCGGTAAATCTGTGCCGCCGGGCGAGCTATTGCGGATGTGACCAAATCCTGATCAGGGGAAAGTATGAAAGTTGATCGCAGAACCTTTGTTCGATGTTGTTCCACGCTGGCGGCATTCCTGAGTGAAGGGAGCCGAAGTCCCATGGTGGCCGCGCCGCAGCGCACCAACCGGACAGTCAAGCATCGAAAGAACTTTGTCGCCATACAGGTTAAACCTTACGCATGGGTTGATGAAGGGATTGAACAGGTATTAGACAACCTTCAAAAAGGTGAGGTGAATACCGTATGGGCATACACGTACGACTATTCGGAAGCTCGCATGAAACCGAATGGCCCCATCCCACTGCCCGACCATGGCAAAGCGGGCAGTCCGGACTTTGTTGGCGGCGCGTTCTACGATTACGATCCGAAGTACTTCACCAATACGGTGTTGAAGGACTTTCGCTCGCCAGATTACGGCAAGTTCAACGTAATCGCAGACGTTGCGCCGAAAGCAAAAGCACGCGGAATGGATTTCTTCTGCTGGGATTACAACAATGCATTCCCTATCATGAACCGCAATATTCCCAATTTCTCTCAGGTCACAGAGATTGATGTATATGGCCGCCGCACCACTAGCGCCTGCTTCAATCACCCGGATTACCGGGCCCACCTTCGCGGAAAGATCGAAAGTTGCCTTAGCGGATATGCCAGCGAGGTTGACGGCATCGCGTGGGGTTGTGAACGCATGGGCCCACTGCAAAATGCGATCGGCGGTACATGGAGCACAAGAGGTTTAACCTGCTTTTGCGAACACTGCCAGTCAAAAGCGCGCCACCTTGGCATTTCGATCGAACGCGCGCGCCAAGGCTACCTGCGGCTTGATGAGTTTCTCGCCGCGGCAGCCGAAGATCGCGATCTCATCGATGGCTACTTCGTGACATTTTGGCGAATGCTTCTCGATTATCCCGAGATTCTGAGCTGGGAAAAACTTTGGACCGACAGTTACCACGAGGTCCGTGCCGAACTGTATGGCATTGGAAAGGCGATCGCTCCAGAGAAGCCCTTCGGATTCCATATCATGCAGAACATGACGTTCAGCCCGTTCTACCGGGCAGAGGAAGACTATTCAAAAACCAAAGACTACGCCGATTACCTGAAACTCGCCACCTATAACAATGCCGGCGGCCCGCGTATGGCGAGCTACCTGGACCGTCTGAGCGCTACCGTATTCCACGACGCCCAGCCTAAAGACTTTACCGAGTTTTACTACAAGATTATGAAGTACCAAGAGCAGCCCTATGAAAAGCTCGCTAAATCGGGGTTGTCACCGAACTATGTCGCGCGAGAGACCGCCCGCGCTATCGCCGGCGTCAACAAAGAGATCAAAATTTACCCCGGTATTGACATCGATGTGCCGGACAAACTTACCGATAAGCGAACCGCTCCGCAAGATGTTCGTGATGCAATCAAAGCCGCATTTGGGGCAGGCGCCGATGGCGTCGTTCTATCTCGAGAGTATGTCGAGATGTGGATGGCCAATCTCTCGGCGGCTGGCGATACGTTGCGGCAAATTTTTTCAAATCAACGTGCCGCATTGGGCCATTCGAAAGCGCCGACAACAGCGTTCAGCGCACTCGCAGTGCTTTTGTTGGCTCTTTTCTTCATTCCGAACCATGCGCTCGCGCAGGCAGTAGCCAACGCTACCATTCATGGTTCCGTTACCGATATCACTGGCGCTCCCGTCGCCAATGCCCAAGTAAAAGCAATTGAGACTGACACCGGTCAGGCTCAGAGTACGCAGAGCGCAACAGATGGATCTTACACACTCCCGAACCTGCCTGTCGGACCGTATCGACTTTCTGTCACGGCGCCATCGTTTAAGACATATACGCAGACCGGTATCATTCTCCAAGTAGGAAATGATGTCCAGGTGAATGCCAGGTTGGAATTAGGCACCGTAAACCAGACTGTCGAAGTTTCCGCCAATGCAGCGATGGTGGAGACGCAAAACACCTCGATTTCTGAAGTGATCGACGAGAGACGCATCGTCGATCTTCCTCTCAACGGGCGCCAAGCAACTGATCTGATTCTGTTGGCCGGCGGCGCGTCCGTGCCTCCAGGAGCGCCAGGACGATTTCTTACTACTCATGACTACGCCACCGCTACGGCTGTGTCTGTATCCGGCGGTCAAGAGAACGGTAACAATTATCTGCTCGATGGCGGTGACCATAACGATTCACATTCCAACGTGAACCTGCCGTTCCCATTCCCCGACGCGCTTCAAGAATTCAGCGTGCAGACGGACGGCGTTTCTGCTCGATACGGGCTTCACCCATACGCTGTCGTGAACGCGATTACGAAGTCAGGAACTAATCAGATCCACGGCGATGCTTTCGAATTCGTCCGCAACGGAGATCTCAACGCGCGAAACTTTTTCGCAGCCACACAGGATTCACTGCGGCGGAATCAGTTCGGAGGTACTGTAGGTGCGCCCATTAAAAAAGACAAGCTTTTTGTTTTTGCTGGTTATCAGGCGACGCGCGTCAGAACAGCGCCGCCTCAAACGATCAGTTTCGTACCCACGCAAGCCGCTCTCAACGGAGACTTCAGCACACTGGAATCAGCGGCTTGCCAGTCAAGCCACAAAGCCGTTACGTTGATCAACCCTGGCAACGGGCAGCCATTTCCCAATAACTTTATTAGCCCAACCTTATTTAGTGTTCCCGCCGTACGTCTGGCGAAATATATTCCCTTGGCGACTGATCCCTGTGGACAAATCAACTACGGAATTCCTAACCCCAACAACGAAAATCAGGGCGTTTCGCGGGTAGACTGGCTGCAAAGCCCGAAGAATACTATCTATGGCCGCTTCTTTGTCGCCGATTATGATAACCCGCCCTACTATACAGACAACATCCTTACTACAACAAGGTCCGGCTTAGAAGAGCGGGCGACGTCCGCCGTCTTAGCGGATCAGTACGCCACCGGCACGTTGGTGAATTCTTTCCATGCGACTTACAACCGCTTGGTAAACAATCGCGCCATATCTACCCAAACCCCATCCCTGTCTTCACTCGGTTCCAACATCTACAACCCGAATCCAAATTTCATTGACTTAAGCGTTTCTGCAAAGTTTACGGTCGGCGGCGGCTCGAATGCGCCCGCTACATTTACACGGAACACTTTCCAATACGCGGACGATGTGGACCTCATTCGCGGACGAAATCATTACATCTTTGGTCTTGAATACATTGCGATGCAAATGGATGAGATCAATATCAATTTGGCCAATGGCGTCGTGAGCTTCAATGGCTCGGCAACGAATGATGCATTAGCCGATTTTTTGCTCGGTGTAGCAAATAACGTTCAGCAGGGAAGTCCTTTTCAAATCGGCTTGCGGCAAAAATACTGGGGCGCCTATGTCCAGGACGACGTGCGCCTGAGACGCGGCTTAACCGTTCATGCGGGAGTGCGCTGGGAACCATCTCTCCCGGAACATGACATTCTCGATCGCGGTTCGCATTTTTCACTTCCCGCATTTCTTGCGGGACAGAAGTCCAGTGTATATTCCAATTCCCCCGCCGGCCTCCTGTTTCACGGCGATCCCGGAATTCCTCCGTCTTACGCTAACGGGAACTGGGTAGGCTTTGCGCCTAGAGTCGGACTCGCTTGGGACCCGTCCGGCAGGGGAACCCAAAGCCTGCGTGCATCCTACGGCATCTTCTTTGATGAGCCAGAAAGTTTCACCGCGCGAGACTTCGGCGCATCGGCTCCCTGGGGGAACGCGATTTCGCTCACTCAGCCTGCGGGAGGCCTCACCAATCCTTACCAGACTTATCCCGGAGGCAATCCTTTCCCGCTACCCTATCCACCAGCAAAGACCGCGGTTTTCCCGGTTGCAGGGCAATACGTCAATTTCCCTCTCAATCTGCACCACATGTATCAGCAGCAGTGGAATTTCAGTTATCAACTGCAACTGAGTGGGAATTGGTTGGTGAGCGCAGCTTACATCGGCAACAAGGCCACTCACCTTCGGTCCTCCACGGAAGAGAATCCCGCTGTGTACATTCCGGGAAACTCAACGGTCGCAAATACTCAATCCAGACGAACGCTGACCCTGCTGAGTCCGGCGCAAGGCCCGTTCTATTCGAACATCACGCTGGCCGATGACGGTATCAATACCAACTACAATGCGCTCCGGCTGTCTGCTCAACACCGATTCAGTCATGGCTTCACGGTCCTTTCTGTTTATACGTGGTCGCACTGTATGCAGGATGCGGAAACCTACGGGAATCGCAACAGCCTGGGTTCCACTTCGTATCAGGATCCCTATAATCGCAATCTGGATCATGGCCCTTGCGATACTGACCTGCGGCATAACTTCAATAATTCTTTGGTTTATGAAACGCCAAAATTTGCCAATCGTGTCTCCGATCAACTGCTAGGTCATTGGCAATTGGGAGCATTACTCACTGTTCATACCGGATTCCCGTTCACTCCGCTGACGGGGGTGGACAACTCGCGTACCGGAGTCGGGCTGGATCGCCCGAATGTCATTGGTAATCCTTACGCGTCCAGCACGAATCCTCTGATCTGGATCACTCCTACAGCGTTTGTCGCCAACGCGATCGGAACGTTTGGGGCCGCGGGTTATAACAGCCTTAGAGCGCCCGCTTTCTTCGATATCGATGCCAACGTCACTCGCTCTTTCCCCATCCGGGAACGTCAGATGTTCGAATTGAGATTTGAGTTCTTCAATCTTCTAAATCACGTGAATTTTAGCGCGCCAGTGGCTAGCCTGAATTCGGCGAGCTTCGGAGTGATTCAAAGCGCCGCGGACCCCAGAATTTTGCAACTGGCAGCGAAGTTTAGATTCTAGGTCGAAGCACAATCCCAGAGGCCACCCAGCTACGCGTCCGCGCCGCGGCTGTCGGTTTGTGGCGCAGCCGGCGAGTTAGACCGCATCTTAACTCCCGCCCCGGTTACAATGCGAACAATGTCATTGGTTGTAGTTGGGTCCGTTGCTTATGACGGAATAGAAACGCCACACGGAAAACGAGATCGCATTCTCGGTGGGGCTTGCACCTATATAGCGCTGAGCGCCAGTTACTTTACGAAAACGGCCATCGTCGCTGTTGTAGGAGACGACTTTGCGGGGGAAGACCGCTCGTGGTTGTCAGAGAAGGGAATCGAGTTAACGGGCCTGGAGCAGGTGCCTGGCAAAACCTTCTTTTGGTCTGGCGTTTACTCGGACGACATGAATGACCGCACCACCCTGCGTACCGATTTGAATGTCTTTGCAGATTTCAACCCTAAGCTTCCCGCTGGCTATGCCTCGCGTCCTTATTTATTTCTTGGCAACATTCAGCCCAGCCTGCAGCGCGGTGTTCAGCAACAGATGAATGGTGTGCGCTTCGTTGGTGGTGACACCATGAATTATTGGATTCATGACACGCGCGAAGAACTTCTTGCCACCATCCGCACTTGGGATTTTCTGCTGATCAACGACAGCGAAGCGCGCATGCTCTCAGGCGAATATAATCTTCGCAAGGCGGCGAAAAAGATCCTGGCAATGGGTCCCAATACGCTTGTTATCAAACGCGGGGAACATGGGGCCATGCTGTTTCGCGAAGATGCGTTGTTCATGGTTCCCGGTTACCTGCTCGATGACGTCTTCGATCCCACCGGCGCCGGTGATTGTTTCGCGGGCGGATTCGTCGGCTATTTGGCTGAAAAAGGCTTCGACCTACGCAACGGACACTTCGATGTGCAGGAACTTCATCGCGCTGTGATCTATGGATCGGTAATGGGAAGTTTCTGCTGTGAGCGTTTTGGAGTCGAACGTTTTCGTGATCTCACTCGAAAGCAGATCGACCAGCGATTTGAAGAGTTCCGAAAATTCACCGCATTCTAAGCGGGCGATTGTTCCTGACTGGCTGCTCGCGTGCGTGCTGCTTGCCGGCATTGTAACGGTCGCCGCATATTGGATGTGTCGTCACGGCTACATTCTTTATTACGGCGACGCGCAGTCGCATCTCAATCTCAGCCGCAGCATCATTGATTCACGCACGCCTGGTTATGACCAACTTGGCACCGTTTGGCTGCCCATTCTGCACGTCATTTGTCTTCCGTTCGTCGCAAACGTCGTGCTGTGGTCGAACGGTCTCGCCGGAACTATCCCAGTCGCGCTCTGCTTCGTCGCGGCAGGAGTCGCATTCTTTCTCGCTGCTCGTGAGACGTATCGCAGCCCCGTCGCCGCATGGGTCGTTGTCCTTTGTTTCGCGCTGAATCCCAATCTTCTTTATCTGGCGACGATCCCAATGACCGAAGTCGTTTTTCTGGCCGGACTGGCCGTCCTGCTGCTCGCCCTTGTGCGCTTCGAGGCGACGCGAAAGCCGCGGTTTATTGCGCTGGGCATCCTCGCTTCATTGTGGATGAGCCTTACTCGCTATGACGGTTGGTTCTTGATTCCATTTGCCGCCATTTGGTTCGGATGGTCCGCGAAAGAGAAGCGCTGGCAAGCATTTTTAGTGTTTTCGTTCTTTGCCTCGCTCGCGCCGCTTTACTGGATCGCCCATAGTTGGTGGGAGACCGCGAATCCCCTGGATTTTTATAATGGCCCCTACTCGGCGCTGGCTATCCAAGGTGGAAAGGCATATCCGGGATATCACGATTGGAAACTCGCGCTGTTGTATTACGGCAAAGCCGGCCAACTGTGCGCCGGCTGGGTTCTGTTGTTCATCGGGGTCGCTGGGCTCGCTTGGGCATTACGAAAACGAAGTTATCGTCCGGCACTCTTCTTGCTGCTCACGCCGCTTTTTTACGTCTGGAGCGTGCATTCTTCAGGCAACCCAATATTCGTGCCACAACTTCCGCCGCACGGTTATTACAACAGCCGATACGGAATTGCGATGGTGGCGTTTTCGGCGTTCGCCGCGGGCGCGCTTGTCGCCCAATTATCGGGCAAATGGGTTCGTTTCGCATTTGCGCTGCCGGCACTAGTTGTTTTTTTCTGGCTCTGGAAGCCATCGCCGGAAAACTGGATTTGTTGGAAGGAATCGCAGGTAAATTCCATATCTCGGCGCGCATGGACCAATATTGGCGTAGAATTTCTGCGCGCGCACTATAGGCCAGGTCAAGGTATCCTAACTCCTTCAGCTTCCGGCGACTTGGCTGGAATCTTTTGCAAGGCCCAAATACCTCTCAAAGAAACGCTGAATATTGGCAACGGACCATATTGGATGGCGAACACCGCTCGGCCTGACTTAGTTCATCAACAGTTGTGGGCAGTCGATCAAGCAGGCGATCCGCTTTCGCGTGCGCTCGCAAAATCGGGTTCTCCTTACCACCTGTGGCAACAGATCCAAGTTGAAGATGCACCCGCAGTTCAGATTTTCGAGCGCGATCAAAAATGATGGAGATCCCATTTACTAAGTTGCACGGCGCGGAAAACGATTTCCTGCTCAGTTGGGCGCATCAAGCGCCTGCCGAAAATTTACCTGAAATCGCCCGCAGAATCTGTGCGCGTATAACCGGTATTGGCGCGGACGGTTGGATGCTGGTGTCCACCGAATCGGGAGGGTTGAAGACTCGGCTATTTAATCCTGATGGAACCGAGCCCGAGATCTCTGGGAACGGCACGCGGTGTGCGGCCGCGTTCGGCCTATTGAAAGGCGTAGTGTCGGGACCGGCGGTTTCGATAACTACCGGCGCTGGCAATAAGATGTTGCACCTCATCTCCCGAAACGGTGATCGCTTTCTGTTCGAGATGAATATGGGCGTGCCCGCGCTTGAGGATCTTCATGCAAAGCTGAGACTTGCCGGAACGGATTACGATGCCACGGTACTCAACGTTGGCAATCCGCAATGCGCTATTTTTGTCGATGAGTTCCCTGCAGCTTGGCGTCATGCAGCTAAAGAAGCGGAATGTCACCGACGATTTCCGAATCACAGCAACGTTTCTTTCGTGCGTGTCGTTGACCGGCACACGATCGAATCTCTCTTCTATGAGCGAGGAGTAGGTGAAACTAGGAGTTCTGGTACAGGGTCGACCGGAGCCGCCACCGCTGCTATTCTCAGGAAAGTAGCTGAAAGCCCTGTTGAGATTCGCACGCCCGCCGGAAGCATGACTCTTCGTTGGGACGACAGCGTTTATTTGACCGGTCCAGCAGAACTAATTGGTGAAGGCAGGTTCTTCCTTGATCTCTGAAACAATGGAGCCCGAATCTGTGGGCACGGTATCCGCGGCCAACACGCTACGAGAGCGGATTTCGAATAAGAAAGCGCATGTAGGCGTGTTGGGTCTTGGATATGTCGGCCTACCGCTCGCGGTTGAGTTCGCGCATGCGGGCTTCGAGGTCACGGGAATTGATGTTCAGCAAGCCAAAGTCGATCAGTTCAATGCCGGCCGCTCGTATGTCAAGGATGTAAAGGACGACACGTTCGGCCCACTGGTTCGCAGCGGAAAGCTGCGCGCGACAACTGATTTTTCGATCATTCGCGAACTGGACACCATCGATATCTGCGTCCCGACGCCGCTGCGAAAAACTAAGGACCCAGACATGAGCTTCGTCGTCGCAGCCACCGATGCCATCGCGGAGCATGTTCATCCTGGACTGCTCGTCATGCTGGAATCCACCACCTATCCGGGGACCACGGATGAACTCGTGCTGCCGAAATTGGAAGCCAGCGGATTAAAGGTAGGGAAGGATTTCTTTCTTTGCTTTTCGCCCGAACGTGTCGATCCCGGCAATCCGAAATTTCAGACATCTAATATTCCGAAAGTGGTGGGCGGCATAACTCCCGTTTGCACAGAGATGGGGGCGCTGTTTTATAAACAGGCGCTTGAAACCGTAGTGCCCGTTAGTTCTACCCGGGTCGCCGAAATGGTGAAGTTGCTCGAAAACACTTTCCGCATGATCAACATTGGGCTGGTGAACGAACTGGCGCTGATGTGCGACCGCATGAAGATCGATGTTTGGGAAATCATCGACGCCGCTGCCACAAAGCCCTTCGGCTTTATGCCCTTCTATCCTGGGCCGGGTCTCGGTGGCCACTGTATTCCCATCGATCCGTTCTACCTCTCATGGAAAAGTAAAGAGGCCGGAATCGAAGCGCGTTTCATTGAACTCGCCGGATACATTAACGGCCGCATGCCCGAGTTTGTTATCGAAAAAGTTCAAAACGCCTTGAACGACGCAACTAAGCCCGTGCGCGGATCTCATGTTCATCTGCTTGGAACGGCTTACAAACGAGATATCGACGATGTGCGGGAATCGCCCGCGCTCGATATCATTCTGCTGCTTCAGCGGCTGGGCGCGCATGTTACTTTCTCCGATCCGTATGTCAAAAAAATCGCCACCAATAACGGCGATTTGGAAGCGCAGCCGTTGTGGCCTACGACTGAAGCGGCGGATTGCGTTGTGATCGTGACTGACCACTCAGGCGTCGACTATGCGGCGGTCGTGGAGCGCAGCAAGTTGATTGTCGATACTCGAAACGCCCTGAAAGGTTTTCGATCCGACAAGATTGTTCGTCTCTAACACTCGAGACCGTTAGGTGCTCGTTGAAACGGCTGCTTCTCCGTCTTCTCCGCCAGCAGACTCTAGGCCCATCTGCGAAAGCCGGTAACGCAGCGCATTGCGCGTCAGTCCCAGAATTCTTGCTGCCTGGCTCTTATTGCCATTCGCGCGCCGCAGCGCCTCTCGAATCATCATCTGCTCCCAATGCTCCAACGTTTCGCCTTCCGGCAGCAGTGGGGTCTGTTGCCCCGGTATTTGTGCATTGTTTCGTGGCGCTTCGATGCGAATGTCGGAAGGTTGCAGAACTTCGCCTGAAGCAAGCACCAGGCTTCGTTCAATCGTGTTCTCCAGTTCGCGCACGTTGCCCGGCCACGCGTGTGCCAGCAGCCGTTCCATTGCCGCGGGGCTGATCTCTCGCGCCGAAGTGTCCAACTCCTTGGATAATTTCTGCACGAAGTGCTTGGCCAAAAACGGAATGTCCTCTTTTCGATCGCGCAGCGGTGGAATATTGATCGGCACCACATTCAACCGGTAATACAGGTCTTCGCGAAAGCGGCCCTGTTCCAGTGCGGCACGTAGGTCAACATTGGTGGCTGCCACAACCCTGACATCAACGTTGCGTGTCAGGTTCGAACCCAAGCGCTCAAATTGGCGTTCCTGCAAAATTCGTAACAGCTTTACTTGAATGTTGCCCGGCACGTCGCCGATTTCGTCTAAGAAGACCGTCCCTTGGTCCGCTTGTTCGAACTTCCCCGGCTTGCTGGTGTTTGCGCCGGTAAACGCGCCCTTTTCGTAGCCGAACAACTCGCTTTCCATCAGGTTCTCGGGAATCGCGGTGCAATTGATCTTCACGAAGGGATGATTCTTGCGCGGAGAATGCTGATGGATAGCGCGGGCAATCATGTCCTTGCCTACACCGCTTTCGCCCGCAAGCAGCACGGTAGCGCGTGTGGGCGCCACGCGCTCCACCGTATGAAAAATGTCGCGCATGGCTGGACTGCGGCCAACAATATTGTCGAACTGATAGCGATAGTCCAGCTCCTCCCGCATGCGCTGGTTTTCCGCGCGCAGCGACTGCACGGCCATTACTTTCTGCACGAGCGTTGTCAAATGGTCCAGCGAGAACGGCTTCTGCAGAAAATCGGCCGCTCCCAGCTTCATTGCTTCTACAGCCGTTTGCACGGAACCGTGCGCCGTCATGATAATCACCGCCGCTGAAATGCCGCGGCTTTGTAATTGCTGGATGAATTGCAAGCCATCCATTCCCGGCAGCCGAAGATCCGTAATAATTATGTTGGCTAATGTTGCCAGCGGCAGCGCCTGCTCCGCGGTAGCTGCTCCATCGACTTCGAAGCCGGCGGATTCCAGGTGTAACTGCACCACGCGTCGCAGTTTTTCTTCGTCTTCTACAACCAGTATTCGTCCGGCGCCCATCTTTTTTATGTTTGTTGCACCTTAGGAATCGTCAATTCAAATCGAGTGCCCGCTCCCGGTTCGCTGAACACCCGAATCTGCCCGTCGTGCTCATCCGCGATTTTTGACACGATCGCCAACCCTAGTCCCACGCCGTTCGGCTTGGTCGTAAAAAATGGATTAAAAATGCTCTCCAGATGCTCCGCCTGAATGCCACTACCATGATCACTGACGAAAATTTTTACGTCGTCATCCGTCGGCGCAACCCGAAGTTCTACGTCTTGTCCTGCCTTGCTCGCCTGAATAGCGTTCTGAACCAAATTAGCCAGAGCTACTTTCAAAAGATCCGGATCAAACGCGAATATCAGCGGGCCGTCGGGCATTTTAAGCGACAGCGTCACCCCGAGCTTTGACGCGGAATCGTTTTGCTGGCGCAAGACATCCTCGGCGACCGCGCGCAGGTCTGCTTCAACGGGACGAATCTGCAGTGGCCTCGCAAAATCCAGGAAACTAGATATCAGCGAATTCATGCGGTCCACCTCGCTTCCAATGTATCCGGCCATCTCCAACATCACCTCCGGCCGCTTTTGCGTTGAACTTTTTGTCAGCATCTCTGAGGAAGCCTTGATCGTGCCCATCGGATTGCGCAGTTCATGGGCCAAGCCCGCAGTTAGCTGACCGAGCGCCGCCAAACGCTCGCTGCGGCGTAAAGACGCTTCGGCGCGCCTCAAATTCCGGTTCGACTCCGCCAGCCGTTCGGCGGCTTCTTCGGTGCGCTTCATCTCCTCGCGCTTGGCCTTAGCCTGTTCATAGACGACGTACGCGACAATCGCAAAAAAGCATGCGTGCAAGCAAGAAATGCTTATGTCGGCGGTAGTCAGCGCTCCGTAGTCTATGGGCCAAATTGGCAATAAAAACGAGAAATACGCCGCTGTTGCCAATGCGGTCACGAGTATTACTCCGCGCGCTTCGAACATAGTCGCAGCCGAAATAATAGGTATTAGGAAAATCAGAAAATAGTAGCTGAGAAAAGTATGGCTCCAGCCGACTAGCAAATAGCTCAAGACCATCTTGAAAATGATCGATAAGATCTGACCCCGTCGTGGACCGAACATCCGCAGATGTGGTTCCGTAATCTGGAACGCGGTAAGCAGAATAAGGACAATCGTCGCGTTGTAGTTGGTTTCGGGGTCCGCCGCGATCAGCGCCGCGCCGAACAGCAGCCATGCGAAATCGCTGGCGCGAAAGAAGTGTGCTGAACGGGTTTCCGTCAATTTAACTGGTTGTGCTTCTCCCGGCATTTTTACGGCCCTATGACAGAATAAGGGGGACCCCAGCAGTCATGAGTAATGTCAATTTTGACCCCTTTGTTCCCGGGGAAGCCGCCGATTCACGTGAAGATTCCACATTTGCCGAGATGCTCTCAAACTTTGAGCAGCAACACCAGGGAACAGGCGGAGAAACCGTAAACGGAACCATTGTCTCAGTTCAACCGGAGAACATCCTGGTCGACGTAGGCAGGAAAATAGAGGGTTCTCTTTCTTTAGCGCGGTGGCGCGAAACGCAGAGCGGTGACCCCACCGTAGGCGCCGCGGTCGTTGTTTCCATCGGACCTCGCAATGAAGAAGGCTATTACGAACTTTCCACTATCAAAGTCGAACGGCCTAAGGATTGGAGCGGCCTACAGCGCGCCTTTGCGGAAAAACACAACATTTCTGGCATTGTTGCCGAGCAGGTAAAAGGCGGCTTTCGGGTCGACATCGGAGTGCGCGCGTTTATGCCCGCGTCACGTAGCGGTGTTCGTGAAATGACGGATATGGCCGGGCTGGTCGGCCAGGAGATTCAATGTCGCATCACGAAACTCGATGTCGACAAAGAAGACCTCGTTGTCGACCGCCGCGTTGTTCTTGAAGAACAAGAGGCGCAGAAGCGCGAGCATGCGTTTTCGGAACTGCGCGAGGGTGCCGTTGTTCGCGGCAAAGTGCGCAGCGTTATGGATTTTGGTGCTTTTGTCGATATCGGCGGCGTGGACGGCTTGCTGCACGTGGTCGACATGTCGTATTCGCGTATCGGAAAAGCAAGCGATGTAGTTAAACCGGACGACGAGCTCGAAGTCAAGATACTCAAGATCGATCCCGGCACGCGCAAAATTTCTCTCGGTCTAAAGCAACTGCAGGAAGATCCGTGGACTCTGGCAGCGCGTACCTTCCACGTGGGAGATCGCGTAAGCGGAACCGTTCAGCGCCTGGCGGATTTCGGCGCGTTTGTCGAGTTGCTTCCTGGAGTCGACGGCCTCATTCACCTCTCTGAGCTCTCGTGGGAGAAAAAAGTTCGCAAGCCCAGTGATCTCTTGAAAGTGGGCGACCGTGTGGATGCTGTTGTGCTGCAGATCAACCCCGCGGAGCGCCGCATCGGTCTGGGCTACAAACAGGCGCTTGGAGATCCGTGGGAAACGGTTCCCCAGAAGTATCCGGTGGGCACGGTTGTGGAAGGTCCCGTTACCAATCTCACCCCCTTCGGCGCATTCATCGATTTGGGCGAAGGTATTGAAGGCATGGTGCACATCTCTGACATCACGAATGAGAAGCGCATCGAGCATCCAAGGGAAAAACTCGCCAAAGGCCAGACGGTCAAGGCGGTTGTGCTCGAAGCGGATCGCGAGCGGCGTCGCCTCCGCCTCGGGATGAAGCAATTGGAACCCACCACGGTCGATCACTACATTTCCGAACATCAGCCGGGCGAGACCGTTAGCGGGCGTCTGCTGGAGGTTCGGGGCGACCACGCGAAAGTTGAGCTGGGCGAAGGCGTTATCGGAACCTGTCAGTTGAAGGCGGATTCGGAGCCTTCGACCATCAGTCAGCCGAAAACTGCGGATGTTTCTTCGTTAAGCGCAATGCTGGCCGCAAAATGGAAGCAAGGTGGTTCCTTCGGCCCCGCCAGGGAAACCGCGCGTGCCGGCCAGGTTCGCAGTTTCCGTATCGCCAGCCTTGATCCTGCTAAAAAGTTGATTGAACTGGAGTTAGCAAGCTAAGTAACGCCGGCTCCGGCGCGGAATCGAGAGCGCGCTCCGTGACCAAAACAAATCGCATACGTCTATTGGGTTGGTGGAAACGCGCGTCGAGACTATCGGGCGAGTAGCCGTGCAGGGCTCAACGGATCGGTCTGACGAAACGGCGCTGATTCGCGCGGCACAAGGCGGCGACGCCGATGCCTTTGAGCAGCTTGTCCGTTCCTACGATCAGAGCGTTCTCAGAATGGCCCTCAACCTCCTTCATTCGCAGGAGGATGCCCGCGATATCTATCAGGAAGCGTTCCTGCGCGTCTACCGCAAGCTTCCGCAATTCCGCTTCGATTGCAGCTTCAGCACATGGCTCTATCGAATAGTGGCCAACTTGTGCCTCGATCAAATCCGAAAGCGCAAGGTGCGGAAGGAGGAGGGATCTTCGGTCGCAACCCCGGGCGGCGAAATGGACCGTTTTCAATTCCTGCCTGAACATCGTGCCGACGTCGATCCTCAGCGGCAGCTCATGAGTTCCGAGGTGAGCGATCGGATCAATTCCGTGCTGGACACTCTCACCCCTCGCGAACGCCTGGTGTTCGAAATGCGCCACTATCAAGGCATGCGGCTGCGGGCCATCGGTGAATCTCTCGGCGTAACCGAAGAGGCCGCCAAGAACTGTCTCTTCCGAGCCACTCAGAAGATGCGGGCCGCGTTGGGAGATTTTGTATGACTTGCCAGCAGGTACAAACCAATCTGTCTTTATATCTGTACGGCGAACTGGATTTTGCCCAGGAAGAGGGGCTCGAACGTCATCTAGAGGGTTGTGCGCTGTGTCAACGCGCCTTTGCCCGCGAGAAAGCCTGGCACATTTCGCTCAATGCTGAGCAGCCGGACGTATCGTTGGAGCTGCTTTCGGAATGCCGCCGCAATTTGCGCTCGGCCTTAAAAGCGGACGGCGGTGCTGGTCAGAAACAGATTTGGTGGTATCGATTCTTTCCGTCTGGATTTTCTCCGACACGCTGGTCTGCGCAAGTGGCTGTTGCATCGTTCCTGGTATTTGTCGGCTTCGCTGCGGCGCGTCTGATTGATAGCGGTCGTGTCAAAGCGCCTGCAGACACCAATTTGGCAAGTTTGGGTGTAATCGATCCTTCTAATGCCCGCGTGAGAGACATTCAGCCAGCCGGAGAGAACAGCGTGCGCATTGTGGTCGATCGTCTCCAACAGCAGGAGATCACCGGCAAGGTGGATGACGATGCGGTTCGCCAGCTTTTGATTGCGGCGATGCAGGACCCTACCGACCCTGGCATTCGCGTGGATTCTGTAGAGTTGTTGCAACATCAGAGTGGCAGCGATGTTCGCGACGCCCTGCTGAATACAGTGCGTCAAGACTCAAACGCCGCCGTGCGGATGAAGGCCTTGCAAGGGCTGCAACGCTTTTCTAACGACCCCGCTACGCGCCAGGCAATCGAATTTGTTTTGAAGCACGATAGCAATCCGGATGTGCGCTCCGAAGCGATCGACATTCTGGTCCCGGCTGATCGCCCTGTAGGACTTATGCCCGATGTGTTGACGACACTTCAGGACATCCTCAACTCCGAGCGTGAGAATGATTATGTCCGCTCACGCTCTCTCCAGGTTCTGCGCGCCGTCAATGCATCCGGTCCCATATATTGAGCGCGTCTGCCCGATTTTTTGCGGCGGACCCAATCGAGACTTCGCTTCGTCCGTCAAACCTTCCAAACGCCGCTCGGCTGGCATTAGTTTACGAAAGGCGCCGAGTCGGTCCTGGAGGTCTTGCATGCGTACTTTCGTTTCAAGTCTGACATTGGCGGGAACACTTCTTGCAGTGAACGCACACGCGCAGCAGCCTTGCGAGCTGCAGGTGTGGCATCTGAATAATCTACGGGCCATACCAGTGGCTCAATTCTTGCAGCCGCCTCGCTCGGATAGCGGCGGATATTTGGGCGTCAGGCTCGCTGATATTGATGCCGACCGCGCGAAAGTTTTGAAACTCGGCGAACCTCGTGGGGTGGAAATCAAAATCGTGATGGAAGGCAGTCCCGCCGATAACGCAGGAATCCGGCCGGGAGATGTTCTGCTGACCTACAACGGCGAGGCGCTTCTTGGCGCGCAACAACTTTCGCGACTGGTCCAGGAGACGCCTCCAGGCCGCACCGTGAAGGTGCAGTATTGGCGCGACGGTAAGACGCAAATGACCTCGGTAGTCATCGGCGAAGCTCCAAGTTCAAATCCAGGTCCGAACCTTTTTCTCGGATTTCCCGGGTCTAATTGGCCAAATCCAAGCATCAACGTCCCGTCTCCCTTTATGGTGTGGCGCAATTCGGCGCTTGGCGTCGAGTTTGAACGCGTGGACTACCAACTCGCCGAATACTTTGGTGTGAAGGGTGGAGCGCTTGTTCGGTCCGTTCAGCACGGCTCACCTGCCGAAAAGGCCGGGCTCAAAGCGGGCGACGTGATCTATAGCGTGAATCAGCAGCCGCTCGTCGGCGAACACGACTTTTCCTCCCTGCTTAGGCAGCCAGGCGAAACCGTCGCTGTCTCGCTAATGCGGGATCATAAGCGCGTCGACATGACGATCAACGTTCCGTAGCAGCAGTACTTCGGTACGACATAGTTCCTGAATTTAGTAATCAAATATCAGCGTCAGTGTGCCATTGATCGTGGGATCGAGCGAAGCTTGCCTGTCGGCAACGCAGATGTCGATTCTTTTGAATCCCTGTCCCTTGAAGCTGTCGCCCGTATCGACAACACGGAATTCGATCGCCTTCTGACGGTTTGCTTTTTCAATCTCGGGTATCTTCACGACGGTGCCGTAGGGAATCTCCGAAATTTTATCCATGGCCACCGACACGTAAGTAGCTTGCCCCGCGAGAAAACTCTGCAGCGTGTTCAGCTTTTTGCCCATTCTGTCTGTCGATCCGCCTTCCATCTTCGTGGGCGATGGATAGTACCCAGATCCTTTGGCGTGATAAGTGTGAACTGCCAATTTCTTCTCCTTCCGAGTCAACTTGAATAGCCTCACTGGTGAGGCTTCATTCTTCCCTGCGTGAAAAATAGATCGTCGTGCAAAGGCGTTGCCGGAATTCGCATGTTCAGTTGAAGGCGGCGATCTACTTCCGTGTACGAACTAGGACTTGATAAAGCGAAGCTGAAAACGATTAAGAACCACCGGTATTATCTTTTCTTTCCCACTCCATCAACGCACAAAAACCAGGACAACCGGCCCACCGTGTACGCGGACGAAAAAAAGCTGGAGACCTACAAAGGCGCCGGAAGCAACGGTTCGGCCAAGCTGCTTCCGGATGTGCTCACAGATGCCAACGCACTTATGTCAGCTCTGCGGGAATATGGCGACTCCATTGACGACTGGAGTATGCGCAGCGCCGTGATCCAAAACGGCTACCGGCCGGACGATGAGTCACAGGGTCGCAACTACTTACGCATCATCAACGAAACTATAGCCAATTACCCAAGCATTTTCCGGACCGCAAAATTTCCCGAAACCTTGAATGAGGCAGCACAGGGAGTGTTAGGACGGGCGGGCGATCCGCGGCGTACCGCGTTTCAAAAAAAGGTGGCGGAAGCTCCCGGTTGGAATCGCGACTTAGCCCAGCAGTTATTTCGAATCGTCGATAACGCCTATGCGCCCAGAGGATCGAATCCACACGCCACCGGGTTAGTCTTTGACCTTGATTTTTCTATTTACTACAACGGCGG
>Ga0070741_10005445_pt1 | contig 28304 bp, 30 predicted proteins | sample Coa_R1_4_FD_66440 | JGI IMG/M metagenome (GOLD analysis project Ga0070741, IMG submission 66440) | Surface soil microbial communities from Centralia Pennsylvania, which are recovering from an underground coalmine fire - Coalmine... | ecosystem: Environmental > Terrestrial > Soil > Unclassified ... | reverse complement strand
ACCGGATACAAGCGCACCGGCGACGCTGCATCGCTCGTGACCTCAACCTCCGCCGCGCCGAACCCGCCGACCAGCACATCCTCAATCACCTGCTCGATGAAGGTGCGAAAGCTGTCGCTCTCATTGGGCGTCTCGAACGCCCGCCGCAGCGCACGTGCACGCTCCGCGCGATCTGCGGCGCTCTTTTCGCCCACATCGGGCTTGGCCTCAAGCCTCCACTCCATGCACGCGATCTTGTCCTTGATGCAGTTGATCGCGCGCCTCGCCGCCGGCGTCTCCGCAAACCTGCGCAGGTTGGCCGCCGTCGGCTTTGGCAGCGTGTTCACTGGCGAACCGCCACGCACCGGCGAAAAGATCGACCCGACCAGCGGTGCCGCAACGGTCTTGCGCGCGCCCTCCGTCTCCTGTTCTGCGTTCACTCCCGTCACGCGATCCCACATCTCCCTGACCGCCGCTCCAACACCCATCCGCTCTCCTCTCAAAAACAGTTAGGGAGTTAGCGAGTGAGGAGTCAGGAATATCTCCTGACGCCAAACTCTCTAACTCCCTAACTCCTAACCTCTTATTAACTCGCTGACTTGCTGACTTGCTGACTTGCTCCCCTACACCCGCAATTCTCGCCGCGCCGTCTCCGCCACTCGCGCCAGATCCGCCGTCGTCAACACCCGAATCGCCGCGCTCTCCATCGCGCCCACACCGAAGCCATACATCTCGGCATCCCCTACCGACGCAACCGGTTCCACTACCGCCGTCAACTCCAACTCAACGGCTTCGACTCTGCTCACGCCAGCGCGCAGCGCCTCGGCCGAGTACGCCAGCCCCTTGGCCGACTCCGCATCGTTCTCCAGCGACACCGCCTGAAACATCCGCACACGTCCGTTTCTGTAGCCGCAGTCGATCTTCAGCGGATCGCCCGGCCGTGTGTACTGCGCCGCCGAGATGCGCTTCCGCATCAAACCCCACACACCCGCGCGCTCGAACTCATCGCGCATCCGGCCCGCGATCGCCGTGCGTCCGCTCGCCTTGCGCTTAGCCACCGGTCCCTTCAGCGGCTCCACGTACATGCGCATCAACTGCTCCATCTCCGCAGCCATACTCTCCGCCAGCGTGCCGCGCATCTCCGTCACCTGCACGCTGTTCGAGAGCGTATCCTCGAGCAGCTCCAGCATCGGCTTGGCATTTACCTTAGCGTCTATCCCCGCGCGCAGCCGTTCCGCAATCTCCGCCTCCAGCGACTCCAGCAGCTCCACATCCGCGTTCGGGTCCAGGCAGCGCACGCGGCTCCAGTCGCGCGTGAACCGCACTGCCGCGCCGTCAGCAGCGCCCGCCTCGCGCAGCACCACGCCGATGTTCGCAAACTCTCCCTTCACCACATCCGGCACATACCGGATGAGAGAGAACTCGCACTGCAAACGATCTGCCACACGTGCTCCTTGTGCTAGGGTGCTACGTTGTCCGTTCTCCGTTGTCCGTTCTAACAACGGAGAACTGAGAACTTGTACTCACATCACCAGATTGCCAGCCGTGCCCGCAACTGCAAAGCGCCTTGGAACCACAACCGTCGCCGCCGCGCCCCAATTTGGGAATGGCTCGCGATCCGAATCGCGAAAGCTCTCAATCAGCTCCCGCACTCTTCCTCGCCGCGCAAGCATCTGCTCCATCAGGCGCTCAATAATAGTGAGATCGCCGCCGTACCACTCCGGCGGCACCTCCTCCGCGATCCCCCAGAGCTTCGATGCATCGAACCTTTCGATCCGCGACAGCCACGGTTCAAAGCTCGACCATCCTGTCACGCGCGTGTACACCTGGTTGCGCGGAAACACTCCCCGCAGCGGCGAGTCCGGAAAGCTCCACTCGCCCGCGTTGAAGCAAAATCCCTGGTCGATGAAGACCGCGCGATACTTTCGCTCGCGCGGCCTCCGCTCGAACACCGCCTGCCTGCCGTTACAGTTGCCCGTCCACTTGTCCAGCGCGAGAACGCCAGCAAACTCCGCCAGGTTCCGCACCTCTTCCATCTGCGGCTCGGGCAGATAGTCCACCACCTGCCCGGGCATCAGCCCCCCGACAAACTGGCTCCCAAACTGCAGCCCCGAAGCGCACACCTCGCGCGCACCTCGACCCAGGTCCACCACCATTCCCGGGCTGTTGCGCACCAGCCATTCGCTCACCTCGATGACGGCGCTCTTCGGCACCGTCAGCCCGATCGCCTCCCCCAGCCGCGTCGCAATCAACTCATTCGCCAGCACTCTGCGATGCTGCGGATTGTTCTGAAACTTCACCACCCACAGGTTCGCATCCGCGCCCAGCATCAGCTGGCTCTGCGCCCCGCCGCGCATCCTGCGAATCGCCTGCACCGCCACAACCGCCAAGGCCCGAGTCTCCTTCCATGCAGAGTAGCGCACTCGCTACGCCGCGCGAACCGAACCTCGTCGCTCCAGCATCTGCGCGCGCACGGCTTGCGCGATCGCCATCGCCATCACCGTGTCATCGTGCGAGCCCGCCGCGGCCGCCGCGCGCCCACGCTCGTCGGCCACGAACGTCCTGCACTCCGCCAGCAGCCGCCGGCTCATAAACCGTTCCGGCGTCTCGCGCAGCAGCACTCCCAGCCTCGCGACCATCTCCGGCTTCGACGCCGCAGAGGTCAGCCACCCAGCCTCGCCGCTCTGCCGATACAGGCGGGTGTAACTCTCGCGCGTCTCGATGTATGCCAGCACCGCAGCGCCATGATTGTTCCGCTCGACAGCAATCCGCGCGCCTCCATACTCCTTCGCCAGCTCCACACTCGCGCGCGCCAGGTCCTCCGGCCGCAGCCGCTCGCGCAACTCCGCGCATTGCAGGCCGGTCGCAACCTCTACCACCTGCACCGCGGCGAAGTCGCCCTCCTTACCGCCACCGGCCGAATCCACCGCCACCACATACTCACGCCCGGACTGCGGCTTCAGCCAGATCTGCAGCGCGCTGCTGCGTCTCCGCTCCACAGGCTCAGGCGCCTCCCGGATGCGCTGGTCCAATGTATCGATATCAAAACAACACGCTCCGCTCGTCCGGAAGCAGCTCTCCGGGTCCTCCGCAAACTCCTGCGCGCGCAGCAATCCATAGGTCCGCTCCAGCCCACGCCGAAACCCGATCTGCTCCGCGCTCAGCCCATGCCGCTCAACCAGCGCACCCTCCTCCACGCTCATCGACTCACGCGAAACCGCCGCATTCACATACGCCGGCTCCATCCACCACGGAAAGAAGTGCCGCACCAGCCCAGCCTCGGCATTCCCCTCATCCGTGCCAGCGGTCCACTCCTCGTAGAACGCACCATACGCCCCGTTCGGCGTGCTCTCCAGCACCAGCTCGCCCTGCGGAGCCAGCGCCGCTCGCAAACCCGCAAGCGTCATCCGCGCATCGCCCGGCCAGCGGCTCACCTCGCTGCAGTGCAGGTTCTGCAAACTCAGCCCGCGGCCCGCATTCAGCTCCGCCGCGCTCGAGATCCGAAACTCGCTGTCGATCTCCCCAAACACCATCTGCCCTGCATTCGCACGCGCCAGCCGCAGCGGTCCCTCGCGCAGATCCTCCGGCAAACCCTCCCACATCCTCCGCACCGTCGCAAAGATCGATTCCGCCGCCTCGCGCGTATGCGCCACCTGCAGCGTCAGTGTTCCCGGCGTGGTAATCGTGCGCAGAAAAAACCGCGCCGAGACCCACGTCGTGATGCCCATCTGCCGCGCCTTCAGCACAATGTTCTGCCGCCCCGCACGCTCTTCAAACGCCCTCTGCGCCGGGTTCGCCACCAGCCGCTTCAGCTGCCCTTCACGCGTGCGAATGCGCAGCATCCCCGCAGCCTTGATCAAATAATCGGGCCGCCGGTTCCCCATCCGGCGGCCCATCTCCCTCAAGTACTCCACTTCACCCAACCGTCTTTTCCCCACATCTCCTCATCAATTTCTGCCCACGCACACGTATCCGAAGGTGATGGCACTCGCTGGCGCAGTCTGCACGCTCACCGAGAGCGCCGTCGTCGAAACCTGCGGCACCACCGCACCCACGCTCGCAACCGAAGCTGCTGTTGCACTCTGCGGTTGCACAATGCACACCGGCGCCGAGCCATAACTGCTCACAAAGCTATAGCTCGACGAGGTCGTTGCCCCCGCGCTCACCGTCAGCATCCCCGCAACATCCGTGTTCGCCGCCGTTCCAGTACGAAACACCGGCGTGCTTACTTGATTTGCGCTGATCACGCCGCTGCTGTTGACCTTTGCTGATCCGGGCAAAATCACATTTCCCGCAGTGTCGATCGTCAGCGCCGCTGACCCTGCGTTGTTGGTTGAGAACTGCATGTTGTGGAAGACGCTGGTGAAGAAAACCGTTCCCGGGACGCTTTGCGCTGAAGGGTTTGAGTAGCCGAACCCTCCGGCCACCGCTCCGGTGTTGTCTAGGAACCCGACCGCGGAGTAGCCGGCCGCATCCGTCGACTGCACCTGCACGGCATCCGACGAATGATTGTTGATGATGAATACGCCTGCGGCCCCGCTGCCCGAAGTAAGCTTGCCTGTAACCGTCCCGCCTGTAACCGTCGTGCCCGTAATTGTCGTTCCGCTGACCGTCCCCGCGCTGATGCTGTTAGGTGCGAACGTGATTGCCGGCGCCCCGCCCAGCATCATGTACATCGTGCTGATCGCCGGCGAGTACGTGAAGAAGTCCTGTCCGGCCGCCGAATCCAGATCAAACAGCGAGTAACCCGAATCCCAACGGTTGCACCCATGCAGGTTGCAGTGCGCGCGGATGATCGAGCTCGCTCCCGCGTCCACCTCGAAGTCCGTTCCCCACACGCCCAGCGCCTCATACGCATCATCCGGCAATTGGTGTGTCCCTCCCGCGCCGTAATAGCTGTTCGAGGGCACAGCATTCTGGATCACCCATCCACGCATCCCCGGTCCCACATTCCCCTGGTACTGTTTGCCAGGCGTCGAATACTGAATCGGCCGCGGCGTGTACTGCGCGATGAACTCCGTATCCGCAGACGTCAGCATCACGTAGAAGTGCGGCTCTTCCACCGCATCTCCCGCCGCCCACTGCACCGTGTTGGCGCCCAGCGTGAACTGCCCGTCCACCTGTTTCGTGTTCTGGTTGTAGACGCTCAGCACCTCGGCCATCGGATACAGAATGTAGCTTCCATTCAGGTACGAGACCGTTCCTCCGCTGCTCGTGCTGTCCGGCCCGTTGTTCGCATACGTCAGCTGGTTGCTGCCGGTGGACGTCACCTGGAAGCTGCCGTTGTAGCTCCCATCCGCCACACCGCTCACCGTCATCGTCAGACCGTTCGGGTCCACAGACAGGTTCGAGGTGAACGTCACCGTGACAACATTCGCCTTGCGTGAAATCGACGCCACCTGCGCCGAGATGTTTGCAAATCCGCTGGTGCTCGCATAATCCTGATCACCCAGAATCGGAATATTCGATGATGCGTAGTACAGCGAAGTCGGGCTTACGGTGCCGACGATCGGAAAGATCTGACGGATCGAACTCACCGTGTCTGCCGTCTGCTCAATCCCGTAGCCGCACATGCCTCCCACTGCCAGCAGCGCACCGGAAGCATGCGCCTTGTTCAACGTCAGCGAGAGGTGTGTTGCATCCACAACCGTATAGCTCGCCATCTCAAAGTCCGGGAACCGGCCTCCCGTGTTCGTATCCATCACGCAGGCCACACCGGTCGACGGAAGCGCGTTCGTGTTCACCGAGTATCCCGACGGCACTCCGCTGGTCGCGATCGGCACCGTCACCGTGCCCGGAGCGATGTTCGTCGCCTGAGACAGTGCAGCACCGGCCGTCACGAACAATTGACTCGCCGGGAAGTTCGTCCCGCTGAAGTTCACAATCGCCGCCATCGTGTCGCCGCCGTCCGAGACAATCTGTCCCGTGCTGACCGTCTTCGCGGGATTCTTGTCGATCAGGAACCGGCCCTCGCCCTGCGTGCCGCCGCTCGACGTCGCATTCACAAACAGTGAAGTAGCTCCGGTCGTGCATCCGGTCGCGCACGTTCCCTGGAACACGCGCACGTCTTCGGTCACGTCCAGATCGAACGGATGCGCTCCCTCATCGGCCCAGTCGCGATAGCCTCCGGAGTTCGTCAGCACGTAGCTTCCTTCAAGGCAGTCGCCGACGGCATAGCAGTTGACCGTGTGCTCGTCGTTGATGTGCTGGCCTTCCGTATAGTAGTTGCCGGTCTCCGCCCATACACCATACGTCGACTTGCCATACGGCGCGCTCTCGATGCCGCCGGGAAGCTGGTTCGTCCCTCCGGTCAGTGCCGTGCTCCAAAGGTTCAGCGTGAATCCGCCGCCGCCTGAGTTCAAAGGCGCGCTCGAGTACTCGCTCAAAGTCTTTGCCACCGCGCCCTTACTTAGTGGATTCACAAACGTCTCGGCCGTCGCTCCCTGGCGAAGATCCACCACGTGACCGCCGTTCGGGATCTGCGGCACAAGCACCGGTTCGCCCGCGTTGTAATTCGGCTCGGCCACCACTGTGCATCCGCTGCCACATCCTGGCGAGGACAATGCGCTCGCAATGCCGTTGCCGCCCGCGCCGGTCTGAAACCCGTTCGCAAACAGCTCGCCGTTGAATGCATTAACTCCGAGCTGCGTGCCCGCCGGCTGCGCGATCGTCTGCGCCAGGGTCGGCACCAGGCTCACCTTCTGCGCCAGACCTCCTGTCACCTGCGTGATGTTCGTATCCACGTAGTGCTTGTCCGCTGCCTGGTTCGGCGTGACTGGATCAGCCGGCAGAACCAGCGGCCCGGTCATCGTGCCTCCGGTCGTCGGGACATACGATCCCGTCGTTCCGCTGCCACTCCCGCTGACCGCCGCGATCTTCGCATCGACATACGCCCGCGAAGCCGTCTGCATCGCCACGCTCGACGGCAGCACCTGGTTCTCGACCGCCGCCAGAGTCACCGGCGTCGCACTCACCGGAACCACCCAGTACTGCTGGCTGGTCGTTCCGTCGTCCAGATGCAGCACAGCGGTGTAGTACGTTCCCGTAGGCGTAGCGTTCGCATTCGGCGCCAGCGTCAGCGACAACGCTCCGTTTGGCCCGATCGTCGCCGACGTGTTCCCCGCTGCGACCGCCTGTCCCGCCGCAGTCGTAAACGTCGGCCACGTCACTACCACCATTCCGCTCGCCGGCGTCCCGTCCGCACGGTAAACCGTGTCCTGAATGGTGGTTGTCGCAACCTGCGCCGCCGCTGCACAACACATGCCCAGCACCGCAAGCACCACAGTCACCAGGGTTACTCCCCGTCTCACTCCTCGCATCGCACCTCACTCCCTTAAAATTCCGATTCAAAAATCTTTGTTCGCGTAGCCGCTGGGTGCCCCGGTCATCCGCTTGCGGATGAGCGGGGTTACGTTGCACGCCGCTCGGCGCAACCGCTACCATCAGCTTCAGCAACTCTGAAAGGCAAACATGGAATCCAGCACCAACTTGGCTCGCCGCTCTGAAGACATCGCCCTCGATCTGCTCAAGTTCATCGCCCCGCACGCCAACGTCGGCCGCGCCGGCAGCGCCTCTACTGGTTTCGTCGCAGCCGGCGCCGCCAAATCCGAGGACCAGATCAATCAGCTCCTCGAGCTCTACGCCCGCTGCCGTGAGGCCGTGGAATCCCCTACACCCTCCACAAAGAAGTAACCTTGCAAACACCTCGCGTCGCAGTCATCGGCGCCGGAGCCTTCGGGCGCAACCATCTCCGCGTCTACCGCGACCTTGAAGCCGCCGGCGAACTTCAGCTCACCGCACTCGTCGAACCAAATCCATCCCGCCGCTCCGAGCTCGCGGCCAGGTACGACGTCACGGGCTTCGCCTCTCTCGACGAAGCCCTGCAGACGAACGCGGCGCCCCCCTTTGACGCCGCGTCCGTCTGCTCCCCCACAATCCATCACGCGGCCATTGCAGAACGTCTGCTCGACGCAGGCATCGACGTTCTCATCGAAAAACCCTTCGCCGCCTCGATCGAAGAGGCCGACCACATCCTCGCGCTCGCCGAACGCAATCACCGCATCCTGCAGATCGGTCATCTCGAGCGCTTCAACCCTGCAGTCACCGCGGCCGCGGAGCGCATCACGCGGCCCATGTTCTTTGAGGCTCACCGCCTCTCCATCTTTACGCCGCGCTCGCTCGACGTCGATGTCGTCCTCGACCTGATGATCCACGATCTCGACATCGTTCTCTCGCTCACAAACTCGGCCGTGCGCGAAGTCCGCGCTGTTGGTCTACCGGTCCTCTCTCCGAGGGTGGACATCGCCAACGTGCGCGTCGAATTCGAGTCCGGCTGCGTGGCCAACTTCACCGCCAGCCGCGTCTCTACCGAACAGGTCCGCAAGCTGCGTCTCTTTCAGCCGCATGAGTACCTCTCGCTCGACTTCGCGCGGCAGGAGCTTCTCACCATCAAGGTCGATCCATCGCTGCTCGCGCAGCTCACCGCAGGCGGCGGTTTCAATCCATCTGCATTGAGTGCCCACGAAGGATCGCATCCTTCGCGCGGGCTCTCGCTCGAGAAGCTGGACCCGCAAAGCGCGGAGCCGCTGCGGCTCGAGCTCGAAGACTTTCTATCCTCTGTTCGCAATCGCACTCAGCCGCGCGTCACCGGGCAGGCCGGCCGCGCCGCGCTCGCCCTCGCCCTTGAGATCAATCAACAGATCGCCAGCCACGCACGCCGCGCCGGGCTCGCCTGAGACGAGCTATTGCAGCTGCTGAACTTTGACTCCAGGCGGAATCTTCAGCTCGAACTGATCGTTCTCCAGCGGCTGATTCAGCGTCAGCTTCGTCACCTGCAGCTTCAGGGTGTATTCATCCAGCGGCCGTTTGATGTCGATGATGGTCGGAAACTTGATGCCGTTGAAGTCCTGATACTTGTCGTAGGTCGCAATCGTTTGCGCCTGTCCCTTGTCGTCGTAGATGTCCTGCTCAAACGGCAGCAGATCGACACGGCTGAAGTGCACCAGGCGCTCCAGCCTCATCGTGTTTCCCTCGCCATGCTTGAGGACGGCGAGATCGTAATCCGGCTCTTCAATCGCCGGCTGGTGCTTCGATTGCGGCGCCAGCACGCGGGTGGATTCGGTGAGGCTGACAAACTCATCCGGACCTACGCCGGGCACCAGAAGCGAGTCGAAAAAGACTGGCGGGCGGAGGTTTTCGAGGCCGTTTTTGGACGGCGTTGTTACAGTATTACTGCCCTGAATCCAGACATCGCCGTGGCCCCCGGTGGCGTGCACAAGGGTGAAGGTGGCTCCGTTCGAAACCATGTCGAGAGCGCGGGAACCGACCACAGGAAGTTGCATAATTACGCGCAAATCGCGCGGTTTTCGTACGAAAATGAAGCCTTTGAACGACGTGTAGGTGACAACCTTGCCCTCTTTGCCGCCGCCCGTGCTGGCAGTGAGCAGGACCGAGGCGGTGAGCGTCTTGATGGACTCGTCGCGCGCGGAGATGATCCTGTCGAGGTTTTCAACCGACGTGCTGCGGTACATCTCCGGGGCCTGGGTGCGCTGGACGATTGTTGTCGTGCGGAAGCAGCCGGTTAAACCGGCAGCTGCCACGAGTCCTGCAATCGACAAAGCGCGGTGAATCTTCATCCTCTGCAAACCCTAAGTATATCGGCGATTGCCACTTCGGAATCCGATGCACCGGGGGTTGGAATTGGTTCATAAACGTGATTGAGGGCTTGACTATTCCCCAAGTTCTTCGAGCAGCCGCTGGGCGGAGCCCTTGCGGCGGCTCTCGTTTTCGATCGGCTGCAGCAGCTCGACGGCGAGCTTCATGTGAGCGCAGCCGCCTTTCTGCGCCTCGCTGATGAAGCCGGCCACGATGCTCGTGAACTTGGAAGCGAGTGTTTTTTGCAGGTATTTCTGACACTGACGCGGACGGAGCGGCTTTTCCTCCGGCTCCTGGTTTTCGGCCGATTCGGCCATCAGATGCGGGCCGCCTTTGGAGCCGCGGCCTAATCCTTTCCCACCACTACAACGCACTGTTCTTGCCTCCCAAAATGAAAACGGGAGACCCCGTGAGCACCCCAACGAACCGAGAACGCTCGCTGGGGACCCCGGTGGGCCTCCCGTTTGATCTTTACTTCTTTAGAATATCAAGCCGAGTGAAATTAACTGCCAAAAGTTTTGGGTCTGTAAGTTATTGACAATCAGGATGTTGTTTAGTTTTCCACGGCGTCCACATCTTGACAAGATTTTAGAGGTTCGAAGAAACGGGCCGTCAGGAAGATCTCCGTCAGGCGATCCAAGGCCTCACTGTGGCCGCGGAAGCACGACCGCAGGCTTAGCCCGAGCAGCTGAGCGGCTTCTTCCGGGGTGTATCCCTGGATCGACATGCGTTGGATCAGCCTGCGGTCAATCGGCCGCAGTTTGGCAAGGCAGCGCTCGACGTCGATGCAGAAGACGATGCCATCCTCGAAGGTGGTGAGGGTGGTGTGAGAAGCATCGCCCTGGAAGAGCTCGCGGCCGAGCAGCGCGGGAGTGCGTCCGGGCTGCATGGAGATGCGAGTGTAGCGGCGAAGCATGGCTTCGGTGTACTTGCGGTAGAAGGCGAGCTCGACCTTCGGCTGGGGATGGACGGGCTGGGGATTTTCGACCGGAGCTGCGGGCGGTTCGGCAACAGCCATGATGCGGGGCACGAGGTTGAGGCGGGCCGTGATTGGCCTTCCTGTTGTGCCCTCGCGCAGCTCGGTGCGACGGATGTTGCGAGAGACGTGTACGAGCTCGAGACGACCCACTGACTTCATCACTTCAGACCCCATTTCCTTGTTGCTGATGGCGACGTTTGCTGCAACTTGATGGCAATTCTGTTTGTCGATTTCGAAGGCTTTTTTTTCCATTTCGAACATGTTTTTGGTCATTTTGTGCCGCCTTCGCAGACGACCAGGCGCAACTTCGGTTTTCGTCCTGCCCGGCTACGCCCTCTTGGCGGCGGGAAATCCGAAAGCCAGAGTGCGCACGTACGGCAATACACCCCACGGTGCTGGTTTCCGTTTTGAGCGCGGAACCAAAGTCCGCCGCACCCCTCGCATACTTTCAGTTCCACGCAAGAATGCTTGATTTTCCTATCAACGCAAAAATGGTCAATTTTTCTATCAACGCAAAAATGCTTCATTTTTTTTCTCCAAGGCGCACAACTCCCCCGTCGAGCCTCGTCGGGTTTCCGCGGTCGGATGGGCTCGTCAGGCTGCTTGAGACCTCCGCGGTGGTGGCGTTTGCGCTCTCTTGCCCGGCGCAATGCACCCCAACCAGGGGGGTCTGTTTGTTCTCGGTTGGCTCAGGCCGGTCCATGGGAGATCCCGGCCCCAACGGTACCCGTCGATTTTGGAATCCGGCCGCCGGAGCTATCTTTTCTCGAGCAGGGGAGTCCATCGTGGGTGAGTTCTGCGGTTATAGAGCCGCGCCCCACCCCTGTGTCAAACGAAAGTTTCCCACAACTTCCTGAAAAAACTAACCAATTTGGCGAGAATCTCTTAGGCGTATATTGCGGGAGTTTTGGATTCAACTTTCGCCGAATCTTCGCCTAGATCAGCACATGCGGGAGGGTCAGAAGCGTTGATCCAAATTAGGGCACAACGGCTTGGGGTGCACGATAGTATGCCGCAAGTATCTTTCGAGTAAACAGTTCTGCAAAAGTGCGTCGGGACCTGGCCGTGATGCACAGGTGAGGCCGGTACTTTTGTGCAATGCCAAACGGGTGATTTGGGCTGGAATTACGCCCCAAGGGCGTGAATCCCCGTTTCTTTTGGCGACACTTGTGGCACTGAGACCCTGGGCTAGAGCCCAAGGCTACGAGCCGTTGCCCTTACGTCTTATGTCCGCGCTGGCGCAACAGGACGATCTGGCCGCAGTTGGCGCACTCCCAGGGAAACAGACCGATCAGCGATAACAGCCTGTAGAGGGTCCCGCGGCGGTGCACCCGTCGAAACTCCCAATGTCCGCAAGTGGAGCAGGCTCGCACCTCATTCAAAGTCTACTCATTTTTGCGGCTGGGCCGACTGCTGGCGGTACTGCGCGACGTTGGCGTTGTGCTCGTCGAGCTGTTTGGCGAACTTGGAGGATCCGTCGGGATTGGCGACGAAGTACATGTAGTCGGTCTGGGCGGGGCGCAGGGCGGCCTGAAGCGAGGCGACGCCCGGGTTGCAGATAGGCCCCGGGGGAAGGCCGGGGTGCGTGTAGGTGTTGTAGGGCGAGTCGGAATGGAGCTCGCTCTGGTGAATGACGCCGGTCCAGGTGCCGTTGAGGAGCGAGGCGTAGATGACGGACGGGTCAGTCTGGAGGGGCATGCCGGCGCGGAGGCGGTTTTCGAAGACGCCGGCGACGACGGGGCGCTCGGAAGGGACGCGGACCTCGCGCTCGATGAGCGAGGCCATGGTGACGACGCGGGGTGCGTCGGCCGGCTGGAGACGGAGACGGGTGGCGACCTCGGCGAAGCGCTTGACCATGGCGCCGAGCATCTCGACCTCGGTCGAGTGGTGGTTGAACTTGTAGGTGTCAGGGAAGAGGAAGCCTTCGAGCGAGGTGGGCTGGGGGCTCCCCGGAGGACGCCAAGCCCGGATGAGTTCGGTGTGGGCGCGCTCGGCGGCGAGGAAGCTGGCGCTGGAGTCGAGCCCGGCGGCCTGGACTGCGCCGGCGATGTCGAAGATGTTGTAGCCCTCGGGGATGGTGAGCGCGATGGTGTAGACGTCGCCGCGATGGAGGCGATCGTAGACCTCGGCGGGGGTGGCGGGGTGGTCGAAACGGTACTCGCCGGCCTTGAGGCTGCCGCCGCGTGTGAAGCGGAGGACCTGGAGCTCATAGCCGGTGCGCAGGACGCCGGCCTGCTTGAGCTGGCGGCCCATCTGGAGCGTGCTGGTGCCGGGGGCGATGTCGACGAACTGCTCGGTGTGCGGGCCGTAGGGGACGAGGAAGAGAAAGGCGATGGCGGCCACGACGATAAGGATCAGCAGGAACAGAACTTTCAGCAGTCGGGCTGCGAATCGCAAGGGGAACCACCTCAGCGCACAGTCTAAGTCGCTGGTTTCTTGGATTCATTTGCATATTTTGGGGCCGTCCTCGGGTTGTAACGGGGTGCGGCAATTTGTCGGAACGACGCTTTGTCGTGATTCGATATAGCATTAGCAGTAGCGAACCATGGGAGAGGAATTCCCGGACGTCGAGCGGTTCATCGTCGACGAGATTGACAGCGTGCCGCATCTGGAGGCGCTGCTGCTGCTGTGGCGGCAGGCGCCGCGGCTGTGCTCTGCCCGGCAGCTTGCGGATCAACTGTACGTGACGCAGGCGCGGGCCACGACCATTGCGGAAGACCTGTGCCGGCGCGAATTGATTGCGCGCGAGCCACGGCATGACGGAGCGTACTTCTACGACACACGGTCGGAGGAGCGGAACCGGCTGCTGGAAGCTGTGCACGAGGTGCACCGGCGTGAATTGATCCGAATCTCAGGCATAATTCACTCCAAAGCCTCACCTGGAATTCGTGCATTTGCCGACGCCTTCCGTTTCAGAAAGGACAAGAGCTGATGGAGGCTGCTGTCTACCTGTTGGGCACGTTTGTTGTTCTGGCGTGCGGCGTGCTGCTGGCACGTGGCTATCGGCAGTCGGGCCAGCGCCTTCTGCTGTGGAGCTCGATTTGCTTCTTCGGGCTGGCGCTGTCGAACGGACTGACGTTTCTGGACCTGAGCCTTCTGCCGGAGGCGATCGACCTGCATATGTTGCGTCATGCGGTGACAGGGGTGGCGACGCTCGTGCTTATCTACGGTCTGGTGTGGGATTCGGAGTGAGGAGATGATCGAAGGATTTGTGTTGGGGATTCTCGCAACGGCCTCACTGGTTGTAGCGATGTTCTTTCTCCGGTTCTGGAGACGGACGGGCGACTTCCTTTTCCTGGCATTCGCGACTGCCTTCGCGGCGGATGCGGTGACGCGAACGATCATGGCCGTGAATCACATCCCCAGCACGGGCTACTCCTGGGTGTACGTGGAACGGCTGTTTGAGTATGTGCTGATCCTGGTTGCGATTCTGGCGAAGAATCGCAGGTCGTCGTAGAGTGACCGGCTCGCTCTAAGATGACAGGATGGCTGCCGAGCGGATTCTGGCGCTGGATGTGGGCGACAAACGCATAGGGCTGGCGATTACGGATGCGCTGGGGATCACGGCGCAGCCGCTGTTTACGCTGCGCCGCGCAACCCTCCGGGCTGACTTGAGGGCGATTGCGCGGTTCATCCGGCAGCGTGAGGTCGGCATCGTGGTGGTGGGAAATCCGCTGAATGCGGACGGGACGGAGAGCCGGCAAGCGGCGAAGGCGCAGGCGTTTGCGAAGGCGCTGGAGGCAGAGCACCCGGAGCTGGAGCATCATCTGCTGGATGAGCGGCTGACGACGCGAGAGGCGCATGAGTTGCTGGATGCGGCGGGGCGTGCGCCGAGAGCTGGCTTCGAGGTTGGCGGGCCGGCTTCGCGGGGGAGCCGGAAGGAGATGCGCGTGAGCCGAACGGAAATCATTGATCAAGTAGCCGCGACGCTGCTGCTGGAGGCTTTTTTGTCCCTGCGAGCGGGGCCGGCGCTGCTGCCGGAGACGGAGAAGCCGTAAGCGGGGAGATTGGGAGGCTTCGGGAGCCGTCTCGTATAATGGACTTTTCATCCCCCGCCTCAATTCCGTCTTCGAGGCTCACGAGCAAAGACCCGCGCATGCAAGACATCATGAAGTCGTTACAAGAGCAGATTAAGGTGCTCGAGTACGAGCTCACCACGGAGCTGCCCGCCGAGATCAAGAAGGCGGTGGCCATGGGCGACCTGTCGGAAAACGCCGAGTATCACATGGCGAAGCAGCGCCAGGAGTTCGTGAACGCGCGCCTGGGCCAGTTGAAGAAGCGCATGGCAGAGCTTTCGCTGGTGAACCTGGCGAACATTCCGCGCGAGAAGGTGGGCTTCGGCTCGACGGTGGTGGTGTTTGATTCGAGCAAGGATGAGGAGCTGACGTACAAGCTGGTGACGAGCGAGGAGTCGGATGTGGCCAAGGGGTTGATCTCGACGACCTCGCCGATTGGGCGCTCGCTGATTGGCAAAGAGGTGGGTGATACCGCGACGGTGGTGACGCCGACCGGGAAACGCGAGCTCGAGATTCTCAAGTTGACGACGATCCACGACGCGGAAGAGTAAAGCCGTGATGGCGGGACGATGTACGCTTGTCTTTCGAGGACTCGTGCCTTGACGCCATTGTTCGTTGCTCTCGGCGCAGGATTTATCGTCTTCCGTGCACTGGGATTTGTGTTTCCCTGGTTTGCGGACTGGCAGCACGCGCTGCGCGCTGCGCTTGGAGTGATGTTTCTGCTGACCGCCTCGGCACACTGGGGAAAGCGCCGGCCGTCGTTGGTCCGCATGGTGCCGGAGGGCATCGGGCATGCGGAGTTCTTTGTCACGCTCACTGGCATCGCTGAGGTGGCCATCGCTGTGGGACTGCAGATCCCGCGGGTGGCGCTCTGGGCCGCGATCGCCGCCATCCTCATGCTCTGCGCCATCTTTCCGGCGAACGCGAAGGCGGCGCGGGAGCAGCTCACTATTTTGGATAAGCCGGTGGCGTCAATCGGTCCGAGGCTGGTGGGCCAGGTAGTTTTTATCGCGCTACTGGCAGCCTCGGTGTGGCCGCGATGAGCGGGCGGCATTGCGTCGCGATAAACTTCTAATTGGCAAATGACCTGGACAAGCGCATTCGGAAAGGGCAGCGGCTGGCTGCTGCAGAAGATCGTCAATGGGCTTGCGCTCTCGAAGATCTCGCCGAATACGCTCACGTTCATCGGCCTGGTGATCAACGTCGTTGCGGCGTTCTTCTTCGGGTATGGCCGCGCGGATAACTACATTCGTATGTTCCTGTATGCGGGTCTGGTGATCATCGGTGCCGGGCTGTTCGACATGGTCGATGGCCGGGTGGCGCGGCAGACGAACCAGGTGTCGGTGTTCGGCGCGTTCTTTGATTCGGTGCTCGACCGCTACTCCGACGTGGCGCTGTTCTTCGGGCTGCTGGTGTTTTATGCGCGCGGCAACCGCTACTTCTATGTGTTTCTCGTCGCGTTTGTGATGACGGCGTCGCTGATGGTGAGCTACACGCGCGCACGCGCCGAGGCGCTCATCGGCTCCTGCAAGGTGGGCTTCATGGAACGGCCGGAGCGGATCGTGCTGATCATCCTGGGAGCGCTGTTTGAGCGCTGGGATGCGATGCCGGCGGCGCTGTGGGTGCTGGCCGTGCTCTCGACGATCACGGTCATCCACCGGATTCGCTATACCTACGTCGAGACGGAGCGGCGCAAGCTGGCGGGTGTGGCTACGCCGTAGCTGTAGACGGCTGCTAATCTCTGGTGCACTGCTTTACGCGGGCTGACGGTGCGAACCGGCTACAGAAACGGGTTCACGATCTGCAGCGCGTCGATCCGCTGGAGATGCTGCAGGTCCTCGGTGTAGAGCACCTCGCACTGAGCGTGAAGCGCGGCGGAGATGATGAGCGAGTCGTACCAGCCGATTCGATACCGATCCACAATCTCAAGTCCGTACTGCAAGAGTGCAATGGAGGAATTGACCGCCAGCATAGGCCGCAGCACCATGCTTACGTACTGGCGCAGATCGCCTATCTCCAGTCTTGGCTGAAATCTCTTGAGCGCAACGTTGATGAACTCCTGCACGACCTGATAGCTGATGATTGCAGAGCGGCGTTCTATACCCTCTTTGACCAACTGGTTCGCGCGCTTTCGCTTCGCCGGGGCAGAGGCATCGAAGCAATAGACCAGGATGTTGGTATCGAGAAGGTACCTACCGCTCATTCATTTCGTCTCGCGTGTAGGGTCCTGTCGAGTGCGCGTACGACAGCTTCGCCATCAGTGCGTCATAATCGCCGGCGAGGTCGTCTTGGGAGACATAATCCCGCAGCCACTCGCGAAACGCCACATTCAACGTCTTATGCTGCGAGCGAGCGACGTGGCGTGCGCGCTCGATCAGTTCCTCGTCAGCTGTGAGGGTAACGTTTTTCACTATGTCAGTGTACACGAATTTCGTGTACGTTTGAGGTGAAATGGCTGCGACTTCCCCCGTTCTCCTGATTCACGGTGGCGCCTGGGCTATGCCGGACGATGCTGTCGCCGCGCATGAGCGCGGTATTGCCACTGCTCTGGCCGCGGGCTGGGCGGTGCTCGAGAAGAACGGCTCGGCGCTGGATGCGATTGAGGCTGCGATCACCGTGATGGAGGATGACGACACATTTGACGCGGGGCGGGGGTCGTTTCTTACGCGCGATGGGCGCGTGCAGCTTGATGCCCTGATGATGGACGGGGCGACGCTTCGGGCCGGCGGCGTGGCGTGCGTCGAGCGGCTCAAGAATCCTATCCAGGCGGCGCGGCTGGTCCTGGATAAGTCGCCGCACGTGTACTTCGTCGGCACGGGAGCAGAGCGCTTTGCGACGCAGCATGGGATGCGGCTGGTAGATAATACGGAGCTCATCGTGCCGCGCGAGCGCGATCGTCTGATGCGCTTTCAGCAGGCGGAGCTGGCGGGACATCCGGACACGACCTTCAGCGGCAATGCGGAGTTCATCTCCACACCATCTTCGGATCCAGCGCTGGCCCAGACTGCGCTGGATACTGAGGTCGAGCAGGGGCTGGCTGAAGAGGTGCGCATCGTGAATCCAACGCTGCACTCGCACGATACGGTGGGCGCGGTTGCGTTGGATTCGGAAGGGCGGCTGGCGGCGGGGACTTCGACGGGAGGAACGTTGTCGAAGGCTCCGGGGCGCGTGGGGGATAGCTCGCTGATTGGCTGCGGATGCTATGCGGACAATGAATCCGCGGCTGTGTCACTGACGGGATGGGGCGAGCCGATCATGAAGCTGGTGCTGGGCAAGTGGGCCGTGGATCGGGTGGCCGCGGGGAGCACGCCGCAACAGGCCGCTACCGATGCGATTGATTACCTCTTCAACCGGCTGGGTGGGCACGGCGGCATCATCCTCATGGGACCGGACGGATCCATCGGCCTCGCGCACAATACGCCGCGCATGGCCTGGGGAATCGCGACGGCAGACGGTACGCAGTTCGGCACGACCCGCAACGGATAAAGCGATGCCTATGGCTTGTATGGCGCGATGGCTTCGCCCTTCGCAGAGAAGTCCTTCGCCAGCGGATCGTGCGGCAGCGCCTTCAGACCGGCGATGACGCTCTCCGCGTTCATGATGGCCCCGGCTGCAGTCGTATGCGTGTGCGGGTCGCCGAAGAGCGGTTCCACCGCGGCTTCGCCGAGCGCGTCGTACTTGCGCGCCGTAATCTCGTTCAGGTCGATGAAGCCGACGTGCTGCTCCTCTGCAACCTCGCGCGCCCAGCCGGCGTATGTGTCGGTCTGGCGGACGATCTTTCCGTCTTTCCAGATCTTGCGCGGAACGAGCGAGCAGATGATGGGCGTTGCGCCCTTTGCCTTCACATCCTTTACATACTCGGTCATGTAGTAGCCGAAGGTGTACACGGTCTCATGCCGCTTCGTGATCGGGTTGTCGATCTCCTTCGTGTCATCGCCGACGCCGGGGATGGATCCGCGTGCACGTGCGGGATCGTCGAGCGGGCCGCTGTCGTTGTGGCCGAACTGAATCAGCACGATGTCGCCGGGCTTGATGAGCGCGAGCACGTCCGCCCAATGGCCTTCGGTGATGTAGGTTCGCGAGCTGCGTCCGCCTATGGCCATGTTGGCCAGGTTCACCTTGTTGAGGTCGAGATACTGCGCTAGCTCGTCGCCCCAGCCCATCTGGTTGTGCGCGCCGTCGCCGCGGCCGTTGCGCACGGTGGAGTCGCCCACGAGCCACACCGTCGGAATGCCAGGCTTCAGATCGGCCGGCGCATGCAGGTGCATGTCGCGGCCCGGGTCTGTGCTGACCGCCGGCGGTTGCTGCGCGATCCCGCACATAGCGGCCAACGACATTACCGCCCCGATCACCACGCCCGACAACGTCTTTCTGAATCCCATGTTTTGCTCTGCCTTTCAGCTCACAACAGCGGCTTAACCTGCATCCTACAGCGGTGAAAGCATCTCTGTTGGAGGAGGACATGCATGCGCAAACTCGTTGTGTGGGGCAGCGTCATCGCCGGAGCCGTAGCCGCTTACCTGATGTACAAACGCGGAACGCCGATCATGGACATCGCGAAGAAGACGGTCACGAATCCGGTGGGCTCTCTGGTGACTGAGCTCAAGAACGCGTAAGAGGCGCACAATAGCTGTAGCGCCCCCGCATCTGCACGCGAGCGCACACGCTGGCTGTGAGCACAACTGAACTCTTCCGCGATCCCGATGGTCCGGCCGAGGCCGAATCGCTTCGCCGCCCGCTCACGCCCGAGCAGGCGGATAAGCTGCCATATATCCATCGGCTGCTGCTGAAGCACTACGGTGAGCCGCCGGCGCGCACGCCGTGGGACCCACTCACGCAATTCATCTATTCGCTGCTGAGCTCGCGGACCAAGACGGCGCAGTCGCTGCAGGTGATGCGCGATCTCGAGCGCGCCTTTCCAGGCGCTGGACCGGGCTCGTGGGAGCCGGTGCGCGACGCGTCCGTGCAGGAGATCGAACGCGCGATCGCGATCGTCACCTTCCCCGAGCAGAAGGCGCTGCGCCTGAAGACCGCGCTGGAGCAGATCACCGCGCGCACGGGAGCGCTCTCGCTTGATTTTCTGCATCGCTATCGCACGGACAAGATTCGCGCATGGCTGGAGCAGTTCGAGGGGGTTGGGCCGCAGGTGTCTGCGGCGATCGTCAATTTCTCCACACTCCGGCGGCGCGCTTTGGCGATTGATGCGAATCATCTGCGCGTCGTGCAGCGGTTGTGCGTTGTGCCGCGCGCGGATGCGGCAACGACCGAAGAACGCCTGATGCGGCTGGTGCCCGAGACCTGGGACGCGGCGATGCTCGACGAACATCACGCGCTGGTGAAGCTGCACGCGCAGACGCTGTGTACGTTTGACAACCCGCGCTGCGCGGATTGCCCGCTGCTGCAGATATGCCCGACGGGACAGCGCAATGTGAGCGAGTTGCACCTGACGCCGCAGCCTTAGGGATGCAATCCTTCGCGGATGATCGCGCTCTCTTCGATTCGCTCCAGCAGTTCCGCGACACTCGCATAAACTTCGACGCAGCCGGCATCCATCAGCTCGTCGTGCGTCCAGCCGCCGGTTTCGACGCCGATCGTGCGCAAACCGGCCTTGCCGGCGGACTCCGCGTCGTACGGTGTGTCGCCCAACGCGATGCAGTCCCTGGCTTTGAGGCCGAGTCGTTTGAGTGTCGCGGTGAAGACATCTGGATGTGGCTTCGCGCGATCGACGTCATCGGCCGACGTGGCATCGTCGACCAGGTCCTCGAGGTGCATGATGCGCTTGTAGTCCTCGAGGTCGTTCTTCCTGGCAGAACTCGCGAGGGCGAGTTTGATATCGCGACGCTTCAGCTCCTCAGCGAATTCGCGCACCTTTGGCAGCGGTTGCACGTGCTGGAGAAATTCATTGCGGAAGAGCCACTCGCGAAAGGTCTTCAGCGGCTCTTCGACGGCCTCGCGTTTCCACCAGGGGACGAACACCGGAATCAACTCGTCGCCGCCCTTGCCGATCTGCCGCCGCACGGTCTCGCGATCGAGCACGATGTTCATCTCCGCAAACGCACGCTGCCACGCCTCTGCGTGCAGCCAGTTGCTCTGCACCAGTGTTCCGTCGATATCGCACAACACAGCCTTGACCATGCACACTCCGGTTTTGCCGATTCCAATCCGCTGATGACCTAAGATGCAATCAGGAGCCGCACGCGGCCCAAGACATCCATGCAGACAATCGATCAGCTCAACGCATCCTTCGCCATTCCCGGCTTGCTCGAGTTCGACCAACATAACGAGCTCATCCGTGCAAACATCAACACGCCCGCCTGCAGGGCTGAGCTCTACCTGCAAGGGGCGCACGTCACCGCATGGCAGCCACGCGGCGCGGAGCCGGTGCTGTTCGTTTCTGAGAAGTCGGCGTTTGAGCCGGGTAAACCGATCCGCGGCGGAATCCCCATCATCTTCCCGTGGTTCGGATCGCGCACCGCAACTCCGGGCATTGAGGAAGAAGACTCGCGCACGGATGGGCCTTCCCACGGCTTCGCGCGCACGCAGGTCTGGAAGCTCGACTTCGGCGCGTATGCGGCAGAGGAGTTGCACCTGTCCCTCTCGCTCGACGCGACTGACCTGAGCCGTTCTCTTGGATACGATCGCTTCCTGCTCGCATACCAGATCACCTTCGGGCGCGAGCTTCGCCTGCGGTTGTCCATCGCGAACGACGGCGAAAAGCCGATGCGCGTCGAAGAAGCGCTGCACACCTATCTGCATGTCGGGGAAGTCGAACAGACGCGCGTTCACGGATTGTTCGAGACCGTGTACCTCGACAAGACCGATGACTTTGCGCGCAAAACGCAGACGCAGCCCGTGCTTATGTTGAGCGGCGCTACCGATCGCCCGTACCTCAACACCACATCGCCGATCGCTGTCGATGATCCGGTGTTGCATCGACGGATCACCGCGACGAAGGCAAACTCAAACACGACGGTCATCTGGAATCCATGGGCAGATAACGGTCTGGCGGACATGTCCGAGGAGGGCTGGCGGCAGATGCTCTGCGTAGAGTCCGCAAACGCCGCCGACAACGCACTGCACCTGCAGCCGCGCGCCGCGCACGTGATGGAGACGACGATCTCTGTTGAGGCGCTGGCCTGATGACGAGCCCCGCGCGATTGATTCTTGCATCAGCTTCGCCGCGGCGCCGCGAGCTGCTCGCACAGGCCGGCCTGCGGTTCGAGGTTGTCCCGGCACACATCGATGAATCGCGACATGCCGGCGAGAGTCCCACCGCTTACGTCGAGCGCCTTGCAATGGAGAAAGCGCAGGCGATTCACGCGCTCCATCCTGCTGCGATTGTGCTTGGCGCGGACACGACGGTGGAGATCGACGGCCATGCGCTTGAAAAGCCCGTCGATCGTAGTGATGCCAGGCGCATGCTGCGCGCGCTCTCCGGACGCACGCACCACGTGCATACTGGGCTCGCGCTGCTGTCAACGCAGGGCCAGCGGACCCATCTCGAGACAACGTCCGTCACCTTCAGCGAGGTTGACGAAGCAGGCCTCGAGCACTATCTCGCAACCACAGAGCCATATGACAAGGCCGGAGCGTACGGCATCCAGGGTTATGCCGCGCGATGGATTCCGCGCATCGAGGGCGACTACTTCAACGTCGTTGGATTGCCGCTCGCGGCAACCGTGCGGCTGTTGCGCGAACCCGGCTTCACGCCAGACTAGAGATCAGCCTGAATCATGCCGGCGAGCAATGCCGTGCGCTCCACCAGATGTCCCGCAACAACATACTCGCCCGGCGAGTGCGCGCCGCCGCCCACTGCGCCCATGCCATCCAGCGTCGGCACGCCGATGGCGGCGGTGAAGTTGCCGTCCGAGCCGCCTCCCGTGGCCGCCTCCTCTAGATCGAGCCCGATCTCGGCGGCCAGCCGTTGTGCTGTCTGAAACAGCTTCACGGTTCCCGCGCGTCGCTCCATGGGCGGCCGGTTGATTCCGCCTGCGATACGCAGCGAGCAGGCGGCGTCACGCGTACGCAGCCCGCGGAACATCTCCTCCACGCGCGCTGCATCGTCGATGGTGACCACGCGTACGTCCACCTCCGCACGGCACTCGGCGGCGATGACATTCGACCGCGTTCCGCCTGCGATCACGCCAACGTTCACCGTGCGTCCGAGGCTCGCGTCTGCCCAGCCTGAGACCTCTTCAACGAGCCGCGCCATCTCCAGCACCGCCGAGTGGCCGGTCCCGAAGTCAACGCCTGCGTGCGCCGCGACGCCCTGCACCGTCAGCTCAAGATGGCCCACGCCTTTACGCGCTGTCTTGTAGGCGAGCCCCTGCGCGGGCTCCAGCACGAACACCGCAACGGACTCCCGCGCCAGCCGCTCCGTGTGCGCCCGCGACGCATGGCTCCCGACCTCCTCGTCAGGATTGAGCAGCACCGTCACCGGCCTGTTCAGTGCATTCAGATCGCGCAGCGCGGCGATCGCCTCCAGCGCCATCACGACACCCGCCTTCATGTCCACGACGCCCGGGCCGCGCAGCCGCACACCATCTTCGGCATCTTCCTCGCGCCACGGCATCGTCGCGAGCGTGCCCATGGGATACACGGTGTCCAGATGCCCGAGCAGCAGCACCGGCCTTCCGCTCAACTCCGCGCCGAAGCGCAACTCGAGGACGTCTCCGTACGATCCGCCGTCATGACGCCGCACCTCCGCGCCGAGCTCACGCGCCCAGCTAACGACGCAATTAGCCGCGCGGTTCACCGCCTCGCGATCATAGCTGGGAGACTCAATCTCCACCAGCTCTCGCAGCCTCGCGCGCAAACGCGGCTCCGCGCCACGCACCTCTTCTATCAAACGTTGTATCTGCACCCGCACATTGTACGTTCGCGCAGGCGCGAGGCTCTATCGCCCCGGAGGCGCAGGCACCATCACGGCATTCGGATCGACCTTCGGAATCCCGAGGTGCCCGCTGAGATGCACGAGGTCCATGGGCCGAAGCAGCCCTGAGACCCGCACCACATTCATCTCCTTGCGGCCGCGAATCAGAACGGTGACATGGTCGATATCGCCGCCGGCATAGTGAAACCAGATGTCGGCGATTGGCTTGGTGGGCGACGCCGACTCACGCGGACCGACGTTCGCATCGATGAGGTGCCTCCATCCAGCCGCGTGATACGCCTGCTCCAGAGCGTGCATCTCCTCCGGGATATAGAACGCCGGCTCAGGATACTGGTAGTGTTCGAAGCTAACGCCGTTGAAGCCAGCCGCACGACCTTCGCCGAGCATCGCGTCCAGCATCTCGCGGTCGAACGTAATCGTCGTGGCCGTGGCGCGTTGCGAGGACAGTTCCTGGAGCGCCTGGGCCGCTGCCGGCGGATCGTAGTAGTCCTGAGCCTGGAGGGAACTCGTTCCGGCAAACAGCGCAACCCAGCCAGCAGCCAGCACAAACAGACGCAGCTTCATCGTCGTCCTCACTGCTGATTCAGACGCGGTTTGCCGCCGAAAGTTCTTCTCCTGACGGGAAGATTACTGTGGCGGGTTCGGGGCAAAGTACCCCTTCTTCGCGCGCACGTTATATCGTGCGTCGAGCGCCTGCAGATAGATCGTCCGGAAGCTGCCATCCTGTTTGAAATCAGCAGGAACATACACCAGCGAGTACTGGCTGCGCAGCGCCTCTTCGATATTGTGGAACCCGACGGCGACCTGCTCGACCGAATCCGGGAAGAACGCCTGGCCGCCGGTCGCCTCCGCAATCGCCTTCAGCACGTCGTCGCCCTTGTCCTTGCTCGGGCCGTAGTTCGTGCTGATCGTGTACACGATCGTCTCGGCGCGCTGGCACATCTTGATCGCGTCCGATTCATACGCGCGGCTGTAATCGTCGTCGCCATCGGAAACAAGCACAATCGCCTTGCGCACCGCATTGTTCTGCTGCAGGGTCAGCATCTGGTCGCGGCACGTCTTATACAGCGAGTCGAACAGCGCCGTTCCGCCCCCGGGCCGCAGCTTGCGAATGCCCGTGTCCAGCAGGTCGACGCGGTTCGTAAAGTCCTGCGTCAGCTCCGTCTGCACGTCGAATCCCTCGACGAAGGCGCGATCCTCGGGCCGCAGCACCTGCAGCAGAAAGTCCGTCGCAGCCTGCTGCTCGAAGATGAAGCGTTGCCGGATCGACGTCGACGTATCGAGCATGATGCCAACCCGCAGCGGCAGATTCGTCTGCTGTTTAAAGGTCACCACGCGTGACGGCGGACGTCCGTCGTCCAGCAGGCCGAAGTCCTGCTGCTGCAATCCGGTGACGAAGTGCCCCTTATGATCCGTCACAGTGAAGATCAGGTCGACCTCACGCGAGAACAGGTGCAGGGTCTCGGTGGGCGGCTCGTCGCGCGGCACCAGCCCCGGCTGCTGGGAGCTGTTCGGCTGCGCGGGAGTCGCGCTGTGAGCAGCGGACTGCGAGACCTGGCTTGTGGAGGACGACGACGACGCGGCAGGGGCTGCCTGCGCCTGCAGACGGCCGAGAGGTGCAAGGAGAAGACCCAATCCCGCAATCGCGAACGCGCGACCCAGCGGGACGAGCCGGGCGGGGATCGTCACACTACCCATCTTATCAATGAGACGCCTCCGGATTGCCCTTAGAAAGCATCCGGCGAGCATCCGGCGATTCCTCCCACAGGCGCCCGAATCGGCTCTAATGGAGCTGTGACCGTAACACCCAGTCCCGACAAGAGGATTGAAGCCCAGAAGATACCCGGCCGCCTGGCCGAGCGCGGAGGCGCGGCCCTCGAGTGGGAGCGCCTGCGCGAACATTTAGCCGCCGCTGCGCGTTCCGAGCTCGGCCGCGCTCGCGTCCTGACCCTTGAGCCTTCCGCTGACGCCGCGTGGATCGGCCAGCAGCAGCAGCGAACCAGTGAGTTGCGCGAGATGCTGCGAGTGGCAGGCGGCTTCGACTTTCGCGGTCTTCTCGAGCCCGCAGATTTGTTGGATCAGGCGCGCATTGAAGGCGCTGCGCTCGAACCCACAGAGCTGCTCTCGATCCTGGCTCACGCCGAGCGTGTCGAGGCCTGGCGCGTGCTCGTCATCACGCCGCCCGGCGACCTCAAGGGCCACTGGCCCGCGGTCGACACACTTTCCGCTCCATTGCTCGAGCACGATCTCGGCAACCTGCTGCGCGCACTCCGTGGCAAGATCGAACCCGACGGCTCGCTCGCCGATGACGCCAGCCCAGAGCTCGCGCACATCCGCCGCGCCATCGCACGCCAGCACCGCATCATCGAAGAGAGCCTGCGCAAAGCGCTCGCCCAGCTCAGCGAAGGCGGCAGCACACAGAGCGACCTCATCACCGTGCGCGGCGAGCGCTTCGTCATCCCCGTCAAAGCCGAGTTCAAGCGTAAGCTCCGCGGCATCCTGCACGGCTCCAGCTCCAGCGGCCAGACCGTCTATCTCGAGCCCATGGAAACCGTCGAGCAGAACAACGAGCTCGCGCGCCTGCTCGACGACGAACAGGCCGAGATCCATCGCATCCTCGTCGCGATGACGCGCGCCGTTGCGCTGAACGCAATTCCGCTTACGCTCGGCGCAGAAATTTTGGCAGAATTAGACGCGCATCAGTCCATTGCCACCTTCGCGCAGGAGCTCGAATGTCTTCGGCCCCTATTCCTCAGCGCACCTGACGCGAACGCGAACGACACCGAAGAGATACAGGCGACCGACACCGAACTCGAGATCGTCGCCGCGCGGCATCCTTTGCTCGATTTGCGCCTGCGTGCGGAAGCCGGCCGCATCATCCCCATCACAATTGCGCTGCCGACAGGCCAGCGCCAGATTGTCATCAGCGGCCCCAACACCGGCGGCAAATCCGTCGCGCTGAAAACCATCGGCCTCATCGCCGTAATGGCACAGGCCGGCGTTCCCGTCCCTGCCACCAGCGCGCGCCTCCCGATTTTCACCGGCATCTTCACCGATATCGGCGACGCCCAATCCATCGAACAGAACCTCTCCACCTTCTCGGCGCACATCCGCAATATCGATCGCATCGTTGCACGCGCGGACGACCACTCCCTCGTCCTCATCGACGAACTCGGCTCCGCAACCGACCCCGATGAAGGCGCCGCACTCGCCGTCGCCGTCGCCCAGCACTTCCTTGAGCGCCGGGTGCTCAGCATCATCACCACGCACCTCACCGCGCTCAAGGTGTACGCGGCACGCCACGCCGGCGTGCTCAACGCCGCCGTCGGCTTCGACGAATCCACACTCACGCCGACCTACGAACTGCGCCTCGGCATTCCCGGCGCGTCCGCCGGCATCAACATCGCCTCGCGCCTCGGCCTCGATCCCGCCATCGTCACCAACGCGCGCTCACAGCTCACCACGCAACAGGCCGACATCAGCCGCTTCCTCGACGAGCTGCACGCGCAGCTGACTGCCGCAACCGCGGAGCGCGCCGAACTCGCAGCCACCGAACGCAAGCTGAACAACGAGCGCCAGCGCCTCGCCCAGGAAGGCCGCGCCGAGCAACAGGCAACAACCAGAGAACTAGCCCGCAAGCTCGAAGCCCTCATCCGCGACTTCGAATCGCAGCTCCGCGACACCGTCAAAGACATCGACGACAAAAAGATCGCGCAGAAGATCGCCCGCGACTCCGCCCTCCGCATCGCTCGCCTGCGGCGCGAGTTCTCCGAGCAATTCCAAACCACCGTCGCGGAACACATCGCCGAGGCCGGAGATAAATCACGCGAAGCAACGAAGCGCGACCAACCCCGCGAGCCGCGCGTCGGCGACCTCGTCCGCCTCAAGTCACTTAACCGCGAAGGCCGTGTCGTCCGCCTCCTCGACGCCAACTCGCTCGAGGTCAGCTTCGGCGCGATGAAGAGCCGCGTGCCGCGCAGCGACATCGCCGAGATCACACCCGTGCACGAGCCGCCCGCCGAAAGCATCCGCCGGCGTAGCGGCATCACCATTTCGACCGCCAACGACGACGTCCTCATCAGCTCCGAGATCAACGTCATCGGCCGCACCGCCGACGAAGCTGAAGCCGAAGTCGAGCGCTTCGTTGAGCGCGCCTTCCTCGCCGGCCTGCCGCGCATCCGTGTCGTGCACGGCGTTGGCATGGGCGTGCTGCGCCGCACCTTGCGCGATCTCCTGCGCAAACACCCGCACGTCATCTCCGTCACAGAACCGCCCTACAACGAAGGCGGTCAGGGCGCAACCATCGTCGAGCTTCGGCAATAACAGACGATTCCGCGTTACCGCCCGCTCGAACGCACGTGCCCGCTGCGCGCGAGAGACGCACGTTCGAGAGACCTGCCGCGCGTCGCCTCGTAGTACACGCCGCACGCGCTCACCACGATCTGGTCCGGCGCCACCATCAGCACTGAGTCGCCCGGAATCTCCGTGCTCGCCGGCAGCACCGCCGCGTCCTCATGCTGCATGTCCACCTCGGTCAGCTCCGCCGCCCGTACACCCAGCTGAGCAAAGCTCGCCGGCTCCGCCCCGGCGTTCTCCTTGCTGAAATCCTCCGCGCTCACCACCCGTGTATAGATGTCCTCGAGCGGCACCACACCGCCGCGCCACCGCATCTGGTTCTGCGAATACGTGAGCGTCGTTCCCACCAGCGACTGCGCCTGCTCGCGCGTCCAGCAGCCGGAGTTCGTCGTTGGCAGAATGCGCGTGATGCGCCACGTGCCGCGCA
>Ga0070741_10005444_pt1 | contig 28311 bp, 24 predicted proteins | sample Coa_R1_4_FD_66440 | JGI IMG/M metagenome (GOLD analysis project Ga0070741, IMG submission 66440) | Surface soil microbial communities from Centralia Pennsylvania, which are recovering from an underground coalmine fire - Coalmine... | ecosystem: Environmental > Terrestrial > Soil > Unclassified ... | reverse complement strand
ACCTGGCCGGCCACCAGCGATCCGAGCACGAACGCCCCGGACGCGGCCCCGCGGACCCAACCGTACTCGAACCCACGATAGTGAGCCCGAGGAACGGCGGCTTCGACGGCGAGCGCGTCGGCGAGCGTCGTCGTCGGTGCGAGGACGGCGGCATGCGAGGCGCTCACGACGAGGAATGCCCCGAAGCCCTCGGCGTATAAGAGGGCGACGCCGACACCGGTCGCCGCGAAGATGCAGGCCGCCAGCACGGCGCGCAATGCGGCCGACAGGTCGGCCACCCGTCCCGCGACCGGTGCGGAAAGAAGACGGACCGCCGTGCCGAGACCGAAGAAGATCCCGATCTGCTCCGGGGTGAGTCCTCGCGACTCCAGGAAGCGCGGGAGGAACGGCGAGCTGACCCCGAACGCGGCGTACATGGCGGCATAGAGCGCCACGAACCGCACCAGCGGAGCGGCCACGACCCGACCCTGCCACAGACGCGCGTGGACGGCGACGGGCAGGACTTCCGTTCCCGCGCTTCTGCGGGATCGACGCGGACTATTCCCGCAACGCGGGCACCACGTCCCGCGCGAACCGCGTCACCGTCCCTTCGTCCTGGAACTGGAGGACGAGCTCGCGCACGTTCCAGTCCTTCGCCCGACGCCGGAGTTCGGCGACCATCTCCTCCGGTGTCCCGATCAACACCATCGGCGCCCGCCCGACTGCGTCGGGGGTCGCGCCGAGGGCGCCGGCCATGCCTTCGCGCATTGCCCGTGACGCGTCCGTCGAGTCGACCAGCATCAGCGTGAAGGCAAAGTTGCTGATCTCGATCGACTGCGGATCGCGCCCCAGCTTCGCGGCTTCGGCACGGACGAAATCGATCTTCGACCGCACCGCGTCCTCGTCGAGCTTGGCCGCGCCAGCCATGGAGATGTAGCCGCGCTTCCCGACCTCGGAGATCACGTTCAGGACGTCGGCGTGCTTCGCGGCAACGCGGAGCAAGCCCTTGCCGCCGCCGCCGAGCACGATGGGCGGATGCGGCTTCTGCACCGTCTTCGGCAGGAGATCGGCGTCGCGGAAGCGGAAGAACTCGCCTTCGTGCGTGAACGGCGCGTCGCCCCACACCCCACGGATGCACGTGAGCGACTCGTCCAGCATGCGCAACCGCTCGGCGATCGGGGGGTAGGGGATGCCGGTCATGTCGAACTCGGTCTCCGTCCAGCCGGAGCCGAGGCCGGCGAGCGCCCGACCGCCCGAGAGCTGATCGAGCGTCGCCAGACTCTGCGCGGTGATGGCAGGATGGCGGAAGAGGTTGCAGAGCACCATGTGGCCGATCCGCACGCGCCGGGTTGCTCGTGCGGCAATCGTCGCCATCGCCATCGAGTCGAACGCCGGGCCGCCCATGCGTTGGCGCTCCGGACCCTCGAGCACGAGGTGGTCGGGGAAGTAGATGACGTCGTAGCCGAGCTCCTCCACGAGCTGCGCGGTGTCGTGGAGTCTGGTGATGTCGCCGAGCCCGATGCCGAGCTGGATTCCGAATCGCATGCGTCCCGCTAGCATGCGCGTCGGGGCGTCGGTAGAGGTGGTCACCTGGCGATCGGCATGGGTGTCCTCGCCAGCTCAAGCATCGCGGAACTGGGCCGGACGCTTCTCGGGGAACGCCATCACGCCCTCGCGGAAGTCACTCGTGCTCGCGGCGAGGACCTGGTTCCGGTCTTCCATCGCCACCACCTCCTCGAGGCTGCCGGCGTCGAGCGCGAGCTTCAGGCACTCCTCCGTGAGGCGGAGGCCGATCGGCGAGTTGCGCAGCATGTCGGCGGCCATCGCGCGTGCGGCGTCCTCGAGCTCGGTGTCGGACACGACACGCGACACCAGGCCGATGCGCTCGGCGCGCGCGGCGTCGATGAAATTGCCGGTGAGGAGCAGCTCGGCGGCGATGGAGGCGCCGACAAGCCGCGGCAAGAAGTAGCTGACGCCGACGTCGCAAGCGCTCAGTCCGAGCCGGATGAAGGCCGCGTTCATCCGCGTCGACTCGCCGGCGATGCGGACGTCCGCCGCGAGGGCCATGGCGAACCCTGCGGGCCGATCTTCTCGTGGTACGCCCGAGGGATCGTCCCTCCCGCGACCAGAACGCCGACCGGGCTCGCGCCGGCGCGATGTTCCGCGTCTCGCCCGCCCGATCGGCAGCATGCCACTCCGACGAACGTCGCAACGGAAAGGCGCCGGTTCGACGAGCCTTCGTTTTTGCTTGCGACCGGCGCTCAACCCCGCTAGTCAGCCGAGGCCGAAGAGGGCATTGCGGTCTCTCCACGGGTCCTCTTCGTCACCGAACGTCACACCAGGGACTCCAGATTGAGCGGGCGACAGCCAGCGCCGTTACGGCGCGTGCGCAGCCTCTGCACGCGCACGTTCCGGATCGCCACCGGCGCTTGCACACGACGGCGAGCGCGTGCTCTCGCGATGCTCGGCGGTCTCGTCGTGCTGCCGGCCGCGATCGGGGAGGCGGCGACGTACTCGGCGCGGGTTCGCTGGCGGCCGAGCACCAGCGCCGGGATCGCGGGGTATCGGGTCTACAAGCGCAAGGCGACCGGCGGCTACGGCACGGCACTCGACGCCGGCCTGCCCACGCCGGCGAGTGATGGTACGCTCAGCTACGTCGTCCGCGGTCTCGATAGCTCCACCACCTACTTCTTCGCCGTGAGCGCCTACCGGACGGACCGGCGCGAAAGCGTCCGTTCCAACGAGCTCGAGGTAGGCGCCGACGCCGGTGCCGAGCCGTGCGCGGCGTTCGAGATGGTGACGCCGCTCGGCGTGAGGACGTTCATGCTGCGGCAGGGTGGGGGGCCGGCGCTCGTCGCCCACGGCACGTTCGCGGTCCCCGCCGGCTTCGATCCCTCGTCCACCGGCGTCACGGTGGAGATCTGGGGCGACGGGGGCGCGCTCATTTACCGCGCCATCGTGCCCGGCTCCGAATTCCGGACGAGTCCACTGGCGACCACCTTCCGCTACGTTCGCTCGGGAAGGCACCCGCTGCCGCAGGCAGACGGGCTCGAGCGCCTGGTGCTGAGGATCGCCGGCCAGACGGCGGACGTGATCGCCCTGGGCACGACGCCGGCGATCCGCGAATCGGCACTCGCGGCACGCGTGGGCTGGGTGATTCACGCAGGCACGGAGTGCGCCCGCACCCTGTCGCTCATCTGTTCGGGCCCGGTCGGGCGGACCAGCTGCCACTGAGCCCGCGTTAGCTTCCGGACCGAGCCGGGTCCCGGGTTCCGATACGCTGACGCGGCGATCCGAACCGCGGAAGGCGCCGGCGGGATTCGCGCAAGCATGCACTCCCTCCCCCGCCGCAGTCTGTTTCCGGCGGGCGGTCGGCGCGGGGGGGTAGGGAGCCGGTCCCTCCGCGCGCGCGAGGCAAGACTCGCTCGCGTCACAGTGCGCTGCCGCCACGCCGTCAGACCTGCCGCGCGAAGTGAAGACCAGCCTATCCGGCCGCTTGGAGTCCGAGCGTCGGGGCCCCGCGCACGCCGCTTGCTGCCGGTCCTCCAGGCCGACGATTGCAGCAGTGCGAGCGACGAGATGTTCCCGGCCACAAGCTCTCCGGCGGGGCGCTTGTGATGATGCAACCGCAGGAGATCCGCGACCCGCACAGCGCAAGCGGGGACGCGCTCGTTGAGGCATCGCAGCGTCGCACGAAGGGCGCGAGTCTGCGCACTCGTCGTGAGCGCCTCTTCAGGCGCGCATCTCCATGATGGGTTGATAGATTTGTCGTCAGGGAACCGCGCGGCATGGGCCTTGCTGCCGCAGGTCTCCGCGATGACGCACGCGCATTCCCTCCGCGTGACCGTTTTCTTGACGCTCATCGCCGCCGGCTGTGCCACGCGGACGCCACAGGGTCCGCCACCACAGATGGCGGAGCATCTGCCCTACCTTCTGAAGGTCGGCGACACCCTCGACATCCGCTTCTACCGGACCCCCGAGATGAACGTCGAGGTGCCGATCCGGAGCGACGGCAAGATATCGCTCGAGCTGCTGGGCGACGTGCAGGCGGCGGGAATCGCGCCTGCCGAGCTGTCGCGCATCCTCACGGAGGAATACTCGCGTGAGCTGAGCGAGCCCCGGGTGACGGTGATCGTGCGCGGCTTCGGCGGCCAGATCTTCGTCGCCGGGGAGGTGAAGACTCCGTCTGCGGTCGCCTTCAACAACGGCATGACGGCCCTCCAGGCCATCACCGGCGCCGGCGGATTCCTCAACACGGCCGAGCGCGACAGCGTCGTCCTCATCCGCCGCGAAAACGACCGCTACGCGGGGCATCGTCTCCGGCTCGGCCAGGTGCTCTCGGGAGACGACCTGTCCGCCGATGTCCTCCTTCAACCCTCCGACATCATCCACGTGCCGAGGAGTCGCATCGGGAACATGAATCTGTTCGTCGAGCAGTACATCCGCAACAACCTCCCCATCCAGCCGGGCCTCGGCTTCGGGGCCTTCTAGGCGGGGACGCGAAGACGTATGGACGAAAGACCGTCAGGCCGATCCGTGCACGACGCGCTGCTCGTGCTGGTGCGGCAGCGGCGCGTCGTCCTCGGTATCTGGGCGGGGATCCTCGTCACCGCGACGGCGGCGATCTTCGTGCTGCCGCCGCAGTACCGGGCGGCCTCGAAGGTCCTCGTCACCTCGAACCGCGCCCAGATATCGACCTCGTCCGAGCGTCCGACGGAGCTCATCCGCACGACCCAGGTGGGGGACGCGGAGCTCAACTCCCAGCTCGAGATCCTACGCAGCCGCGACCTCGTCGAATCGGTGCTCGAGGACCTCGAGCGGACGCAGACGCCCGCGGGGACGCCCAACCGCTTCGTGGCCGCCGTGCGGTCCGCGCTGGGGGCGCCGGTGGCGGTCGTGCGCTTCGCCTATCGACGCCTGCACGGGCTCGACGACGACGCGAGCGCGCCGCTCTACTGGGAGGTGAAGCGGGTCAGCCAGTCGGTCGACATCGCCGCGCTCAAGGGCTCCAACGTCGTCGAGATCGGCTTCACCGGACCGGACCCCGACTGGGCCCGGGTGTTCGTCGATCGCCTCACCGCCGCCTACGTCGACCGCCAGGCGAAGATGGGGCGCGAGACGGAGGCCGAGACGTTCTTCGTGCAGCAGAGCGAGATCCTGCGTCAGAAGCTCGCCGCCTCCGAGGACGAGCTGCGCACGCTGCGCGAGAAGAGCGGCGTCCTCGCCGGCCAGCAGACCGAGATGCACGAGCGACTGAACGAGTTCAACGCAGAGCTGGCGCGCACGAAGATCGCCCGGGCGGAGCAGGAAGAGCGCGTCGCGTACCTCGAGCGCGCGCAGGGGGCGGACGGGCGTCCCGGCCGAGTGGCCACCCCCGAGCTCCTGCAGCTCGAGGCCAAACGCTCGGAGCTCCTCGGCCGATACCAGCCGGAGAGCGAGCGGGTGCGGGACGTCGAAGATCAGATCCGCCGTCTGCGCGCGGCGCTGGCCTCCTACGGCGCGGTGGCGCTCGGCGGCGACGCGGCGGGAGCGGGCGATGCGACCACCGCGCGCGCCACGCTCGCCGCGCTCAAGGGCAAGGAGCGCGCGGTCGCCCAGCAGCGCGAGGAGTATCGCCAGCAGGCCGAGATGCTCGACGCGCAGAGCTTCGACCTCTTGAGGCTCGAGCGGCAGACGAAGCTCGACGAGGAGGCGTACCTCTCCTACGTACGCACGGCCGAGCAGTCGCGCCTCTCGAATGCGCTCGAGCAGAGCAAGATGCTGCGACTCCGGATCGTCGAGCCCGCGGTCGTGCCGCTGGAGCCCGTGAGCCCCCGCGCGGGACGGATCCTTTTCTTCGCGCTCGTCGGGGGGCTCGCGGTGAGCGTCGGTGTCGGCCTTGGGTGCGACCAGCTCGACGGCACGGTGAAGAGCGCCGAGAACGTTCGCCGTCGCGCGAACCTCGAAGTGCTCGCGGTCCTCCCGGAGCAGAACCGAGCGTGAGCGCGATGTACACCCAGCACTTCGCGCTCCACGCCGAGCCGTTCGGGATGACCCCGGACCCCGCGTTCCTCTATCTCAGTCCGGGGCATCGGGAAGCGCTCGCCGCGATCCACTACGGTCTCCTCGACCGCCGCGGGTTCATCACGTTGGTGGGCGAGGTCGGTACCGGGAAGACGACCCTCCTCTACAAGCTGCTCGGCACGCTCGGCGACGAGGTGGACTCCGCCTACGTCGCGTACACGGCCCAGGAGTTCGAGGAGATCGTGGCGGCCGCGCTCCGCGACCTCGGGGTGGAGACGACGGGCTCGTCGAAGGCGGCCTTGCTAGCGGCGCTCAATGCGCACCTCCTGCGCCGGGCTGAGGAAGGACGCGCCGTCGCGCTCATCATCGACGAGGCCCAGACGTTGAACGACCGGACCTTCGAGGAGCTCCGGCTCCTCTCGAACTTCGAGACCTACACCCGGAAGCTCCTCCAGATCGTGCTCGTCGGGCAGCCCGAGCTCCGGGACCGGCTGTCGCGGCCCGAGCTCCGCCAGCTGGGTGAGCGGGCGAGCGTGTGCGCCGTCGTGAATCCGCTCTCCCCGTCCGAGATGAGGCGCTACATCGAGCACCGCCTGAGGCTCGCCGGCGGGGCGGCGGCGCGGCTCTTCTCCCGGCATGCCCTCGGTCGGATCGTCCGGCGCGCGGACGGCATCCCGCGCCGCGCCAACATCCTCTGCCACAACGCGCTCCTGTTCGCCTACGGGCGTGGGATGTCGCACGTCACGGCGGCGATCGCGCGCGAGGCGATCGCGGAGATGGACGGGTCCCGGCTCCGCCGGCCGGCGGCGCGAATCTCGACCTGGGCGCGCTGGGGCATCGGCGCAGCCTCGGCCCTCGTCCTCGCTGCGATGGCCGAGCCGGCCTTCGAACGCTCCACGCGGAGCGTGGCCGCGATCGGAACGCCGCCCGTGGCGGTCGCGAGCTCATCGTCCGCGAGCGAGACGCTGGCGCTGACCGTCCCCCCGGGCGCCACCCTGACGGACCTCGTGCGTGGCGTCTACGGTCGGAAGGCCAAGCCGTCGCCCGCGCTGATGCAGGAGATCCGCCGCTTGAACCCGCAGCTCGCCAACCCCGATCGCATCGTGGCGGGCGCGGCGCTGCGTTTCCCGCTGCCGGGGTCCCTGGCCGACGGCGCCGCGAGGAGCCCGCGGTGAGCCGTTACTTCGACAGCCTCAACCGCGCCCTGCGTGAGGTGGCCGTCGTCGCCGTGCCGCGACCCGCCCCGCCGGCCCATCCCGCGCCCTCACGCACGCCTCGCCCGCTGGCATCGGGGTACGGGGACCTGCGCGAGAAGCTCCTCACGCTGGCGAACGGCAGGCCGCTCAAGATGCTCGTCTTCGCCGGCTGCGTCGGGGGCGAGGGGTGCTCGCAGGTGGTGCGCGAGTTCGCGGAGCTCCTCGCGGGCTCGGGCCTGAACGTGCTGCGCATCGATGCCGACGCCCACCGTCGGCGCGGCGAGGCGAGCGGGGCGGATCTCGTCCTGGCGTTGCGCCCCGAGCCGCCCCCGGCGATCGCGGTCGGCGCGGGGTGCCTCACCGTGCTCACGAGCCCGGCCGCGATCCCCGACAAGGAGCGCCTGTTCCGCGCGCCCGAATTCAGGGCCTGGCTCGAGGCGCAGCGTGACCTCTACGACTACGTGCTGCTCGATGCCCCCCCGCTCCTCACCGTCGCCGATGGTACCCTGCTCGGCGCGCTGAGCGATGGCCTCATCATCGTCGCGCAGTCGGAAGCGACCAAGAACGAGGCTCTGACGCGGGCCCGCGAGCGACTTCAGCGGGGAGAGGTGCACATCCTCGGCGTCGTCCTCAATCGCGCGCGGGATCCGGTTCCCCCGATCGTGCGTCACTACCTGTCCTTCTTCCGCGAATGAGCCAACCAACAGTCGCATGGCGGTGGATCCACCGCCCGGTGCGCCGGCGAGGCTGTCCTCGGCGCACCCTAGTCCGTCTCGGGTAACTAAACTGCGTCCCTCATCACGGCGCGGAGAGAGTCCGCGCTCGTCGGGCGGAGCTATGTCGATCGAGCAAGAGCGAGAGCCTATGACCTGGTGGGTCGTCGAGACACAACGGCACCGCGAGCCGGCCACGCGCACGCGCCTCGAGCAGCAAGGGCTGGCGGCGTACCTGCCGCTCATGCGCCAGTGGCCGCGTCCGGCCGTCGGCTCCGACGTCGCGCCGCTCTTCCCCGGCTACCTCTTCGTCCGCGCCAGCGCTCGCCGGCTGCACCGCGTCCAGCACACCCCGGGCGTCCGCGGCCTCGTCGTCTTCGGCGGCGAGCCGGCCCGGTTGAACGACGCCGTGATCGACTTTCTCCGTGCCCGCGAGGGGGCGGATGGCATCGTGCGCACCGACCCGCTGCCGGGCGGCGCCGCGGTGCGCATCACCAACGGCCCGCTGCGGGGCCTGGTCGCCGTGCTGGACAGCCGGCTCATCGGGCGCGAGCGAGTCCTCGTGCTCCTCGACATCCTCCAGCGCCAGACGCGGGTGGAGATGCCGGAGACCTGGGTGTGCCGCGCATGACGAACTGGCACCGCACCGCGGTCCTGCAGCTCTTGAAGCTCTGCGACCTCGGGGTCGTGGCGGCCGCGTTCGTGGCCGCGGTCGGCCTCACCTCGCCGGGCGACGGCAGCTGGTTCGCGCTCCTCGAGATGCGCGTCAAGGTGCGCAACGTCCTTTTCATGGCGGGCTACCTCGGGGCCTGCCACGTGGTCCTGCATGCCTTCCGGCTCTACCGATCATACCGCCTGTCCCCGATCTCCCGGGAGTGGCGCGACGTCGGCGGCGCCGTGCTCGTGATGACGCTGCCCCTCTGGCCGCTCATCGATGTGCTCGCCTTCGACTTCGCCGGGCCGTCCTTCCTAGTGCGCTTCGCGGTGCTGGCCTTCTGCGGCATCGGCATCTCGCGACGGCTCCTGCGAGTGCTCGCGCGCAGCATCCGACGCCAGGGCCGGAACCTGCGCAACGTGGTCATCGTCGGCAACGGCGAGCAGGCCTTCGACATGGCGTCGCGGCTCGCCCGGCGCGTCGACCTCGGCTACCGGGTGGTGGAGATGATCGACTGCGACGGCCGCCCGATCGCGGGCGCCGGCGGCAACGCGGCGGTCCTCGAGCACCTCGGGGCTCTCATCGAGACACAGCCGATCGACGAGGTGTTCGTGGTGCTGTCTCTCGACACGGCGCAAGCGCTGATCCGCGCGATCGTGGCCCGGTGCGAGGAGCAGGGCCTCACGATCCGCATCGTCTCGAGCATCGCCGACCTGATCCTGGCGCGGGCGCAGGTCGACGCGATCGACGGCCGTCCCGTCGTGACGCTCTTCACCGGCCCGCCGGATTCGCTCAGCCTGCTCGCCAAGCGTGTCATCGACCTCGCGGTGTCGCTCCTGGCGGTCTTCGTGCTCTCGCCGCTCTTCCTGCTCCTCGCCATCGCAATCAAGCTGGATTCGCGCGGCCGGGTCCTCTTCGTCCAGGAGCGGATCGGGCTCAACGGCCGCCGCTTCCGCTTCTACAAGTTCCGCACCATGATCGAGGGCGCCGACCGCCTCCAGGAGGGCCTGGAGTCGCTCAACGAGGCGAGCGGCCCGGTCTTCAAGATCCGCAACGACCCCCGCGTCACGCGGATGGGCCGCTGGATCCGACGCCTCAGCCTCGACGAGCTGCCGCAGTTCTTCAACGTCATCCTGGGCGACATGAGCCTGGTCGGGCCGCGCCCGCTGCCGCTCCGCGACGTGAGCCGCTTCGACGTGCGCGCGCACAAGCGCCGCTTCAGCGTGAAGCCGGGCATCACCTGTCTCTGGCAGGTGAGCGGCCGGGAGCCGGAGTTCGACGACTGGATCAAGACCGACATGGAATACATCGACAACTGGTCCCTCGGGCTGGACGTGAAGATCCTCTTCTGGACGATCCCCGCCGTGCTGAGCGGACGCGGCGCCTACTAGGCCGATGAACCGCGCGGCGCCGGTCACCGTGATCGTGCCCTGCTACAACGAGCAGGAGGGCCTGCCGTCCCTGGTCGAACGGCTCGACGCGCTGCAGAGCAACGGCGGCCGCGGCTGGGAGGTGCTGTTCGTCGACGATGGCAGTGGCGACGCCACTTTCGCGCGGCTCCTCAGCTCGGTGCGCCGCGCTCCGTGGGCCAAGGTCGTTCGGCATCCCACCAACCTCGGACTCGGTGCGGCCCTTCGCACCGGGTTCCGCTACACACAGTCGCCGATCGTGTGCACGGTCGACAGCGACTGCACCTATCCGCCCGAGCGGCTCCCCGAGCTGGTGGCGCTGCTCGACGACGGCGCCGAGATCGCCACCGCCTCGGCATGGCATCCTGGCAGCCAGGCGGCGGAGGGCGGACGGCTCCGCATCGCACTCAGTCGGGCGGCCTCGCGCATCTACAAGCTGCTGATCGGGCAGGACGTGCACACCTTCACCTGCCTCTTCCGCGCCTATCGGCGCGAGACGCTGGCGCGCATCCCCTTCCACTCCAACGGCTTCGCGGCGGTGGCGGAGATCATGCTGCGCGGGATGATCGCCGGCTATCGGGTGCGGGAGCTGCCGATGCGACTCGAGGCGCGCCGCTTCGGGGAGTCGAAGCTCAAGGTCGGCGACGCGATCGTCGCGCACGCGAGCCTGCTCACCCTCACCGCGACGCTGGTCTGCGCGCGCCGCGTGCGCGTCGCGCTCGCGGCGCCCGCCACGGAGGACTGATGCGAGTCGGAATCATCGGCCTCGGACACGCGGGCAGAATTCACCTCGAGGGGTGGCGCGTCATCGCGGGCGTCGAGGTGGGTGCGGTCGCGGACCGCGCTCCCGCCGTGCGCGCGTGGGCCCGCGAGGCCGGGCTGCGCGCCTACGGGGACCCGCTCGACATGATCGCGCGCGAGCGGCTCGACGCCGTCAGCATCTGCACGCCGCCCGTCGCCCACGCCCAGCTCGCCATCGCCTGCCTCGAGCGCAACCTGAACGTGCTGTGCGAGAAGCCGCTCGCACTCAACCGGCGCGACGCGCTGCGCATGCTGCGCGCCGCGGCGCACATGCGGCGCCACCTCCTCCTGGCGACCAAGTTTCGTCACGTGCCCGACCTCGAGCGGGGACGCGAGCTGATCGCGGCCGGCGCGATCGGTGAGCCCGTCGCCTTCGAGATCGATTTCTCCAGCCGGGTGGACATGACGCAGCGCTGGAACGGGCGCCGTCCGCTCGCCGGCGGCGGCGTCGTCATCGACAACGGTTGCCACGCCTTCGACATCGTCGCCTTTCTCTTCGGCTCGGTGACGCGCGTGCACGCGACGCGTCTCAAGCAGGTGCAGGCGCTCAGCGTCGAGGACTCGGCGACCGTCCTCGTCGCTGCCGGGCACGGCCTCATCGGTCGCATCGATCTGAGCTGGAGCCTGGCCACGGGGCGACCGACCTACGTGACGGTGTACGGCTCGCGGGGCACACTCGAGGTCGGCTGGCGGGGATCGCGGCTGGTGCGCGAGGGACAGGCGCCGGAGGTGATCGGCCCCGGCTACGATCGCCAGGACGCCCATCGGCGCATGCTGCTCGCCTTCGCGGACCTCGTCGACGGGATGGGACGGCCGTGGATCAGCCCCGGCGAGTGCGTCCGCACCGTCGCGGCGGTCGAGGCGGCCTACCGCTCGGTCGCCTCGGGCGGTTGGGTGACGGTCGACATGATGGGCATGCGCGAGAACCGCGGGCCGCGGGAGGCGCGCGCATGAGCACGGCCGCGCCCCGCGTCCATCCCACCGCCATCGTCGAGCCCGGTGTGTCGATCGGCCCGCGCACCGCGCTCTGGGACGCCGTCCACGTGCGCGGACCGGCCTCCATCGGCAGCGACTGCATCGTCGGCGAGAAGACCTACATCGCCTACGGCGTGGCGGTCGGCGATTGGGTGAAGATCAACGCGCACGCCTACGTCTGCACCGGCGTCACCATCGAGGACCGGGTCATGATCGCCGCGCGGGTGGTGTTCACCAACGACCGCTATCCGCGCGCCTTCAGCGACGAGGGCGAAGGGCTCGCCTCCTCGGAGCCCACCGAGGATACGCTCCACACGACGGTGCGCACCGGCGCGACCATCGGCGCTGGCGCGCTCATCGGACCCGGGGTCGAGATCGGTGCCTACGCCATGGTCGGCATGGGCGCGGTCGTGACCCGCGACGTGCCCCCGCACGCGCTCGTGGTAGGGATGCCCGCGCGGCTGGCCGGGTGGGTGTGCGTGTGCGGCACGCCGCTCGCCGACGGCGCCCAGGGACCGTCGTGCGCTCGCTGCGGCCGGCGCTATCGCCTTGCCGCCGGTCCGGAGCGACGCATGCTCGGCGACGCGGGGCGACGATGATCGATCTGCTCGCGGCTCCCGACCGGGCCGGCTTCGGCATCACCGCCGCGCTCGACATAGAGGGTATCCCGTACCGCCACATCGCCCGGCCCGAGGACTCGGACGGCCGGCTCGTGGTGGCGGTGAACGAGGCCGCCACTCCGGTCGTCGCCCTGGCCCGCCGCACGCCGGTGCTGGCGATCGGCGTTGCGACGGCCCTGGCCCGCGAGCACTTCGGCGTCAGCGGCGAGGTACGTGAGGGGCCCGCGAGCATCGCCCTCGACGAGCCGGTGTGGCCGGCGGCCGTGCGTGAGTGCGCACGCCGCTTCGGCCGGGAGGCGCTCCGCATCCCGCAGGCGCCGGTCTTCTCGCCCGCCGCGCGGCCGACGGGCAGTGCGCGCGCCCACCTCTCCTTCCCGGGCGGAGAGCGGCAACCCGCCGTCGTCCGCTGCGGCGGCGTCCACTGGTGCCTCGTCGACCTGGGCAGCGCGCTCGCGAATCTCCTCGACGAACGCTACGCCGCCGGAGACGGTCGGCCCGCGCCGCGCCCGATGTCGCGCACGGCCTTCCTCCTCTACTACCGGGCACCGGAGCCGATACGCCGACTGGTGCAGCGCTCGGTCTACGCGTGGCTCCGTCGCGGCGTCGCCCGGTGCACCACGTCGAGCGATTACCCGGTCGACGCCACCGGCTGGCTCCTGCTCGAGCTGGTGCGGGAGCTCGTGCGCGGCGCCGCCGGCGGGCTCGTGCGCCTGGCGCGCTGGCCGGCGCCCTACGCTGCCGCGGCCGTGCTCAGCCACGACGTGGAGCCGACCAGCTTCGCCTACACGCGCGGCCTGGAACAGCTCGCCGCCGACGTCGATCGCAGCGGCCATCCGGCCACGGTGGGCCTGGTGGCGCGGCCGGCGCGTCATCTGACGCGGCCGGCGGCGGCCTGGCTCCGCGGCCGCGACGTCCTCTGCCACGGCCTCGAGCACCGGGGGGAGACGCTGGCGGGCTCGCGTGCCCAGGTGGCCGACGGCCTCGGGACGGCCCGCGCCGAGATCGAGGCGCGCCTCGGCCGGTCCGTCGACGGCTTCCGCAGCCCTCGCCTCGACCGCTCGCCGGATCTCGTCTGGGCTCTCGACCGGGTCGGGTTCCGTTACGACTCGTCGTACCCGGACGTCGACCGCGAGAACGTGTCGCGCTTCGGTGCCGGCGTGCGGCTCAACGTCCCTTTTCGTGCTCCCGTCGGCGACGGGGCGGAGCGCGTGCGGCCGAGCCGCTGCCTCGAGCTGCCGGTGAGCGCGCCCGATTGTGTCCAGCCGCTGTTCGCGGGCGACGACGTCTATGCGCTGCGCGCCGCCGTGACGCGCAAGATCGGCTTCGTGCGCGCCACCGGCGGGCTCTACGTCGGCATCGTGCACGCCGGGGTGTTCGGTCCCCGGGACGCGGCACTGCGCGCCGAGCACCTCCGCTTCGTCGCCGCGCGCCTCCGCCACCGTGACCTCTGGCTCGCGAGCGCGAGCGACGTGGCGGCGTGGTGGGGCGCTCGCGAGCTCGTGGTGCTGCGCGTGCGCGAGGACCGGGCGGTGGTGAAGAACGACGGCGACGAGACCGTCGAGGGTCTCTGTCTGGTGATCGACAGCGGCGGCGACGAGACGGTCCGCCAGCTGCCAGCGCTGTCCCCCGGCGAGAGTGTGAGCGTGGCGATCGAGCGTCGCGCGCCGGCGGACGCCGCGGTGGGCCGGTGACGGGGGCGGGCGTGCGCGCGCTGGCCGAGCCCGTCCGGCCCGCGCCCCGCCGACCCGGGCTCCGGGTCGGTGTGATCGGTGGCGGCATCGCCGGTCTCGCCTCGGCGCGCTTCCTCCAGCAGGCAGGCCACGTGCCGGTCGTGATCGAGGGGAGCGATCAGCTGGGCGGTCTGGGGACCGACTTCCGCCACCAGGACACGTCGATCGACCGCTTCTACCACGTGATCCTCGACTCGGACGCGGACCTCTGCGCACTGATCCAGGATGTGAAGCTCGCCGATCGGCTGGTGTGGCGCGAGACTGGGATGGGGTTCCTGGTCGACGGCCGGCTCTACGGCTTCAACACGCCGGCCGACCTGCTCCGCTTCGGCGCGCTCGGCCTCGCCGACCGCGTGCGCACCGGTCTCGGCGCGCTCTACATCACGCGGCTCAAACGCCACGCGCTCGACCTGGACGAGATCCCGGCCCACGACTGGCTCCGGCGGGTGTTCGGCGAGCGGGTGTTCGCCCGCATTTGGGACCCGCTCCTGCGAGCGAAGTTCGGCGAGCTGCGCGACGGCGTGCCCGCGTACTGGGTGTGGAGCCTGCTCAACCGCGAGAAGTCCGGGGGCCAGGAAGTGAAGGGCTACCTCCGCGGAGGCTACCGGGGTCTCGCCGAAGCGCTCGGCCGGGCGATCGTCGCTCGCGGCGGCGAGGTCCGGCTCGAGGCATCCGTGCGGACGATCGAGGACGACGGGCACGGCGTGCGGGTCGACGCGGCCGGCCGCGACGAGCGCTTCGATGCCGTGGTCTCCACCCTGCCTCTGCCGCTCCTCGCGGGGGCGGCGCGTGGCGGCCTGGCGGGCGCGGTCCCGCTGCCCGAGCTCGCCTACCAGGGTGTGGTGAACGTGCTCGTGATCTCGCGCCGGCCGCTCGAGCGCTTCTACTGGACCGCGGTCGTCGATCCCTCGTTCCCATTCCAGGGCGTCGTCGAGACGACGCATGTCGTGCCCCCGGAGTGGGTCGGCGGTCGCCATCTGATCTACGTGATGAACTACTGCGGCGCGCACACCGACACCTACCGGCAGCCCGACGACGTCCTCCAGCGCCAGGCGGTCGAGGGGCTGGCCGCGCTCTACCCGCGCTTCGACCCGGCCGACGTCGAGGCGGTGTACGTCTTCCGGACGCCCCACGTCGAGCCGGCCTGGATGCTCGGCTATCTGCGCCGGCGCCCGGCACCGCGGGTCGGCGAGAGCCGGCTCTACGTCTGCACGACGGCCCAGGCCTACCCGCGCGTCACGGCGTGGAACACGAGCGTCGGGCTCGCCCGCGAAACGGTGAGCGCCCTGGTCCGTGACCTCGGAGGCGCGGCCGCGGAGGCCTGAGACGAGATGAAGCTGCCATCGGACGCGGATCACAGTGGCCGGGACCTCGGGGACGAGGAGCTGGCGCTGCTCCGGCAGGTGATCGAGTCGGGTACCCTCAATTGCACGCGGGGGACGCAGGTGAAGGCGTTCGAGACGGCCTTTGCCGCGCGCTACGGCGTGCCGCACGCCCGCGCCGTCGCCTCCGGCACGGCGGCGATCCATTCGGCGATCGCGGCCATCGATCCCGAGCCCGGCGACGAGATCATCACGACGCCGATCACCGACATGGGGGCCATCGCCCCGATCCTCTACCAGCAAGCGATTCCCATCTTCGCGGACGTCGATCCGGTCAGCCTGAACGTCACCCCGGCGACGGTCGCCGCCCGGATCACGGCTCGGACACGGGCGATCATCGTCACCCACCTCTTCGGCAACCCGTGCGACGTGCTCGGCATCCGACACGTCGCCGACGCCTGCGGCGTGCCCGTGATCGAGGACTGCGCCCAGGCCTACCTCGCCACGCAGGACGGGCGGTTGGTCGGCACCCTCGGCGCGATCGGCGCCTTCAGCCTCCAACAGGGCAAGCACATGACCACCGGCGAGGGTGGCGTGGTGATCACCGCCAACGCGGCGCATGCGCGCTGGATGACGCTTTTCAGCGACAAGGCGTGGGGCTACGGCGACCCCTCCCCGGACCACTATTTCCTCGCCCTCAACTACCGCATGACCGACCTGCAGGGTGCGGTGGCGCAGGCGCAGCTCCGGAAGTTGGACGGCGTCGTCGCCCGCCGCCAGCGATCCGCGGCCATGCTGACGGAGCGTCTCTCCGGCGTTCCCGGGCTGACGCTGCCGACGCCAAATCGCGGTGCCACCCACGTCTATTGGAAGTACCCGCTGATCGCGGACCCGGCGGTGGTGCGCGGCGGCGCCGACGCCCTCGGCGGGGCGCTCAGGGCGGCAGGCCTCGTCTGTGCGCCGCGGTACATCCAGAAACCCGCCTTCCAGTGCGAGGTGTTCACGGCGCGGAAGACGTACGGCAAGAGCCGCTGCCCGTTCTCGTGTCGCGAGCGCGACGGCGGCGGGCCGGTCACCTACGACGCCGACGACTACACGGGGACGCTGCGCGGCCTCGAGCGCGTGGTCGTGCTGCCGTGGAGCGAGTTCTACACCGACGAGCACGTGGAGCTGATCGCCGGGGCGGTGCGCGCGGCCGTCACCGAGCTCCGAGCCAAGCCGTGACCGCATGAGCTACGCCGTCTTCTCCTGCGACCTCGACACCATCGACGCGCACCTCCAGGGCTACGGGTTCGACGACGTGCCGCCGTGCGACCTCGTCTACCGTCGCGCCGTGCCGCGCGTGCTCGAGCTGCTCGCCGAGCTCGGCGTGCCCGGGGTGCTCTTCACCATCGCCCGCGACGCGGAGCGCGAGCGGACGCTGCTGCGCCAGGGGGTGGCCGCGGGGCACGAGGTGGCGAGCCACTCGCTCACCCATCCGCAGCCGTTTCGGACCCTCGACGACGCGACCCTGCGTCACGAGCTCGCCGCGTCGCGCGCTCGCCTGGCGGAGGCGACCGGGGCGGAGGTGCTGGGCTTCCGAGCGCCGGCGTGGGACGTCGACGCGCGCGTGCTGCGCATGGTCCACGCCGCGGGCTACCGCTACGACGCGTCGGTGTTCCCGACCCCGGCGCTGCTCGCGAGCCGGCTGGCGGCGTACCGGCGGAGCCGAGGGAAGCGCTCGATCTTCTCGATGGATATGGTCGGGCACGCCTTCGCTTCGCTGCGCCCCCATCGCACCGGCGACGGCGCCACGCGCCTCGTCGAGTTTCCCATCTCGGTCACTCGCTGGCTTCGCTTCCCCGTCTACCACACCGTGAGCCACCTGGTGCCGTCCTGGCTCTTCGGCCGCGCGCTCCGCTCCCTCCTGCGGTCGGGGCTCCCGGTCTGCTACGAGTTCCACGGCGCCGATCTGCTCGACCTCGCGGGCGACGGTGTCGATCCGCGCATGGCGCGGCACCCGGGCATGGGTGTGCCGCTCGCACGCAAGCGCCAGGCGCTGCGCGACATCCTGGCCACGATCGCGCGCGAGCGACGTGTGGTGACCTACCGGGCGGCGCTCGAGCCGGCGTTCGCGTCGTGAGTCGTGCGGGAGCCGCGCTGGAGGACGCACCCGTCGACGGACTGCCGCGGGTCGAGCTGCTCGGCGTCGGGGTGATGAACGCCTCGCTGCGGGAGGCGCTCACCCTGATGGAGCGCTGGGTGGCCCCGGGCGACGCCCGTTCGCGGAGCATCTTCATCGTGAACGCCCACACCCTGAACCTGGCCTGGGAGGATCGCAGCTACCGGGCGATCCTCAACGCCGCGGATGCCGTCTTCGGCGACGGCAGCGGGGTGCGGCTCGCGGCCGGCCTTCGCGGCGAGCGCATGCGAGCGAACCTGGTCGGCACCGATCTCCTGCCCCGCTTCTTCCATCGGTCGCGCGCCAAGGGGTGCCGATGCTTCCTGCTCGGTGCGACCGATGTCACCGTCACACGCGCTGCCCGCCACCTCGAGAGCGATTTTCCTGGCATCGCGATCGTCGGAACCCACCACGGCTACGTCGATGACGCGGGCTCTCGTGCCGTGGTCGACGCGATCCATCAGGCAGCACCAGACATGCTCCTGGTCGGCATGGGGAATCCGCTCCAGGAGCGATGGATCCACGATCACCTGCCGCTGCTGCGCGTGCCGGTGAGCATCGGGGTGGGCGGCCTCTTCGACCACTGGGCGGGCAATCTGCGCCGCGCTCCGGGCTGGGTGCGGCGCCTCGGTCTCGAGTGGCTGCAGATCCTCCTGCAGCAGCCGCGGAAGTGGCGGCGATACCTGCTCGGCAACCCGCAGTTCGTGGTGCGGGCGATGCGAAGCGCGCGATCACAATGATGCGCTGGTACGTGAAGAAGGCGGCGCGGGCCGGGCTGGCGCTGAGCGCCTGGGGGACGCGCCTCGGGCGCCGTCCACGGCATGGCAGCGTTCGCGTGCTCACGTATCACGATTTCGGTGATCGGCCGCGCGATCCCTTCTGCGTCCATCCCGACGTCTTCGAGGCGCAGATGGGCTGGCTCGCCGCGGAGGGCGTGGCGGTATCGCTGTCTCAGGTCGAGCGGTGCCGAGCCGGCGCGGCGACGCTGCCGGAGGGCGCCGTGCTGGTCACGATCGACGACGGGCTCGAGAGCCTGCACGCCAAGGCACTGCCCATCCTGCGCAGCCATCGAATCCCGGCGGTCGCGTTCGTCACGGCGAGCGACGCGGAGCGGCACCTTTCCTGGGAAAAACTCCGCGAGATAGCCGCCGCGGGGATCGTCGTCGGCTCCCATTCCTGGACCCACCGCTCGCTCGGCCGGCTGACGCCGCGCGAGGCGCGCGACGAGGTGACCCGCTCGCGCGAGCATCTCGAGCGCCATCTCGGACGATCCGTCACGGCGTTCGCCTATCCGTACGGCACGTACGCGGACTACGACGCCGTGAGCGCCCGCATCCTCCGCGAGGCGGGCTACGTCTGCGCCTTCACCTCGCAGCATGGCGCCGTGCGCCCGGGCGCGGACCCGTTCGCCCTCCCGCGCGTCAAGGTGGAGGGCGGTGAGAGCCTGTGGCTCTTCAAGTTGATCTGTCGCGGCGCTCTCGACGGCTGGCGTGTGGTGGACCGCACGCTCTGGAGGCTGCAGGCGACGTGAAGGTCATCCGCGGCACCTGGGAGGAGCTTTCCTCCGCGGTCGAGCGTCTCGCCGGCGTCGAGCCACGCGCAGGCCGCGTCGTCATCCAGGCGTGCCGGGTCGCGGCGTCTCCCGTCACGGCCGAGACCGCAGGGCGCCTCGCCGGACGCCTCGGGGAACGCTATCCGGGACTCGAGATCGAGGTCGCGGTCGATGCGCCGGGCGCGCTCGTTCCGGGCGCACCGCGCGGACCGGAGGCAGCGCCTCCTGTCCGCCTCGCATCGCCGGTCGACCCGGACGGAGTCGTCGTCCCCTCCTTCTGGCTCGAGCGGCTTCAGCTGCTCACGGTCGCGCCCGCGTGTCTCGATTCGCTGTGCCGGATCACGGCGATTCTCGGCGCGCAGGCGAGCGTTCTCGAGCGGCTGAACCCGAGTATGCCGCGCCTGGCACTGGTCTTCGAGGCGCACCGGCTTGCGGCATCCGATATCGGCATCGTGTGCGGCACGGCGGGGGATCCCGCCACGCCGTGGTGGCTGGTCGGCCGGGACGACGTGGCCCTCGAAGCCGCCGTGGCTGAGGCGGCCGGCCTCGTGCCCTGGACCCTGCCCCAGCTGCGTGCGCTCGGGGTGACCGGCCCCGAAGGAATCACAGACGAGATGGATGGTGTCATGCCGGCGCTCGCCGGGCTCGCGGGCGCGCGCTGGAAGTCCACGGCGTACGGCGTGGGGACGACGCTTCATGCGGCGTCGCGGCACGCCCGGCGCGACGTCCGGCACGCCGCACTGAAGCTGCGCAACGTCCGAGACCTCATCGCGCGGTGGTGGTCGAGTAACGCGAAGGAAACCCATCGTCACGCGTGAGTCGGGGTACGAGGCTCGAGTGACGCGCAGGCTGCGGATCGGGGTCGTCGGGTGCGGCGAGGTGGCCGTACGGTTCCACCTCCCCGCCGTGGCGCGCTCGCAGCACGCAACCCTGGCTGCGGTGGTCGACTCGGACGCCGGGAGGGCAAGCGAGATCGCTCGCCGCTTCGGCGCTCGCTACGCGCTCGTCGACTACCGCGACCTGGTGGGCCGCGTGGATGCCGCCGTGGTGGCGACCCCGAATCATCTGCACGCTTCGGTCACGGGTCGGCTCCTCCAAGATGGCATCGACGTGATGTGCGAGAAGCCGATCGCGTGCACGGTGAACGAAGCGCGGGAGATGATCGCGGCCGCCAGGAGTGGCCCGGGTCGGCTCACGGTCGCGCACAACTGCCGCTTCACGCCTGCGATGCAGGAGGCGAAACGCTTAGTGGACGCCGGCTACCTCGGCGCGCTCGAGGAGATGTCCGGTGCGTTCGGGGCACCGCTGGGTGCGTGGAAGGCCCGCACGGATTTCCGCGGCCGGCGCGAGCTGGCGGGAGGTGGCGTCCTCATCGACCTCGGCATCCATCTGATCGACCTCGCGTGCTGGATGTTCGGCGAGCCGGTCGCCGGGCTGTCCTACGAGGGCAGCGACGCGCTCGGCTGCGGCACCGAGACCGACGCCGACGTCGCGCTCGAGTTCGGGCGTGGCGGCCGGGCGCTCGTCTCGTGCAGCGCCACCCACACGCTCGATCGGGTGATCCGGCTCCGCGGGAGCGAAGGTTGGATACGGGCGGCTGCCGAGGGGGTGGAGATCGAGTTCTTCGGCCGGACGGCGAGGGCGTGCCGGATCGACGGACCGCAGCGGCTGCTGGTTCCGGCAGCAGACAGCTTCACGCGACAGCTCGACCACTTCTGTGATGCCCTCCTCCATGATCGCCCGTTCCTGGTGACGCCGGAGGAGGCGCTGCGGGCTCTCGAGGTGGTGGCGGGCTGTTATGCGCATGCGAGGGCGGCGTGAGGACGGCACTCGTCACCGGGGCCGGGGGTTTCATCGGATCGCACCTCGTCCGGCGGCTGGTCCAAGACGGCGTCCGGGTCCGCGGGCTCTGCCGCGACGCGCGTCAGGGCTGGCGGCTCGCGCATGCCGGCGCGGAGCCGTTCCGCGGTGACGTGACGGATACGGCGAGCACTGCGCGCGGCGCCGAGGGCATCGAGGTGGTGTTCCACTGCGCCACCGGCGGGACGACGGCTACGAGCGCGCACCTCGTCAACGTCACGGGCACGGCGAACGTGCTCGAGGCGGCCGCTACGGCGGGCGTCCGCCGGGTCGTCCACGTGAGCTCCATGGCGGTCCATCCGCCGGGTGCGTCGGAGCTGACCGAAGACGCGCCCCTCCGTACGAGCGGGGGGCCCTATGCGCTGAGCAAGGCCGAGGGCGAGCGCACGGCATGGGCCATCGCTGAACGAAGGGCGCTGCCGCTCACCGTGCTGCGCCCCGGCATCGTGTACGGCCCGGGGTCGCCGATGTGGACGCTCGGCATGCTCGAGCGCGTCCGGAGCATGCGCCTCGCGCTGATCGACGGCGGACGGGCGGCGGCGAATCTCGTCTACGTCGATGACCTCGTCGACGCCCTTCTCCTCGCCGCAACGGAGCCCGCCGCGCCCGGCGAGTCGTTCCTCGTCTCCTCTGCGACGCCGGACACGTGGGCGGTGTACCTGAGCCATCTCGCGCGCATGGCGCGGCGGCCGCAGCCCGCCTCGTTGCCGCTCTGGCGCGCGCGACTGTCCGCCATGTCGTCGACATGGCGGCAGCGGGTCACGGGGCGGCCGGGACGCGTCGAGCCGGCGGATCTGAACCTGATGGTCCGGTCCAGCATCATCCGCATCGACAAGGCGCGCCGCCTGCTCGGTTTCCAGCCCAAGGTCACGCTCGACGACGGCATGCGGCGTACCGAGGCGTGGCTCCGGGCCGAAGGGTACCTGCCTTCCGCGCCGGTGGCGCCCGGGTGGGCCGCATGAGCGCGCGCCACAGAGCCAGCGCATCCCTGCTCTTCAACTTCTCGCTCCTGACGGCGAACGGCATCGTCACGCCCTTCGCGTCGGCGGCGCTCGTCCTCGTGATCAGCCGCCTGCAGGGGGTGGAGCAGCTCGGCCGGTACTCGATCATCATGGCGTTCTTCGGCCTGGCGCAGAGCTGCATCTCGCTCGGGCTGCCGGTCGTGGTGACGCGCGATGTCGCGCAGCTCCCCGATCGCGCGGCGCGCTATCTGGTGAACAGCACCCTGATCAGCCTGCTGCTGCTCCTACCGATCCTCGCCGTCCTGATTCCCTTCGAGCTCGACAGTGCTCGCTCGAGCGACATGCACGGAGCCTTGCTCGTCGTCTGCATCGCCCTCGTGCCCTCGATCGTCACCGCCTACACGGAGGCGATCCTGCTCGCGCTCGAGCGACCGCAGGATTTCGTCGCGATCGGCTTCGCCGAGAACCTCTGCCGGACGGCGTCGGGAATCGCACTCGTGGGACTCGGTCATGGCATCGAGGCCCTCGCCGTCGCGGTGCTGGTGCTGCGAGTGGCGGCCGCGGCGGCCTCCCTGGTGGCACTCCGCCGGCGTGGGATCCGACTCACGGCGCCGCTCGACCTGACGCTCTGCCGGCGACTCCTGCGCCAGGTTCCCGTCATGGGGTCGATCCCCCTCGTCACCGCCATCTACTGGCGATCCGACATCCTCATCCTCACCTGGTTCGGCGGGCTGGCGGAGGTCGGCTACTACAGCGCGGCGATGCGCGTGCTCGACATGGCGCGCTCCGTCCCGCAGGCGCTCGCCAGGGCGAGCTATCCTGTCCTGGCCCGGCTCTTCGTCAGCGCACGTGGCGAGTTCCGTACCTTCTCCGGCGACGTGATGCGGGCGAGCATCCTCATCATGCTGGCGCTGGCACTCGCGCTGTGGGCCGTCTGCGAGCCACTGGTCCGCCTCACGTTCGGCCCCGACTTCGCGCGCACCGCGGACGTGCTGCTCGTCGTCGGTTGGAGCATCGTGCCGTTCGCGCTCACCATCGCACTGGCCCACGTCCTCTTCGCCGCGCACCGGCAGGTCGCGGACCTGGGTGTGAACATCGTCGCCACGGTCGGCTCCATCGCCATGAACCTCGTCGTCGTTCCACGCTACGGCAGCGTGGGGGCCGCCTGGACGGCCGTGTGCTCCATGTTCGTCCACGCGGCGCTGCAATACACCGTCGTCCGACGCATGATGGCCCCCAAGTGGGGCTCGTTGCTGGCACGAAGCCTCGCGGCGGCCGCGCTCTCGCTCGCCGCCATGCATCTCGTCGGCGATATCCACGTCGTGGCGAAGGTGCTGCTCGGCGAGAGCACCTTCGTGCTCGCCTGCATCGGCCTCGGCGTCGTCACCCGCGCGGACGTCGATTTTCTCGCGGGGACGCTCCGGCGCGGGCTTCCGGTCTCGGTGGCCGAGCGGTGCTGACGGCGCCCGGCAGGGTCGCGCCACGCGGGCGCAGGATTGGCCTCGGCACGCTCTGGCCGGTCGGCGTCGGCGTGCTGGTCGGCGTGCAGATGCTCCGTGTTGATCAGCTGAGCACCAGCTGGTTCGTCTACTGGCTGGTCGGGGTCACTGCCGCCGCCGTGCTGCCCTTGGTGTCCCCGTCGTTCGGCGCCACCCGCCGACATCTGACCATCGCCTTCTTCCTCTGCTTGCAGCTCGCGGTCGGCTTCAACCTCGTCTACCGCGACGCCTCGACGCCGAGCGGCTACAACGGCATCCGGATCACGCTGGTCCTGCTGGTCGCCGGGGCGTACGCCGGCATTCGCTTGCTCGAGGGTGGCGGGCGCTGGGTGGTGCAGGGGCCGATCGTCAAACGCATGCTGCTCTTCGTCGCGGCCGGCGTGGTCTCCTGCCTGAACGCAGCCGACCACACGCTCGGACTCTACGGCGTCATCAACCTCGCCGCCTTGATGTTCTGTGGTCTGGTGGCATCCGACATGTTCGCGCGGCGGAGCGCGATCCCTGTGGTGCGCCGGATGATGGTGGTGGCGCTCGTCACACAGTGCGCCGTGCTGCTCGCGCAGCGAGCGACCGGCGTGGTGTTCGATCTGACGGGAGAGCAGCTGCCCGCGGCATGGGGCACGCGCTATCCCGGTACGCTCGGGTACGCGCCCTCGATCGTCTCGCAGTTCCTCGCCATCGCGCTCATGTTCGCGCAGGCAGAGTGGTACGCGGCGCGCCGCGATGGGCGAAGCGTCCTCGGCCCGGCCGCGGTCTGCTTGCTCGGGATCACCTGCCTGCTCCTCTCGCTGACCCGCTCGTCGTGGATCGCCTGTGCGCTCGGCACGGTCTCACTCGCGGTCTACTGGGGGCGGCGGGAGCCGCGCGGTTCGATGGTCCGAGCGCTGGCCCCGCTGGTCGCGATCGTGGCCGTCAGCGCCTGGCTGGCGTGGCCCGACATCGACGCGCGACTACACGCCGATCACGAAGAAGCCGCCGAGGAGCGGTGGAGACTCGTCCTCATCGCGACCGAAATGGTGAAGGCCCATCCCGTGATCGGGGTCGGGATCAACAACGCGCGCGATCGACTGCGCGAGTTCACCCCCGACTGGGTGAGCAGCCGCGACTGGGTCTACGTCGTGCACAACCAGTATCTGCTGGTGGCGAGCGAGACCGGCCTGATCGGTCTCGGCCTCTTCCTCTCCGCGCTGGTTGCCGGGATGCGGGCCACGCTGGCGGCCGTCCGCAGTCCCGACCGCCTCGTCAGCGAGACCGGCGCCATCCTGCTCGCCAGCATGGTGATCATGCTCTGGGGCATGCAGGGAGACTTCTACGCCGGTACGCAGATGTACGTGATCCTCTGGGTCGTGCTCGGCATGGCGACCGGGCTGGGTGAGCTGGTGCGGCGGGAAGCGACCGCCGAGCGGAGTTGATGGTGTCCGGGAAGGATGTCGTGCTGCTGGTCGGCCCCGGACCCCGCGGCATGGTCGTCGGTGGTCTCGAGCGCTTCGTCGTGTCGTTCCTCGACTCGCCCCTCCGGCATCGCTTCGACCTCCGGCACTTCGACTCGAGGCGCGAGGAGAGCCGCCGTCACCCGATCGTGCGAGCCGGAAGCTTCGCCGCCATGGTGGCTCGCTTTCTCGGCACGATCGCGGCCGTGCGGCCGCGGATCGTGCACCTCCTCTCGGTCAGCGGGACCCACTTCTACCAGACGGCGATCCTCGCCGGCGTGGCCCTCGCGACCGGTCGGCGGGTCGTCTTCCACATCCACGGGGGCGGCTTCGAGGATTTCTACCGCGCGCAGCGTCGCTTCCTGCGTGCCGTGATGGACGGCCTCCTCCGTCGCGTCCACCTGACGCTCTGCACATGCCCGACGTGGGAGCGCCGCCTGCGGCGTCTCTGCTCCGACCTCCGGCCGGTCGTCCTCCCCAACCCGGTCGACTGTGCGCTGTTCTCCGACGCGGCGTCCGCGACCACGCGCGACGGCGACCCGGTGTCCGTCCTCTTCATGGGCGCCACACGGGCGGAGCTGAACCGTGCGAAGGGGCTGTTCGAGCTGCTCGAGGCCGTCGGCCGCCTGGCAGCGCGCGGCGTGCGCTGCCGGCTCCTGCTCGCCGGATGCGATCTCGCGAGCGCAGACGAGCGCCGCGCGGTCGAGACCTTGGTCCGGGAGAGGGGGACGCCGGTCGAAACGTACGGCACGGTCGGCGAGCGCGACAGGATCGGGTTGCTGCGCCGCAGCGCCGTCTTCGTCCTCCCCTCGTACACGGAGAACTTCCCGTTCACGGTGCTCGAGGCAATGAGCGCCGGCTGCGCGGTGGTGGCGACGCACGTGGGAGGGATTCCGGACCAGGTGATCGACGGGGTGACCGGCGCCCTGTGCCGCCCGCGCGATGTGGACGAGCTCGCGACCGCGCTCGGGCGGGTTCTCGCCGACGGCGACCAGCGACGCGAGATGGGCAGGCGCGGCGCTGAGCGCACGCAGGCGCTGTACGACGGTCGCGTGGTCTATGCGCGGCTCGCCGATTTGTACGAGCGGCTCCTCGCCGCGCCTCGCCTCCGCCGGGCTCGCGACCACGAGCCGGCGTCGGCATGACTCGATGAAGACGAGGAGGGAATATCCGGTCCGCCAGCTCGGGCGCGAGCGCGCGCAGAACGTGCTCCGGCTCGCCGGCCGTCTGCGGCAGATGGGGATGCGCGAGGTGGCACACCGCCTCGGCTCGCTCGGACAGCATCGCCTGCGCGTGCTTCTCGATCGCGGCGGCTTCCCTCCGTCCGCCGAGCGGACCCGCCGTGCCTTCGCGCGCGCGCTCGGTCCGATCGCGTGCGACCGGCTCGGCACGAGCCTCGGGGCGCGCTCCTTCATCGCACCCGCCGAGCGGGATGGCCTCGTCGAGTGCGCGCGGGCACGGGGGTGGACGGAGGCAATCGCGTCCGGGCGCTCGCTGCTCGACGGCGAGATGCGTCTGCTCGGACACGCCGTTCCCCTCGACCAGGACCGCATCGATTGGGCCTCGGATCCGTCGAGCGGCGTGCGCTGGCCCGCCATCCCGCTCCGGGAAGCCGATGTGGTGGGGTTCGGTGCGGACGTCAAGTTCGTCTGGGAGCTGAATCGGCTCCAGTTCCTCCCCACGCTCGGCCGCGCCTACTGGCTGAGCGACGATCCGCGGTACGTCGAGCGCGCGGCGGCGGTCATCGACGACTGGATCGGCGCCAATCCGTACGGGCGCGGCGTGAACTGGGCGAGCAGCCTCGAGGTCGGGCTGCGCGCGATCGCCTGGCTGTGGACGCTGCCGTTCGTGCTCTCGTGGCCGGGGGTACGGGCCGAGTTCCTGGCGCGGTGGTTGTCGAGCCTGGCCGAGCACTATGTACACCTCAGATCCGGCCTCTCCCTCTACACCGACCCGACGAACCACCTGATCGGCGAGGCGACCGCGCTGTGGATGCTGAGCGTCTGCCTGCCGGCGCTGCCGGGCGCGGCGCGCAGCGCGCAAATCGCGCTCGACATCCTCGTCGAGCAGGCGGAGCGCCAGGTGGCGAGTGACGGAACGCACCGGGAGCAGGCCTTCGCGTATCAGCGCTTCGTGCTCGAGTTCTACGTGCAGGTGCTCGCCCTCATGCGGCGTCTCGGCCAGACCGCACCCGATGTCCTGCGCGAGCGGGTCGTCGCCATGCTCGACTGCCTGGCGACGCTCGCCGACGGGAATGGCCGCATCCCGCGCCTCGGTGATGGGGACGATGGACGGGCCCTGCCCGTGCTCGAGGTGGCGCCGTGCGACGTTCGACACCTCCTCGCCATCGGCGGCGCCCTCTTCGAGCGCGGCGACTGGAAGGGGAGAGTCGGGGCGTCGCTCGAGGCCGTGGCCTGGACGCTCGGCGTCACCGCGGTCACGGGGTTCGACCGGATCGCCGCCCAACCGCCTGCGCACCGTTCCCGCATCATGACCGAGGGAGGCTACTGCCTCTTCCAGGCGGCCGGCGACCACGGTCGGCTCCGTCTCCTCTTCGACGTCGGCGGGCTCGGCCTCCCGCCGCACGCGGCGCACGCCCACGCCGATGCGCTCGCGGTCACCGTCTCGGTCAACGACCGGCCGCTGCTCGACGACCCCGGCACCGCGAGCTACTTCGACACCGAGGTACGGGACGCGCTGCGCGGAAGCGCGGCGCACAGCACGCTCAGCGTCGATGGCCAGGACCAGGCCGACGCCTTCGCCCGCTTCAAGTGGATACACCTTCCCGCCGTCACGCTGCGTCGCCGCCATCTCGGGGCGCGCTACGACTACGCGCTCGCTTCCCATGACGGGTATGCCCGTCTGCGCGCACCGATCCGGCACTCGCGTGCCGTCCTCTTCGTGCGCGCGGAAGGCTGGATCATCGTGGATCACGTGGCAGGTCGCGGCCGGCACCGATTTTCCCGCCACTTCATCTGCCCGCCGACGATTGCGGTCGGGCAGGGGACGCCGACGTCGGTCATCCTGCACGACGCCGGTGGGAACGTCGGGCTCGGCCTGACCTTCGCCGAGCCACCGCGCGGCGAGGCACAGGCACGGGTGACGCTCCGGGACGCCATCTGGTCGGAGGCCTACGGCGCGCGCAGGCGCACCACCGCGATCGCGGTCGAGACGATCGGCGAGCCACCGCTCACCTTCTTCACCTTCGTCGACCCGTGGCCGCGGTCGCGCCACGGTGCCGCCCGACCGCTCGAACCGCGCGCCGAGGCGGTAGACGGAACCGCGGCGGCCATCTGCCGCCTCGGCAACGTCGTGGTGATGCTCAACCCGGACCGCGCGACGGTCGACCTGCCCGGAACCCTGCGCACCGACGCCGAGTTCCTCTATGCCCGTCTATCGGACGATGCGGCGGAGCCGACGGAAGCCTTCGTCGGTGGCGGCGGA
>Ga0070741_10005443_pt1 | contig 28312 bp, 17 predicted proteins | sample Coa_R1_4_FD_66440 | JGI IMG/M metagenome (GOLD analysis project Ga0070741, IMG submission 66440) | Surface soil microbial communities from Centralia Pennsylvania, which are recovering from an underground coalmine fire - Coalmine... | ecosystem: Environmental > Terrestrial > Soil > Unclassified ... | reverse complement strand
GACAACACGTCGGCGGTGATGAGCAAGTTCAAAGCGATCGGCGCCAGGAAGATTCATGACCCGAAGCAGCTGGTCTTCGCGCTCGACCACGACATTCAGAATCACGATGAGGCGAATCTGAAAAAGTATCGCTCCATCGAGATTTTCGCCGCCGAGCATGGCATCGATTTCTATTCCCCGGGCTCCGGCATCGGGCATCAGATCATGATCGAGCGGGGATACGTAGTCCCCGGCTCGTTTGCGGTGGCGTCGGACTCGCATTCGAACCTGTATGGCGCGCTCGGGGCGGTGGGCACGCCCATCGTGCGCACCGATGCCGCCGCGGTGTGGGCCACGGGAGAATTCTGGTGGCAGATTCCGCGCAGCATCCAGGTCGTGCTCGATGGAAAACTGGCTGAAGGCGTCAGCGGCAAAGACGTCATCATCACCCTTTGCGGCCTTTATAACCATGATGAGGCGCTCAATGCCGCCATCGAATTCTCCGGGCCGGGCGTAGCCAGCCTTTCCATGGATGCGCGCTTCGCCATCTCCAACATGAGCACGGAATGGGGGCCGATTGTCTGCTGGTTCCCGGTCGACGACATCACGATCCGCTACCTGCAGGGCGCACACCGGAAGCTGAAGGACCAGGGCCTGGAGCGATTTACGCAAGGAGACATCGAGCGCTGGCGAATGGCTCCGCCTCAGCCTGATGAGGGCGCAGTGTACGCCGCCCGCATCAGGCTCGACCTGAACCGCATCACGCCGCATATCTCCGGGCCCGACACAGTGCAGACTATGCACTCGTTGCCTGCGATCGAACAAAAGAAGATCGCCGTTCAGAAGGCTTACCTGCTCTCGTGCGCGAACTCCCGGCTGGAAGACCTGGAGGCTGCGGCCTGGGTGCTGTGCGGACACAAAGTCAATCCTCAGGTGAAGTTCTACATCGGGGCGGCCAGCGCCTGGGTGCAGAAGGAAGCGGAACGTCGGGGTGTGTGGCAGGCGCTGGTGGATGCGGGAGCGATTGCGCTGCCGCCCAGTTGCGGCCCGTGCATTGGCCTGGGAACCGGGCTGCTGGAGAAGGGCGAGGTGGGCATTTCGGCCACCAACCGCAACTTCAAAGGCCGTATGGGGTCGCGCGACGCCCAATGTTATCTGGCCAGTCCGGAAGTGGTCGCGGCATCGGCGCTGGCAGGCTACATCCGGGGAGCGCGCCGCTTCCCGGATTGCAAACCTGAGCGCCACTATGAGGAACTGAGTGCTCCGCCCGCCGCCGGCGAGCGCGTAGAAATCTTGCCTGGATTTCCGGAAAAGCTGCGTGGCCGTCTCGTATTTCTGCCGCAGGACAACCTCAACACCGACGCAATCTACGGCAAGGATTACACCTATCGCGACGATATGACTGCCGCGATGATGGCGCGGGTGGTGATGGAAAACTACGACCCGCAGTTCCCGCTGCGCACCCATACCGGAGATGTCATCGTCGGCGGCTTCAATTTCGGCACAGGATCGAGCCGCGAGCAGGCGGTCACATGCCTGAAGGCGAAAGGGATTCCGCTGGTTGTCGCCGCCAGCTTTTCCCAGACTTACCTGCGCAACGCGTACAACAACGGCTTTTTGTGCATTGAAGTGCCCGCGCTGGTGGCGACGCTGCGCCAGCATTACTCCGCCGAAATCGCGCTGAAAGAAAAAACGATTATCCCCGGGGAGAGCATTGTCATTGACTTCACCGCCTGCACGCTCTCCTGGGGCAGTCACCATTTTGGCTTTCCGCCGCTCGGGACCGTGCCGCAGTCACTGGTAATCGCCGGAGGAGCCGAGAACGTTATCGCAAAGAAACTGGGATTGAAGCCGGAGCATCCCGAACTCGTACATTCAGGAGATTGAAATGGCAAAACATACCGTCGTAACGATGCCCGGAGATGGGATCGGTAACCAGGTTCTTCCCGAGGCGCTGCGGCTTCTTAAGGCCGCCGGCTTCGATGCCGAATACATTCACGCCGACATCGGCTGGGACTGCTGGTGCCGCGAGGGCAACGCCCTGCCGCAGCGCACGGTTGACCTTCTGGCCAAGCACAAGCTTGGACTCTTTGGCGCAATTACCTCGAAACCAAAGAAGCAGGCAGAGGCCGAGTTGAGTCCCGCTCTCCGCGGCAAAGGCTACTCCTATTTCAGCCCGATCGTGACCATGCGGCAGGCCTTCAATCTGGATACCTGCATTCGTCCCTGCATTTCGTTTCCCGGCAATCCGCTGAATTTCGTGCGCCAGCGGCGAGATGGCGGCTTTGAGGAGCCCCTGGTCAATGTAGTTGTCTTTCGCCAGAACACGGAGGGACTGTACGCGGGTGTGGAATGGACCAATCCTCCGGAGCCTGTCCGGGCTGCGCTGGCGACACACCCCAAATTCAAACCGTTCGTTTCCGTGACCGGATCGGATCTGGCGATTTCGGTCCGCATCATCACGCGCAAGGCGGCGCGCAAGATCTGCCAGGCCGCATTCGAGTGGGCGAAGAAACATGGCTATAAGTCGGTCACCATTTGCGAGAAGCCGAACGTGCTCCGCGAAACTTCGGGAATGATGGAGGAGGAAGCAAAAGCCGTATCCCAGGAATATCCCGGCATCGCCTTGTGGTCCACGAACATCGACGCGCAGACCATGTGGCTTACCAAGAATCCGGAAGAATACGGCGTGATTGTGGCTTCGAACCTGTTCGGGGACGTGATCTCCGACGCGTTCGCCGGGCTGATCGGCGGCCTGGGATTCGCCGCCTCCGGCAATATCGGCGACGAAGTGGCGGTGTTCGAACCGACGCATGGATCGGCGCCGAAATATGCCGAACTCGATCCCCCGATCGTGAATCCGATCGCGATGTTCCTGTCGGCTGTGATGATGCTCGAGCACGTGGGCGAGATCGAAAAAGCGCGGCGGATCCGGAATGCCATCGCCGCCGTCGTGAAGGAAGGCAAAGTGCGCACCTACGACATGATGCGCATGAGCGGAGGCCCCCATGCCATCGCCCAAGGTGCGGCCAGTACGGTGCAAATGACGGATGCGGTTCTGGCCAGGCTGGAAGCGGGCAGAGAGCTCGCATTGGCCGGCGCAGAGCGGGAGTTCGTGTGAAAACCAGTCCCGGAATGGCGGCCCTCTACCAGGAAATTGAGGAAGAGCACCTCGACGATCCCAAGGCGCTTCCCCAGAAGCTGATCAAGCTGCTCGACGGGGGTTTCGTCGAGGAGGAGGGCGGGGTGTTTCTGGCGCGGCTCAGACAAGAAGCCCCAGTCCAGCGGCTTGATTTTCCCGACCGCACTGCCTACGAGTGTTTTGTCAACCACGTCCACTTGGAAGACTATCTGGAGAACGGCGGCCTGCCCCCGCTGCAGCTGTTAGGGCGAGCCATCGCGTTCGCGCGGGAACTCCTGCAGCGGCTCTCGCGGCTGTACGGCGTGAAAGAATTCCGGGTCATTGTCGCCTCGGACGGGCACACGGCCACGGTCCGCTTCCACACCATCAGGCCGGATGAACAGTGGGTCTCGAAAGGGGTTGAGGGCTTTCGTGAAGAAGTGTTCGCAATCCTTGAAACCAAGGAGTTGCTGCCGTGAGCCATGCAATGGTGCAAGCGGAGTTGCCGGCAGGCGAAGCGGGGCGCAGCGGGCCAGACGTCCGCTCCGACCTGCACGTACGAATAGAACCGCGCGACCGCGGCGGACTGCGGATCGATGTGGAATCCCGCGTCGAGCCTTACTACGGCGAGTCTATACGCAGGCAGGCCGAGACCATCCTTGAGGAACTGGGCATTCGCCACGCGCAGGTACAGATCCAGGATGAAGGGGCATTGCCTTTCGTGATCGCGGCGCGGATCGAGGCGGCCGCGCGCCGGACCGGACTGGGAAGGGGCACCCGCGTTCTTCCGGAGCGAGTCGCGCTGCCGGCGGCTTCCGCCCGGGACCGCATCCGGCGCTCGCGCCTGTATGTTCCCGGAAGCGAGCCCAAGTATTTCATCAATGCCGCATTGCACGGGGCGGATGGAGTCATTCTCGACCTGGAAGATTCCGTGCACGCCGCGGAAAAAGATGCGGCCCGGCTGCTGGTGCGAAATGCGCTGCGGGCAGTCGACTTCCTCGATTGCGAGCGCATGGTGCGCATCAATCAGTTGCCGCTGGGATTGGAAGACCTGGATGAAATCGTGCCCGAATCGCCGGATCTCATCCTGATTCCAAAGGTCGAAACTCCCAGTCAGGTCATGGAAGTGGAGCAGCGAATCGCCGAGGTGAAAAGCGACTACGGCATCAAGCGCCCCACCTGGCTGATGCCCATCCTGGAATCGGCGCTGGGCATCGAGAGCGCCTTTCCGATCGCAACCGCGAGCGGCGCAACCGTGGCGCTGACCATCGGGCTGGAAGATTACACCGCCGATCTGGGCGTGGTAAAAACCGCGGAAGGCGCCGAGTCTCTTTATGCGCGTCAACGGGTGCTCAACGCCGCCCATGCCGCCGGGGTGCAGGCCATTGATTCCGTCTTTGGCGATGTGGGAGCGCTCGACAGCCTGCGAGCCTGGGCCAGCAACTCCCGCGCTCTCGGATTCGAGGGCATGGGCTGCGTGCATCCCCTTCAGATTCCAGTCATTCACGAAGCGTTCGCCCCACAGCCAGGGGAGATTGAACGCGCAAAACGAATCGTTGCCGCCTACAACGAGGCGCAGGAAAAAGGTCTGGGAGTGGTGAGCCTGGGTTCGAAGATGATTGACGCGCCGGTAGTACAACGCGCGTTGAAGCTCATGGCTCGCGCACAAGCTTTGGGTCTGGTCCATTGATGGAGTCCATCATGCCGGTTGCCGAAAAAACGGAGTTGGTCACCAACGCAGCGGGCCGGTCCGTGCCCGAGACGGTAAACGGCCGCCGCCAGATGCCCTACATGGGGGTTGGAAAATACCGGCCGACGGGCTGCAAAGCGTCGCCTCCGATTGCCACCGCAGCCGACTATCCCGGCGACGGCAGCAAACTGCTGCCTGACCTGGAAACCGCGCTGCGCCGCTGCGGACTGCGCGATGGCATGGTGGTGTCGTCGCACCATCACCTGCGCGATGGAGACTCGGTCGCTCTGCTGATGCTGGAGGCCGCGGCCAGGCTCGGGGTCAAGGACCTGGTCTGGTTCCCCAGCGCATCGTTCCCTTCGCAGAAGGGCGCAATCCAACTCATGGAAGCGGGCGTGATCGACCACATCGAAGGCAGCATGAACGGTCCCCTGGGCGACTACTGCACCCAGGGTAGGATGCGCGGCATGGGGGTGCTGCGCTCCCATGGCGGCCGATGGCAGGCGATCCAGGACGGGGAAGTACACATTGACATCGCGGTAATCGCCGCGCCCACGGCGGACCCTTTCGGCAACTGCGACGGCTCCCACGGTAAATCGGCGTGCGGTTCTCTCGGCTTTGCCCTGGCCGATTCCCTGTATGCCGACCATGTCATCGTGGTGACGGATAACCTGGTTCCCTTCCCCTGCGTACCCTGGCAGATTCAAGGCAACAACGTCGATTACGTAGTGCAGATCGGTTCGATCGGCGATCCGGCGAGGATCGTATCCGGCACCACGCAGATCACGCGCTCCCCCGACCGCCTGCGGATCGCCGAATTCGTGGCCCGCTTTTTGCGCGACTCGGGCATCATGCGCGATGGATTTTCCTTCCAGGCGGGCGCCGGCGGAATTGCGCTGGCCTTCGTCAGCTATCTCAAGGAGATGATGAAGCAGGCCGGGGTGAAGGCCCGCTTTGTGCGCGGCGGTTCCACCAGACACCTGGTCGAACTGCTGGAAGAAGGGCTCGCCGACTACATTCTTGATGGACAGACGTTCGACCTCGACGGCGTGCGTTCCATGGCGGCCAATCCCCATCACGTCGCGACGTCGCCGTTCACTTCCTACAACTATCATGGCAAGGGGAATTTCGCGTCCATGATCGACGCGGTTGTTCTCGGGGCCACCGAGGTGGATATCAACTTCAACGCAAATGTGGTCACTCACTCCGATGGGCGATTGCTGCACGGCATAGGCGGTTGGCAGAACTGCCTGGCCTCGAAATGCACGATCCTGGCTGTGCCCTCGTTCCGCGACCGGATTCCCGTCATCGTCGACGATGTGACGACGTTGTGCGGGCCCGGGGAGTTGATCGACGTTATTGCCACAGAGCGGGGCATTGCCATCAATCCGCGCCGTCAGGATTTGATTGATTCGGTGAAGGGCTCCAATTTGCCAATCCGTCCTTTGCGCGAAATCAAACAGGAAGTGGAGCGCATCTGTGGAGGCAAGCCGGGCCGCCCGAAGCACGGCGATCGCCCGGTTGCCGTGGTGAAATGGGTGGATGGAACGGTGCTCGATACGGTGTGGCAAAGAGACTAAGAAGGCATCCTGGTGGCCACTATCGTTGTCTTTCCGCCGCTAGTTGGAGAAATCCCAGCCTTCGTCTTTCATCTTGCGGTTGGTCCAGTGCTGTAATTCTTCGAAAAGCGCGGGCTCAATGACCGCGAAGCGAATGCCCACGCGGCCTTCGTCACCCACCCACATCAGGCGCGCCTTGGCTTCAAAGCGGATGTCGCTGTCGGGCAACAGGAAGCTCACGTCGAGCAGACCGGCATAACGCAGCGGCTCTTTCACGCCATCCAGGCCCATTCCGCCCGTGCTCAGGTTGACTCCCTGCACCTGGATCTCTTCGCCCTGGGAATTCCTGACCTTCACCGGGATCTCAACCCGGGCGCGGAAGAACTTCTGCTGCTCGTTGCTGATAAAGCTGGGCGACTCGGCCTTTTCCCCGGGAGCAAAGTTGATGTTGTACTCCTTAAGTTTGCGGCTTAAGGTTCGCCGCGAGATGCCGAGTTGTTCGGCGGCCAACGTTCTCTGCCCGCCGGTGCGCTCCAGCGCTTTGATAATCATCTGCTCTTCCATGCTCTCCAGGTTGCCGACGGGCATGGATGCGGTCTGCCGCAGCGCAGAGGGATCGCCGGTAAGCGCGGCCGTGATCCGGGAGAAGTCAATTTCAGATGCGGCGGACTCCATCGCCATCCGGGCCACGAGGTTCCGCAATTCGCGAATATTTCCGGGCCACGAATGAGAAAGCAATGCGGTAATCGCCTGGCCGGAAAAATACTTGCGCGGCGCTTTGAGCCGCAGGAAATGTTCAGCGAGAGCGACAATATCTTCCGGCCGCTGGCGCAATGGTGGAACGCGCAGCTGGAACTGGCCTAACCGATGAAACAGATCCTGCCGGAACCGGCCTTCCCGGACGGCAGCTTCCAGATCCTGGTTGGTGGCGGCCACGATGCGGACGTCGACCCTGATCTTGCGATTTCCGCCCAAGCGGTAAAAGGGCTGCCCATCCAACACGCGCAGCAGCTTCACCTGGGTTTGCGGCTGCAGCTCGCCGATCTCATCGAGGAAGAGAGTGCCTTTATCAGCGAGCTCGAACAATCCGGGCTTCGAACTGTCGGCGCCGCTGAATGCGCCCTTTTCGTAGCCGAAAAGCTCGCTTTCCACCAGGTTTTCGGGAAGAGCCGCGCAGTTGATATCCACCCAAGGGCGCGTGCGGCGATGCGATGACTCATGAATGGTGCGCGCAATCATTTCCTTGCCGGTCCCGGTCTCACCGGTAATCAGGACGGTTTCGCTATGACCTGCGACACGGTCCACCAAGCTCATAAATTCGTGCATCACCGGACTGGCAAGAATGAAAATAGTGCCATCAACCTTACGGGAAACGATGCCCGGGGCCGCCGGAACCTGGACCTGTGGTTCCGCGTGGCCGCCATCCAGGGGTGTAACCAACGCGACAATTTCCACGGGTTTGGAGGATGAGCCCCAGAGCGCGGTGGCCGAAAGCTCCACGGCTAAGCAAGGTCCAGTCTTGGGCTGCGCCAGCAATGTGGCATGAAACTCGCGGCCCCCCGCGGTGGCGGCCAGAATGCTCTTGCTGAGCGGGCCGGCCTGGGTGCGAGTTTTCTCTTGAGAGGTGAACAGCGCCGAAAAATCGCGCCCGGTCAATTCCCGCGCCTCGTATCCGAACATGCGGGCAAAGGCGGAATTGCATCCGACGAATTCTCCATTGAGGTCCACACAAAAAACGGCTTTCTCTGCGGGCTCGGCAGTTCCTGTTGAGTCGGTCCGCGGGGAGGTTGGCTGCGGGTGGGGCGCGGAACTGGTACCGGCAGAGGACATATCCTTTTGCGGATGATGGTGACACACCCGTAAGGGTCCGACCGAGTGGCGTATGGGGGATTGGGTAACGAAAGTAACGGGATCGGCAGCGGTCGGTTGCCGCAAGAAATCAGATTCTCTCCGTTGGAAGGGGTTCGTCAACCTCCGTGTTACCCGGGCAGGTTACTTCAGTAAGCTACAGAAAACCTAGTATTTGCAATACGATTCCACTCCAAGCCGCCGAATCTCGGGCCGAAAGAAATTACGTAAGGCGGCTGCGGACAAGCTGCCTCACGGCAGGCGTCTGTGTTTTTGCGCGCAAAGTGGAATTGCGCAGCCGAAGGTTTGCGGCTGCAGGTATAGATGAAAGAAGCAGAGGGACTGTCGCTTCAGACGAAGGCCTTCGTCGGCATCACTGCGTCTCTGGGCGTAGTGGTCCTGTTTTTCTCGCTGGCACAATGGCAGTCGTATGACCTGATGCGGCTCTTGTGCTATCTGGTCGTCGCCATTCTGGCTTCCGGCTTAAAGGTGCAACTGCCGGGCATCGACGGCACCATGTCGGTGAACTTCCTGTTCATTCTGCTGGGCGTGCTGGAATTGAGCCTGCCCGAGACACTGGTCATCGGGTGCACGGCAACCCTGGTGCAGAGCGTGTGGCAGGCGCGGAAGCGGATCGATCCGGTCAAGGTGCTGTTCAACGTTGCCGGAATGATGGCCAACGCGACCTACCTGACTTATGTTTCGTACCACTGGCTGCTGGGGCGGTTCGGATCAAACAAGCCGATCCTGTTGATGGTCGCGGCGCTGGTTTTCTTCTTCGCCAACACGCTGCCCATCTCGGTCGTGATCGCACTGACGGAGGGCAAGTCCGCGCGGAAAGTGTGGTCCGAATGCTACTTCTGGTCGTTTCCTTACTACCTGGTCGGCGCCGCTGCGGTCGGCCTGGTGGGAATCGTAAACGGCGCGGCGGGATGGGAGACATCCCTCCTGGTCCTGCCCCTGATCTACTGGGTGTATCGCTCGTACCGCCTGTACCTGGGGCGCCTGGAAGCTGAAAAAGAACGGGTCGAGATCGAAAAGCGGCATGTGGAGCAGATCGCCTCGCTCAACATGCGGACCATCGAGGCTCTCGCGCTGGCTATCGAGGCCAAGGATCACACCACGCACACGCATCTGCAGCGCGTGCGCACTTACGCGGTCGAGATCGCAAGAGAACTGCAGCTTCCCGAGGATCAGATCGAAGCCTTGCGCGCGGCCGCCCTCTTACATGACATCGGCAAACTGGCCATCCCGGAACAGATCATCAACAAGCCGGGGAAATTGTCGCGGGAAGAATTCGAGAAAATGAAGGTCCATCCCATCGTGGGATCGGAAATCCTGGAGCGGGTGGCCTTTCCTTATCCGGTTGCGCCCATCGTGCGCTCCCACCACGAGCGATGGGATGGCACAGGCTATCCCGAAGGACTGAGCGGCGAGGACATTCCAATCGGTGCTCGCATCCTGGCCGCTGTGGATTGTCTTGATGCTCTGGCCTCTCACCGGCAATACCGCCCCGCCCTGCCGCTGGTAGAAGCCATGCAAAAGGTGAAGGAGAAAGCCGGTTCGTGGTTTGATCCGCGGGTCGTCCAGATCCTGGAACGCCGGTACATCGACCTGGAGCGCATGGCGCAGATCTCGGAAGACGCATCGGTTCCGATGGGCCTATCGCGATCCGTGCGGGTAGAACGCGGGCTTGCGCCGGCGGCTGGATTCGAGCGGACGGAACCCACGCACGGCTTCACCGACAGCGCGGATTTCCTGACCTCTATCGCTTCGGCGCGCCAGGAAGCGCAGACCATGTTCGAACTTAGCCAGGACCTGGGTGTCTCGCTGAGCCTGAGCGAAACTCTGTCAGTGCTCTCCATGCGCCTGCGGCGAATGATTCCCTACGATTCGATTGCAGTCTTTGTCAACCGCAACGGCTGGCTGCTTCCGGAACTGGTAAGCGGGGAAAATTTCCGGAGCCTGTCGGCCTTGAAAGTCAAAGTCGGGGAAGGGCTGTGCGGATGGGTGGCGGAGAATTGCAAGCCGATCGTGAACGGTAATCCCCAGGTGGAACCGGGTTTTGTGCTGGAAGCCGGAAAGCAGAGCCTGCAATCCGCCCTGGTAGTTCCCCTGGAGGGTCTCAACGGCGTGGTGGGAGTGCTGGCCATGTACCAGACACCGCGGGACGCATTCACGCCCGATCATCTGCGAATCCTGCTGGCGGTCGCCTCGAAGGTCGCCATGTCGGTGGAAAATGCGCTGAAGTACCAGCAGGCCGAGAGCTCGGCGACCACCGACTATCTGACCGGGCTGCCCAACGCACGCTCCCTGTTTGTGCACCTGGCGCAGGAAGTGGCGCGTTGCCGCCGCATGAAGACCACGCTGGCCGTCCTGGTTTGCGACATTGATGGATTCAAGCAGATCAACGATTCCTTCGGACACCTGGAAGGCGACAAGCTGTTGCGCGAGTTCACCACCCGCCTCAAGGATGTATGCCGAGGCTACGACTACGTGGCCCGCATGGGCGGCGACGAGTTTGTCATTACCGCGCCCGGCCTCACTCCGGAAGCGGCTCAAGAGAAAGCCGACCGGCTGAACCGGGCGGCCATCGAATCAGGCCGTCATGTCTGCGGCCGAGACCTGATCACCTTAAGTGTAGGCATGGCGTTCTGTCCGGACGACGGAATCGATGTCGAACGACTGCTGGCCGAAGCAGACCGCCGCATGTATTCCATGAAGCAGGTCCACCACGCCGAAGCGGTCGCCCGCGAGCAGGACGGCAATAAGCTCGGGGCCGCGGCCAACTAGGAGAGATCACAGCATGGTCGGGCGCAAACTGGCGCGGCATGGACTTGCCATCGTGGTCACGGCGCTGGTCGGAGGATTCCTTTCCGCCACCATGGTTCGGCTGGCTCCCGGCTTCGATGCCGACGAAAATCAGATCGATTCTCACCTCAACTCCGAAAGCATCCAGGCTTTGCGCGAGCGGCGTTCCGGCCAGCGTAATATCGTTCTCTATTACGTGCATTCCCTGGAACGCGCGGCGCATGGCGATCTGGGAAATTCCCTCAGCCTGCAGCAGCCGGTCAGCACATTGTTGCGGCAACGCGCTCCGCTGACGCTGCGCGTCATCGGGCTCGCGGTCCTGATCAGCTGGGCGGCTGCCATGGCACTGGCGCTCAGCGCGGCATGGCTGCGGCTGTCGGCCTACGATGTCCTGGCTACATCGGTCAGCGGAACCCTGCTCTGCTTGCCGGCGGCGGTGCTGGCATTGTTATCGGTGTTGTGGAATGTTCCAGCGGCACTGGCGGTGGCCCTCATCATTTTTCCGCGAGACTTCCGCTATGCGCGTAACCTGCTGGCCAAGGCCTATTCCCTGCCTCACATCCTCACGGCGCGGGCCAAGGGGCTATCCGAGGCACGAATCCTCTTCTGCCATGTCGTGCCGGTTGCCGCTCCACAACTTCTGGCCCTGGCAGGAGTGACCGTAAGCCTGGCGATCGGAGCCACAATTCCAGTCGAGGCGCTGTGCGGCTTGGCGGGAGTTGGACAATTAGCGTGGCAGGCAGCCCTGGCTCGCGATCTGCCTGTGCTGGTGAACATCACGGTCCTGGTGACGCTGGTAACCTTGCTGGCCAATTCCACCGCCGATTTAATCGGAGGCATGTTCCGGAGCCAGCGAGCATGAACCTCTGGCGCAGGGTGGCGTGTGCCGTGCTGCTGCTGGTGATCGGTGTGTCTCTGTCTGCGAACTGGTTGGCTCCCGGGGGTTACGCGAAACAATACCGGGAAGCGGCCGGGGCGCCGCCCTCGCGGCAACATTGGCTGGGAACGGACGACATCGGCCGCGACCGGTTTGCCCGCCTGCTCTACGGAACGCGGATTTCGTTGTTGCTGGCCCCCGGGGCCGCCCTGCTGTCAACTTTAATGGCGGCGTTGATTGGCGGAGCGGCGGGATATCTCGGAGGATTCTGGCAGAGGGGCGCGATGGCGGTGACCGACGTCTTCCTTTCGCTGCCCTGGCTGTTCCTGCTGATTACGGTTCGAGCGTTGCTGCCGTTGAATGTGTCCCCGCTGTTTTCCATCCTGGTCACGTTCCTGATGCTGGGGTTACTGGGATGGACCGGCGCAGCGCGCGTGCTATGCGCGAGCGCTGCTTCGTTGCGGGATTCAGATTTTCTGCGCCAGGCGCGCGCCCTGGGCATCGCTCCAGGAAGGATTTTCTGGATTCACGTGTTGCCGAACCTGAAACCGGTACTGTTCGCGCAATTTTGGATTTCCATTCCCGCCTTCATTTTGAGCGAGGCAAATCTGGGCATTCTTGGCCTCGGCGTCGCCGAACCAATGCCTTCCTGGGGAAGTTTGCTGAAGGAACTGGAAGGACTCGTATCGGTGGGTGAGGAACCCTGGAAGTTTGTGCCTCTGGCCTTGCTCATAGTTGTCGTCACAAGTTTTCAGACGGTTCTGTGGAAAGACGAGGAATTAGCCGCGTAAGCCGCGGCCGGTGAAGGTTCTTATGAAGAAAATTCTCAGCAAGCGGGCGCTTCTGAACTGGCTTCTGTGCCTGGCCACATTGACTGGCTCCGCCTTTGGGCAAGGAGAGCTGCGGTTTTGCCTGCGATCCGAGCCCAAGACTTTTGACCCGCTGAAAGTGGAAGACGACGCCTCGGTAGCCATTCGCTACCTGACGGGCGGGACACTTGTCCGCATGAACCGCCAGACCCAGGCTCTCGAACCGGAACTGGCGGAATCATGGAAAGTATCAAAAGATGGCCGGCAGATCAGCTTCAAGCTGCGCAGCGGAGTTTCCTTCTCCGACGGGACGCCCTTCTCGGCGGAAGACGTGGCCTATACCGTGAAGCAATTGATGGACCCGGCGCTGCATTCGGCGACGGGAGATGCATTCCGCTCCGGGCCCGGGAATGTCGAGAGCAAGGTCATCTCACCCACCCGCATATCCATCACGTTCCCGGCATCGGTGGCCGGACTGGACCGCCAATTCGATCAGGTCGCGATCATGTCGGCACACTCGGCGAAGAAGGAAATGGCGGTGCTGGGCCCGTTCATGGTGGCCGATTACAAGCCCGGGGCCAGCGTGCTGCTGAAGAGAAATCCCAATTACTGGAAGCGCGATGAACGGGGACAGAAGTTGCCCTACCTGGACTCCATCAAACTCGACATTCAGCCCAACCGGGACGTCGAGATGCTTCGCTTCAAGCGCAATGAGATTGATCTGATCAATTCGCTGGACAGCGAGTACTTCGACAAGCTGGCATCCAGTTCTCCGCAGCTGGTGCATGACGCCGGGCCCTCGCTGGACAGCGAACAGATGTGGTTTAACCAAGTCGCAAAGTCTCCGCTGCCCGGGTATAAGAAGGCGTGGTTCCGGTCAACGGCGTTCCGGCGCGCGGTCTCGGCTGCGATCAACCGGGACGATCTGGCAAAGGTAGTGTTCCGAGGCCACGCGCAACCCGCGGTCGGTCCTTTCTCCCCGGCCAACAAGTTCTGGTTCAACGCCAAACTCAAGCCGCCGGTCTATGCGCCGGAGATGGCGCTGAAATCCCTGCAGGCGGAGGGCTTCCGTCTTGAGAACGGCGCGCTCAAGGACCGCGAGGGCAATGCCGTCGTATTCTCGATCATCACCAATTCAGGCAACAAGTACCGTGAGCGCATGGCGACGATGATCCAGCAAGACCTGCAGAAGATCGGAATGCAGGTGAACGTCGTCACCCTCGACTTCCCTTCCCTGATCGAACGCATGACTCAGAGCTTCGACTACGAAGCCATCCTTCTTGGATTGACCAATGTGGGGCTCGATCCTAACGAGGAGATGAACGTATGGTTGAGTTCTTCTGAAAATCACCAATGGAATCCGGGGGAGAAAACTCCAGAGACCGCATGGGAAGCCGAGATTGACCGGCTCATGCGGCTGCAGGCGGCGTCGTCGGATCCCAGGAAGCGAAAAGAAGCCTTCGACCGGGTGCAGGAGATCGTGGTGGAGCAGGCACCATTCGTGTACCTGGTGAACCGCAATGCGCTCTCGGCAGTCGCTTCGGCGGTCCAAGGAGCCAACCCGGTGATTCTGGTTCCGCAAACTTACTGGAACGTGGAGCGCCTCTCCTTGAGCGTTATGCAGGCGCAGAGCACCCATTGACGCACCAGGCACAAGCTGACGTCCTATTGTCCGCGAGCCTTTCAGTTCGTTATCGCGGAAGGTCTCCGCTGTTGCGTGGAATCGAACTTGATATCCGCCGCAGAGAAGTGCTCGGCCTCATTGGCCAGAGCGGTTCCGGCAAGAGCACACTGGCGATGACCATGATGGGGCTGTTCGATCGCAAGCGGGCCCACATCGAAGGTACGATCGAATTCGAAGGGCGTGACCTGCTGCAGCTCGGGGAGCGTGAACTGCGGGAACTCCGGGGACGCAAGATCGCGCTGGTGCTGCAAAGCCCTCTTTCCTCGTTAAATCCCGTACTCAAGATACGCACTCAACTGCGGGAAGCCTGGCATGCCCACGCATCCGGATCGAATGGAGAATGCGACCGGGCGATCGGAGCGGCGCTGGAAAGCGTGAGCCTGCCGTCGACGGATGAATTCCTGTCCAAGTTGCCGTCCCAGATGAGCGTCGGACAAGCGCAACGCGTGCTCATCGCCATGGCTGTGCTGCATCGCCCGGCAATATTGATTGCCGATGAAGCCACCAGCGCCCTCGATGTGATCACGCAGTCGGAAATTCTGCTGCTCTTTCGCGAATTGAACCGCAATTGTGAAATGGCAATTCTTTACATCTCCCACGATCTGGCCTCGGTAGCGGGCTTGTGCGACCGGGTTTCCATTCTTCACGAGGGCCAGATTGTCGAATCGGGAACCACGGAAGCCGTCCTGTTCCATCCGCAGCACCAGTACACGCAGCGGCTCATGGCAGCCATGCCAAAGCTTGGAACTACCCACCCTCTGGGCAAAAGCGCCGCGGTCTAATGGCCTGCAGGCTCAGTCCAAATCATTCTTCGCTTATCTTCCGGCACGGTCCCATTGAAGAAAACGGCTCGTGGTTTGGTGGGACAGATTGTCCCGTGCCCGGCTGCAAGGGACAGAGTGACCCACGGGAGAGTCCCAGGCACATAACAACTCCAATTGTTTCAATAGGTTAATAGCGAGCGAGTGGCTGTTACCGTGCAACGAAGGTAGTAGTCACAAAGCTGATTTCCCCGAAAGTGACAAGGGAGATTTATGGCAAGTACAAAGCGAGAAAAACGGCGTAATGAGCGGCATAGCGCAGCCTGGGGCAAGCGAGTGACGATGATGCTGCTGCTTCTGGTAGTCGGGATCGCCTTCGCGGAGGACAGCGGGGGGTCCAGTAGAATCGCCCCGGAACTCGCTGCAACTCTGGCCAAGGCCCGGCAGGGCTCAAATACCAATCAGACTCTCAATGTCATTGTGCAGTTCAAGCAGGTGCCGGCGGCTTCGCAGTACGCCAAGATGCTGGGCCGAGGTGCGAAGCTGCACAGCAAGCTGCACATGGTCAAGGCGGCGGCTTTTGCCATTCCGGCAAGCGCGCTCGCCGCTCTGGCCGATGATGATGACATCGCATTTGTAACCCTGGACCACCCGCTGAAGGGCATGGACGATTACACCGATGCCGCTATGAATGTCAGCACAGTGTGGAACTCGGGTTACAACGGATCGGGAATTGGGGTTGCCGTGATTGACAGCGGCATCAACGATAACCACCCCGACCTGTGGGACTCGACTGGAAGCTACTCCCGCGTCGTGTATCGCCAGGACTTCAGCGGGGCCAGTCCTTACACGAACGGCCACTACGTTTTTGATACCTACGGACACGGAACTCACGTGGCGGGCATCATCGGCGGAAACGGATATAAGTCGGCTGGTCGCTATGCTGGCGTCGCTCCCAACGTAAGTCTGATCGACCTTCGGGTCCTCGACGGAAATGGGGCGGGCACGGACAGCATGGTCGTCGCCGCGATCCAGCAGGCAATCGCGCTCAAGAACACTTACAACATCCGAGTCATCAACCTGTCGCTCGGCCGCGGAATTTTCGTCGGCTATACTCAGGATCCGCTTTGCCAAGCCGTCGAATCAGCCTGGAAGGCCGGTATTGTCGTGGTAGCAGCCGCGGGCAATTATGGTCGCCTCAGCGTCAACGGCAGCAATGGATACGGGACCGTAGCCGCTCCCGGAAACGACCCGTACGTTTTAACCGTGGGCGCGATGAAGGCGATGAACACCTATTCCCGCACTGACGATCTGATTGCCAGCTACAGTTCGAAGGGCCCCACTACCTACGATCACATTGTGAAGCCTGACGTGGTCGCGGCTGGAAATGTAGTCGTCTCGCTCGATGCTCACTGGAGCACACTGGAGAGCCAGTTCCCCGGCAATGTAGTCGCTGGTAACTATACAAAGAATGACTACTTCATCCTGAGCGGCACAAGCATGGCTACTCCTGCCGTAGCCGGCGGAGTCGCGCTGATGCTGCAGAAGGACCCCACTCTCACTCCAGACCAGATCAAAGCTCGTTTGATGAAAACGGCATACAAAACCTTCCCGGTCTCGTCGACCGCGACCGATGCCTCTACGGGCCAGACCTACACCTCGTATTACGACCTGTTTACCGTGGGTAGCGGATATGTGGATATGGCCGCAGCCATGGCCAACACCGATAGAGCTTGGAGCAACGTTGGATCGGCACTGTCCCCAACTGCGACCTACAACTCCACAACCGGTACGGTCACAATCGCGAACGGGAACGGTGCTGTCGCTCCCTACTCGGTCGTTTGGGGCAGCTCGGTTGTGTGGGGAACATCCGTGGTCTGGGGCACCAATGTTTCTGGCAGCTCCGTTGTGTGGGGGACCTCAGTCGTATGGGGCAGCAGTATCACCAGCGGATTTAGTGTCGTATGGGGCTCTTCCACGGACTGCAACGCCAGCAGCGTAGTCTGGGGATCATCCACGAATCTAAACAGTGCATTCTCGTTTGGGATTGATGAGCAATAACAGCCGTGTGACATTTTCAGAGAAGGGAGACGGGATGATGAACAACACACGGCGAATCGCATCGCTCATCGGCGCGATGGTCCTGGCCGCGGCAAGCGCAGCCGGATACGCCAGCTTCGAGAGTCACCGGTTGCATCCGTACCTTGGCTTAGCCGTGCTGGCTCTAGCGGCGGCGACGTCGCGGATGAAAGTGAAATTGCCGGGCATCAATGGCAACATGTCGGTCAATCTGCCCTTCCTGCTGACGGCGATCATCAATCTAAGCGCAGCTGAAGCCGTGCTGGTGACCTGCGTGTCTACCACCGTGCAATGCTGGCCGCGCAAGAACGCAAGATTCAATGCTCAGCAGATGACCTTCAACCTCAGCATGATGGCGTTTGCCAGTTCCGTGGCGACGATGCTGGCGCATGCCGGCTGGCTCGCCGGCAACACGGCAGCATTGCCGGCCTTGCCGGGCTTGATCCTGGCCTCCCTCGCCTTGTTCCTGGGCCAGACGATCCCGGTTGCGGGGATTGTCGCCGTAAGCGAACACAAGCAGGCCTCCCGGCTATGGTGGGAACTGGCTCATCTATCCTTCCCTTACTACGCGGTTAGCGCCGGCATGACCTCAATGCTGCAAAGCGTGGGCGGGCATCTGGGCTGGGGGCTTGCTCTCGCTGTATTTCCGGTGATGTATATGCTTCACCGCTGCTACCGGCTGTACTTCAGCCGCATGGTGGAGAGCATGCGTACCGACGTCTTAGTCCGGGCTGCAGGAGCCGGAGCTTAGCGGTCCCGAAAACATTCCGCGGGACGCAGTTTTCAGAGCCGGGTTATTGTGTGGACAACCGCAACTCGCGGACCACATAATCCCGGCTCATCGCCTTTAGGGGGTCATCCCCATCCCCGTAATCACGCCCCGTATCCGTCCGTAGCCTGCTTGTGCAAAGTGGGCTCGCATCTGGGTTTCTCCGCTTACAGTTCCGGTCTTTGAAGATTCACGCCGGCCCCGAAAGGGTGCTGGGCCAGGCAGGAATTCGTGTAGCATTTCAGGCATTCGTCGTTCAGAACTTGTTCTGCAAGTGTCAATGCCTTGAATGGCGAGAATGGGCCGGCCGCGTATCTGGACGCAAACCGCGGGGATGCGTCGAGAAAGGCTGCCGATCTTGATGGAATTTTATCGCCTGTTCGTGCCATCTTAAACGGGTGGCCTGCCCTTCTTTCCATTGCACACGGCGGGCATTGAGGACGGCTAAATACAGTGTTAACGATCAGAGGTATCCGTCTCCGGAAATTCGCCATAGGACTGCTGACGGTCACAGAGTTTTTTCTCCTGGGAAGCATGGCGCAGGACGCGCGCAAGATCCCAGACAAACCCCTGAGCCTGGATCAAGCCATAGATTTCGCCCTCGTCAACTATCCCGCGGTGCGGGCGTCGATGGAACGCGCCGCAGCTTCGAACGCAGGCGTGAGTCTTTCCCGAACGGCATACCTGCCGCGGACCGATCTTCTGTGGCAGTCGAACCGCGCGACCCGGAATAACATTTTCGGGCAACTGCTGCCGCAATCCATCGTGCCTCCGATCTCCGGTCCCGTTCTATCCAGCACGTCAGACCGCGGAGTGTGGGGAAGCGCCGCCGGCATTCTGCTGTCCTGGGAACCATTCGACTTGGGATATCGCAGCGCGAATATAGCCGTGGCCAGGGCGGCACAAAGCCGCGCCAATGCTGAACTATCCCTGACCAGGCTTGACGTAGCCGGGGCGGTAGGAGAAGCCTTTCTGGGACTGGCGGCTGCACAGGAACAGGTAAAAGCTGCCCAGGCGGACGTCGACCGAAGGCAGGTATTGGCTACATCCGTTCATACCCTGGTGAAGGAAGAGCTGCGGCCGGGAGCTGATGCATCACGCGCGGATGCGGAGCTTTCGGCTGCCAGGATTCAATTGATCCGGGCGCAAGAGATAGAACGCGAGAGTGAGGCTACTTTCGCTCAGTATCTTGGAATTGCGGGAAATCATGTGGCAATCGATCCTGGCCCGCTGCTCGGCGAGTCCCCTGCCGCCGGCATGCCCGGGTCGGCGCTGGTAAATCATCCCGCCGCGCTGGTGGCCAATTCCAATCTGTTCGAAGTCCACGCTCGAGAGAACGCCCTGAGTAAGTCGTATTTTCCGCGCTTCAACGTGCAGGGATCTTTCTCGGGTCGCGGCAGCGGCGCGAACCCTGATGGGACTTTCGGGACCGGCGCTGACGGGCTGGATCTGATGCGCCGCAACTGGGCGGTTGGGCTGAGCGCGACGTTCGCCGTTCTTGATTTCCCTTCGCTTCACTTCAAGAAGCAGGTTGAGCAAGCTAACGAGCGGGCTCAGCGCGCCGAATACGAACGGACGCTGCAGAATCTCACCGCGCAATCGGAAAAGGCCAAGGCGGCATACGAGAGCGCGCTGTTGATCAGCCAAAATACTCCGATCGAACTGCAAGCCGCGACGCTGGGAGAGTCGCAGGCAAGTGCCCGGTACAAAGCGGGGCTGGCGCCCATCGTAGAGGTTGCGGACGCGCAGCGCCTTCTGCTGCAGGCCGAGATCGAGGACAATCTGGCGAAACTCACCGTGTGGCGTTCGCTTCTAGCGCAAGCCGTCGCCCAGGGCGACCTGCAGCCATTCCTGGACGTGATCCGAAAATCCACCACCCCGGGAGGTCACTGAGATGTGGCTGATCCGGGCGGCCCTTCGGCGACCCTTCACCGTTGTGGTTGCCGTGATTGCCGTCGCGCTGCTATCAGTGCTCGCACTGATGCGAATGCCGGTCGATATTTTCCCCAACCTCAATCTGCCCGTCATCTACGTGGCCCAGCCTTATGGAGGAATGTCGCCCGCGCAGATGGAAGGCTATCTCGTGTACTACTACGAGTATCACTTCCTCTATATAACCGGCATTGAGAGCGTGGAATCGAAGTCGATTCAGAACGTGGGCCTGCTGAAGCTGACGTTCCATCCGGGCACGAACATGTCCCAGGCGCTGGCGCAGACCATTTCTTATGTGGATCGTGCTCGAGCTTTCATGCCGGCAGGAACGGTGCCACCCTTCGTGATGCGTTTCGACGCGGGAAGCGTGCCGGTGGGATACCTCGTCTTTTCCAGCCAGGCCCGGGGACTGGGAGAGATCCAGGATCTGGCCCTGAACCGGGTGCGGCCGCTGTTTGCGACTCTTCCCGGAGTTTCCGCACCGCCGCCATTCGGAGGAAACCAACGCACCATCGTGGTCACCGTCGATCCGGATCGCCTGCGCTCCTACCACATGTCCCCGGAAGAGGTGATAAGAGCCGTCAGTTCGGGCAACATCATCATGCCCGCGGGAAATATCCGCGCCGGCGATCTGCAGCCCATGGTACCCATCAACTCGGTGGTGACAAACATTCAGGAGTTGCGGGAACTGCCGATCCGGACGGGCTCGGGCCCCACTGTCCTGCTGCGCGATATAGGCAACGTGGCAGACTCCAGCGACGTTCTGACCGGTTACGCGCTGGTGAACGGACGGCGCGCCATTTACTTATCGGTGACCAAGCGGGCGGATGCCTCCACGGTGGCCGTGGTCAATGAAGTCAAAAACAACATTGCGCGCTTCCGCTCATTGATCCCTGAAGATATAAAGATCAGTTACGAGTTCGATCAGTCCTCCTACGTCAAGAACGCTCTTTACTCGTTGATGCGGGAGGGCATCCTCGGAGCCTTGCTCACAGGCCTGATGGTGCTGCTGTTTCTGCGGGACCTGCGGAGCTCCGCCATCGTAGTGACCACCATTCCGTTTGCGCTGTTGGCGGCCGTCGTGGCGCTTTGGGGAGCGGGCCAGACCATAAACACGATGACCCTCGGCGGCATGGCGCTCGCGGTGGGAATTCTGGTGGACGAAGCGACGGTTGCGATCGAGAACATCCATACCCATCTGGGGCAGGGCGTATCGCCGGCCAAGGCAGTGAGGGATGCGAGCCGCGAGGTGGCGATCCCACGACTTCTGGCGATGCTGTGCGTGCTCTCGGTCTTCGTGCCTTCCTTTTTCATGACCGGCATCGCCCGGAGCTTGTTCGTTCCTCTCTCCTTATCGGTGGGCTTCGCCATGGCGGCGTCCTACCTCCTGTCGAGCTCGCTGGTTCCCGTGATGTCAACCTGGATTCTTCGCCAGCATGAACGGCCCGATACCCGGGCTGAGGCGGGACTTGGCCGCTGGCGTGACCGGCTCGGCCGCACTTTAGAGAGACTGATGCAGCGCCGAAAGACTGTATTGCTGGTTTATCTGGGCGTTAGTCTCGTCATCATCGTCCTTCTCGGCCCGCTGATGGGACGAGAGATATTCCCCAGCATCAACGCGGGACAATTTCAACTCCGCTTCCGCGCGCCGACCGGAACCCGGGTGGGAGCGACGGAAGTCATGGTGCTAAGACTCTTGGAAGAGATTCAGAAGGCTGCGGGAAACGATCAGGTTGCGATCACCTTGGGGTATGTGGGCACGCAACCGCCGGCGTATCCCATCAACACCATTTTCCTGTGGACGAGCGGCCCGCAAGAGGCCGTTCTGCGAATCGCATTGCAGTCCGGCTCCCACGTCTCGCTTGGAAAGCTGGAAGAGCATTTGCGCCAGACCCTACCCGGCATATTCCCCGGCTGCCAATTCTCCTTCGGAGCGGGTGACATCGTGAGCCAGATCATGAATTTCGGCGCTCCTACTCCAATCGAAGTGGCGGTCACCGGGCCGAACCTGCAGGAAGATCGCGGGTATGCGGAGAAGATTCGAACCGAACTCGGAAAGGTTGCCGCCCTCCGCGACCTGCAGTTCGAGCAACCCCTGGACTACCCGAGCGTGGAGGTGAACGTCAACCGCGAACTTGCCGGGCAAATGGGCGTCAGTGTCGAACAGGTCGGGCGATCCGTGGTGGCTGCTACTTCGTCCAGCCGCTTTGTCACCCCCAACTACTGGGCGGATCCGAGATCCGGCATCGCATATCAGGTGCAGATTCAGATGCCGCAGTCACGCCTCGCCTCGGTTCAGGATGTGGAAAGCATTCCCATCACTCGCAGCGACTCGCTTCATCCCCTGGTTGGCGATGTGGCCCAGGTCCGGAGCGGCACCATGGTGGGCGAGTATGACCGCTTCAACGGTTCCAGAATGATCACGATATCCGCTAACGTGGTGGGCGAAGACCTGGGCAGAATCGCAAAGAAAGTGGAACAAGCCGTGCAGAATGCGGGCACGCCGCCCCGGGGTGTGAGTGTAAAAATCCGGGGACAAATCGCGCCCATGCGCGACACCCTGACCAACCTTGCGATCGGCCTGGGGGTCGCCATCCTGGTCGTCTTCCTCCTGCTGGTGGCGAACTTTCAGTCCATGCGCCTCGCGCTTGTGGTTCTCGCGACTATCCCGGCGGTGATCTCGGGTGTGATTGTCATGCTGCTGATCACCGGAACCACGTTGAATATTCAGTCATTCATGGGAGCGATCATGGCCATCGGCGTTGCCGTAGCCAATGCCATCCTGTTGGTCACCTTCGCGGAGCAGTCGCGGCATTCAGGAATGTCCGCCACGGCAGGGGCGATTCACGGTGCGCAGATCCGCATGCGTCCGATTCTGATGACCAGCGCCGCCATGATCGCGGGCATGATTCCCATGGCAATCGCCATTGGCACCGGCGCGGAGCAAACCGCGCCCCTTGGCCGCGCGGTGATCGGCGGACTGCTGGCGGCAACTCTCACGAGCCTGCTCATTCTTCCGTCGCTGTTTTCGCTGGCCCAGGACCAGGCCGGAACGGAATCGCCATCGCTCGATCCGGAAGACCCGGCCAGTCGTTACGCGGCACAGGAACAATCGGCGGGCGACAACCCGAACCAGGGGGGACAATGAACGCTCTGAAGCTGACTTTCGCATGCGCGGGCTTGCTGCTGCTCAGTTCGTGTGCTCAGGATGACAAATCTTCCGCCAAGGCCGCCGCTCCCGAGGCGAAGCCAAAAGTCGAGGTTGTGAGGGTCGTGTCCCAGAAACTCGCCATCACGGTTCATTTACCAGGAGAGATCGAGCCTTACGAAGTTGTGTCCATTTTCCCCAAGGTGACGGGGTTTGTGAAATCCATCACAGTGGATCGCGGTTCCCATGTAAGAGCGGGAGAACTGATGGCGCAACTGGAAGCTCCCGAGTTGGCCGCGCAACGGTCTGAAGCGCAATCCAGGCTTCAGGCGGCCAGGGCGCAACTGGCTGCGGTCGAGGCGAAAGTGGCCTCGGACGAGAGCACGTATGAACATCTGAAGTCCGCTGCGGCAACGCCGGGAGTGGTCGCCGGAAACGATTTGTTTGTCGCGCAGAAAACCACGGAAGCCGACCGGGCGCAATTGAGATCCCAGCAGGAGAACGTGGGCGCCGCCCAGCAGGCCCTTAAGGCGGTGACCGAGACCGAAGGATATCTGCAGGTGAAAGCGCCCTTCGACGGAATTGTGACCGAACGCAATGTGCATCCCGGGGCGCTGGTGGGCCCGGCAGGAGGAGCCGGGGCGGCCTCGCCAATGCTGCGGATTGAAACTCTCTCCCGCCTTCGGGTGGTTGTGCCTGTACCGGAAAACTACGCCGCCGGAGTTCCGCAAGGCGCGAAGGTCGATTTCACGGTTCCGGCATTTCCCGGGCGAATCTTCCACGGGACGATTGCCCGCATCTCTCATTCCGTCGATGTGAAGACCCGCACCATGCCAGTCGAACTGGAAGCGGCCAATCCGAAAGGGGAATTATCGCCGGGCACATTTTCGGACGTGCTGTGGCCGGTCCGGCGCTCCGATGCAACGCTGTTTGTGCCTGCTTCCGCAGTTGCGACCACGCTCGAACACGTCTTCGTAGTCCGAATCCGCGATGGCAAGGCCGAGTGGGTCGACGTGAAAACAGGAGCAACGGTAGACAAGCTGTCGGAAGTGTTTGGCGACCTGCACGAAGGTGATATGGTCGCCACGCGCGGAACCGACGAATTGCGACCCGGGACCGCGGTTTCAGTTCAGGGCACGGCAAAACCATAGCCGGCAGCATCTCAGAACCGTTGCGCCTGCTGCCGGGCGGGGAACCTTCACTGCAGCGTGTGGGCGGATGCTGCCGCCGATCCCATGCCGATGTTGTAGCGCTTCAGCTTCCGGTACAGCGTGGCGCGACTGATGCCAAGCATACGCCCGGCCAGGGCCTTGTCCCCTTTCACTTGCTCGAAGACGCGCTGGATCGTGGCTCGCTCGATGTCTTCCAGATCGGTAGTGGAAAGAGGGGGACGCTGAGATTCGCGAACGGGCAATTCTTCGGCCAGATCCGGATCCAGGACCGTAGTCCTTTTCGATGGAGCTTCCGGTGCAGAAGCGCCCGACGCAATGGCGGGAGGCAGGTCTCCCAGATCGATGGCCTGGCCGTCGCCCAGAGCCACGGCGCGTTCCACGCAATTCTCCAGTTCGCGGACGTTGCCCGGCCACTCGTATTGCATCAGCGCCTTCATGGCAGCGCTGGCGACATGCATCTCCTGCCCGGGAGCGTAGCGTTCCAGGAACCAGTGCACCAGCATGGGGATATCGCTGCGGCGTTCCCGCAAGGCTGGGACGAACAGGGTGACAACATTCAAGCGGAAGTAGAGGTCTTTGCGGAAGGTTCCGTTCTTGTAGGCCGCCTCCAGATCGCGGTTGGTGGCGGCGATCACGCGCACATCCACCTTCACGCGCTGGTTGCTGCCCACGGGACGGACCTCTTTCTCCTGCAGCACACGCAGCAGCTTGGCCTGCAACTCCAGGGGGAGTTCGCCGACTTCATCCAGGAAAATGGTCCCGCCGTCGGCGGCCTGGAACAATCCCTGTTTCGATTTCAGCGCGCCGGTGAAAGCTCCCTTTTCATAGCCAAATAATTCGCTTTCAATCAGCGTGGGGACGAGCGATCCGCAATCCACCGCCACAAAGGGCCGGGACGCAAAGGCGCCGCGGAAATGCATGGCGCGTGCGACCAGTTCTTTTCCCGTCCCGCTTTCTCCATAGATGAGGACGGGAGTGCGCGTATCTTTCAGGCGCGCCACCATGCGGAGCACTTCCTGGATGCGGGCCGAAGATCCGACGATGCCGTGCACGGCGGTCTCGGAATCGGTGCGCTGGCGGAGGAATTCATTTTCTTCGACCAGGCGAACTTTCTCGGCCATGCGGCGCAGAAACAGCCTCAGTTCCTCGAGTGGAGAAAATGGCTTGGTAATGTAATCGTAGGCGCCCAGCTTCATAGCCTGGACCGCAGTCTCGATCGATCCGTGGCCGGTCATGAGCGCGACTTCGGTACGCGGCAGAAGCTTCTTTACCTTTTCGAGAAACTCCAGGCCCGACATGTGCGGCATGACCATGTCGCTCAGAACCATGTGCACGGACTGTTCCTCCAGCAAGGCGAGAGCGGATTCGCCGCTTTCCGCTTCCAGGCAGACGTATCCCAAGGCCTCTCCCACGGTCGAGCACAGCTTGCGAATACTTTGCTCATCATCGACGATGAGCACGCGGATGCGTTGATCTTCTTTACTGTTATTCACTCGGCCTTCCCAAATGTCTTCGACACCACTTCAATGAAGGGCGCCACGCGAAATGGTTTTTCTAGACAGGGAGCCCCGGTCTGGCGCAAGGTAGCCACGGTTTCTTCATTCGCAATGTCGCCGGTTATAAAAATGATGCGGGATGCAAGGTCGGGACGATTGCGGCAGATCCAGGCATGCACATGGCCTCCATCCACTCCCCCCGGAGTACGCATATCCGAGATGACCCCGAGAAATGACCCGTTCTCCAGCAAGCGGAGCGCATCCGCACCCGACTCGCAGCAAACCACTGGATATCCGCTGCGCTCCAGCGCGGCTTGCACATATGCCATCACGCCGGGCTCGTCCTCAATCAGCAGGACGGGAACGGACTGAGGCTTGGGCGCCGGCAGGCTCATACTGGTGTCACTCCGGCAGCCACGCCCAGCGAGGCGGCGTGGGAAGCGGCGGGCAGGCGCACGACGAACGTGGCCCCCACGCCCGCGACATTGTTATGGCAGGAGATCTCGCCTCCGTGCTCTTTGAGGATTCCGTAGCAGATGCTGAGGCCGAGCCCGGTGCCTTTTCCGACTTCCTTGGTGGTAAAAAACGGGTCGAAAATCCTGTCGGGATGGGAGATGCCCTTACCGTTATCCGAGAAAGAGACCTCGACGAAGTCGCCTGCCTTCGCCGACACGATTTCAATGCGTGCGGCTCCTCCCACTTCGTGCACGGCATCATAGGCGTTGTTCAGGATGTTGAGGAACACTTGCTGCAACTGATGAGCATCGCCCATGACCGTGGGCAAGGCTTCATCCAGGTGTTCGACGACTTCCACGCCGTGGCTGTTGAAATCATAGGAACGCAACAGGATGGTGCGGCGCAGGATGGAATTCAGTTGCACGGCGGTGCGCTGCGGGGGCATCTGGCGGGCCACGCTGAGCAGGTTCTGCACGATCTGCTTGGTGCGCTGCGCCTCCTGCAGGATCACCCGCAGGTCTTTGTGGGCGGCTTCAGGCAGTTCGGGATTTTCCAGAAGCAGGTCGGCGAATCCCAGAATGGCGGTCAGTGGGTTGTTGACCTCGTGGGCCACTCCCGAAACCAGCTGGCCCACGGCCGCCATCTTCTCGGCGTGCACCAGTTTGTCGCGCAGAACCGCGGAATCGGTAATGTCGGTCAGCACCGCAATGATGCTGGTGACGATTCCCTGCTCATCGCGCATGGGGCTGAGATTGGCCGAGAACTTCCCGGCCATCCCGTTACGGCGAACAATCTCCAGTTCCAGGTTGTCGATCTGCTGGTTGTTCAGGGTATTCTGCACCGCTTCCGCCAGTGCAGGCGTACAGCCGGGCGCCACCAGCTCCAGCAGCGGACGTCCTAGCAGTTCGCGCTGGTCAAATCCGGAATCGTACCAGCGTTTGTTGGCATAGCTGATCAATCCGGCGGTATCGGCCACCAGGATGAAGCTCTGCGTGTTGCTGAGAATCTTGCTGGAGAAGTCGCGCTCCCGATGCAATTCGGATTGATACGTGCGCAGCCCGGTAACATCCAGCATGAGGCCGCGTATCTGCAGCAGCTTTCCGGAATGGTCATACAGACCGAAAGCATTGATGAGGACATGAATCGGCGATCCGTCCTTGCGTCGCAGGGTCGCCTCGAAGTTTCGCAGGCCGCCGTGTTCCTGCAGCACTTTGGCGTGATCCTGGCGCTGCTCGGAAGAGAAGTAGAGCTGGGTGGGAATATCGATTTGAAGCAATTCGTCGCGGCTGCTGTAGCCCAGCATCCGCACCATGGCGTCGTTGACTTCCACGAAGCGTCCCGCCGGGGTGCTGAAGAAGAGGCCTTCCTGGATATTGTCGAAAAGTTCGCGATAACGCCGCTCGGCTTCCCGCCGGTCGGAAATGTCCTTCAGCACATGAATGGTCTGCAGGCCTTCGCCCGCCAGCCCATGCACGCGCGAGGTGGAAACCAGATAGGTTCGATCGAAGACGGGGTGCGCGAATTCATCGGCGTCCTCCGAGTTGGAACGGCAGAATGGGCAGGAGTAGGAGGCGGTGTCGCTGGTCAAAGCCATTAGGGCGCGCATGTTCACGCCCAGCAGTTCCGCGGCCGGCACCCCAATCATTGCGGCCAGAGATCGATTCACGCGCACCACTTTGTCGCTCTGATCGTGCACCACGATGAAGTCCGTGATGGCATCGAAGATCTCGATCGAATGACGGTTCGCCTGTTCGGTGCGGGTGAATAAGAGTGAATTCTGCAACTTCGTGCCGGCATGTGCGGCCACGCTTTCCAGAAAGAGCCGCTCTGCTTTCGAGCTCACAGTTCCGGAAAGGCAAAGGAACCCTGCCGGTTCCTCGTTAGATCCCGCCAGCCGCACCAGGGTGCAATCCGTCCAGCCCAATCGGGCCGCGTTCTCCTCGCCGAACACCTGGCCGGCGGGGCGGGTGATAAGACGTTCCCGGTGCTCGGCCACGAATTCAGCAAGAGCTGTACCCAGGGCACGCTCGAAGTCTAGATCCGGGGCGGACTGCGGAGGCAGGGCCCCTTCCGCCGGATGTTCCGACTCTGATCTGTTGTCTTCGTTCCCGCCGGGCAGAA
>Ga0070741_10005442_pt1 | contig 28313 bp, 33 predicted proteins | sample Coa_R1_4_FD_66440 | JGI IMG/M metagenome (GOLD analysis project Ga0070741, IMG submission 66440) | Surface soil microbial communities from Centralia Pennsylvania, which are recovering from an underground coalmine fire - Coalmine... | ecosystem: Environmental > Terrestrial > Soil > Unclassified ... | reverse complement strand
CGACCGTATCGCGCCATCGGGCCTCCCCTGGCGCTGCTGAGTGGTGTTATCGCGCATTTGTGGAAAACTAACTATCATCGTTTCAAATCGCTGTTCCAAGTTTTGAAATAGGCTCTAGTCTTGATGCGGCTTTCGTGCACTTTTGGCCTGCGCGGAGACCCCGCCAGAAAGCGAAATGGGGTGTCCGGTGAAGGTGCAGTGGGCCGGAATCGAGAAGCTGAAGCCCTACTGGCGCAACCCGCGCAGTCGCAGCGAGGACTCGATCCGCAAGATCGCGGACTCCATCGCTGCATTCGGCTGGCAGCAGCCCATCGTGGTGGACAAGGAGTTCGTGATCATCATCGGCCACGGACGGCTGGAGGCGGCGAAGCTGCTCGAAGCGAAGCAGGTGCCTGTGGTGGTCGCGGGGAATCTTGCGCCGGAGAAAGTGAAGGCGCTGCGGCTGGCCGACAACCGCACGAACCGCGACAGCGATTGGGACATTGGCCTGCTGGCTCAGGAGATCGAGGAATTGCGCGGCCTGGACGTGCAGCTCGTCGGGCAGGCCGGCTTCACCGAGGACGACCTTAAGCGCATCGCGGACGATCTGGACGAGTCGGCGCTGGAGAGGATCGCGGGCGCTGAGGCCGGCGAGGACGACGAATCCCTTGAAGCCGTCCAGGTTGTCGGCACGCCCGGCGACGGCGGCCAGGACGATGGGAATCCGCTGGTGACGTTCAGCGAGGTGCTGTCGTTCGAGCAGCGCAACGTGGTGAACGCGGCCATACAACTGGCGAAGCAGCGGGAACGATTGGAGCGGCGCGGCGACGCGCTGTTCCACATCTGCGAACTCTACCTGGAGGAACACGATGAGAAGTTTTAGCCACTTCAGCTGGCAGCACGGCAAGATCGCTGACCTGGACCGAGAGTTTCCCAGCTATTTGAGCGCCTTTGTGCCCGACCAGGCGCTGGTGGTCGAGGACGACGCCGGCACGCACTTCGGCTACGTGCATGAAGGCCAGCCGATTCTGCTCAAGGATGGCCGCGTCTTCCACCTGCATCCCGGCATGTACTTCAGCGTGCCCGGCGCTTTCCGGCTGCTGGGCAATGGGAAGGGCATTGTCGTGACGCGCGAGAACTGGCAGGGGTTCTTCCACATCGGCGGGCCTGCCGAGCACACGGGGCGGCTGAAGTACGTTGACGGGTGCACGGACAGCCTGCTGATCCCGCCCGTGCGCCTGGGCGACCCGTGCCTGAACCTGCTCTACTTTCCTGCCGGAATTGACCAGACGCAGCACACACATCCGAGCGACCGCATCGGGATGATCCTTTCCGGGCGCGGCCAGTGCATTACGCCGGACGGCGAGATTGCCCTGGTGCCCGGCATGATCTTCTGCATTCATACGGGCGGGCTGCACAGCTTCCGCACGCCCTACGGCGAAGACATGCGCGTGCTGGCGTATCACCCGGACAGCGACTTCGGGCCGACCGACGAGAAGCACCCGATGATCAACCGCACCATGGTCAACGGTGTAAGCGCGTCGGAGATCGAAGAAATCCGAACCAGGTAGCTGAGGCGGGCGTGGCCAGGACGCGAATCTACAAGAAGCAGCTGGTCGAGGAAGATGTGTACGCGGCGGCGCTGCGCCGCATCCGCGAGTGCTACGAGCGGTTCGACACCGTCGTGGTCAGCTTCAGCGGCGGCAAGGACTCGACGGTCTGCCTCAACCTGGCTTTGCAGGTCGCCCGCGAGCTTGGCCGCACGCCGCTCGATGTGTACTTCTGGGACGAAGAAGCGATTCACCCGGAGACCATCGAGTACGTAGCGCGCGTGGCCCAGCGCCCGGATGTGCGCCTGAAATGGCTCTGCATCCCCGTGCGCCACAGAAACGCTTGCAGCCGCAAACAGCCCTACTGGCATTGCTGGAACCCGGCGGAGAGACACCTCTGGGTGCGCCCGATGCCGGAAGGCGCGATCACCGAATTGCCCGGCTTCGAGTGGGGCATGGGTATCCCCGAGCTGGCGCACTTGGTCTACGGCAAGGAGCATGGCACCGTGGCCGACATTCGTGGCATCCGCGCCGACGAGTCGCTGCGCCGGTATCGCAGCGTGGCCATGAAGCTGCGCGACAACTGGATCGGCAACCCGCGCGAAGGTTACAGCTACCCGGTCAGCCCGATCTACGACTGGACGACGTTCGACGTCTGGGTCGCGCCCAAGCGCTTCGGCTGGGACTACAACCGCGCCTACGACCTGATGCAGAAAGCGGGGATGCCGCTGAGCGACCAGCGCGTCTGCCCGCCCTACGGCGAGGAGCCGCTCTCGGGCCTCTGGATTTACGCGCAGTGCTGGCCCGACCTCTGGCACAAGATGATCAAGCGCGTGCACGGCGCGGCCACGGCGGGCCGCTACGCGAACACCGAGCTATACGGCTACGGAAAGATCGAGAAGCCGCCGGGCCTGACCTGGCGCGAGTGGACGTACCGGCTGCTCGATCTCTACCCAATGGAACTGAAGGCGGCCATCGCCAAGAACCTGGTGATGCTCCTGCGCGAGCACAAGACTAAGACCAGCAGGCCCGTTCCTGAGGAGCAGCCCGATCTGCTCACCGGCCTCAGTTGGAAGTTTCTGGCGATGGTGGTCAATCGCGGCGACCTGAAGGGCCGCCGCAGTCGCACGATGAACAGCCATGCGACGCAGGCGAGGAAGAAGGCCGGCGTCAGCATCGCCGACGTAACCGAGCTTGACCTGGGCACGAGGTATTGAGCCGATGATGGAGAATGCGAAAAGCGAGCGGGTCGTGGCGGGCGCGCCGCGCGATCTGGCCCGCGAGCCGGTGAGCCGCGTCGAGTGGGTACATCGTGACCTGCTGAAGCCGAATCACTACAACCCGAACCGCGTCGCCCCGCCGGAACTGGAGTTGCTGATCACGAGCATCCTCGAAGACGGCTTCACGCAGCCCATCGTCGTGCTGCCCGACTACACCATCGTGGACGGCTTTCACCGCTACCTGGTCAGCGGCGATCTTCGCCTCATGCAGCTCTATGGCGGCATGGTGCCTGTGGTCAAGGTGGCGCTCGACCCGGTGCACCGCATGATGAGCACGATTCGCCACAACCGCGCGCGCGGCACGCACGCCGTTCTGCCGATGGCCGAGATCGTCCGCACGATGGTCGCTGAGGGCGTCGAGAAGGCCGAGATCATGCAGCGGCTGGGCATGGAAGACGAAGAAGTCGAGCGGCTGGAAGATCGCGCCGGGATGCCGGAGCAGGTGGGCCGCGAGCGCGCCGACTTCGGGAAATCCTGGGTGCCGCAGGGGTGAGGCAGCATGGCGCTGGTGGGAGTCGAAAAGGTTGCGCGCGCGCTCAACATCGGCGTGCGCCGCGTGCAGCAGCTGGTCGCCGAAGGGATGCCACGTCCGGAGAAGGGGAAGTACGACGTCGGCCTCTGCCTGATGTGGTACGTCCGCTACTTGCAAAAGGCTCTGGAGCGCCGGGAGATCCCGCAGGACGCCATCGGCGCGTCGCTGCGCCAGGAGCGGCAGCGGCTGGTCAAGGCTCAAGCGGACCGGGAGGAACTGGAACTCGGCGCGCGGCGCGGTGAGCTGATCCCGGCTTCGGTGTATGAGCAGGAAGTGGGCGCGATCTTCACTGTGCTGCGCCAGCGGCTGCTCACGCTGCCCGCGCGGCTCGCGCCGCATCTCGAAGGCGAGAATCGCACGGTTGTAAAAACGCGGCTCGATAAAGCGATACGCGAGGCCCTGACCGCTTTGGCCAATGAGTTTGCCAATGGAACCGCTGAGGCAAATCCTGATTCTCACGAACACCCAAGCTCACTTACAACTGCACTCGCCTCTTCGGCGCGAATAGGTTAGGCGTCGATCCCGATGATCAGGGCCGGAACATCTATGTCCGCGACGCCACGGTGCTCCAAGTCCCAAACGATCTGCTCAAAGTAGGAAACCCCGGTGGACATCTGGTCTGCGAACTGCTTCATCGGCACGATCTCGACGCCTGCCTCAATGTGCCCTTGGTTCCTGAAAATCGTCATCTTCGCGCAGACGTTGTAGACCATGAAGGCGTACTTGCCGAACTGAACTTCGACACCAAGTTTTTCCTTGACGAAGTCCATCTCCCGGAATGCTCCCTTGTTGGTAGCACGCGGGGCATAGCCCCCGACATAGAACTCTTGGGGGTATTCGCAGGGGATCTTCACAGCTTTCCAGCCTCTGCGTGCAAACTCTTTCTTGAAGGCCTTGTTGAGCGCGCGTGGGTTGTAGAGCATCCTCCCACGCATGGTTTTTTCTTTGCTTTTTTTCGTCAGATGCTTCCTTGCAGAAACGGAAGCAATCACCTGCTCGATCTCCTTGCGCAGGTCGGGATAGTGGGCGTCCACATACTCCCGCCCACCCTTGAATGAATAAATCCCCGCGATGATCATTGCTCGCTGTCGCCGTTTCCCGCATCCCAATCACGTGGCCGCTGCGATACCTTCTCCCGCCCCGTAGGTTGATAGACAGGCGTGCCCAGCTTCCGGATCTTCAGCTTGCCAGCACAGAACTGCTCGAGCCTGTCCCTGGCGACCGTCACGTACTCGGCTTCCTTCTCGCAGCCGATCACCCTGCGCCGGTGCTTCAGCCCCGCAATCAGCGTTGAACCGACGCCGGCATACGGGTCCATCACCCAATCGCCCTCATCGGTGAGCGCCAGGACACACCGTTCCACAAGCTCAACCGGAAACTGGCAGGGGTGAATCGTTTTCTCGGGATGGTTCGCCTTCACGTTGGGAATGTCCCACAGTCCATGCTCCCAATCCTGTTGCAAGACCTCCCACACGTCGGAGGGGTTCTTCCCCAGCGGGTTGCCTGATGGCTTGCCCCTGTTTGGCCCTTTGTAGTGCGTCTTTCCAGGGTACTTTGAAGGCACCCTGACGGTGTCCAGATTGAAGACGTACTGATCGGTCTTGGTGAACCACAAGATTGTCTCGTAGCGCCCTGAAAAGCGCCGCGAGGCGTGAAGGCCGTGCCCGAAGTGCCAGATGATCCGGTTCCTAAGCTGAAGCCCGTGCCTTTTGAAAATTTCGTAGAAGAGGATGTCCAGCGGGACGACCTCGCCATCCTCAACATAGTTGCCGACTTCCCAACAGATGCTCCCGTCGTCCGTCACCACGCGCACCAGTTCGGTTATCACTTTGGCTTGCTCTTGCAGGTAGATTTCCAAGGCGCGCTTCCGTTCGTAGGCTTTGCCCAGGTTGTAGGGCGGCGAGGTCAGTACCAAAGACACCAAGCCATTCGGCAGCCCCTTCAGGAACTCAAGGGCATCTCCACAGTGCAGAACGATTGCTTCTTGACCGTCGAATGAACTGACAATTTTCGGCTCGTCGAATAGCGAGCGGTTCATCAGGGCTTTTCGCATAGGGCCGCACGTAGGATTTTATCGCCAACCGGCAGCGGCTGAAAGCTCTAACTAAGATCATCCACTTGTGTTTGATGGGCGCTCCCTCCAAATGTGTGTTGAAGCCGAAGACTGCCGTGTGCCACATTTTGAGCCCTATGTCGCGAGGACAGGGCGCAAGCCAACTAAGGAGCGATCAACCCTTCCAGCAGGCCGACGGCCATCTCGGGGAACCGCTGGCCCGGATTCGCACGGCCAGGGGCCGCCTGGCGCGGCAACTGCTGGCTCCGCCGCCGACGCTGAAGGTCAGCGAGTGGGCCGAGCGCAACCGTATCCTTCCTAAAGGCACCAGCGCCCGCCCTGGGCAGTGGGCCACTGAATCCTTCCAGCGCGAGATGATGGACGCCATCCTCAATCCCGAGGTGCGCGAAATCGTCTGCATGAAAAGCACTCAGGTTGGCTGGAGCGACGGCGTGCTGAACAATATCGTGGGCTACTTCATTGACGCTGACCCCAAGCCCATCCTGCTGGTGCAGCCCACCGACCACACGGCCAAAGAGTACAGCCGCAAGCGTATCGCGCCGATGATCGCCGCGTGCCCCGCGCTCAAGGCCAAAGTGCGCGAGGCCACGTCGCGGCGGCCCGGCAATTCCATGCTGCTCAAGGAATTTGACGGCGGCTTCCTGAAGATCACCGGCGCGAACGCGGGTGCGGGCCTGCGCTCCGATCCCATCGCCATCCTGCTGCTCGATGAAGTGGACGGCTACCCGGACGACGTGGACGGCGAAGGTGATCCGGTCGAGATCGCCACGCGGCGCACGGACACGTTCGACGACGCGAAGATTCTCAAGGGCAGCACGCCCGGCAAGCCCAAGGGCCTATCGCGCATCGAAGCCGACTACGAGCGCAGCAATCAGATGCGCTACTTCGTGCCCTGCCCGTTCTGCGGACACATGCAGGTGCTCTGCTGGCGCGATGAAAACGGCGTGCACCGCCTGGTGTGGGAAAAGGACGCAAACGGGAACCCCATCCCGGAGACGGTGCGCTATCTCTGTGCCAATCCCACCTGCGGAAAGGGCATAGATGAAAAGTACAAACAGCGAATGCTCGATGGCGGGCGCTGGAAGGCCAAGTTTCCTGAGCGCCGCAAGGTGGTGGGTTTCCATATCAACGCGCTTTACAGTCCGTGGCGCCTCATCTGGCACGAGCTCGCTCAGGAATGGGTTGAGGCCCAGGACAACCCAGAGAAGCTGAAGGCGTTCATCAACCTGCGGCTTGGCGAAACGTGGGATGAAGGCGGCGAGAGTTTCGGCGCGCACGTGCTGGCAGCGCGTCGTGAGAAATATCCCGCGCCTGTCCCAGAAGGTGTGTGCGTACTGACAGCAGCAGCGGACGTGCAGCACAACCGCATCGAGGCGCAGATCGTGGGCTTCGGCCCCGGCGAAGAATCCTGGCTCATTGCCCATGAGGTTTTCTGGGGCGATCCCGGCGTTGACGTTGATCCCGAGACGGCGGTCAACGTGTGGGAGCAGCTGGATCAATTCCTGCTGAAGCAGTGGCCCCATCCGAAGGGAGCCGTGTTGACCCCGGCGATTGTGCTGGTGGACGCCGGCGCACACGCCGACAGCGTGTATGACTACGTGCTGCCGCGCCAGCACACCCGCCGCCGCATCTTCGCCTGCAAGGGCGTGGACTACCTGAGCAAACCGGGACTGGTGCAGGAAGGCTCGACCAAGCGCAGCAATATTCGCCTCTTCGCCGTGGCCACCTACGCCGCCAAAGATCGCGTTTTCGCGCGAATGAAAATTCCCCGGCCCGGCCCCGGCTACATGCACCTGCCCGACTGGGTGACCAATGAATACTTGGAGCAACTGACTGGCGAGAAGAAGATAACCGTGCGCGACAAACGCACGCGCACGAAGAAGGTGCTATACGTCAAGACCTACAGCCGGAACGAGGCGCTGGACCTGACCGTGTATTGCCACGCCGCCTTATTCGCGCTACAAAACCTCATCGCACCGGCGACTTACCGCGACCTTGGCAAACTAGCCGAAGCGGTACGGCAAGGACGCGCACCTGAGACTCTGGCGGCCAAGATGCGGCGCGTGCGAAGCGCGGGAGTCCTGTAGCCGCTGCATCTCCGGGGCACGAAAAGGCACAAAAAAAACTTGCAACTCAACCTTGCCCTGATGCATCCTATCCCCCTGGAGGGGATATGCCGAAACCTGCTGCGCTCTGCCTTCCCCGTGTCTACCTCGACCCAGAAGTCCAGAAGGAGCTGGAAGACCGTCTGAGCCGGATCGAGGGCCACGTGCGCGGCGTCAAGCGGATGCTCTCCGAGCACGGAACCTGCGAGGATCTGCTTCTCCAGATCGCCGCCATTCGCTCGGCCTTAAATCAAGTGCAGGCCCGGCTGCTGGAAAACCACCTGGAGACCTGCGTGGCGGACGCCGTGCGCTCTGGCAAGGGAAGCAAGGCGCTGGATCGTCTGAAGGGGGCGCTGGCCCAGGTGCTGAAGATGCAGTGAGCGATTCCCTTCTTGCGGAGGAAAACATGAATGAAAAAGTGGGAATTTTCGGAGCCATTGGCGCTGCCGTGGTCGCCTCGATCTGTTGCATCGGCCCGGTTGTGCTGGCGGGACTCGGGATTGGAGCGGTGACCGCTGCGCAGCAGTTTGCACCGTTACGACCCTACTTCCTCGCTTTGACCGCCATCTTCCTCGGGCTGGGCTTCTACTTTGCCTACCGAAAGCCAAAGCAGGCAGCCCCGTGCGATGGCCAAGTGTGCGAGACACCGAGGGCAGCGCGCTGGGGACGACCGCTCCTGTGGATTGCTGCGGTTGTTGTCCTGGCACTGGTCACCTTTCCCTACTACTACGCGCCGTTGCGCGCGGCTTTGGATAAACCCCGGCAGAGCCCTGCCGCTCGATCCGCGCCCGCCCAGCTTTCCACAGTTGAGTTGAAAGTCAGCGGGATGACTTGCGAGGGCTGTGCCGTCGGCGTGCGCAATGCCCTGCTCGAAACGCCCGGCGTAGCTTCGGCTTCCGTGGACTTCAAGGCGGGCCGCGCGACGGTTCAATACGATCCTTCCAAGGCTTCGACGACGCAATTGATCGAAGCGGTCAGCAAAGCTGGATTCAAGGCGACACTTTGAGGCCATCATGAGCGAATGCTGCGAGGTAAAGCAGAAGAACTGGCCCGCGGTGATGGCCTGCCCGGTGAGCGGCAGGCGGTCCAAACAAGTCGAATTGCTCACGCTGCGCAGCCTCCTTCGGCAACTTCCGCTGGCCATGCCGTCCACGGCCTACTACTTCTGCGACGATCCGGCTTGCGATGTGGTCTATTTCGGGGCTGACCCGAACGCCCCGCTTTTTCGCCGCGCTGACCTCTGGGTGAGGGTCGGCCTGAAGGAGAAAGCCGATCCGATCCCCGTTTGCTACTGCTTCGGCTTCACCCGGAAGGACATTCAGGACGAAATCCGGCATGAGGGCAAGTCTATCATCGCCGAAAAAATCAAGGCGGAAGTTCAGGCCGGAAGGTGCGCTTGCGAAATCAAAAACCCATCTGGCAAGTGCTGCCTGGGGAATGTAACCAAGGTCATCAAGAATGGCCTAACCGCGCTGACAACTGGCACGTGACACCGCCTGCTTAATCGCCACCTTTACCCAACCGAGCTGTCCGGCCAGCCGAGACAATTGACGCATGCTCCGATGCGTCATACCGGGCTGACGCTCACCCAGCGGAACAGCACCTTACCGGCGCGTGGACCATTGCGCCAAAGTTTATCGCACCAACCACCGTATTGTGGGTACTCCCCAAAGTGTGCCTATATATCCGCGTCATGGGCGCGTTCACGCTGGCCGAAATTGATGCAACCCTGACGCGACTGACAACCGGAAACGACAATCTGACTCCGCAGATTACCGTCCTGACCTGTCCTATTCACCAAGACAATTGACGAACACCTAGAGGTGTCTGCATACTCCGGCCCGTTATGGCGGGACTGACGCTCGCACAAGCGGAGCAGCACCTGAACGAGTGGCTGACCGCCGACTCGGCAGTCGCCAAGGGACAGGCGTACTCGCTTGGCGGCCGCACGTTCACGCGCGCGGACGCAGCAGTGATCCGCGAAAACATTCGCTACTGGCAGCAGATGGTGAAGCAGCTGGCGCGCGGCGGCGTAAGGGCGCGCGGCGCGGTGGTGCCGATCAGGTGAACACACTCGCACAACCGAACTGGCTTGACCGGGCCGTGGGCTACTTCTCGCCCGCGTGGGCGGCACGGCGGATGCGCGCGCGGATGGTGATGGCCATTGCCGGTAGCTGGACAGGAGCCAGCTACACGCGGCGGTCGCTCAAGGACTGGTTCGTTACGCCCGCCAGCGCCGACGAGGACACGCTGTTCGATCTGGAGACGCTCCGCGCCCGCAGCCGTGACATGGTGCGCAACGCGCCGCTGGCCACGGGCGCGGTCAACACCGTGGTCATGAACGTGGTGGGCACGGGCCTGAGCCTCCTGCCCCGCCCCGATTGGGAAGCCCTGGGCATGACCGAGGAGCAGGCCGACCAGTGGACGGCCCAGGTTGAGCGCGAGTTTCGCGTGTGGGCCGAATCGGCGGAGTGCGACGTGACCCGCACACAGAGTTTCTACGGCCTGCAAAGCCTAGTCTTCCGCTCGGCGCTTGAAAGCGGCGACGCCTTCGTGCTGCTGCCGATGATCGAGAGCCGCACGAACCCCTACGCGCTGCGCGTGCAGGTGGTGGAAGCCGACCGCGTGGAGACGCCCACGGGCAAGAAGGAGAACGCGGGCAACAAGATCGTCGTGGGCGTCGAGATGGACGCGAACGGCGCGCCCGTGGCTTATCACATCCTGCGCAACCATCCCGGCAGCCCGGAAGGAATCAAGCAGGACTTTATCCGCGTGCCCGCCTTTGGCGCGCGAACGGGCCGCCGCAACCTGCTGCACATCTTCGAGCGCACGCGCCCCGGCCAGACGCGCGGCGTGCCCTACCTGGCTCCCGTCATCGAGCCGCTGAAGCAGTTGGACAAGTACACCGAGTCGGAACTGATGGCCGCTGTCGTGGCTTCGCTGCTGACCGTGTTCGTCAAATCGGAATCGGGCGACGGCTTTGCGCCCCCGGCAGGCGACCCCGCAGTGTCATCGAGCAACGCGGAGATCCGGCTGGGGACAGGCACCATCGTGGACCTGGCTCCCGGCGAGGACATTACGACGGTGAGCCCCAACCGCCCGAACACGGCCTTCGACCCGTTCGTGCAGTCGGTCCTGCGGCAGATCGGCGTCGCGCTGGGCCTGCCCTTCGAGGTGCTGATCAAGCATTTCACGGCCAGCTACAGCGCGGCGCGCGCGGCGCTGATGGAAGCGTGGAAATTCTTCCGGTTGCGGCGGGAGTTCCTGGCGCAGACCTTCTGCGCGCCCGTGTACGAGGCGTGGATGGAAGAAGCTGTCGCGCTTGGCCGCATTGCCGCGCCAGGATTCTTCGACGATCCGGCGCGTCGCATCGCCTACCTGCAAGCGGACTGGATCGGCGACGCACCCGCGCAGATTGACCCGACGAAGGAAGTGGACGCTGCCGCAAAGCGTCTGGAGATCGGTGTCAGCACGTTGGCCGAAGAGACGATGCAGCTCACCGGCGGCGTGTGGAAGGACAAGCACCGCGAACAGGTGAAAGAGCGCCGGATGCGCGAGCGCGACGGCCTCGTCGTGGTGAAGATGCCCGGCCCTGGCAATCCGCAGCAACCGCAACCGGAACGCAGCGCAGATCGCGAAACAGAGGAGCGCGAAGATGCGGCTGCTTGACGTGCTCAACGCGCCTTGGGCCATCGTGCCGGAGAAGCTGTTGGAGATCCGCGAAATCTACTTCACGCACCTTCGGGGCGAAAAGATTGATTTGCGCGCCATCGAAGCGCGCCTGGGTCAGCCGCTCAATAACCAGAAGCAGGGCTACGAGGTCGTGGATGGCGTCGCGGTCTTGGCCGTCGAGGGCGTGATCGCCAAGCGCATGAACCTGTTCACGCGCGTCAGCGGCGGCGTGAGCACGCAACTTGTGGAGCGTGACTTCAAGGCCGCGCTTGCCGATGACCGGGCGCACTCGATCCTGCTGAGCGTGGACAGCCCAGGCGGGAACGTGGACGGCGTGTTCGAGCTGGCGCGGGCGATTTACGACGCGCGGGGCAGGAAGCCCGTCGTAGCTCTTGCGAACGGGATGATGGCCAGCGCCGCGTACTGGATTAGCAGCGCCGCCGACCGCGTGTTGATCACCGGCGAGACGACGCAGGTGGGCAGCATCGGCGTCGTGGCCACGCACACGGACATCAGCAAAGCCGAGGAGATGCGCGGAGTGAAGACCACCGAAATCACCGCTGGGAAGTACAAGCGGATCGCCAGCGAGCACAAGCCGCTCGACGACGAGGCGCGCGCCGCGATTCAGGAACAGGTGGATCACGTGTACAGCGTGTTCGTGAACGAAGTGGCGCGGCATCGCGGCACGGATGTGGAGACGGTGCTCGATAAGATGGCCGATGGGCGGATTTTCCTGGGCAGCAAGGCGATTGACGCCGGGCTGGTGGACGGTGTCTCCACCGAGGCCGATCTCGTTCGCCAGCTGATCCAGGAGCACGAGCAAAGAACCCACGAGCGAGCGCGGGCGGTTGCCCGGCAAATCCTGACCGAAAGGAGACAAGCATGGAAAGCGAAGCGTTGACCGCCGAGTTTCGGGCCGAGTTCAAGGCCGAGATCGAGGCGCTGGAGCAGGCGGCCTACGAACGCGGCAAGGCCGACGGCGCAACCGCCGAGCGCGAGCGAATCAAGGCCGTGGAAGCTCAGGCGGTGCCCGGACATGAGGCTCTGATTGCCGAGTTGAAGTTCGACGGCAAGACCACAGGGCCGGAGGCGGCGGTGAAGGTCCTGGCCGCTGAGAAAGAGAAGCGTGCAAGGGCCCTGGCCGATCTGAAGGCCGATGCGCCCGCGCCGGTGCCGCACGCCGAGGCACCGAGCCCGGCAGAGGCACTGGACGAGCAGCAAGCAGCAGCGACTGTGGAGCAGGCGCGCAAGGCTGGTCTGGTTCGCTAACGAGCTAAACGAGAGAGGAGAACGCAATGGACCTGCAACCGAAATTCAGCACGGAGAGCTACACGCCGGATCGCCTGCACGCAGGCGATTTTCCCATCCGCACGCTCGACGTGACCATCGCGTCGGGCCAGAACCTCGTACGCGGGACGCTGCTCGGCAAGATCACAGCTTCAGGCAAGTACGTGCTCAGCCTGGCCGGTGCCGCTGACGGCTCGCAAACCCCCGTGGCCATCCTTGCTGAGGATGTAGACGCCACAGGTGGAGACAAGGGCGGAATCGTCTACATCAGCGGCGATTTCAACGAGAACGCGATCACCTACGGCACCGGGCACACCGCCGATAGCGTGCGCTCGGGGCTGCGCGATCTCAACATCTACCTGCACAAGCCGGTGAGCGCCTAAGGAGGAGCGAAAGTGAACATCTACACCACTGCATTTCTGAACGGCGTCGTGGATTCGCTGCTGCGCCCGCCGTCGTTCCTGCTCGATATGTTCTTCCAGAACGTGGTCACCTCTGAACAGGAGGAGATCAAGTTCGACGTGGCCGACGGCAAGCGGCGCATCGCTCCGTTCGTCCATCCGCTCAAGGAAGGCAAGGTGGTCGAGGGCCTGGGCTACAAGACCAACACCTTCACGCCAGCCTACATCAAGGACAAGCGCGTCTTCGATCCTTCAAAGGCGCTCAAGCGGCGCGCTGGTGAGCGCATCGGCGGCGACCTCTCCAACATGGATCGCGCCCGCGCGAACCTGGCTGTCGCTCTCGAAGACCAGCTTGCCATGCTCACGCGGCGGCTGGAGGTCATGGCCGCCGAAGTACTGCGCACTGGCAAGGCCACGATTACGGGGGAAGGTTTCCCCGGCGTCGTCGTGGACTTTGGCCGCGCCGTGGGTCACACGCTCACACTGGGCGCTGGCAGCAAGTGGGGTGACGCGGGCGTGAAGCCGCTCAATAACCTCGAAGACTGGGCGCTCACGGTCGCGCAGGCCAGCGGCGCTACGGTCACCGACGTTCTGTTCACGGTCGGGGCTTGGCGGAAATTCCGCGAGAACACGGACGCGCAGAACGCCATTGACACCCAACTGGGCCAGCTCGCCAATTTCCAGATTCCCATCGCCAGTGTCGAGGGACTGGAGTTCAAAGGCACCATCGGCGGCAAGCGCCTGTGGGTTTACACCGGCTGGTATGTAGACCCGCAAACAGGCACTGAGGTCGCGATCATTCAGGATGGCTGGGTGATCCTGGTCGCGCAAAACGGGCTGCTGGGCACGCGGCACTTTGGGGCGATCCGGGACGAGCAGGCCGGCTTCCAGGCGCGCGAGTTCTTCAGCAAGTCGTGGTTCGTCGAAGATCCGCCCGTGCGGTTCCTGATGATGCAGTCCGCGCCGCTCGTCGTGCCCTACCGCCCGAACGCTTCGATGGCCGTGCAGGTCATCTGAGGCGCAACGTCACACTTGAAGGAGGAGCACTGATGGCAGGAGAGAAGCTGTACCGGGCGAACTGGGTGCTCGAAGGGCACAAGGGCAAGACGGTGATGCCGGGCGAAACCATCCGGCTGCGTCCGGAAGAAGCCGAGCCTTACCTGGGCGGTGTCTTGTCTCCGGTCGAAGACGAGGAGGCACAGGAAGCCGGAGGCAAGGACAGGAACTGAAGCGAGTAGCGAGGTGGGCGGGTGGCTTTCTTCGGTGACGCCGACGTGGACACGATGCTGGCCGACTGGGGGCACAGCATCACCATCGGCGGCGTCACCAAGCCGTGCCTGTTCGACGAGCGCGACGAAGTCGGTCTGGAGCAGGACGGCGGGGCGGGCCAGATCATGCGCGTGGCCGTGGCCACGATCAAGACGAGCGACTTCCCGAACGTGGCGAACGACGACGCCTGCACGGTGGACGGTGTGAGCTACAGGGTCTGGCGGCGGCTGCGGCAGGGCGATGGGGCGATCACGGAGTTGCTCTTGAGGAAGGTGTAGCGCGTGGCGGATTCCTACACGGAACGGCTACTTCAAGCGGTCGTAGCGGCGCTTGACGGCGCGGGCAAGCCTGCGGGCCTGACGGTGAATCGCTCGCGGCGGCAGTCCATCGAGAAGTCGCAGCTGCCCATGATCAGCGTGTACCCAATCCGCGAAGAAGTGACCCGCGCGACCGACAACCGGCGCAGTCCGCTGGTCGAGCGCAGGCTGCGGGTCGAGGTGAAATGCCGCGTCGTCGGCGACGACCAGGCGAACGACGCGCTCCGCAAGTGGGCCGTGCAGTCGGTCATGGCCGATCAGAGCCTCGGCGGGCTGGCACTGGAGATCACCGAGGAATCCACGGACTGGGACGCGGACGACGCCACGGACGCGGACTACAGCGTGGCCGCCGTGGACTTCGTCGTGCGCTACAGCACGAGCCGCTTCGACCCGGAGAACAAATCGTGACGCTGACCGAAAAGCTGCTGGGCGTGACCGTGGGCATCCTGCTGTTGTTGGGCGTGTTCTTCGCCTATCTGTACCTCCAGCAGGTGAAGCTAACCGCAGAGGCCGAGGCCTACGGCAAGGCCAAAGACGAAGTGATTGCGGCAAAGCAGAAGCGCATTGAAGAGGCGCAACAACGCATCGAGCAGCGCGAGAAGCAGTGGCAGCGCGAGCGCGAGGCGTGGGAGCGGGAGAAGCGCGAAATCAGAACGCAGGCCCAGGCCGTGCGTGTGATCGAGAAGTACGTGCCCCAGGCAGAAGGCGCCGTAGCCGAAGTAAAGCGCGACGAGCTGAAGCCGCAGGTCGTTGAGCAACTGCCGGATGCGCCCAAGTACAGCGTCATGCCCGAGCAAACGGCCGTCGAGCTTGCGCGCGAGATTGTCGAGTGCCGCCAGGACCAGGCCGCCCTGGGCAAGTGTGAGCAGGACACAGCCGATCTGCGCGCGCAGATTCAGGCGGCTGAGGAGAAGGCCAAGGCCGCTGAAGAAAAGGCCGAACGCTGGGAAAAAGCCGCGAAGGGCGGCAGCAAGGCGAAGCGGTTCTTCAGCACGCTGGGCAAGGTGGGCGTGGGTATCGCCATCGGCGTGGCGCTGTCGCGGTAAGACCAACTTTTTGGAGGTAAGAACACATGCCAACACCGGATGCAGGAAATCTTTCGCTCGGAGCGGGCGAGGTGCTGTTTGATCGCTTCGACGCGAACGGCAACCCGACGGGCTACCGGCATCTCGGCAATGTCGAGTCGCTGGCCATCACGACCACCGTCGAGACGGTCCAGAAGAAATCTTCGATGGACGGCGCGCGCGGCATCTACAAGGAGGCCGTGATCGGCAGCGAAGCCGAAGTCTCGTGCTCAGCGAGTACGACCCGGAAAACCTGGCCCTGGCGCTGCTGGGCGACACGGCGTCGTTCTCTCAAGCTTCGTCCAGCACATCCACGGGCCGCCAGATCAACGGGAGCGCGGCGCTCAAGTTCGACCGCTGGTACTACCTGGGCTTCAAGCAGGTGACCGTCACTGCCGTTAAGCAGGGCGTGACCACGGGCGTGCTGGGCACCGACTACGAACTCAATACCGAGCTTGGGCTGGTGAAGATCAAGTCGGGGGGCGTGTTCACTGAGGCCGTGACCACCTGGGATGGCAGCGCGGCAGCCGTCACGACGACGCAAGTCCGCGGGCTCTCTGTTGGGAAGGTCGAAGGCAGGCTGAAGTACTTCAGCGCCGCGAACCAGGCCTCCGGCCCGCGCTGGGAAGTGGACATCCACAAGCTCACAGTCAACCCCGACGGCGAGTTGCAGTTCATCTCCGAGGAGTTCGGCACGTTCACCCTGCGCGGCAAGGCACAGAAGGACACGGCGAAGCCTGCCGGTGAACAGTTCTTCGTGGCGCGCAAGCTCTAAACGGGCGCTCCGCAACGTGGACGCCAGGGGAGCGGTAGGACCGCTCCCCTTTTCATAGGAGGAGACGGATGGACTACCTGGAGATCGGCGGGCAGAAGTGGCGCGCGGCGAAGCGCAGCACCATCGAGCATGACTTCTGGCTGATGAAGCACATCCGCGAAGCTGGCCTGGACGCTGTGCGTCTGCGGCCCGGCGAGAGGCCAGAGGAGTTCGCTGTCCGGCTGCTACATGAAGTGATCGGCAGCGGCAAAGCGTTCACGCTGCTGGGTGGAATGCTGCTGCCGGACGGCGTGCCCGATGAGCATTGGTCGCCTGAGCGTGCCGAGCTGACGGCCGTCTTCATGCGCGGGCTGGCAGCCGATGAGGACAAGGCCGCCGTCAAGAGCGCCATCATCTCGCTGCTCACGGGTTTTTTAGAGGCCGGGCTGCGCTCCTATGCCGATTCCGTCACTGCTTCGACAGCGGGAAGCCAGCCCCAGCCCGAGCAGCCGCAGCCGCCCGCGTTCGTGCCCGTGCCGCCCTACTGAATGACTACGGCGAATGGGGCCAGCTGGTGCGCGAGCTTGCAGGCTATGACGTGGGGCGCTACGCGGAGATTACGCGCTGGCCGCTGGCCGAAGCCCTGGCCACCTACGAGAACAAACTGCGCGAGGACGCGCGGCGCGACTACCACGTCGAGTACCTGGCGTGGGCGGTTCTGGCCGCCACTGGCGCGACGAAACGCAAGAAGCCGCCGGAAGTGCCTGCAATCCTGAAGGAGTAGTCGATGGCTCAAGCGCCCGATGTTCGGGTAAGACTCAGCGCCGAAGGCGTCCAGGAGGTCGTTAACGCCTTCAAGCGAATTCAGGCCGAAGCCGAGAAGTCCGGCAAAGGCGCAGGGCACGCCCTGAATTTCCTTTCCGGCCAGGCTGCCGCCCTGGGCCGACTGCTACCCACGTTGAGCTTTGCCGCTATCGCTGCGGGCGCGACCGTGCTCACCAAGCGTGCTTTGGAGAACGCTGACGCGCTGGGCAAGCTCGAACAGAAAACTGGCCTCACGGTAGAAACCCTCAGCACGCTTTCCTTCGCCGCGCGAACCGCCGATCTCGACCAGGAGCAACTGCGCAGCACACTGGTCAAGTTCACCAAGGCCACCGATGACTACGACCAGGGCCTGCGCAGCGCCCGCGACGCTGTCGAGCAACTATTCGGCAGCAGTAAGGCGCTCGAAGGGCTCGACCAGGACACGCGGTTTCTCAAGGTCGTGGACGCCTTGGCCAAGCTGGAACCTGGGGCCAAGCGCACCGGCCTGGCGATGGAGTTCTTCGGCAAACAAGGGGCCGAGCTGCTGCCGCTGATTGAGGATCTGGCTGACGGCGGGTTCGAGAAGCTGCGCCAGAAGGCCGAGAAGCTGGGCCTGGTGGTGAACCACGACTTGGCCGACGCCGCCCAGCGCGCGAACGACGCCATGACGGACCTGCAGAGCACCGCCGAGGGCATCGCCACACAGTTCACGGCAGGCCTGGCTCCGGCCATCGCGGATGCGGCTGATGCGCTGGTAGAAGCCGCCACGGGTGACGGTGTCAACGCCTTCCGCGAGTTGGGCGACTTCGCAGGCAAGGTGCTGAAGGGCATCGTCGTGCTCCTGACCGCCGTGGGCGCGGGCCTGGTGAAGATTGTGGGCCGCACAACAGCTCTGATTGTGCACGGCGGCAGGCTGGTAGCGAATGTTCTGCAAGGGAACATCCGCCAGGGATGGGAAGACTTCAAGAACGGCATCGTCGCGGATGCCGACGATCTGGACAAAAAGATCGAAGAGCGCGTCGCGAGGATCTTCCAGGCACTCGACGGCCAGAACCGCGAGCAATCTGCCGCGCGGCGGCGCATTCGCAAGCGGGAAACCAGCGCCAACCTGCAAGACCGCGAGCGCAACGCCAAAGCCGAGCGCGCCCTACAGGAGCAGTTGCTTGAGAACGAGCTCAACCTGCTGAAGGCCAACCTGAAGGCGCAGACGGCGGAGGAAAAGCGGCGTTTCGAGGAAGGGCTGATCAACCTGCGCGAGTTCTTCGACAACCGGCGCTCGATCATCGAGCAGGAAGCGCAGAAGGAGATCGAGGTCCTGGAGAAGCGGCTCCAGTTCGAGCGCACGCGCCCGCTGGCGAAAACCGAAACGGAAACCGACCGGCAGAAGAACATCGCTGAGATCGAGAATCAGATCGCCATCCGGCGCATCGAGCTACAGGAGCAGATCGCAGACCTGGCCGCCGAAGAGCGCAAGGCCACGCGGGACTTCGAGAAGGAGCAGACCGCGTTTGAGGTCAAGCTGGCCGAGCTTCAGGGGAACCGCTTTGCGGCGGCCCGCGCTGCGCTGGATGAAGAAGCGCGGAAGCTGGATGAGATTCTGCGCAAGCAGGGCGTGGCTGATGCCGAGCGTGCGCGACGCGTCGAGGAGCTACGCACCGCTGGCCTAGCGCAGATCAACTTCGATGAGATCTTGACCCAGGGGCGGCAAGCCCTTGCGCAGATTGAGGCCGACCGGCGCGACATCGAGCTACAGGTACAGCAAGGCATCTTGTTCCAGTTCCAGGGTGAGCAGCAGATCGTGACCCTGGAGCGCGAGCGCCTGCCTCTTCTGAGACAGATCGCCCAGGCGTTGCTCGCGGCGGCTGAGGCCACGGGCGACCCGCAGAAGATCGCTCAGGCCCGCGAGTTCGCGCAGTCCATTGAGGCGCTGGCTGTCAGCAGCAACCGCGCCGCGCAGCAGATGGCGCAATTCAAGGCGGCCGTCGAGCAATCTCTCACCAGCAACCTGCAAAACTTCTTCACGCAGGGCATTGAGAACGCGGAGAGCTTCGGCGACGCCATGCGCCAGCTGGCGCTCTCGGTCGTGGACAGCCTGCGCCAGATCGCTGCGCAGATGCTCGCGAACCTCGCGATCCAAAAATTGCTGGGCGCTTTCGGCGGCTTCGGTTTGTTCTCCCAGGGCGGCGTCGTCAAGGCCGCTGGCGGAGGGCTGATTCGCGGCCCCGGCACGGGCACCAGCGACAGCATTCCGGCCCGTTTGAGCGACCACGAGTTCGTGGTGCGCGCCGCCGTGGTGCGCCAGCCGGGAGTGCTCGATTTCCTCCACGAACTGAACGCGGACGGTTCACTTGTGCTGCGGCGTCGCGGCGTCCGCGGATTCGCCGAAGGCGGACTGGTGGAAGTGGGCGGCGCAGGCGGCGGAAATGGCCGCGCGGACCTGACCATCGGACTCGAGCCGGAACTCGTGCTCAAGAAGCTGGAAGCCAGCCCGCAGTGGTCGCGGGTCATTGTCCGCACGCTGGAGAACAACCGCAAAGCTGTGAACAACGCGCTGGGCAGGGGGATACGGTGAGCTTCGAGATCGGAACCGCCACGGACGTTGCCGACCTGATGGCCAGGCTGAACAGCTTCCTGCTGAAAGGGCACGCGCTGGAGCCTGCCTACAGCGGCGCGGGTACGGGCAGGATCACGAACCTGATCGGCACGGCCAGCAGCGTACTCGAAACGATCACGGTTACGCTTACGAGCAGCACCACGTTCGATGTGTCCGGCAGCGTGAGCGGGGCGCTCGGCACCGGCACCGTGGGCACGCCGTTCACCAGCGCGGTCGTCAACTTCACGATCACGGCGGGCGGGACGGCCTGGCAAGCGGGCGACACCATCGTGCTCACGATGACTCCGCCGTGGATTCAGAAGCGCGGCGTGGCTGGGGGCGAGTACATCTGGCAGGCGCCGGGTAACGGCAACGAGGCGCAGATTTTTACTGGCATCCTGCGCTTCAGCGACGCCGGCGCGGACTACGACAACTGGCGGCTGGGCGGCTTCAATGGATTCGATAGCGCGCTGGCGTTCACGGCCCAGCCCGGAGCGATGACGCGCCCGGTGGTGCCGCTGCTGCGCGTGGGTGCGATGCCCTACTGGTTCATTGCGAATGGGCGGCGCGTAGTCATGGTGGTGAAGGCCAGCACCGTCTATGAGTCCATGTACCTGGGATTCCTGAATCAGTACGCAAACCCCAGTCAATACTCGTACCCGCTCGTTGTCGGCGGCTCTATGACGTGGTTTACCGAGCCGGCTTCAAACTCCCAGAACTGGCGCTGGAGCTACCAGGGCATCGAGCACGCCGCGTTTGCGGTTCCCCGCGCCAGCACGGGCTCGGATAACGATTTCACACTCCGACTGCGCAGACCCGACGGGATATTTCAGGGGTTCGCCAGCGCAAAGCAGGGTGGAACGCAGCAGGGTTTCGTGTGGCCCTACGGCTACAGCATGACCAACATGATCTCCAATCTGGACGGCAGCTATTCTCTGCTGCCCATCGTGCTGCACGAAGACGACAGCAACTTGGGCGTATATCCCAACATTATCTTCACTACTCCGAATGTGTGGGGCGAACTCGACGGGGTTTACGCTGTGACCGGTCACGCCAACGCCTCTGAGAACACGATCACCGTGGGCCGCACGGACTATCTGGTGGTACAGAACATCTATCGCACGACCAAGACGGACTTTTTCGCCACGAAGTTGGCGTGAGGAACCGAGGATGGCATACGAAACCGGAACAGCGAGCAGCCCGAACGACCTGCTGCAAAAACTGGTGACCTTCCTGACCAGCGCGGCTGTTGGCTGGACACAGGACATGAGCCAGGCGGACGGCACAGGTTGGCGGGCGCATCTTCATAAAGGCAGCGTTTACGTCCATTTGAAGAGCACGACCGGGGCCGTAAACCCTTGGGGTTATATCCCTGCTCCGTCTCCTGGCGCGACGAGCGCAGGGCTGCACGTCTACTTGGGCACGGGATTCAACAGCGGCGCGAACTGGAACGCTCAAGCGGGCGGGCCGCTCTTGAGCGGCACCAGCACAATCACCGGCGTAAGTATGCCGGTGCCTGCGGGCGCGATCACCGCATACCACTTCTTCAGCGACAGCGCCGCCGACAACATCGTAGTAGTCGTGGAGAAAACTACGGGCATTTTCACGCACCTGGGTTGGGGCACGTCCCTTGCCAAATGCGGCTCGTTCACGGGCGGGCCGTACTTCTTTGGGGCTACAAACGGTTACAACTTCGCGAGCACCAGCACCACAAGTTTCGGAGCGCAAAACGGCCCCACGGCCAGAGCGCCGTTCATGTACGCGGACTTTGGCATAGCAGCTTGCGGGTATGTGCGCGCCGATGTGGATACGTTCACCGGCAAGTGGCTGGGCTGCACGAATAGCGCGTCTCAGCCCACCGGGGGCTACACAGGCAAGAACCTCGCTACCGAGTATCGCGCGGGCGCGACACCCCCTGCAGAGATCGCCAATGTGGAAATGCTGTATGAACGCGCCACGTCCTCATTCAATTCCCAGGCACACCTCATTCCGGTTCGGGTTTGGGCGGCCAGAGACGCAGGCGGCTACTCATTGCTGGGCGTGGTACCCGGAGTGTTCTGGACGAACGCCACGGGTCATACGGCAGGTGCCACGCTGAATCCGCCGCCTGGCTACTCACCTGGTACCGTCATCACGCTGGGCGCAGACAGCTACACGATCTTTCCCTTCTTTTCGGTCAAGAAGGTTACGTAATGGCGAGCCTCAGCGGCAATCTGACGCCCAGCCCTGTCTCGGTGCCACACCCAGGGGCATCTGCGTCTCTGAGCCAGCTTGCCTTCGGGCTGACAGGCTACCGCGCCTGGGGACTTGTCGGCTCTCAGCAGAGCGGGCCGATCACCCGGAATCAGATCGTGGAGCTCATGCTGACCTACGTGGGCGCGCTCGCTCCGATGACCGGCAGCGAGCTGTTCGAGAAAGTTATCGTCACGCCGCGCGAGAAGAAGCTGGGCTTCGTGCTCAGCGCGAATCTGTTCGCCGTGGACGTGTGGAACACCTTCCGCGAGACGCTGCGAACGATGGTGCGCATTGACATCGCGGGGGGCGGCGGAACCCTCGTTGACAACCCCTTTGGTGTGCCGCTGGTTTTCGGGGCCATGCAGTCGCGGCAGTTCCAGGCCACGGTGCCCCAGGACGGCGACGCGCAGATTCAGAACACGGTGACCTTCGTCTTCACCGGAATCGGCGGCACGGACCTGCTGGTCACCGGCACGCGCATCACGGTGTTCTCGCCTGACCCGGATTGGCAGGAACCCATCCGCGAGCGCACCGAGTACCTGACCGAGATCATGAACGCCTACTCGGACACCGAGCAGCGCGTCCAGCTGCGCAAGACGCCGCGCACCAGGTTGCGCTTCAAGGTGCTGACGCTCGAGGTGCGGGACACCGCCGCGCTGCACGCCCTGCTGTGGGGTTGGCAGGGGCGCATCTATGGCGTTCCGTTCTGGCCGGACGCACAGCCGTTGCTTGCTAGTGTGAGCATCGGGGCCACGTTGATTCAGGTGGACACCACGATGCGCAAGTTCACGGCGGGCGGGCTGATGATGCTCTGGCGCGATATGCACACGGTTGAGGCCCTGAGCATTCAGACCGTGGCGGCGGGCAGCATCACGCTCACGGCCCCGACTACGCAGGCCTGGGCAGCGGACGGCCGCACCTACGTCGTTCCGCTGCTGACTGGCCGCTTGCCGGATGACACCGGCCTTTCGCGCGTGAACAACACTGTGGCTGAGCTCGACGCCGAGTTCGAGTGCGAGGTCGTCTGATGCCGACCACCTACCAGGGCTTCGACGTGCTGGAGATCGAGCCGAGCGCCGTTTCGAGCCGCGAGTTCACTCACCGGCGCAGCCTGGCGCGTCTCGATTCGCGCACCGGAAAACTGCGGGCTCGTGATCGCAGCGGCGTGGCCGTGGTGAGCCCGGGCGGCTTCGTGTGGCTGATGGAAGGGCGCGCGGAGATTCAGGCGTACCGGGATTTCATCGTGGCGCGACGCGGAGCCCTCGTACCCGTTTGGGTCCCGACCTGGAACCGCGACTTGGAGATGGACGCTGATCTTTCAGCGGGCAACGTGAACCTCAGCATCAGCAAGATCGGCTACACCAAGTTCATGTTCCCGACCGTGGCGCGGCGGCACATCGCGTTCCTGCTGGCCGATGGCACCAGGTACTACCGGAAGATCATCGGGTCGAGCGAAGCCAGCAGCAACGAAGTGCTGACGCTCGATAGCAGCATCAGCGCGCTGGTGCCAAAGGTCACGATAGTTTCTTTCCTGACCCTTTGCCGCCTGGCCGCAGACGACCCTGAGCTTGCCTGGCACAACCGCGACGTGGCCGAGGCCGTGCTGGACTTCGTGGAATTGCCGAAGGAGGTTCCCGCGTGACCTACGCATCCCGCGAGACGAGCCCGTCGAGCGGCCAGCCGTTCGAGCTTTACCTGTTCCAGACCGAGACGCAGACCTGGCGGCTGACCAGCGCGGACAGGAAGATCACCTACAACGGCCAGATTTACGAGCCGGAAGCCATCATCCGCACGGCCACGGGCCAGGGCCAGGAAACCACCAGCGGCTCAATCAAGGTGACGATTCCGAAGGAGCACGCCATCGCGCTGCTGTTCGTCTCCTACATCCCCGCGACGCCGCTCAGCCTGGTGATCTTTCGCGGCCATGAGGGTGAGCCGGACAGCGAAGTGGTGACGCACTTCACGGGCCGCGTGACCATGGCCACGTTCGGCGAGGACTGCGAGCTGACCGTGGTGCCCGAGCGCGATGTGCTCCGCAAGCGCGTGCCCGGCCCGAAGTACCAGAAGCCCTGCAACCACATCCTCTACGACTCCGGCTGCCAGGTGGACAAGGCTCTGTTCAAGGTAACCACCACGCTTACGAGCGTTGCGGGTGAAACAATCCGGGCCGCCGCGTTCGCTACCAAGCCGAACGGCTGGTTCAACGCGGGCTACATCGAGAAGGGCACCGAACGCCGCATGATCATCAATCACGTGGGCGACACGGTGACGCTTCTCAATGCAATGGCCGGGCTGGTCGCGGGAGATGTGATCGCAGCCTACGCGGGCTGCAACCGCAGCTTCAGCGATTGCAACACGAAGTTCAACAACGCTCCCAATTTCTTCGGGTTCGAGTTCATCCCTGGGCGCAACCCGTTCAACGGGCTGGAGTAGGCATGGGGTTCTGGTTCGCGTTCTTCCTGTTCGTGGGCACCACCGTGCTTTCGGCCCTGCTGCAAAAGAAGCCGAAGGACGTGCAGCCCTCTTCCCTGGGCGACTTCCAGGCCCCGACTGCCGAGGAAGGCCGCGCCATCCCGGTGATCTTCGGCACGGTGAAGCTGGCCGCCCCGAATGTCGTGTGGTTCGGCGACCTGAAGATCAACGCCATCAAGAAGAAGGCGGGCGGCTTCCTGGGCATCGGCGCGAAGAAGGTCACGGTCGGCTACAAGTATTTCGTCGGCCTGCATATGGCCCTATGCCACGGCGTCGTGGACAGCCTGCTGGCTATCATCGCCGGTGAAGACAAGAACGTTCCCTACACGTCCATGGTGATCAACGGGCCGGGCGGCGAAGACTACCTGAAGATCACGATTGACCAGCCCAAGCTCTTCGGCGGCGACGACAAAGAAGGCGGACTGAAGGGCACGATCTTCTTCTATCGTGGCCAGCAGATCCAGGAGGGCAACAGCTACCTGGCCAGCAAGCTCGGCCTCTCTCCCGCGCCCGCGTATCGCGGCTTGTGCCATGCCGTAGCCCAGCAGCTCTACGTCGGCACCAGCCAGTACATGAAGAACCTGGCCTTCGTGCTGAAGCGGCTGCCGCGCAACCTGAGCCTCACGGGAAATAACCACGACATCGGCGGCGATGCGAATCCCGCCGAGATCATCTACGAACTGATGACCAACCCCGTCTGGGGTCTGGGCATTCCGTCGTCGCGCTTCAACCTGTCGAGCTTCCAATCGGCAGGCAACACGCTGGCCAGCGAAGGCATGGGCATGAGCCTTCAGTTGGACTCAGAAGCCGCCGCCGACCAGGTGGTGGACGACATTCTGCGCCACATCGACGGCGTGGTTTACACCGACCCGGCAACCGGGCTGTGGAACCTGACGCTGGCGCGCGCCGACTACAGCATCCCTTCGCTGCTGGAGCTGAGCGAGAACGACATCCTGGAAGCGCCGGAGTTCTCGCGCGGCTCCTGGGAAGAAACGCTCAACGAGGTCAAGGTCACCTACCTTGACCGCGCTAGCTTCAAGGAGCGCGTCGTGCAGGCGCAGGAGATGGCCAACTTCGCCATCCGGGGCCAGCTTTCGAGCGACACGATCCCCTTCCGCGGCTTCTCGAACGCGACCATCGCGCAGAAGGTTGCCATGCGCGAGCTCAAAACTCACAGCTATCCGCTCGCGCGCGGGCGGCTCAAGGCCAACCGCAAGGCGTGGAATCTTCGCATCGGCGGCGTGTTCAAGTTCACCTGGACTCCCCTGGGCATCAGCGGCATGGTCGTACGCATCACGGCAATCAACTACGGCGCGCTCGAAGCAGGTGAGATTCAGATTGACTTCGTCGAGGACATTTTCGCCGTGGCCTTCACCGGTTACACCCCGCCCACGGGCAGCGGATGGACTGACCCGCTGACTGATCCTGTCGCGCCCACCACGCAGTTCCTTCAGGAAGTGCCCTATCACCTGACCGACTTCGGCGAGCGGCGGCTCATGGTCGCCGCAGTGCGCGGCGATGGCACCAGCACGGGCTTCGAAGTCTGGACGGACGAGGGCGCGGGTTTCTATCAGTCGAACACCATCGAGAGCTTCTGCCCCAGCGGAGTGCTGCAATCCGCCTACCTGCGAAACACGGCGGCGCTCGACAATACCGGCTTCGTCGTCCAGGGCGGCAAGGACCTGGAGCGGCTGGTCTCGACCGATGCCGGAGGCCGCGCACGCGGCGACAACCTGCTGGTGATTGACGATGAGTGGATAAGTTGGACGACTGTCACCGACAACGGCGACGGCACCTACACCATCGGCGGCATCGTCCGCGGAATCTTCGACACCGTACCGGCAGATCACTTGGCCAATGCGCGTGTGTTCTTCATCAGCGATGGCTCGGGCCTGGCGCGAGAGGATGATTACCCGGCAGACCAAACTATCAGCGCCAAGTGCCTGCCCTTCAACTCGCGCAACACGGTGCCCATTGGCAGCGTCAGCGCCGTCACCCGCGCAATGGCCAGCCGGGCACAGAAGCCTTACCCGCCCGGCAACGTCCAGGTCAACGGCGTGTACTGGCCCGTGGCCACGAAAGAGGATGCAAGCCTCAGCTGGGCGCATCGCCATCGCACGGCGCAGACCAGCGTCGTCCAGCAGGACGCCGGCAGTCAGGCCGCCGCGCCCGAAGGCAACTATACGGTTGAAGTCTATGTCGGCGGTGTGCTGAAGCAGACTTACGCCGCGCTTACCGGCACGTCTCAGACTTACACGGCCTTGCAGCGGTTCACCGACGACAAGGACGGCAGCAAGACCGTGCGTTTCAGAATCAAGCCCGTCAACGGCAGCCTCACGGGCACCATCCGCGATACCGACGCCTTCACGATGAGCGGCATGGGCTTGTGCCTGGGGCTCGAACTAGGGGGAAGGAATGCCTGACCACGCTAGCGTCACTGTCGGCCCGAAGCTGGGCAAGATGATCTACGGCAACATCGGGGCGGGACACATCAACGGCTTCCGGGCTTTCTTGCGCGCCTTCGACCAGCTGGTGCAGGCCACGGTGAAGCAGCAGGGCGTGAACACCCCGCCCGGAAGCCCGGTTAACGGCGATGCCTACATCGTCGGCTCGGCCCCTACCGGCGCATGGGCTGGCCAGGCCGGGAAGATCGGCGTCTGGTCCACCGAGATCACCACGACCGACACGGACACGAAGGTGCCCGCCTGGGAGTTCCATACGCCGAAGGAGGGATGGCTGGCCTACGTGGAGCAGGACGACGCGCTCATGCTCTACAACGGCACGGCGTGGACGTTTGACTTCAAGATCGCTGGTATCCCGCAGTTCGCGGGCACCAATACGACCGGCTCAGGTAGCGCCTCGCTCGGCGCGAACTGCCCGGCACTGACCCCGACCGCGCCCTACACCTGGATTCAGGTCAAAACCGCCGACGGCAGCACGGCCTACATCCCCGCGTGGAAATGACCGGCCAGCAGCATGGGGCCTACCATTCGCCGGGACTTGTCATTTCTATTTCACATGTATACCATCTGCGCATTAAGCGTTGCTCCGGCATGTAGGGGACATCTTTGCATGCGCCCAAAGGCGAAGCTAAAGGTTCTCAGCCGAATGAGGCATCATGGGGAGGAAGTGTTGCTCCGCATTTATGTAAGGCCGCGCCCCAAGAGCCTAAGCTTCGTCGAAATTCGCGACCCGGAACTTCGTCAGCTTTTTGACAACGCGCTTGACCTGACGCACTATGCAAAGTCGTGCCAACGCGTTGGACGCTGCATGCGATTGGCGGTCATGCAGGACAATCACTGGGTTGGCGGAATTGTCTTGGGCTCGACATTCCCGAATGTCGGCGTACGTGATCAAGCCCTCGGTTTGAAGGTTTACATAGCGGGATTCGCGTCAAGAGGCTTGAAAAACCCTTGGTCTGCAAAGAACCGAGACTATTGGGAGTGCCTCCAGACGATCGTCAACCACGCAAGGACCTTCATATTCCCCGAGTTTCAGGGTCGCGGACTTGGAAAAGAAGCTCATCGCCTCTTGCTTATGAGCGGAGTTCAACTGTGGGAGACAAAGTATCAACAAAGAGTGTATGCGTTCGATACGCTTTGTGACCATGCGGACTCTGGGCTGTTTCTTGCCAATGGCTGGACGCATGTTGGAGAGACGCGAGGATTTACGGCGAATTATCGCAAGCCATTCAGCCTCCGGAAAGGGGCATCGCCGTCCATAAACAATGCCTCGCTCCATCCCGGTCCGACAAAGTGGCAGGTTTGGGTTCGCGTGGTTCGACCGGAGCTAAGGCCCCGAATCGCAGGTCTTGCTACTCTTCCTTCCGCGCAGAGGTGAAAGACTTGTTCCTCCTTTGCACATACTTGGATGGCGACCGGTGGGAAAGTGGACTTGAGCCACTCTTGTACCCCACTGGTATGTC
>Ga0070741_10005441_pt1 | contig 28320 bp, 29 predicted proteins | sample Coa_R1_4_FD_66440 | JGI IMG/M metagenome (GOLD analysis project Ga0070741, IMG submission 66440) | Surface soil microbial communities from Centralia Pennsylvania, which are recovering from an underground coalmine fire - Coalmine... | ecosystem: Environmental > Terrestrial > Soil > Unclassified ... | reverse complement strand
GGCATTGTCCTCCGCGTCGAGCAGTTCCCGGTAGCGCCGCATGAAGGCCTCGTCGAGCACTGGGTCTTCCATGGCCACCCCCGTCTCGCGGCCGACCGACGTCGGGTCGGCTCGGGTTTCCGTCAAGGTACCGGACCGCGCCGGAGCCAGAAAGTCCTCCGTCAGAAACGTCACGAAGAAGAAACCTCCATCCGGGGGGCTCCGCCCCCCGGAATCCCCCCAAAGCCCAGAGGCTCAGGCCCCCCGGAAGCGAACGCGCCGTTCTACAGGCGGACGGGGATGCCTCTCGATGCCAGGTATTCCTTCGCTTGCGCGACGGAATACTGGCCGAAGTGGAAGATCGAGGCGGCGAGGACGGCGCTGGCACCGCCTTCGGCCAGGCCCTCGTAGAGATGCTCCAGCGTGCCCACGCCACCGCTGGCGATGACCGGGACCGGCACGGCCTCGCCCACCGCCCGGAGCAGCTCGCAGTCGTAGCCGGCCTTGGTGCCGTCGCGGTCCATCGACGTGAGCAGGATCTCCCCGGCGCCGAGGGCCACCACCTCCTCGGCCCAGGACACGGCGTCGAGCCCGGTCGGCTTGCGCCCGCCGTGGGTGTAGACCTCGAAGCCCCGCTGCGCCCGGCGGGCGTCGATGGCCACCACGATGCACTGCGAGCCGAACTCGTCGGCCCCCTGGGACACGATCTCGGGGCTGGCCACCGCCCGGGTGTTGAGCGACACCTTGTCGGCGCCGGCCCGCAGCAGGCGGCGGATGTCGTCGGCGTCCCGGACCCCGCCGCCGACGGTGAAGGGGATGAAGACCTGTTCCGCCGTGCGGGCCACGACGTCGACGATGGTGTCGCGGGCGTCGGAGCTGGCGGTGATGTCGAGGAACACCAGTTCGTCGGCCCCCTCGGCGTCATAGCGGGCGGCCAGCTCGACGGGGTCGCCGGCGTCGCGCAGGCCGACGAAGTTGACGCCCTTCACGACGCGGCCGGCGTCCACGTCGAGGCAGGGGATCACGCGGGCGCCAAGCATGCGAGCGCCTCCTCCACGGTGAAGCGGCCTTCGTAGAGGGCCCGTCCGACGATGATCCCGGCCAGCGAACGGCCTCCGTGGAGGCCCGGCCCGGCCCGGAGCCCGGCGAGGGCGGCAACGTCGTCGAGCGTGCCGACCCCCCCGCTGGCGATGACGTCGACCCTGGTGGCCTCGAGCACCGCCGCCAGCTGGTCGAGGTCGGGGCCGGCCATGGTGCCGTCGCGGCCGATCTCGGTCACGATCAGCGCCGCCACACCCTCGCCCTCGAACCGCCGGGCCAGCTCGACGAGGTCGGCGCCGGTGGTCTCCGTCCAGCCCTTGACCGCCACCCGGCGGCCCCGGGCGTCGAGGCCGACGGCCACCCGGCCGGGGTAGCGGGTGGCCAGCTCGGTCACGAATTCGGGCCGCTCGACGGCGGCGGTGCCGATCACGACCCGGGCGACGCCGGCGTCGATCAGCCGCTCGGCCGCCTCGGCCGACCGGACGCCGCCGCCGGTCTCGACGCCGCAGCGGACGCTGCGGGCGATGGCGGCCACGTACTCGAGGTTGCCGGCCTCGCCGCTGCGGGCGGCGTCGAGGTCGACGACGTGGATCCACCGGGCACCGGCCGCCTCGAAGCCCCGGGCCACGGCGACCGGGTCGTCGGAGTAGACGGTCTCGGCGGCGTAGTCGCCCCGCAGCAGGCGGACGGCCCGGCCGGCCCGCAGGTCGATGGCCGGATAGAGCTCGGTCACCCGCCGCAGGCCTCGGCGAAGTTCCGCAGCAGCCGCAGCCCGTTGGCCGCGCTCTTCTCGGGGTGGAACTGCGTCGCCCACAGCGGCCCGGCTTCGACGGCAGCCACGACCGGGCCGCCGTACTCCGTCGTCGCCGCCACGACGGCCTCGTCGTCGGGGACGGGGGCATAGGAGTGGACGAAGTACAGCCAGCTGCCGTCGTCGATGCCGTCGAACAGCGCCGAGCCCGTCCGGATCCGGAGCGTGTTCCACCCCATGTGCGGCAGGCGATCGGTGGTCACCAGCCGCCGGACCTCGCCGGGGATGATCCCGAGGCCCTTCACGCCCGGCGCCTCCTCGCTGGCGTCGAACAGCATCTGCAGCCCGACGCAGATGCCGAGGAACGGCTTGCCCGACGCGACGGCCTCGTGGACGACCGGCTCGAGCCCCGACTCCCGCAGCTTCTCCATGCAGCGGCCGAAGGCGCCCACGCCGGGTAGGACGACGCCCGCCGCCTCCCGGGCCAGGGCCGGGTCGGTGGTGAGCGCGGCGTCGACCCCGAGGTGCAGAAGGGCCTTCTCGGCCGAGCGGAGGTTGCCGATGCCGTAGTCGAGGACGGCGATCACTGGTCTCCGTTCACAGCACGTCTTTGGTGGAGGGGACGCCTCCGCCCTCGACCCGCACCGCGTCGCGCAGCGCCCGGGCCACGCCCTTGAACGACGCCTCGACGACGTGGTGGCCGTTCCTGCCCGACAGGCTCTTGAGGTGGAGGGTGATGCCGGCCGACGTCACGAAGGCCCGGAAGAACTCCTCGGCCAGCTGGGGGTCGAAGGTGCCGATCATCTGGCTCGGCACGTCGACGTCGTAGGCCAGGTAGGGGCGGCCCGACAGGTCGAGGGCGACCTGGATCAGCGCCTCGTCGAGGGGCAGGAGGTAGGAGGCGAAGCGGCGGATGCCGGCCTTGTCGCCCAGGGCCTCGGCGAAGGCGGCGCCGAGGGTGATGCCGGCGTCCTCGATGGTGTGGTGGGTGTCGACGTCGAGGTCGCCCCGGGCGGTGAGCTCGAGGTCGAACCCGCCGTGGCGGCCGATCTGCTCCAGCATGTGGTCGAAGAACGGGATGCCGGTGGCGACCTTGGCCACGCCGGTGCCGTCGAGGTCGATCCGGACGGCGATCTCGGTCTCCTTGGTCGACCGCCTGCGCTCGGCGACTCTGGGGCTCACTGGGCCAGTACCTCCTTCAGGGCGGCCAGGAAGGCGTCGTTCTCCTCCGGGAGGCCGATCGTGACCCGCAGGCAGTTGTCGAGCCGGGGCCAGCGGGCGAAGTTGCGGACGAGGACGCCGGCCCGCAGCAGCCCGTCCCAGGTGGCCACGCCGTCCGCCACCGTGGGCCGGAAGAGGATGAAGTTGGCGCCCGACGGGAAGGCCTCGACGCCGTCGAGGGCCGACAGGGCGGCGGCCACCCGTTCCCGCTCCGTCTTGATCGCCGCCACCCGGGCGTCCATCTCGCCGGTGAAGCGCAGCGCCACCCGGCCCGCCACCTGGGTCGGCACCGACAGGTGGTAGGGCAGCACGACCTTCTCCAGGTCCTCCACCACCGCCGGCGGCGCGACGCAGAACCCGAGGCGGAAGGCGGCCATCGACCACACCTTGGAATAGGTCCGGGCCACGACGAGCGGCGTGCCGTCGGCCACCAGATCGAGGGCCGTCCAGGGCGAGAACTCGGCGTAGGCCTCGTCGACGATGAGCAGGCCGGGCTTGGACCGGCCGGCGATGCGGTCCACGAGCGCCTCGACGGTCGCTTGGGGTTCGACCATCCCCGTCGGGTTGTTGGGGGTGGTGAGGAAGACGACGTCGGGCTCGTGCTCGTCGACGAGGCGGACGGCTCCGGCCGGGTCGAGCGTGAAGTCGGACCGGCGTTCGCCGGTCACCACGCCGGTCCCGGTGATCCGGGCGATGTGGGCGTGGAGCACGTAGGACGGCTCGAACACGAGGGCGCGGCGCCCCGGGCCGCCGTAGCCGAGGAGCAGCGTCTGGAGCACCTCGTTGGAGCCGTTGGCGCAGAAGACCCGCTCCGCCGGCTGGCCGAGGAAATCGCCGAGCGCCGAGCGGAGGGCTCGGGCCGCCCGGTCGGGGTAGCGGTGGGCGGCGGCCGAGCCGACCTCGCCCGTCCACGCCTCGAAGAACCCCGGCGGCGGCGGGTAGGGACTTTCGTTGGTGTTGAGCCGCACGGCGACGTCGACCTGGGGGGAGTGGTAGCCCTCGAGGTCGCCGAGATCGTCCCTGAGCCGGGGCCCCGTCACGCTCGGGCTCCGCGCAGGCGGACCGACTTGGCGTGGGCCTCGAGCCCCTCGGTGTCGGCGAAGGCCGCCACGTAGGGCGCCACCCGGCGCAACGCGCTCTCGTCGAGGCCGACGACGTGGAGGTGCTTGCAGAAGTTGGCCACCCGCAGGGCGGAGGAGAACCGGGCGGTGCGGGCGGTGGGCAGCACGTGGTTGACGCCGGCCACGTAGTCGCCGACGGCGGCGGGGGCGAACTGGCCGCAGAACACGGCGCCGGCGTGGCGGACGAGGGGGACGAGCGCCGCCGGGTCGGCGTTCATGAGCTCCAGGTGCTCGGGGGCGACGATGTTGGCCACCTCCATCGCCTGCTCCGGGCCGTCGACGAGGACGATGGAGCCGCCGCTTTGGAGGGTGGCCTCGGTGTCGGCCCGTCGCGACGATTCCGCCAGGAGCCGGTCGACGGCGGCGGCGACGTCCTCCGCCAGGGCCTCCGACCACGTGACGAGGACGGCGGCGCCGTTCGGGCCGTGCTCCGCCTGGGCCATGAGGTCGATGGCCACGTAGTCGGGCGGCGCCGACTCGTCGGCCACCACGACCAGCTCCGAGGGGCCGGCGGTGGCCTCGATGCCGACGACACCGGCCACCTCCCGCTTGGCCAGCGTGACGTAGACATTGCCGGGGCCGACGATGACGTCGACCGGCCTGATCGTCTCCGTGCCGTAGGCCATCGCCGCGATCGCTTGGGCGCCCCCGACCCGGTAGACCTCGTCGATGGCCAGCAGGGCGGCGGCGGCCAGCGTCGCCTGGGGGACGGCGCCGTCGGGGCCGGGCGGCACGCAGAGGGCGATCTCGGGCACGCCGGCCACCTGAGCGGGGATGGCGGTCATCAGCACCGTCGACGGGTAGACGGCCCGCCCGCCCGGGACGTAGCAGCCGGCCCGGTCGACCGGCCGGACGAGGTCGCGGATGACGATGCCCTCCCGCTCGTGGCGGGTCTCGTCCTCCACCTGGGTGCGGTGGTAGGCCAGGATCTGGTCGCGGGAGAACTCCAGCGCCTCCCGGAACCCCGGCGGCAGGGTGGCCAGGGCGTGGGCCAGGTCGCCCGGCGGCACGCGGAGGTCTTCGAGTTGCACGCCGTCGAACCGGGCGGTCAGGTCGCGGAGGGCGTCGTCCCCCCGTTTGCGGACGTCGGCGATGATCTCCCGGACCGCCTGGAGCGGGCCTTCCCCGCCGCCGGCCTCGGGGCGCGCCAACGCCTGGGCGACGTCGTCGCCGGTACGGCCGCGAAGGTCGAGGCGCGTGAGCATCGGTGAGGCCAGAGTACCGGTCTGGCCTGCGGGTCCGCCCCTCGATAACGGCTCGGGTCCGTGCGCTGCGCCCCTAGGCTCTGGCGCCTATGAGCGCTTCGTCCCATCAGGCCGAGTTGTCGAGCGTGCGGTCGCAGCTCGAGGAGCTGCGGGCCCGGGTCGAGGGAATCGCCGTCCACTACCAGGAGACGCCCGACAGCGCCGTGGCCGCCGAGCTGTTCGAGGCCGACCGGTCGCTGACCACCGCCGGCCGGACGATCGACCGGGCGCTGACGGCGCTCTCGGAACTGGCGGCCTTCCAGTAGGCCGCCGGTCGCGCTGGACGGGCCCGACCGCAGGGGTTCGACCAGGCCCGTCCTGCGCCACTCGATTGATCAGAGGGCGGCGCCTGTTCGGCGCCGCCCTCCGTGCCGCTCGGGGCGGCGGATCCCCAAGCCGGCCTTTACGGGGCGAGATCGTGAGGCTCGCTCCGTACCTATGAGAACGCCGGAGGACCCGGGTTCGTTCCGGTCAGGACACGATCGTCTCAGAACCGTCATCAACGTTCGAGGACGGGGCGGTGGCCGGGGCGCCCTTCTGCCCGGCGCTCGAGCCGCGGCCGGCGTTCGCCCCGGCTCCGGCCTTCCCGGCCCGGCGCTGCTGGCGCTGCTCGAGCCGCTGGCAGACCCGATCCTTGATCCGGGCCCGCAGGCCCTTGGCGGCCGGGTTGCCGTTGGCCGCCGCCGACCCGCCGGCCGGGGTGTTGGCGCAGGCCTTGGCCCCGGCCTGCCTGCCGGCGCCCTTCGTCACCACGTGGGTGGCGGTGTGACCGTCGGCCACGACGATGGCCGGCGTTCCGGCCTGCAGCTGGTTTTCGGGGATGCCGTTGAAGACGGTCTGGGCGTTGACGTCGTCGGTGACCGAGACCCCGTCCGGACGCTGGATCGTGATCGACGACGCCGAGACCGCGCTGACCTTGCCCCGGTCGAAGGTCACGGTCTGGGTCGAGCCGTCCTTGCCCCGCACCAGGAGGTCGCCGTGGATGGCGCCCTTCAGGATTCCGGCCTTCCCGCCGGCGGCGGCCGGCGCCGGCGCCCCGGTGGCGGCGGCCTTGGCCACCGCGACCGACGGGTCCGGCGGCTGGTTCTCGGCGTAGGCGATCCCGGCGGTGGCCAGGCCGGCGACGACGATCGCTCCGACGACGATGCTGCGACGCATGGCTCCTCCTTGGAGCTCGGTGTCCCTGTCCTTCCCCCCGGATGATCGGCCACCGCCGTGATGCGACCGCGAGCGGAATGTGATGGCTTTGTGAAGCGCCCCTGCGCCGCCCCGTCGCCGGGCGGTCCGCCCTGACGAACCGGCGCTCCTCAGGAACACCTCTCGTTCCCCAGGAACGCCGAATCACCCGGCCCCCCGGACGCCCACCGAACCGGCGCTCCTGGCGAACACCTGCCGTTCCCCAGGAGCGCCGAATCACCCGGCCCCCCGGACGCCCACCGAACCGGCGCTCCTGGCGAACACCTGTCGTTCCCCAGGAGCGCCGGTCGGCCTCAGGGCGGCCCTCCGGTGGGCGTCGGCCACCTGGGCCAGGACCTCGGCCGGCCCGTCCATTGCGTCCTGCCACGTGTACTCGAGATATACCCACCCGGCTCCTTGGCAGCGGTTCCGCTTCATCGGGTCCCGCCGGAAGCCCTTCGGCGTGTCGTGACTGCCCGGGTCGTTGCACTCGACGCAGACCATCAACGAGGGCCAGGCGAGGTCGAGGTAGTAGACGTGCCCGTCCACGACGACCCGGTACTCGAACACCGGCATCGGCAGGCCGCCGGCGACGAGCATCTCCGCCATCAGCCGAGCGAACTCGCCGCCCGGGGGCGTGTTCCCGTCCCGTTCCAGGAGAATCCGCCGGAACGGACCGACCTCCCTGCCTCTCACCCTGTGGGTGAGGTAGCACCGCCACAATGCATCCCAGGTGACGATGCCCCGTCGGAGAGCGTCGTCCAGCAACCGGATCGGCTTCTGCTCGGCCGGCGCGCAGTCGAGGATCGTCCGGGCCACGCCGGTCACCGGGATCCCGTCCGCAACCGCTGGCTCCGCCAGGTCGAAGGCCAGCGACTCGTGCACCTTGATCCCCGGTCGCGGCCTCGGCCGGCGGTGTCGCGGCACGGTGATCGTCACCGCCGGCGGCTCGAAGACCCGCTCGAACCCGAGCAGATGCGCGGCGCTGCGGTGCGACACCAGCGCCGGTCCTCGGCAGGACAGCACCGCTGCCATCGCCCGGTTACGGAACGTCTCCGGCACACCGCCCATCCGATACACCGACGGCCCGATCCGAACGATGACCCCGTCTCGCTCGCGCCGCGTGACCCAGATGCTGCTGGCGCCGCAGCCGTACATCTGGTCGGAGCTGATCAAGGAATGCTGCGTCGAAGCACACGCCTGGACCCTGGCCAACACCTCGTCCATCTCGACCTCCCGGCCATTCGGCGCTCCATAGGAACCACAGGTGTTCGCCAGGAACGCAGGATCGAAGCAGGGGGAAGAGGCGGCGCAACCGGCGCTCACCGGGAACGACAGATGTTCCTCGGGAACGCAGGGTCGGCGGGGGAGGTGGGCGCACGATAGGGCCCGGCGAGCGCCGGGTGCATGCGAATTTCAGTGCCTCAGGCCGGGACCCTGGAGGACGGGCAGATGTCGTTGAGCAGGCAGTCGCCGCACTTCGGGCGGCGGGCGACGCAGATCTTGCGGCCGTGGAGGATCAGGCGCAGCGAGAAGCCGCCCCACTCCTTCAGCGGGAGCAGGGCGCCGAGCTCGTGCTCGACCTTGACCGGGTCCTCGGAGGCCGTGAGGGCGAGGAGGCGGCTGATGCGGCCGACGTGGGTGTCGACCGGCAGGCCGGGAAGGTCAAAGGCCACCGAGCGGATCACGTTGCCGGTCTTGCGGCCGACACCGGGCAGGGTGACGAGGTCCTCCAGGGCGGTCGGCACGTCACCGCCGAAGCGCTCGTCGAGCGCCTGCCCGAGGCCGAGGAGGCTCTTGGCCTTGTTGCGGTAGAAGCCGGTGGTGAAGATGACCGACTCCAGCTCCTCGGGATCGGCCTTGGCCAGGTCGGCCGGTGTCGGCCAGCGGCGGAAGACCTCGGGCGTGACCATGTTGACCCGCTCATCGGTCGTCTGCGCTGACAGCACCGTGGCCACCAGCAGCTCGTAGGCGTTGCGGTGGACGAGGGCGCACTCCGCCGGGTACTCCTCGGCCAGGCGCCGGGCGACCTCCCGGGCGCGGCCCTTGATCGTGCGCGGTTTCCCCACCCGGCCGAATCTACCGGCGGGCGAATCTAACGAGCGGCGTCGGAGACGGGGCGGGGTTGGCCCGCCGTCCGGGCGGCGAGCTCCAGCACCGCCTCGGCCAGCACCGCCACCGCGGCCCCGGGCAGGAAGTGGCCGGCGCCGGGGACGACGCGCAGCTCGGCCCCGGGGATGGCCGCCGTCAGGCGGCGGGCCGAGCCGGCGGCGACGAGCCGGTCCCGGTCGCCGGTCACCACCACGGTCGGCACCTGCACGTCGCCCAACCGGCGCTCGATTGCCGGCCACTCGTCGACGAGCGCCCGCTGTTCGGTCAGGAAGCTGTCGAGCGCGGCGCGGGTGAGGTGGTCGGCGGCGAGGTTGCGGAACTGGTCGGGCTCCAAGCCCTTCATCCGCCGGCCGAGGAAGCGGTCGACGGCCCGCCGGCCGAGGACGATCCGGGTCAGCGCCAGGCCGCCGGCGCAGACCGCCCGGCCGACCACCGGCAAGGCCAGCAGCCGGTCGACCATGGTCGGCTCCCCCGGCCCGATCGACGCCGCCAGCACCAGGCCGCGGACGCGCTCGGGGTACCGGGCGGCCAGCTCCACCGCCACTCCGCCGCCCCAGCTGAAGCCGAGGACGACGGCCCGCTCCACGCCTTCCCGGTCGAGGACGGCGACGGCGTCGGCGGCCCCGGAGGCGAAGCCGCCCGCCGGTTCGGCGGCCCGGCTGGCCCAGCCCGGCCGGTCGGGGGCCAGGACCGGGCAGGCGCCGTCGAGCGCCCGGGCCAGGCGGCCGAAGTCGCGGGCCGACCCGGGCTGCCCGTGGAGGGCCAGGAGGGTCGGCGGGGGCTCGCTCACTTCGCCCAGCGTACCGGCGTCATGCTGGACGTTTTGCCGGACGAATCCCCCCAAAAACCTCCTTCCCGCCGCCACTGGCCGAATGTCTGTTACGGGCGTATTGTTGCGTTATGCATGTGCGTAATTGGGCTGCTGTGTTGCTGGTGGCAGCCGTTGTGGCACCGATTCCGGCCGGCGCCGGCGGCGGCCCGGCCTCGGCCCCGCTCGCCCCCGCCGACGGGGCGCTGTTCGGAGCGTCGGTTGCCTCGGGACCGAAGGATGCGCCCTATCAGCCGGTCACCGACCTCGAGACCAAGCTCGGCCGCAAGCTGGCCATCGACCGCTACGACCGCCCCTTCGGCGCCGTCTTCCCCGACGGCCGGGAGCAGTGGGACATCGCCGCCGGCCGCATCCCCATGATCTCCTGGGGGGCCGTCGCCAGCGGTGAGGTCAACCACGGCAACTGGGACACGCAGATCCGCCTCCGGGCCCGGGCCATCCGCAACCTCAGCCAGCCCGTCTTCATCAACTGGTTCGCCGACCCCGCGGCGGCCAAGAACAAGCCGGTGGCGGGCGACCCCGCCCAGTACCTCGCCGCCTGGCGGCACATCCGGCGCCTCTTCACCGAGGAGCAGGCCACCAACGCCATCTGGGTGTGGTGTGCCGACGCCTCGGACTTCGCCGGCTCGACCGCCGACGCCTGGTACCCCGGCGACGACTCCGTCGACTGGACGTGCGCCGACGGCTACAACCCCCGCAATCCCGCCCGGCCCGACAGCGTTGCTCTCAGCTTCGAGCAGATCTTCGTGGCCTTCCACGACTGGGGCACTCACCACGACAAGCCCATGATGGTCGGCCGCTACGGCACGGTGGAAGACGGGCCGAAGGCCAAGGCGGGCTGGGTCGACGCCGCCCACGCCGCGCTGAAGGACCGGCTCTCGGGCATCGACGCCGTGGTCTACGACTCGACGCAGGCGCCTCCGCCCGCGCCGGGCGGTGTCGGTGACGACTGGCGGATGGACAGCTCCGACGACTCCATGGCCGCCTTCGCCGCCATGGGCGGCGACGACTGGTTCAAGCCGGCGGTCGAGAGCACGCTGCCCGACACGGCCATCGACTCCGGCCCGGCGAAGACGGTTCCGAGCCACGACGCCACCTTCGCCTTCTCGGCCTCCGGTCACGCCGACGGCTTCGAGTGCCACGTCGACCGGGCGCCGTGGCGGCCCTGCTCGACGCCCGACACCGTCACCGGCCTGCCGGACGGGCGCCACACCTTCGAGGTCCGGGCCATCGGCGCCGCCGGCCGGCCCGACCCGACCCCGGCCCGGTGGGAGTGGGCGGTCGACACGACCGGCCCCGAGGTCATCGGCACGTCGCCCAAGGACCGGGCCACCAACGCCCCTCCCGGCGGAGAGATCACGGCCACGTTCTCCGAGGCGGTGGACCCCTCGACCGTCGTCGACGACACCTTCCTGCTCGTCGAGCAGGCGACCGGGAACACGGTCAGCGCCAAGGTGACGTACGACCCGGCCACGCGCAAGGCCCGCCTCCGGCCCGACAAGGCTTTGCTGCCCCTAGCCGTCTACCGGGCCACGGTCACCGCCGGGATCAAGGACGTCGTCGGGAACCCGATGACCAAGGACCACGAGTGGTCGTTCCAGACCACCGCCGACACGACGCCGCCGGGCCCGCCCGACGCGCCCCAGCCCCAGCCGGCCCCGCAGCCCCCCGGCCCCGGCCCGGCCCCGCAGCCGCCCGGTCCGGCGCCCGCACCGCCGTCGCCCCCCGGCCGCTGACGTTCAGGACGCCTGGGACGCCGTGGCGACCGCCGCCGGCGCCGGCGGCCGGCCGGCGCCCAATGCCAGGGCCCTGGTTCAGGAATGTTCAGGTTCGGGCGGCGACGATTTGCCCGTCGGCATCATCGCCCGCATGGGACAATCCCCGTCATCGCCCGAGCGCCGAGGGCTTCCGAATCCGAGATGGAACCAGCGACAGCTCCGACGCATCTGCGCACCGAGCCGGCGGCCCGGATCCTCATCGTCGAGGACGACACCGAGCTCGCCGCCGACCTCGTCTTTCTGTTCCGCCGCTACGGGTTCGAGACCGAGGTGGTCCGCAGCCGGACGGCGGCGGTGCAACGGGCCGGTGCGGCCGACCTCGTCGTCCTCGACCTGTCGCTCCGCGACGGCGACGGCCTCGAGATCTGCGCCCCGTTGGCGGCGCAGGCGGCGCTGGTGGTGATCTCCGGCTGGGTGGAGGAGAGCGACCGGGTGGCGGCGCTCGAACTCGGCGCCGACGACTACCTCACCAAGCCGTTCGGGTCCCGGGAGCTCGTGGCCCGCTGCCGTTCCGTGCTCCGCCGGCGGCGGGCCGCGCCCCCGGGCGGCGTCATCCGGGTGGGCGCCCTCGAGATCGACATCGAGCGCTTCGGGGCCCGGCTCGACGGGCGTCCGCTCGAGCTCACGACCAAGGAGCTGGCGCTGCTGGTGGCGCTGGCCCGGCGGATCGGCGAGCTCGTCCGCCGGGAGCAGCTGGCCGAGGAGGTGTGGGGGGCCGGGGTGTGGTCGGTCAACCGGTCGCTCGACGTCCACATGTCGTCGCTGCGCCGCAAGCTTGGCGACTCGCCGCACCATCCCCGCTACATCCAGACGGTGCATGGCCTCGGGTTCCGCCTCCTGCCGCCCGTGCTCGGCCGCTGAATCCCCGGCTGCTGTTCATCGAGGACGATCCTTCGCTCCGGGAGGCGGTGACGGTCACGCTCAGCGGGCGGGGTTCGAGGTGCGGGCCGACGACTACCTGGTCAAGCCCGTCCTCCGGGTCATGCAGCCCTGAAGTAGCGCCGGTAGAGCCAGACCAGCCCGGCACCGCCGAAGACGATCCACAGGATCAGCAGGACCTTCGACGGCTTGGCGAAGTCCCGGGGGTGGACGATGGCCAGCCGGGGCCCGGCGCCCGCCTCGAGGGCGGCTTGCTCGTGCCGGCTCAGGTGGCCGACCTTGAGCGTGACCTGGCAGGCGATGAGGTCGGGAACGATGTTGAGCGGCGTGCTCCCCGGCTTGTCGGCCCAGGTCTGGCCCTGCACGAACGTGATCGCCTGGTCGAGCTGGTTGACGGCGTCCTGGGGGCAGGTCGACGTGGGCTGCAGGGAGATGCGGGCGGCGGAGCTCGCCGCCGATGAACCGCCCGGAGCCGGCGCGGCGAAGGCGGGCGTCGCCACCCCGCTGCCCACGGCGAGGAGCAACGCGGCACAGGCCGCCACGGCGGCCGTTCGCAGTGCACCCATGCCCTCAGACCTTCCTGACAATGACGCCGTCGGGGAACGAGACCGCCGTGACTGCGAACGACGAGTACCGCTTCCCGGAGTGCAGGTACATCGCCGAGAGGTTGCCCTTGCAGTTGCTGCTGGTCCGCACGATCGGGCCCGAGGTGTTGGGCACCTCGCAGACCACGACGCCCATCCCGCTGATACCGCTGTAGGGGGTGGCGAGGATCCCGGCCACGGTCTTCGTCGTGCCGGAGCAGTTCACCAGCACGGCGGGATTGAAGTGCTTGTGGGGTTTGGTGCTGTAGTCGACCCACGTCTCGGTGCACATCTTGCCGGAGCCGTCGGGGTCGTTGGCCGACAGCGTCAGGATGCTGACGCCTTCGACGTCGAGGCGCTGCACGGTGCCCGACCGGCCGTGGAGCCCGGCGACGGTCTTCTGCTGGACGACGTCGGACGCCGCCTGGGCGGGAAGCGCCGGCGCGACGACGACTCCACCGGCCAGGCAGAGCAAGACTGAGAGGCGACGGGTGAGCAACGCCAACTCCTCGTTTTTCGAACCGGATCATCGGGGGCCTACGGTGCAAACCGCCCGTACTTCCTGATTCGTGAGGAAGTGGCCAAATCCTCCCCCGTCGCCGTCCCGCCCTGCTCTCCTTGAGCAACGCTTACTCGGTCACGAACACCAGGCCCTTCATGCCCGGCGCCTGCGGGTGCTCGTTGCAGCGGTAGGCGTAGTAGCCGGCCTGGGTGAACGTGACCCGTCCCTTGTCCCCCGGCTTCTTCAGGTACAGCGTGGTCGAAAGGACGTCGAAGGCCACGCTGTGGGAGACGGGGTCGAGGTTCGTCCACTCGACGGTGTCGCCGGTGTGGATCCGCAGCATCTGGCCCGGCGCGTTGAGGGTCGCCGAGCCGACGACGAAGGTGAACCCGACGACGACGTCCTGATAGGTGGTCGGGGCGGCCGCCCCCGCCGGCGCGGCCGGGCCCAGCGTCCCGGCGACGGCGGCGGCCAGCCCGGCGGCGACGGCGGCCAGGCGCCTCATCGCAGGAATCCCACCGGGTGCAGCCCGTCCGCCGGCCGGGTGTTGAGGACGTCGGCGGCCGGGACCTTCCGCAGCCAGCCGTCGAGGACGGTGGCGTAGACCTCCCGGAAGTCGACGGCCCGGATCAGGTTCTTGTTGTGGTCGAGGTTGGTCAGGCTCGGCTGCTCGCCGTAGAGGCCGCCGGCCACGGCATCGCCGACGACGAACATCGGCGCCGCCGTACCGTGGTCGGTGCCGGCGCTGCCGTCCTCCTCGACCCGCCGGCCGAACTCCGAGAACGTCATCAGCAGGTAGTCGGACGCCTTTCCGGTGGCGGCCACGGCGGTGGCGAAGCGGTCGACGGCGTTGTCGATCTCGGTCAGCAGCTTGGGGTGCATGGTCTTCTCGGAGGCGTGGTTGTCGAAGCCGCCGAGCGACACCAGGGCGATCTCGATGCCGAGGTCGGAGGCCAGCAGCTTGACGGCCATCTCGACCTGGTCGGCCAGCGTGGCCGGCGGCTTGTCCTTGGGGTTGCCGAGCTTCTGGATGGCCCGCACGGCGTTGACCGTGGCCCGCTCGCTGGCCGGCATGGCCTGCGCCACCGGGTCACTCAGCGCGGCGTCGCCGAAGTGCAGGAACGCCTCGTGCAGCCGGTGGGGTTCGGACTTGGGGTCGGTGTCGGCGCCGTCGAAGAACGTGAACCCGTTGAACGACGGCACCGCCACGCCGCTCTGCTCCGCTCCGACGAGGGCGGTCGGCAGCCGGTTGCCGACCGCCACCGCCCGCACGACGCTGCCGCCGGCCGGGGTGCGGTCGAGGTAGCGGCCGAGCCAGCCGGTGGAGAGGTCGTGCTTGGGGCTGCCCGTCTGCCAGATGTCCATCGACTCGAAGTGGCTCAGGTTGGGCTTGTCGTAGCCGACGCCCTGGACGATGCCGACCTTGCGGGCCTCGTAGAGCTTGGCCAGCTTCGGCAGCGTGGGCGCCAGCCCGACCATGGTGGAGTCGGAGAGCTTGATGATCTCCTCGGGCTTGTAGGCCAGCGTCTTGCGCTTGTCGAAGTAGTCCGGCTGGCCGTAGGGCACCAGCGTGTTGATGCCGTCGTTGCCGCCCTCGAGCAGCACGACGAGGAGCTTGCGGCCGCCGGCCGGGGCCGGCTCCGCGCCGGCCGCCCCGAGGCGCAGCCACAGCGGGCTGGTGGTGTAGAGGGCGAGGGCGCCGCCGGCGACCTCGAGGAACTGGCGCCGGGAGATGCTGTGCTCGCTCATCGCGCTCACCTCAGGTTGAAGTCGGGAGAGGCCACCAGGAGCGTGAGGACCCCCCGGGCGCGGGCCCCCGGTTCGGTCTTGGCCGCGGCCGAGGCGTCGAGGTACCTCGACAGGGCGGCGTCGGTGGACGGGAGCAGCGACAGCAGGCCGAGGCGATGCATCCACAGCGGAGCGGTGTCGCGGGGCTGGCCGCCGGCCAAGTCGAGGACGGTGCGGACGGCGTCGTCGGTGACGAGCTTGCCGACGCGGGCGGCGAAGTTGTAGCGGGCCAGGGTGGCGGCCGTGTTGGCCCAGGCCGCCCCGCCCTTCCAGCCGGCCACGTTCGGGGGCTCGAAGAGCTCCTGGCTCATGTCGTTGCAGGCCTTGGCCATCTCGTCGAACTCGCGGCGCCGAGGCTGCGGCTTGCTGGGCGGGGTGACGTCGGCGGCGAGGTGGAGGAGGCGCATGGTGCCGGCGACGTACTCCGCCGGCGACTTGATGGTGAGCCCCGGCCCGTCGGTGAACTCCGGCCGGAGGAGCAGGGTCTTGACCATGGCCTTGATGTCGTACTTCGAAGCGACGAAGGCGGAGGCCATGGCGTCGACGACGGCCGGCTCGGGGTCAGGCTTGTAGAGGAACCCGGCCAGCCGGGCCGCCACGTAGCGGGCGGCGACCGGCCCCTCGGGATGGTGGTCGAGGACGATGTCGGCGACGTCGTCCGGGCCCCACTTCCCGGTGTTGCCGATGATGGTCTTCTCGCCGTCGTCGTGGAGCTCGGGGTGGTAGAGGGCCTTGCCCTGCCCGTCGGTGGTGTAGCCGGTGAAGGCCCGGGCCGCCTGGCGGACGTCCTCCTGGGTGTAGCGGTCACGCCCCAGCGTGAACAGCTCCATGAACTCCCGGCCGTAGTTCTCGTTGGGCTTGATCTTCTGGTTGGTGTTGCCGTCGAGCCAGATGAGCATGGCGGCGTCGGCGGTGATGGCCTTGCACAGCTCCCGGAAGTTGCCGCCGGCGTGGTCCCGCAGGAGGCGGTTCTGGGCCAGCATCGCCTTGGGCCGGCGGACCTTGGAGAACCCGGTGGCGAAGTGGTTGTGCCAGTAGAGGGTGAGCTTCTCCTCCAGCGGCCAGCGGGTGGTGGCCATCCGGTCGAGCCACCAGCGCTGGTAGGGCGACATGCTGAAGGCCTGCGACTCGGTGGCCGGCGCCCCCGCCTCCAGCGACAGGACCGTCAGCTCGTCGGGCCGGCCGGCCGCGGGCGGAAAGGCCAGCAGCTCGTCCACGGTGGCGGCGTAGCCCTTGGCCGCCGCTTGGTCGATCTCGTCGACGCTGGCCCCGAAGCCGGCCCGGCTGAAGAGCCGGGCGACCCGGCGTCGTTCCGCCTCCGGCGGGGCTGCGACAGGGGGTGATCCCGGCAGGGCCGGGGCTGCCTGCAAAAGGTCCGTCACTTCCGCCCTCCCCAACTTGTTCCCCAGAGCCCCAGCGGGCATCCATCGTTGTCGCTCTGGAAGGCGATGGCAAGACCCAGGTACCCCGGGGTACCGAAAACGCGCCGACGGGCCCGTCCCCGGAACGAATCCGGATGACGGGCCCGTCGAAGAGGCGTTCGGCTACGGCAGGGCCGGGTAGATGGCGAAGCCGGGCTGCTTGGTGAAGGGGCAGCCGCTGGCCGCCGGGCAGGCGTAGGTCTTGGCGAAGTTGCCACCGACGTACATCTGGTTGGCGCCGATGTAGACCTTGTTGGGACCCTCCGCCGTGTCGGCCTGGGCGGTGAAGCTCGGGTCGGTGATGGCCCTTCCGTTGTTCTTGCCGTTCACGATCTGGCCGTTCGGGTCGAGGGCGGCCAGATGCCGGTGCGGCGTGCCGTTGGGGCAGCTCACACCACCCGTCTGCGGGTTGATCTGGAGGCAGGGGTCGTTCGGGTCGGGCACCTCGTGGTCGTAGTGGCCGACGGCGTAGACCCGGCTCGGGGTCGAGGCGACGGAGACGACGTCGCCGTCGAAGTTGCCCGACCACAGCGCCTTCGTCTGGCCCCCCGGGGCGTAGGCGATGACACGGCCGCCGCCACCGCCGGCGGCGGCGAAGATCCGGTGGCCGTCGCCGGGCCAGACGTCGAGCCCGAACACCGGCCGGGAGCTGATCGGCTGCCACGGCGTCAGTGCCCCGGTGGCGGGGTTGACGGCGATGAGCCCGCCGTGCTGATGGTTGGCGGACGCCGACAGCGCCGGGTCGTAGGGCGTCCCGTAGTGGAGGAAGTTGCCGCCGACCAGGAGGTACTGCCCGTCGGCGGTGACCGCCAGGGCGTCGACGACGCCGTTGGGAGCGGCCACGGGCGTGGTCGGGCAGGTGCTCGGGTCGGGGACGTTGGGGTCGGTGCAGTTCGGGTCGTCGACCGCCTTACCGGTGTGGGTGAAGTACGCCCCGGTGTAGCGGGGAGGTGGCGTGAAGCTGGTGATGACGTTTCCGGTCGTCGTGTCGAGGGCCGCCAGCTGCGGGCGGGACGGGTCGCCGTTCACCAGGGTGAAGCCACCGCCGATGTAGAGCGTGTTGCCGTAGAGGGCCATGGAGTTCACGTAGGCGTCGAGGTCCGGCGGGTTGAACGAGTGGTCGATCTGGCCGGTGGCGGGGTTCAGCGCCACCAAACGGTGGTGGACCTCGCCGTTCACGTGCTGGAACTCGCCGCCGACGTAGAGGCGGCTGCCGTCGGCCGAACGGAGCAGGACCCGCACCGGCCCGTCGAGGTGGACGGTGGCGTTGAACGGCCCGTTGGCCGGGGCGCCGTTGGTGGTGTCGAGCTCGGCCAGGTAGGCGTACGGGACCTTGGGCGTCGTGCGGTCGGTCGGGTCCACGAGACCGTTGAACTCACCGCCGATGAAGACGCTGTTGCCGATCTCGGTGATGGCGTCGACGTTCTGGGCGTAGGGGGTCGTGGGCTGGCCCTGCGAGTTGGTGAAGATCTTGTTGGGGTCGGGCGGCGAGCCCCAGGTCACCTTGGCCGTCGACGAGAACAGCGCCGGCCCGCTGTAGGGCACTGTCGTCGGCGTGGTCGGGCTGGTCGTGTTCGTCGTGGTGGTCCCGGTCGGGCCGCCCGGGGTGCCGGCGGGGGCGGTGGGGAGGGGGGTGGTGCCGACGATGGGATGGGCCGGCGGGTTGGCGCCCAGCGAGCCCTGGAAGGGGAAGCTGGAGAAGTCGAAGATGCCGCCGTCGGAGGCGACCATCAGGTAGCCGTCGCCGTAGCGGACCATGCCCACGACGGGCTTGTTGAGTTTGGTGGAGCCCATGGAGCCCTTGAAGGCGGCGTCGCCGAAGGCGAAGATGCCGCCGTCGGAGGCGACGAGCCAGTAGCCCTTGTTGGTCAGGGTGGGGACGATGCCCTCCACCGGCTTGTTGAGCTTGAGGTTGCCGGTCGAGCCCCAGAAGGGGGCACCGAAGGAGAACACCCCGCCGTCGCCGGCCACCATCCAGTAGCCGGACCCGTCGGGGGTGACGGTGGAGCTGACGACCGGGGCGTTGAGGTGCGTGCCCGCCATGTCGCCGAGGTTGTGGGCGTCGCCCTTGGTGATGACCCGGCCGGCGCTGGTGAAGACCCAGTAGCCCTGGCCGGAGGGTGTGACCGACAGGCTGACGGCGCTCTCGCCCGGCGCCAGGGCGGCGTTGCCGAGGGAGGCGGCGTGACCGAAGGCGAAGACGTCGCCCCGGTCGTCGAGGACGTAGTAGCCACCGCCGTCGGGGGTCGACTCGATGTGGGTGGCATGGGCCCCGGCCGGCAACGCCGGGCTGCCCAGGTCGGCCGACGCACCGAAGGCGTAGACCTTGCCGTCACTGCCGAGCATCCAGTAACCCGAGGCGGCCGTCCCGGTCGTCGAGGCGGCGGACGCCGACGCGGCCCGGGGGCCGGCGGCCTGGACCGGGGTCGAGGGAGCGACGAGGGCGAGAGCCGCCAGGGCCGTCAAGCCGGCGACGGTTCCGCGGCGGGCCCGGCGCCCCGGCGTGCGGACTTCGAAAGACATGGGGGGAGCTCCGTTTCGATCGTGGGGAGTCGACAAAGCTGAGAGCTTCTTCTGAGTCATACGTCCCGCCTTGGACGATGTCCTGCTCCCTTCAGGAAGGCTTAGGACGCCCCGTGATCAGCTACCGACCGCCGGCCTGGCCGTTCTGGCGTTCCTTTTCGGCTCCCCAGCGGTAAGGAACGCCGGTTTGTGGGAGCGGGCCGGCCTGGCTGGTTGCCATCGGGGTCCGGCCAGCGCCTGGCGAAGCGCGAGTCACAAGAAAAGTGCTGGTCAGCCTCGTGCGAGCGGGGGGATTTGAACCCCCACGACCTTGCGGTCACCGGGTCCTAAGCCCGGCGGATGCCATGCTGAGTGGTCAGGTGGAGAAGGTCGTGATGGGCCTGACCTGCAGCTTTACTGATTCGCCGTCCGGATAGCCGGTCCCAGTACTGCTCGGTGTGGCGATTTTGGGTTGCAAAATGGTTGCAAGCCAGGGGTACACGATCGTTCACTCATCCCCGTTCGCTGGGCCCCGATCCGTGGCAGCGCGGCGCCGCTACTTCCATGCCTGGTCGAGGATGGCCTGGATGCATTGGGCGTAGGCCTGGCTGGTCGCCGTGGCCCCGGAGACGGTGTCGATCTGGGCGCTCTGGGCGGTGAGCACCTCCTGGCGGAGGATCGGCACGGCCCGGGAGTTGATCTGGACGGACCGGGCGTGTCCGCTCGGTGTCTGAAGTGCCACCGCGTCGACAATCCGGTGGCCCTGGAGGGTGAGTCGGACCTGCACCGGCCCGTAGGTCTCGAATCCGTAGGAGGCGGTGAACACCGGGCTGTCCATCGTCGTCGTCGCCGACGAAGGTGCGGTTGTGGTCGTCGTCGTTGTCGGGGCGGTCGTCGGGGGAGTGCTCGTCGGCGGGACGGTGACCGGCGGCGCGCTGGTCGTGGTCGGTCGGGCCGTTGTCGCCGTGGTCGGCGCCGGGCGGGGCAGCGCTCGGGTCGTGACCGTTGTCGACGACGTCGGGGCCGGGCGGGTCGTCGTCGACGGCAACGTCACCGTCGAGGTCGGAACCGTCGTCGATGAGGACGCCGGAAGGGGGAGGGCGGCGTCGGTCGTCGTTTCGGGCTGCGGCGGGGCGGCGGCGACCGCGCCGGACGGGGCTAGGGGCCGTCCGATGACGCCGGCGGCGGGCAGCGCGACCGGAGGCCCGGCGGGGCCACTCTTGGCGGCCACCATGAGCGATACGGCGAGGACGGTCCCGAGGGCCGTGACGGCGGCCCGGGTCAGCAGGGACCTCATAGCTCGAACGCCTCGGCGTGGATCTGTCGGGCGGGGACGCCGGCGGCGCGGAGCCCCTGGCGGGCTTGTTCCAGCATCCCGGGCGGGCCGCACAGGAACACGTCGTGGTCCTCCAGGTCGGGCAGCAGCGCTCGGAGGGCGGCGGCGCTGAATGGGTCGGGGGGTCTGGAGCGGGGCCCGTGCCGGTAGAGAACGCGGGCGCCCCGCCGCTGCGCGATCGCCTCCAGTTCGTTCTGGAGGACGGCGTCTTCGGGGCGCGAGGTCCGGTACAGCAGCGTGAGATCGCCCGGCCCGGCGGGGAGTGTCTCGAACAGGGGGAGCAGGGGAGCGACGCCGATGCCGCCGGCCACGAGCAGCACCCGCCGTCGGGTCCGGCGCCGGGCGGTGAAGACGCCGTAGGGGCCCTCGGCCACTACGCGCACGCCGGGTGTTAGGCGCTGCAACTCGGCGGTGTGGTCACCGGACGCCTTGACCGTGATGCGGAGGTACTGACCGTTCGGCGCGGCCGAGAGCGAGAACGGGTGTGCCTGCCACCAGCCCCGCCGGGTGAGGAACCGCCAGGTGAGGAACTGTCCCGGCTCGGGGGCCAGGCTCGAGAGCCGCCGTCCGGTGATGTAGATCGACACCACGCCCGGGCCTTCGGGCTCGACTCGGCTCACGACCAGGCGGTGGCGCCAGGCCGCCCGGACTGGTGTCCCCACCCGGTGCGCCAGCACCAGCAGCGCCACGGCGGCGTACATGGCGATCCACAGGATCCGGTTGAGCGGGTGGTTGACGAAGTCGTTGCCGTCGGACAGCACGTGGGTGAACGATGCGGCGATCGCCAGGTAGGTGACGAGGTGGATCGTGTACCAGGTCTGGTAGCCGACCCGGTGGCGGACCGCCCGGGCGGACAGCACCGCGACGGCCACCAGCGCCCCGAAGGCGAGTGTGGCGGCCACGATGTCGGGCAGGGCGAGGACGAGGCCGGTCTCGTGGAGCAGGCCGGTGTGGTCGGCGGCGGCGTATCCCCAGATCGTGAGGAGCGTGTGCGCGCCGAGCAGCCAGATGCAGTACTGCCCGTTGCGGCGGTGCCAGGTCGCCAGGCGGTCCATCCCGATCAGCTGGTCCAGCCATGGGAGCCGGGCCATCAGCAGGACTTCGACGAGGACGAGGTAGGTGCCGAGCAGGCCGGTCACCCGGCCGGCGGCCGTCAGGCGGTCGGCAACCGTGTGCAGCGCCCCGGCCGGGGTGTCCACCCACCAGAACCCGGCCACGGCCACCGCGCCGATGGCCACGATGAGCGCCACGAGCCCTTCCCGCCCTGGCTGGGGCAGCCGGTCGAGTGGCGATGGGGTCTCCACCGGGTCGGTGCCGGACGGGCGCCGCGCCGGGAGCGTCGGGCTGGACATCGGGTCAGGACACGGTCAGGAGCGGCCGGGTGGGGTGGACCGCTCGAGCCGGAGGGCCAGCGCCGGGCAGGCGCCCACGCAGCGCTTGGCATGGAGGAGGACGTCGCCCGTCAGGGGACTGCCGTCGACGATCGGGTAACCCCAGTCATCGAGCGTGATCCGTTCGGGCAGCATGTCGGCGCAAATTCCGTGGCCGGTGCAGGCGATCGGGTCGACCACCACCCGGTAGGTCACCGCCATGGCGCCCTCCTGGTATCGGGAATCGGAAGGAGCCCGGCCTTGGCCGCCCCCGGGCAGGGCCGCCCGGTGGCGTGGCGGCGCAGGTCGTCGCCGAAGACGTCGAGGGTGCTGCGCAGGAAGCGGACGGCGCCGTCGGGGAAGCGGCAGGCACCCCGGCCCTCGATCTGGGCCGACCAGCGCAGGAGCCGGGGGACGACGTCGCCCCGGGCCCGACCGCGGCAGGCCTCGCCGAGCGTGCCGGCCAGCGCCGCCAGTCCGTGGACGCAGGGGCCGCACTGGCCGGCGGTCTCCCCGGCCAGCCAGCCCATGACCCGGGCGGCCTCGGTCAGTCCGCAGGCTCCCGCCGGGAGGACGGCGATCGCCCCGCAGCCGAGCCCGCCGCCCCGCCGGCGGAGATCTTCGTGGGAGAGCCGGGCGTCGCGGGCCGAGGGGACGTCGAGCCAGAAGCCGAAGTAGCCGCCGACGAGCACGGCGGATACGCCTTCGGGAGTTCCCGCCCGGGTGAGGAGGTCGGCCAGCGACGATCCGGCCGGCACTTCGTAGATGCCGGGGCGGCTGACGGCGCCGGTGACGGTCGTGAGAATCGTGCCCGGCTCGGTAACCGTGCCGGTCTGGCGGAACCACTCCGAGCCGAAGCGGACGATCTGGGCGAGGTGGGCCAGGGTCTCGACGTTGTCGACGAGCGTCGGCCGGCCCTCGACGCCCTTCTCGAACGGGCGGGGCGGGACCCGGGTGGGCTTGGCCTCGCCGCCGTTGATCCAGTGCACGAGCGCCGACTCTTCGCCGGTGACGTAGTGCGGCGGGGTGGCGGCGAGTCGCATCGGGACGGCGTCCGGCTCGCGGCCGGCACGTTCGGCCAGCGCCCGCTCGACGGCGGCGAGGCCGGCCCGGTTGATCCGGTCGACGCAGACTACGACCTCCCGGGCACCCACGGCGGCGGCGGCGAGGGCGGCGCCGTCGAGGACCAGATGCGGGGCGGTGCGCAGGAGCAGCCCGTCCTTCCCGCTGAGCGGTTCGCCTTCCGTGCCGTTGACCACCACGATCGGCCTGCGGCGGCCGGAGGCGACGGCCCGCAGTTTGCGGCCGGTGGGGAAGCCGGCGCCGCCCCGGCCGAGGAGCCCGGCCCGCTCGACCATGGCGACGATGTCCGGGCGGCCCCGTCGGGATCGGGGCGGGGCGGGGTAGCTGCGACGGTGCTCGGCCAGCGGCAGCGCCGTCCCGCCTGGTCCGGCGGCCGAGAGGAGACGGCGGTTGCCCCCGGGGGCGGCCGGCTGGGTGTCGTCGATCGTGCTGGCGGTGCGGTCGGTGGTCATGGCTGCGACGGTTCGAGGAGCGGCAGGGCCACGGCGAGCCGCCAGGCCAGGGCGATCACGACCGTGGCCGCCGAGACCATGACCGTGGCGACCATCCACGACGCTCGGGCGTCGCTGCCGGTTCCGAGGCCGTGGGCGAGGGCGACGGGCCAGCAGGCGTAGGCCAGCCAGTGGACGGCCCGCCAGAGCCGGTAGCCCAGGCGGGCCCGGACGATGCTGGTCAGCGCCACGGCGAGGAGCATGTCGAGACTCAGGGCGCCGAGGCCGAGCCACAGCGGCCGGTAGGGGGACCGGAACGGGATGACGGCGTCCAGCCAGCCGATGGGGGCGTATCCGTCCATGACCGTGGTGGCGACGTGGATCCCGATGAAGAACACGGCGAGCAGCGAGATGTTGCGGTGCAGCCCCTCGATGATCCAACGCGGCCAGTTGTGGTGCTCCCATCGCACGGTCGTCACGATGCCGAGGACGATCGAGAGCGTGAGCAGCACGAGGCTGACGACGCCGGTGCCGCGGGTGAGGTACCACAGCCCCTTGGACGCCGCCGGGGCGACAGTTGACGCAACGCCGATCATGAGGCCGACTCCCCGACCGTCACGAGCCCCGGGAGACGGTATGCCACCGCCGCACCGGAGCCTGGTAGTAGTCGGACGAGGAGGACGGGCTCTGCACGTAGCCACCCCCGGACGGCGTGGCGGGCTGCGCCCCCAAATTCTGCGCCGGCGTGTCGTCGCCCTGCACCCCCGCCGACGGCGAATCGACCACCGCCGCCGACCGGTCCGAAGCGACGGACGGGGACGACGCCGTTGAGTGCCCGGCGAAGCTGTGCGCGGCGGCCATGGCCACGACCCCCGAGGCCACGAATCCGCCGCACACCACCGCCTGCGTCAGCTTCGACAAGCGCTCGAGGCCGGCATCGCGGGCTTCGATGCGTTTCCGGTTGGCCACGGTCGTCTCCTTGTCGGGTTTCCGATCTACGTGGAGTGTCGGAGCCCGAGGTAAGGGACGGTCGAAGCGATTCCTAGAATTCGGTAAGAGATTCGTTGTCGGCCGGTTCGAGCGGTTCGGCCTCCGCCGACGACACCGGCAGCGTGATCGTCAGGACGGCCCCGCCGTCAGCGTGGTTGGCGGCCGTGGCCGTGCCGCCGGCGTTCTCCGCCACGTCGCGCACGATGGCCAGCCCGAGCCCCGAGCCGGGCAGGCTGCGGGCCCCCACCGACCGGTAGAAGCGGTCGAAGACATGAGGCAGGTCGTCGGGAGCGATGCCGGGGCCGTGGTCGCGGACGGCGATCGTCCCCGGGCGGATGACCATCTCGATCGGCGATCCGTCGGGGCTGAACTTGGCAGCGTTGTCGAGCAGGTTCCCGATCGCCCGCAGGAGCCGGTCGGGGGCGACGACCGCCGTCCAAGGCTCGGCGTCGAGCACGATATCCCGGCCCGTCCGCCGGTGGGTCCGGCGGGCGGCCCGCTCGGCCACCTCCACCACCGGCAGGGGCCGGACCGCCTCGCCGTCGTGTTGGTCGGTGGCCAGGGCGACGAGCTCGTCGACGAGCCCGGCCAGTTCCCGCAGCTCGCTGTCGAGGTCGCCCAGGATGCGACCCCGCAGCTCGCCGTCGAGCCCGGGGTAACGCAGCAGCGTCTCCACGTTGGCGGTCAGGCTCGTCAGCGGGGTGCGCAGCTCGTGGCCGGCGTCCTGGACGAGGCTGTGCTGCTGCTCCTTCGAGCTCTTGAGGGCGGCGAGCATGGAGGCGAAGGCGGCCGAGAGCCGGCCGATTTCGTCGCTGCCGGCACCGGGGACGTGGATGTCGAGGCGCCCGGTGGCGGCGATCTCCTCGGCGGCCCCGGTGAGGCGGGCCACCGGCCGGGTGGCGTGGCGGGCGATGAGCCAACCGGCCAGGGCGGCGAGGCCGATGGCGGCCAGGCCGACGCCGACGTAGCGCCGGTACAGCGAGTCGAGCACTCGATCGGTATCGGCCTCGCTGCGGGTGATGCGAATCGTCCGCCCGTCGGCCAGGGGAACCGAGAGCAGGCGGTAGCGGGTCCCGTCGTGGCTCACGGTGGCGAGCGTCACCGCCCCCGGGACGACCCGGGTCGGCGCGCTCCCGGCCGCGGTCCCGGCCGGCGCCGGCTCGCACTGGACCGACGCTCCCGGCAGGTCGGGGAGGACGCCGCCGTCGTCGGGGTCGTCGAAGCCGGTGACGCGTCCGCAGAGGATGGCGGCCAGCTTCCCGTCGGGATCGGCGAGACGGTTGGCGTAGCTGACGAGGCCGGCGTCGGTCTCGGCGTTGAGGCGGTGGACCGTGGCCACGTAACCGAGCCACGACACGACGATGACCGAGACGGCCGCCAGCACGGCCAGGGCCAGCGCCAGCCGGGCCCGGAGGGTCATGCCGCCCGCAGCGTGTAGCCCACGCCCCGCACGGTGTGGAGCAGCCGCGGCTCGCCGTCCTGCTCGAGCTTGCGGCGCAGGTAGCCGACGTACACCCCCAGGGCCTTCGAGTCGGGGCCGAAATCGTAACCCCAGATCCGCTCGTAGATCGTTGTATGGGTCAGGACGATCCCGGCGTTGCGAACCAGAAGCTCGAGCAAGTCGAACTCCGTCTTGGTGAGATCGAGTTCCCTCTCCCCCCGCCACGCCCGGCGGGCGGCGCCGTCGACCCGCAGGTCGGCCACGGTCATAGCCCGGTCCGGCTCGTCGTAGCTCGCGCGGCGCAGGAGCGCCCGGACCCGGGCCAGGAACTCGTCGAGCACGAACGGCTTGGGGATGTAGTCGTCGGCCCCGGCGTCAAGCCCCGAGACCCGGTCCGAGACCTCCGTGCGGGCGGTCAGGACCAGGATCGGCAGCCGATCCCCCTGGGATCGGAGCCGCCGGCAGACCGTGAGACCGTCGACCCTCGGCATCATCAGGTCGAGGACGAGCAGGTCGGGCCGGTCCCGCTCGACGACGTCGAGGGCGGCGGCCCCGTCGCCCACGGCGCGGACCTCGTAGCCCTCCAGCTCGAGGGCGCGGCCAATCGACTCCCGGGTCGCCCGGTCGTCCTCCGCCACGAGCACCCGGTTCATGGCCCATGGTCTACCCGACCCGGGTAAGAGCCGGGCAAGAGCTGCCCGCAGGATCGGCGGCGCGGTCAGTCGCCGCGCTCCCGGACCCCGACGCCGGCGCCGAAGGTCGCCTCGAGCCCCCTCTCGAGAGCGTCGCGGTCGGCGGCGGACAGACGGGCCGAGCTGTGCAGCCCGAACCAGGTGAAATAGCCGGGTGGCATCGACCCCTCGACCATGGTGTGGGCTATGCGCTCGCCGCTGCGGTGACGGTTGGGGTCGTAATCCGAGAAATTGAGGGCCCGCCGGCCGTTCTCGACGTGCCGATCGATCCACCACGACAGCGGCGCCACGTGCTCGAACCACAGCACGTGCGTCTGGTTGCTGTGACAGTCGAAGCAGGCGGTGACCGCCAGCTGACGGGTGCGGGGCGTGTCCCAGGGGGGCTCGGCCCGCACCGGCGGGTTCGTGACCCGCTTGGGCACCAGCTGGATCAGGACGAACACGACGACGCCACCGAGGAGGGTGAACCGGAGCCATCTGGGCACGACGGGGACACTAACCGGCGTTGCCAGGCGGACTGCGGAGGGCCGGTCAGGCAGCGGTCAGAGCCGCGGTGAAGACCGCCGTGTCGGGCGAGAGCGGCGTGCTCCGGTGGAGCAGTCACACGGCGCGGTGGAGCCGGGGGCCGGGTGCCAACCGCGACGGCGGCGATGCGAACGGCGGCTTGGGCTACGTGCGGCCGGCAACACGGTGGCCCCGGCGCCACCGAGGATGAGGGAGACGACCGCGTCGCATCGTTGCCTGGCTCGCCGGGGCGACGCAGGTCTCGGCGTTTCCCCTCAGCCGCTGGTGGACTGCGCCATGACCGACCCATGCCGGCGAGCGTCGCCTCCGGCGCGACGCGGGGCGGCCTGAACCGTTGGGGATCGACGGTCGACGCCCGAGCCCCGGGGTGGCTCAGGGCCAATGGTGGAGCGCCGAGGTGAGCGTCAGCTTGCGGGTGAGGGTGCGTTGAGCGTGGCGACGGAGACGATCGGTCGGGGGGGCGGGTGGTCGCCGAGGGAGCCGGTGAAGGGTTGGTCGGAGAAGTCGAAGATCCCGCCGTCTTCGCCGACCATGAGGTAGCCGTCGGCGTAGCGGACCATTCCGGTGATGGGCTTGTTCAGCTGTGTCCCGCCCATGGAGCCTTTGAACGGCGCTCCGAAGGCGAAGACGCCGCCGTCCGAGGCCACCAGCCAGTACCCGGTTCCGTCGCCGTCGGGGACCAGTGACCGGACGGGTGCGTTGAGCGGTCTGCCGCCCATGGAGCCGTGGAATGTGGCGTCGCCGAAGGCGAAGATGCCGCCGTCGGAGGCGATCATGTAGTAGCCCTTGCCCGACGTCGTCGGCACCGAGTCGAGGACCGGGCCGTTCAGTTTCACCGCCGACATGTCGCCGTAGTGGACGGCGTCGCCGTAGGTCAGCACTCGGCCCCGGTTGGTGAAGATCCAGTAGCCGTGCCCGGTCGGGGTGGCGGAGAGGCTGGCGGCCGCTTCACCGGGGGCGAGCTGGGAAGGGTCGACGCTGCCCCAGCCGATGGCGTCCCCGAACGGATACACCTGCCCTTTCCGGTCGAGGATCCAGTAGCCCTTGGAGTCGGGGGTCGGTTCGAGATGGACGGCGGCGTCGTCAGGGGCGAGCGTGGAGCTGGCGTCGCCCAGGAAGGTGGCATCCCCAAAGGGGCATACGACCCCGTCCGCACCGAGCAGCCAGTAACCCGACCGGGCAGGCGTCGGACTCGGCGGAGCGGCAGGCGCCGCCGACACGGCGGCTGGGGTCGGCACCGGCGCACCGGGCGAGACGACCGGCGATCCGCCGGAGATGACAAACGAGTCGGTGAACCCGCCGCCGGTGGCGGGCACGAACTGGGCTGAGAGCTGGGTGGCGGAGACCGTGTACTTCATGAAACCGTAGGTGGGCTGCATGTTGCGGCCCATGAGTTTGACGAAGTAGCCCCAGCGTTTCAGTAAGGGCTCCGGCCGGGGTCGGAGTGGGGTTCTGCAGCGTGTTGTCGAAGTTGCCGGTGATTCTGCCCGCTGGTGCGGCGGTAGGGGGAGGTGTCTGGAGCCG
>Ga0070741_10005440_pt1 | contig 28325 bp, 26 predicted proteins | sample Coa_R1_4_FD_66440 | JGI IMG/M metagenome (GOLD analysis project Ga0070741, IMG submission 66440) | Surface soil microbial communities from Centralia Pennsylvania, which are recovering from an underground coalmine fire - Coalmine... | ecosystem: Environmental > Terrestrial > Soil > Unclassified ... | reverse complement strand
CGCCATGCGCCTGTGCCCACGACCTGCGCGTGAAGCCGGCGATCGCCTGATACGGGCCGATGACCTCGCCGAAGTCGGCCAGCACTCGATAGCCCTTGCTGCGTGGCAGGAGATCGAGCGGGGTGGTGAGAATCGTGGCCACGGTGCGATTTTCGAGCAGCAGCTTCTGGCGTTGTCCCGTGTTGCCGATCGACTCGAGCCTGTAATCGCCCGGTTCGAGGCCGCCCGCTTCGAGCAGCTTCATGAGGGCCATGGAGTACCCGGTCGCCGCGGCATCCACTCCAAGCGTCCGGCCCCTGAGATCGGCGATCGTCCTGATCTCCGGATGCGCGACCAGGCGCACCGTGCCATGCATGATCGACATGAACGCCGTGAAATCGGGCTGCTGCGGCAGCTGCACCTCGCCCTGGCCTTCCTGGTACCCGACCACGTTGTCGAAGGTCGCCAGCGCCACGTCCTGATCGCCCTTCATGAGCGACTCGGCGAGAAAGACCGAACTGGGCGTGAGCGCGAGCTCGATCGCGAGCCCTTGCTTGTCGAACAAGCCCTTCTCCTGTGCGACCCACATCGGCACCGTGGCCCCGCCGGGAAACAGGATGACGCGCATGTTGTCGATGAATTCGTGTCGCGGGCCGACACGATAGCGAACTGTCAGCACCGGCTCAAGAGCGCGACAAGACGCGGCGCCCCTGGGCCCGCCGCCGATCACTGCAGCGATGGACGATGCATGATGCTCGAGCGATCGATGGACTCGACGCGCACCTCGACCGACACGCCTTCGCGCACCAGGGTCAGCGGAATCGACGTGCCGGCAGGGCCTAGCCGCCACACCTTGCGGTAGAAATCCGCGAGGTCGATGACCTTGCGCGTGGCGACGCCCTTCACCACATCGCCGAGCTTCACCCCGGCGCGATCGGCCGGTCCCCCGCGGGCGAGACCCGTGACCATGATGTGACCATCGGCCTCGGCCGCATAAAGCCCGAGCCACGGACGCGGCAGTCCCGTGCGCCGGCCGCGTTGCACGAGATCTTCGAGGATGGGATCCAGGAGATCGATCGGCACCATCATGTTGCCCTTCACCGCTTCGTTCTCGATCTCGTCCTGCACGAGCAGGGACCCGACGCCCGCGAGCCTGCCACTCATGTCGATCAGCGCGGACCCGCCCCATTCCGGATGCGCGGGAAAGGTGAAGATCGCTTCGTCCAGCACGTATTCCCAGTAGCCGGCGAACTCGCGCCTGCCGAGCACCTTGGCCTTGAGCGCGTGCTCGCGTCCGCCATGTCCGATGACGAGGACATCGTCCCCGCGCTCGAGTCCCGCCGCCGTGCTTCGCTGCAATGCCGGCGCGGACAACCGGCCCAGCGGCTGCACCAGTCCGAAGCCGGTCTGGAAGTCGTGCGCAAGCGCATGGGCGGGGACGACCTTGCCATCGTTGGTGGTGAGCCAGATCGCCTCGGCTTCGGTGATGAGATAGCCGATCGTGAGCACGATGCCGGAGGAATCGATGTTAATGCCGCTGCCGACCCGCTCGGTGCCGAGAATGGATGCGGTGAACGCTTCCTCCGGGATCTCGGAGCGCAGCATCACCACGGCATCGAGGGCCGACGCGAGGTCGAATGAAAGCTCCTCCGCCTTGGGCTGGAGAGAGATGGGAAAGGCCCAGTGCTCGAGATCAGGCATGACCGCGGTGCGATGGCTCAACGCTGCGACGGAGGGAGAGGCCGTTTGGTTCAACGTTCATGGCGGTGCTTTGCCGTAAAACTGTCGCCCGGGCTTGCGATGGCAGGCAGACAAAACATATGAAAACAACGGCTTGTCCTCCACAGCCGCCATGTCGGCGGCGCTTACATGCAACCGGGCCGTCAGGCGCAAATCGTTGATTCGTTGCGAGCGTACCTCAAGGTGCAGAACTTGCTTTGCCTTGTTGTGGCGCCGCATCGCTGATTCGCGTCGTAGAGCAGGAGGGGGACGCGAAGGTTGGGTTCTCCCGTTTCGAGATTTTCGGCCGCATGTACCCCATGCGGCCGTTTTTTTTCGCGGCCGGGCGTCAGGGGCGCCGCGGGATCGAACGCGAGGCGATACGCGAAATCGCGGGCCGACTCGGCGCCCGGAGCGACGATCAGCTGGTTCACGAACGGGTCCGGATCACATGCTCCGCCGGTACTGCCCGCCCACGTCGAACAGGGCATTGGTGATCTGACCGAGCGAGCACACGCGCACGGTGCTCACGAGCTCGGCGAACACGTTGCCGTTCTCGATCACGGTTTGCTTGAGGCGCTGCAACGCGGCGGGTGCCTCGGACGCGTGGCGCGCCTGGAAGTCCGCAAGGCGCGCAAGCTGAGATTCCTTCTCTTCGCTTGTCGAGCGCGCGAGCTGCACTGCCTGCGGCACGGAATGGTCGTGCGGGTTGCGGAACGTGTTGACTCCCACGATGGGATAGCTGCCGTCGTGCTTCTTGTGCTCGTAATAAAGCGACTCCTCCTGGATCTTGCCGCGCTGGTACCCGGTTTCCATTGCCCCCAGCACACCGCCGCGCTCGCTGATCGCCTCGAATTCCTTCAGCACCGCTTCCTCGACCAGGTCGGTGAGCTGGTCGATGATGAACGCGCCCTGGCTCGGGTTCTCGTTTTTCGCAAGCCCCCATTCGCGGTTGATGATGAGCTGGATCGCCATGGCGCGGCGCACGCTCTCTTCGGTGGGCGTGGTGATCGCCTCGTCGTATGCGTTCGTATGCAGCGAGTTCGCGTTGTCGTACGTTGCGATCAGCGCCTGGAGAGTCGTGCGGATGTCGTTGAACGCGATCTCCTGCGCGTGCAGGCTGCGTCCCGACGTCTGGCAGTGGTACTTGAGCTTCTGGCTGCGCTCGTTGCCGCCGTACCGGTTCTTCATCGCGATGGCCCAGATGCGGCGCGCGACGCGCCCCAGCACCGCGTACTCCGCGTCCATGCCGTTGGAGAAGAAGAACGACAGGTTCGGCGCGAAGTCGTCGATGTGCATGCCCCGCGCGAGATACGCTTCGACGAAGGTGAAGCCATTGGCGAGCGTGAACGCGAGCTGGCTGATCGGGTTCGCTCCGGCTTCCGCGATGTGATAGCCCGAGATCGAGACCGAATAGAAGTTGCGGACATTGTGATGGACGAACCATTCCTGGATGTCGCCCATCACCTTCAAGCTGAACTCGGTCGAGAAGATGCACGTGTTCTGGCCCTGGTCTTCCTTGAGGATGTCCGCCTGCACCGTGCCGCGCACGGTCGAAACGGTCCACGCCCGGATCTTGTCGGCCTCGTCCTCGGTCGGCTCGCGACCGTTGTCCTGCCGGAACTTGTCGAGCTGCTGGTCGATCCCGGTGTTCATGAACATCGCGAGGATCGTCGGGGCCGGACCATTGATGGTCATCGACACGGAGGTCTTCGGATCGCACAGATCGAACCCCGAATACAGCACCTTCATGTCGTCGAGAGTCGCGATCGACACGCCCGAGTTGCCCACCTTGCCGTAGATGTCGGGCCGGCGATCCGGATCACAGCCGTAGAGCGTCACCGAATCGAATGCCGTCGACAGGCGCTGCGCCGGCATGCCGTCGGCGAGCAGATGAAACCTGCGATTGGTGCGGAACGGATCGCCCTCCCCGGCGAACATGCGCGTCGGATCCTCGTTCTCGCGCTTGAACGCGAACACGCCGGCAGTGAAGGGAAAGCTGCCGGGCACGTTCTCGCGCAGTTGCCACTGCAGGATCTCGCCCTCGTCCTGGAATTTCGGCAGGGCCACCTTGGGCACCTTGGTGCCGGAGAGCGTGGTGTAGGTGAGCGCGGTGCGGAGCTCGCGATCGCGAATGCGCACCACGTATTCCTCGCCCGCGTAGGCCTTCCTGGTCTGTGGCCACATGTCCAGGAGCTTGCGCGCCTTGGCATCGAGCTCGCGCTCGCGCCTGTCGACAAGGGCATCGAGCGCGGAAAGCTCCGGCTTGCAATCGAGCGCCGCCTGCTTCCGATCGGCAGCCTCGGCAGCGACGTGCTTGCATTCGGCCGACAGGATGGTCCGTGCGGCGCGCAGCTGCTGCCGCTCGCGCGCAATGCGCGATTGCTGCGCCGACCAGGCGTGATAGCCGCGGACCGTTTCGGCGATTTCGGCGAGATAACGCACGCGCGATGGCGGGACGATGACGTTCTGGCCTGTCGAAAACATCGTGGCAGGCTTCTGCAGTCGGCCCGGTTGCAGCTTAAGGCCCTTCTCCGCCAGACGCCGTGATATCGCCTGGTACAGCGCGGTGACGCCGTCGTCGTTGAAACGCGATGCGATCGTGCCGAACACCGGCATCGCGTCCGCCGACGACTTGAACAAGGTGTGATTGCGCTGGTATTGCTTGCGCACGTCGCGCAAGGCGTCCGCCGCCCCCTTGCGATCGAACTTGTTGATCGCCACGAAATCGGCGAAGTCGAGCATGTCGATCTTCTCGAGCTGCGAGGCCGCGCCGAACTCGGGTGTCATCACGTACAGCGACACGTCGACCAGCGGCACGATGGCCGCGTCGCCCTGGCCGATGCCCGAAGTTTCCACCAGCACGAGATCGTAGCCCGCCACCTTGCACGCCGCGATCGCTTCCGGCAGGGCGCGCGTGATCTCGCTGCCGGTGTCGCGCGTCGCGAGCGAGCGCATGTAGATGTGCGGATGCTCGATGGCATTCATGCGGATGCGATCGCCGAGGAGCGCTCCGCCGGTCTTGCGGCGCGACGGATCGATCGAGAGCACGGCAATCCGCAGCCCGTCGTCCTGGTCGACCCGGAAACGTCGAATGAGCTCGTCGCTGAGGGAGCTCTTGCCCGCGCCACCGGTGCCGGTGATACCCAGCGTGGGGGCTTTGCTCGCCGCGGCGCGGCGCGTGAGGTCTTCGATCGTTGCGCCCGGCACGTCGCCTGATTGCAGCGCCGTGATGAGCCGCGCCAGCGCACGTACCCGGTCGAAGCGATTGCCGCGCGTGAGCCGCGCGAGAGCGTCGGGCTCGAGCGCGTCGGCATCGCCGGCAACCGCGTCCGCGGCCGCGATCATCTCGTTGATCATGCCTTGCAGCCCGAGGCGCTGGCCGTCCTCCGGCGAGAAGATGCGCGCGACGCCGTACGCATGCAGCTCCTCGATCTCGGCCGGCACGATCACGCCACCGCCACCGCCGAACACCTTGATGTGCGCGCCGCCGCGCTCGCGCAGGAGGTCGAGCATGTACTTGAAGAACTCGACATGGCCTCCCTGGTACGAGGACACGGCGATGCCGTGGGCGTCTTCCTGCAGCGCGCAGTTGACGATGTCCTCGACCGACCGGTTGTGGCCGAGATGGATCACCTCGCAGCCGGTCGACTGCAGGATGCGACGCATGATGTTGATCGACGCATCGTGGCCGTCGAAAAGGCTCGCGGCCGTGACGAAGCGCACCTTGTGGCTCGCCTGGTGGACGATGGTTTCGTGACGCATCGAAAGGTCGTTCATGTTGCGTCTTCCCAGGAAAGGTCGCGCCGGCAAGCGCAAGCCATGCCGGGCGTTGTCAAGCTTACTCCGCACGACAGGCGAGCCGCGGGAGCTGCGCTCGTATCCAGCGGCAATCGAGAAGCCTAATTGCCGTTTACGTTAACGTCAACTGAACCCGCCGGCCGGTCGGATGGTCGGACTCAGTCCTGGCCGCTGCGCCCCTCTATACTCCCGCCACCCTCCTCTCCATCCCCATGAAGCGCATCCTTTCCGCGTTCGTACGCGTCGCATTCATCGCCTGCCTGATGGCTTTCGCGGCCGAGACATCCCTGGCCGCCGCGCCTGCGGGCGTGACGCAAACCGCCACCGTCGAAGGCATCACCGAGTACAAGCTCGCGAACGGCCTCACGGTCGTGCTGTTTCCGGACGCGACCAAGCCGGTCACCACCGTCAACGTCACCTACAAGGTGGGCTCGCGCCAGGAGAACTATGGCGAGACGGGCATGGCGCACCTCCTCGAGCACATGCTGTTCAAGGGCACGCCGACGCATGGCAACCTGATGCAGGAGCTCGGCAAGCGCGGCATGACCTTCAATGGTTCGACCTATTTCGATCGCACCAACTACTTCGAGAGCTTCCCCGCCTCGGACGAGAACCTCGACTGGGCGCTCGCCATGGAAGCCGACCGCATGGTGAATTCGTTCGTCGCGCGCAAGGACCTCGACACCGAGATGACCGTGGTGCGCAACGAGTACGAGCGCTGGGAGAACAACCCGCGCCAGGTGCTGTGGGGCCGGATGCAATCGACCGCTTACGACTGGCACAACTACGGCCACATCACGATCGGCGCGCGCTCGGACATCGAGAACGTGAACATCGAGCGCCTGCAGGCGTATTACCACCTCTATTACCAGCCCGATAACGCAGTGCTCGTCGTCGCCGGCAAGTTCGACCCGGAGCGCACCCTCGGCTCGATCGTGAAGTATTTCGGCGCGATTCCCGCACCGGCGCGCGCTCTGCCGGTGCTCTACACGACCGAGCCCGTGCAGGACGGCGAGCGCTCGGTGACGGTTCGGCGCGTTGGCGGCAACAAGATCGTGGGCATGCTGTTCCACACCGTGCCGGCCGCGCATCCCGATGCGACCGCGCTCGATGCGCTGGCCGACATGATGACCGTGGCGCCCGCGGGCCGGCTGTACAAAAGCCTGGTCGAGAGCAAGAAGGCGAGCTCGGTGCAGGCCTGGAACATTCCGCTGCACGATCCGGGCGTGATCATTTTCTGGGCCACCGTGCCCGATGCCGATTCGCTGGACGAGGCGCGCGCCACCATGGCGGCGACGCTTGCATCGGTTGCGACCCAGCCGTTCAGCGAGACCGAGCTCGAGCGCGTGCGCGCCAAGGCGATGAAGGATTTCGACGATACGATCAACGATCCGCAACGGCTGGGTGTAGCGCTGTCGGAATCGATCGCCAACGGGGACTGGCGGCTCTTCTTCATCGGTCGGGACCGCTGGAAAAAGGTCACGATCCAGGACGTGCAACGCGTCGCGTCGGAATACCTCAAGACGTCGAACCTCACCACCGGCTACTACATCCCGGATGCGAAGCCCGATCGCGCGCCGACGGCTCCGACGGTCGACGTGGCGGCGATGGTCAAGGATTACAAAGGCGAAGCGGCAACGAGCGCGGGCGAAGCGTTCGATCCGACGCCGGCCAATCTCGAGGCGCGCACACAGCGCTTCGAGCTCGCGAATGGCATCAAGGTCGCATTCCTGCCCAAGAAGACCCGCGGCGAGACGGTCGAGCTCCAGCTCACGATGCATCTTGGCGATGAAAAGAGCGTGTTCGGACGGCGTCCGGAAGGCTCGCTCGCAGCCTCGATGCTGATGCGCGGCACGCGCAAGCACACGCGCCAGCAGATCGAGGACGCCCTCGATGCATTGCGCGCCAAGCTCAACGTCGGCGGCGGCGAAACGGGGGTGAGCGCGACCGGCCACACCGTGCGCGAGAAGCTGCCCGACACGCTGCGGCTCCTCGCCGAGATCATGCGCGAGCCGGCCTTTCCCGCGTCCGAACTCGAGCAGATCAAACGCGCACGCCTGACTTCGCTGCAGCAGCAGCGCTCCGACCCGCAAAGCGTCGCCGTACGCGCCTTGCAGCGTCACAACAATCCCTATCCTCCAGGCGATCCGCGCTATGCGACGACGGTCGACGAGGACATCGCGGCACTCGATGCGGCCACGATCGACAAGGTGCAGCGCTTTTACCAGCAGTTCTACGGACCGGCGCGTGCGGAGATCGCGCTGGTGGGCGATTTCGATCCGGCAACGATGCGCACACTCCTCAACGAGCTTTTCGGCGACTGGAAACCGGCTGCGCCGTTTGCGCGGGTGCCGCAACCTTTCATTCCGAACAAGGCAGCCGACATTCGCCTCGAGACGCCGGACCGCGCGAACGCGGTGCTGATCGGCAACGAAGCCCTGCAGCTCAACGACGACAGTCCCGATTATCCGGCGCTGCTGGTCGCGAGCTACATGCTGGGCGAATCCAGCAACTCGCGCCTGTTCAACCGGCTGCGCCAGAAGGAAGGCCTCTCCTATTCGGTGGGGGATTTTCTGCAGATGAATGCGTTCGAGCCGAACAGCGCGCTCGGCCTATTCGCCATCTTCGCGCCGCAGAACCTCGAGCGCGTGCGCGCCGGCATGCGCGAGGAGCTCGCGCGCATCGTGACGCAAGGCTTCAATGAGGCCGAGGTCGTCGAGGCGAGGCGCGGACTGTTGCAGGAGCGCCGGCTGCAGCGGGCGCACGACGGCGCTCTCGTGAGCGGTCTCACCAATCAGCTCTACCTCGGGCGCACCTTCCGCAAATCGGCCGAGATCGACGCCGCGATCGAAGCCATGACGGCCGATCAGGTCAATGCGGCCGTGCGCAAGTACGTGAAGCCCGACGAGCTCGCGCTCGCGTTCGCGGGAGACTTCGCGAAGGCGCAGGCTGCCGCAGGCGCGAAATAATGGCAGCTCAAAATCGCGCCGTCAGCCGCTAATGGTCCGGATCCATGATCTGCTCGATCGGCGCTTCGCCGGTCGAGAGCGCCGCGCAGCTGCCCACGATGTCCGATAAGGTGTCGATCAGCGTGGCCGTCGTCGCGATCACGGGCGCGCGACCGGTGATGCCCTGCGGACCGGGATAGGGGCCGACGCAACCGCCGGCCTCCTCGACCAGCAGCAAGCCGGCCATGACGTCCCACGCGGAGAGCGCGAGCTCGATCATCGCGTCGAGGCGCCCATCGGCGACGTGCGCGAGCTGCAGCGCCGCCGATCCGAAATTGCGGAACGCCGAGTTGGTGCCCATCAGCGCGCGCCGGATCTGCACGTAGCGCGGGTCCGGATAGCGATCATGATGGCCGACCGACACGACTGCGCCGCTCAACCCCTGCGGCCGGGCGGTCGATAGTCGCACCTCGTGATCGGGTCCGCTGCGCCACGCGCCATATCCGCGCCGCGCATGAAAAAGCTCGTCGTGGACCGGGTCGTACACGGCTCCCAGCGTGCGCTCGCCATCTTCGGTGTACGCGATCGACACCGCCCAATACGCGATGCCACGCAGGAAGTTGTGCGTGCCATCGATCGGATCGACGATCCACAGGCGGGTGCCACCGGCGCGATATTGCGACGCCGTCTCCTCGCCCAGGAATGAATCCTGCGGGAACGCCTGCGCGATCTCGCGTCGGATGAACGACTCGACGTCGCGATCGGCATGGCTCACGAAATCGCGCGGACCTTTGAGCTCGATGACCAGGCGCTCGCGATTGCGCCAGTAGTCGAGCGCGAGCGCGCCGGCCGAGCGCGCGACGCGCTTCAACAGCTCATGGCGATCCGGCAGCGACATCGCGTGTCCAAGTCGATGCTCATCGAGCCCACTTCATCGCCGGTGCCTTCGCATGGCACGAGGCGCTGCACGGGAAACCAGGATCTCGGTCATGGCGTCGTGCGCGGGTCATGGCCGAGCTTGCGATGCGCGCCGGCATACACACCGACCGTGTGGAAGCTCGATTGTTCCGTCTGCTGCACGGTAGAGTCGTGCAATGGGTCGAGCTTCGGCGAGCGGTATTCCTGGGTGAGGCCATCGGCGCGCCTGTCAGCCGGCGCCGATGTCGACCGCGCGCCGGGTGCGGATGGATTCCTGGATCGCGATGCCGATGCGCGTCGCTTCGGTTGCATCGTGCAAGGTGAGCGGTAGCGGCGCGTCGTCGAGGACCGCCGCGACGAACGCCGTGAGCTCGGCCGCGAACGCGTCTTCGAAGCGCTCGTAGAACGTCGGGGTGCATTCATTGCGAACGCCATGCGCATCCGCGATGCCGACCCGCGTGAGCCAAGGATTGGCGCCGATCGCCAGGCGGCCTTCCGTGCCGATCACCTCGGTCATCGATTCGTGTCCGTGGGCCATCGTGCGCGAGGCCTGGAAGCACGCGATCTTCCCACCCTCGAACTCGCACAGCGCCATGCCGTTGTCGAGATCGCCGCAGGCCTTGAGGCCCTCGTGCACCGCCACCGTGCCCGTCGCGAACACGCGCACCGGCTTCGGGCCGCCCAGAAACCAGCGCGCGGCATCGATGTCGTGCACGCTCATGTCCAGGAAGATCCCGCCCGACGTCGGCGCGAAGCGCACGAAAAATCCCGACGGATCGTTCTTGTCGAGGGTATGCGAGCGCACCAGGAACGGCATGCCGATGGCGCCGCGCGAGACCTGGTCGAACGCGTCGCGATAGCTCGCATCGAAGCGCCGTACGTAGCCGATCAGCACCTTGCGCTGCGGATGGCGCGCCGCGGCCTGCTCCACGCGCAGGCAATCCTCGAGACCGAGCGACGTCGGCTTTTCGCTGAACACGTGCTTGCCGGCCTCGAGCGCCGCGATAATCTGATGGGCGTGCTCGGTCGTCGGGGTCACCAGCACCACCGCGTCGATGTCGTCGCGCGCCACGAGATCTTCATAGCGCGCATGCACCTCCGGTACGCGGAGCTCCTGCGTCGCCCACGCACGTTCCTGCTCGAGCGGACTGCAGGCGGCGACGAGCTGCGCACGTGGAATGCGGGAGGCGAGCATGCGGGCGTGACGCGCGCCGAGCCGCCCGAGTCCGGCGATGCCGATGCGCACGCTGCGATCGGAGGCCATGGCCTAGAGCTCGATCACGCGCTGCTCGCGCCAGGAGCGCGTCGCGGCATCGGCGAGCTCCAGCGCCTTCACGCCATCCTCGATGGTGGTGCGCACCGGGCTGCCCTTGGCAAGCGCGTCAAAAAAATGCGCCATCTCGTTGGCGTACGCGACGCGATAGCGCTCGAGAAAGAAATGCTCCGGCAGATCGGTGCTGATGACCGCTGCCGTGGACGCGGTCACCTCCGTCGGGCGATGGTTGCCGGCCTGGAGCATGCCTCGCTCGCCGATCACCTCGAAACGCTGGTCGTAGCCGTATGCCGCGCGGCGCAGGGTGTTGATCTGGGCGAGCCGGCCCTTGCGTGTGCGGATCGTGACCGCGGTCGCATCGATGTCGCCGGCGCGCTCGATGGCGGGATCGGTGAGACAGCTGCCGGTCGCATAGAGCGTGCGCGCTTCGTCGGCCAGGATCCAGCGAAAGATGTCGAAATCGTGGATCAGCATGTCCTTGAAGATGCCTCCGGACACCCGGATGTAGTCGACCGGCGGCGCACCGGGGTCGCGGCTCGTCACCACGAGCATCTCGGGCGTGCCGATCTCGCCGGCATCGATGCGCGCACGCACGCTCGCGAAGGTCGGATCGAAGCGGCGCTGAAAGCCGATCATGCACAGCACGCCGGCGCGCTTCACCGCATCGGCGCAGGTTCGTGCCCGCGCAAGATCGAGATCGACCGGCTTTTCGCAGAAGATCGCCTTGCGCGCTTCGGTGGCGCGCAGGATGAGATCGGCGTGAGTGTCCGTGGACGATGCGATCACCACCGCTCGCACCTCGGAGTCGTTCATCGCGGTCGTGACATCGGTTACCCGCGCGCCATGCTGTGCCGCGAGCGCGTTGGCGGCCTCGGCATTGACGTCGATGACGTATTTGAGGCGCACGCCGGGTTGGCGCACGAGATTGCCGGCGTGGATCTTGCCGATCCGGCCGGCTCCGAACAGCGCCACTTCCACCATCGTCGACTCCTTCCTCAGCTTGCCGCGGCCGGGCGGGCCGGGCTCGCGTGCAGCATCCATTCGTGAGCGGGATCGTTGCGGAACTGCCACATGCGCTTCTTGCCCGCCATGACATTGAGGTAATACGACTCGTAGCCGTGCGGCACGACGACCGGGTGATAGCCGCGCGGCACCATCACGAGGTCGCGATTCTCGACCGCCATGGATTCGTCCAGCACGCGATCGTCGGTGTAGACGCGCTGGAACACGAAGCCCTGCGGCGGATTGATGCGGTGGTAGTAGGTCTCCTCGAGCGCGCTCTCGCGCGGGAGATCGTCGCAATCGTGCTTGTGCGGTGGGTAGCTCGACGAATGTCCGCCTGGAGTGCGCACTTCGACGACCAGAAGATGCGCGGCCGGCTCGGTCTCGGGCAGGATGTCGCAGATGAAGCGCTGGTTGGAGCCGATGCCGCGCACCGAGCGTTTCATCTGCTGCGGCTCGATCAGTCGCGCCGACGCGCTGTCGCCGGCCGGTGCGCTCGCGATCGCGACCTCCGCGTCCGTGTGTGCGTCGATTCGAATCGGGCCCGGGCTCGGAACGTACACGGCGAAAGGCGAGCGCTCCTCGAACACGCTGCGGCGCTCGCCGATCTCGCGATACACCTGCCCGGCGGCATCGACGCTCACCGTGCCTTCCAGAACGATGATGCAGACCTCGCGGTCCTCAGGCGCAAGCGAAATCGATTCACTCGCGGCAAGGCGCAGGGCCTCGAATCCCACGTAATGCCATCCGGCCGATTCGGGTGTCACGGAGACCAGGCGCTGCCCGTTCGCAGCTTTGACGAGCAGGCTCATGCCAGGACCTTCGCGCGCATTTCATCCAGGAGCGTGCGCAGGTGCCGATAACCCTTTTCGGCGTACGCATAGCTCGGCGCCACCGCCGGATCCTGCTCGGCCTCGACCACGAGCCAGCCGCGGTAATCGTGCGCATCCAGAATGCGCAACAGTGAGCCGAAGTCCACGCACCCGTCACCGGGCACGGTGAATGCGCCATTGATCACCGCTTCCAGGAAGCTCCATTGGCGGTTGCGCGCGAGCTCGAGCACGGCGGGCCGCACGTCCTTGCAGTGCACGTGGCAAACGCGCGCCGCATGTCTTTTCAGCATGGCAGCGGCATCGCCGCCCGCGAACGTCATGTGGCCGCTGTCGAACAGCAGGCCAACATCGTTGCTCGTGAGCTGCATGAGGGTATCCACGTCTTCCGGCGCCTGGACGTAAGCGCCCATGTGATGGTGATAGGCGAGTCGCACGCCGTGCTCGAGCGTATGACGCGCGAACGCATTCACACGCTCGGCATAACGCTGCCAGGCATCACGCGTGACGAACCGTGGCCGCTTGTACAGCGGGACGGCTGCGCCCTGGATGCTGTCCGCGACTTCGCCGTAGACCATCACCGTGGCGCCGTTCTCGGCCAGCAGCGCGAGATGCGCGCGCACCGCCGCGATCTCCTCTTCCACGCTCCGCTGCGCGAGTCGTCCGGAATACCAGCCCGACACGAGCGCGAGCCCATGCGCGCCGAGCACGCGCGCCAGCGCCTTGGGTTCGCGCGGGAACTTGTTGCCGAGCTCGAAGCCTTCGTAGCCGATCGCACGCCCCTCTGCCAGCGCAACTTCGAGGGGTGTCTCACCGCCGAGCGACGGCAGATCGTCGTTGCTCCATGAAATCGGGTTGATCCCGATGCGCACGTCGAGGCTCATGGCTGCTGTGCCTTGCGCTGTTGCTCATACTGCTGGCGCGCCTCGCGTACCTCGGCGCGGTCGGAGACTTCAGGCACGGCGACCTCCCACCAGACGCCGCCCTTGTCGGTCGTGCGCTCCGGATCCGTTTCGATCGCGATCACGTACGTGCGATCCGAGGCGCGCGCACGGGTGAGTGCCTGCTCGAGCTCGGCGATCGTCTTGACGTTCTCGGAGCGTGCGCCGAGCGACGCCGCGTGCGCCGCGAAATCGATGGCTGGCGGCTCGCCGCAATCATCGAGCCGGTTGTTGAACGCCGCGCCGCCGCAGGCGCGCTGCAGGCGATGGATGCAGCCGAACCCGCGGTTGTCGAGCACCACGATGACGAGCTTGCGCCCGAGCATGATCGAGGTCGCAATCTCCGAATTCAGCATGAGATAGCTGCCGTCACCGAGGATCACGATGACCTCGCGCTCGGGGCGCGCCATCTTGACGCCGATGCCGCCTGCGATCTCGTAGCCCATGCACGAGTAGCCGTACTCGACGTGATAGGCGCCGGGCATGGCGGCCTTCCACAGCTTGTGCAGATCGGCAGGCAAGGTGCCCGCCGCGCACACCACGATGTCGTCGTGCGGTGAATCGCGCGCGGAGCGCTGCACCGCGCCGATCACCTCGCCTTCGTACGGCAGCGGCACTTCGCGCCGCTGCGTGAATTCGTCCACCTCGCGACGCCACTTCGCGGCAGTGTCCTTGGCGCGCTGGATCCAGGCCGCGTCGGCGCGCCAGTCTCCCAGCGCCTCGGACAGCATCTCGAGCCCGACCTTGGCATCCGCGACAAGCGTTGCAGCCGACCACTTGGCGCCGTCGAATGCATTGACATTGAGATGCACGCGCTCGGCCTGGGTGAAGTGCGCATGCGAGCCGGTGCTGAAGTCCTGCAGTCGGCTGCCTACGGCGAACAGGAGATCGGTCTCGCGACCGAGGTCGGTCGATGCGGTCGAGCCGGTGACGCCGACGGCGCCGAGTTGCAACGGGTGGTCCCACGACAGCGCGCTCTTCCCCGCCTGGGTTTCAGTGATCGGGACACCGTGGCGCTCGGCGAATGCGCGCAGCGCGTCGCTGGCCCCGCTGTACAGAACGCCACCGCCAGCGACGATCATCGGCCGGCGCGAGCGTCGCATCCGCTCGACCACGCGCGCGAGCTCGGAGAGATCGGGGTACGGCGCGCGGATCACGACCTCCTCCGGCTCGAAAAAGCGCGCGGGATAGTCGAACGCCATCGTCTGCACGTCCTGAGGAAAGGCAAGCGTCGCAGGACCGCAGCGCGCGGCGTCGGTCAGCACGCCGATCGCGCGCGGCAGCGCCGAAAGCAGCTGCTCCGGATGCATGATGCGGTCGAAGTAGCGCGATACCGGGCGAAAGCAATCGTTCGCCGAGACGGTGCCGTCATCGAAATCCTCGACCTGCTGCAGCACCGGATCGGGCGTGCGCGAGGCGAAGACATCGCCGGGCAGGAGCAGCACGGGCAGCCGATTGACGTGGGCAAGCGCCGCGGCCGTCAGAAGATTGGTCGCGCCGGGACCGATCGAGGTCGTGCACGCCATCATGCGCCGGCGAAAGTTCGCCTTGGCGTACGCGATCGCGGCGTGTGCCATCGCCTGCTCGTTGTGCGCGCGGAAGGTCGGCAGGTGCTTGCGATGCGCATGCAGCGCTTCGCCGAGCCCCGCGACATTGCCATGGCCGAAGATGGCGAACACGCCGCCGAACAGCGGCACATCGGCGCCTTCGACACGGGTGCGCAAAGCCGCGACATAGCGCACCAGCGCCTGCGCCGCGGTGAGGCGTAGGGTCGTGCTCATCGTGCACCTCGGGCGTCGTGCCAGGCATCGATCAGCGCACCATAGCTCGCGCTCGCCCGCGCGACGAGCGTGTCATCGTCGATCGCATTCGCGAGCCAGTCGCGCGCCGGGGCTTCGAAGATCGTGCGCCCTACGGCAAAGCCTTTGCACCAGCGACTCGCGCGCGCTTCGCGGAAGCCTTGCGCGAGCGCATCCATGGTCGCGCCCAGCCCGAGCAAGACCACGCCACGGCAATACGGATCGCGCTCGGCGATGAGCGCGTCGATCGCCTGCCACTGCGCTGCCGGCATGGACTCGAGCTTCCACCATTCGGGATGGATGCCGAGGTTGTAGAAGCGCTTGAGCGCACGCAGCACGGTGTCGGGCTCGCGCGGCAGATCCTTGGGCGGAATGATCTCGAGCAGGAGCTCGTGACCGCTCGCCTGGACCGCGTCGTAAAGCGTTCGCACCTGCGTTTCCTGCTCGAGGCGATGCTCGATCGGGTGATCCGGGTGATAAAGCACCAGGCACTTGACCACATGCTCCGCCGGCCATGTGGCGAGGTGCGTTCCTATCGAGCGCCCGCGGTCGAACTCGAGCGGGTTGCTCCCGGGCACCTCCACCGGTCGCGCGATCCACAAACCTGTTCCCGTGGCTTCATTCAACGCACGCTGGCCGTAGCGGTCATCGCACAGCAGCCCGGCGCTGCCGCCGAGCCGGCGCTGGCCTGCGACCTCGATCACGGCGCGGACGAACAGCGATTTGAGCTGCGCAATGCGTGCCTCGTCTGCGCCGGCTTGCTGCGCGAGGGCGAAGAACTGCGGGCGATGATCGAATGCGAAGGCGAACACCGGATCGTGCAGCGCACGCGGTGCCGTTACACGATGCAGGCGCGTGAGGGTCGCGTCCTGGTCCGGCCTTGGAATGCGCTCGGCGTTCTCCAGGAAATGATCGAGCTCGATGCGCGTGGGCATCGCAGGTGCACAGCCATGACGCGAGACGACCAGCGCGCCACAGGCATTCGCCACGCGCGTGCACCGGTCGTAATCGTGCCCGAGCACCCATTCCGATAGGAGACCCGACGAGAAAGCATCGCCGGCGCCCAGCACGTTAAGCACCTCCACCTGCACGCCACGTCCGTTGAAGGCTTCGTCGAGCGAAGCCGGAATCGCAGCGGCGATGACGGCGCAGCCCAGCGGCCCGCGCTTGACGACGAGCACGGCCTCGGTGATGCGACGCACCGCGCGCAGCGCCGTGATGATGTCGGTCGAACCGCCGGCGATCGCAAACTCCTCGATCGTGCCGATCACGAGATCGAACTTGGGCAGGATGCGCGCGAGGTGCTCGGTCACGCGATCGGACGGGATGTAGCGCGTCTCGCCGTCTTCCTTGCGAGTGAGCCCCCACAGCACCGGCCGGTAATCGATGTCGAGCACCGTGCGCACGTCGTGCCGCCGCGCGCGATCGAGTGCGAGATTGCTGATGCGATCGACATGCGGAGAGGAAAAGTGCGTGCCGGTGATGAGGAGCGCGCGCGAGGAGGCGATGAAGCGCTCCTCGATGTCCTCTTCCGTGATCGCCATGTCCGCGCAGTTCTCGCGCAGGAAGATCAGCGGAAACGTGTCCTGGTCCTTGATGCCCAGCACGACCGCGCCGGTGAGCCGATGCGGATCGATGCTCACGTGAGTGACGTCGCAGCCTTCCTTCACCATCGTCTCGGTGAGAAAGCGCCCCAGGGCATCGTCGCCCACGCGCGAGATGAGCGCGGCCTTGAGTCCCAGGCGCGCGCAGCCGAACGCCGTGTTCGCGGAGGATCCACCGAGGTATTTGGCGAAGCTCGCGACGTCCTCGAGCCGCGCGCCGATCTGCTGCGCGTAGAAATCGACCGCAAACCGGCCGAGACAGATCACATCCAGCGCACGATCGCTGGCAAAGCGGGTCAGGTTGCGCATGCCGTTCGCATCGGGAGCGGTGGGACGCACCGCGGGACAACGTCCGAAACGATTGTGGCAGAGGCGCCGCGAAACGCCAACCGCGGCGGCGAGCGGGCGGCGATCGGTACAATCGTCCCATGCGTACGCGACTCTCAGGGCGCGATTTTGCGCTGCTACTGCTCGTGGTCGCGGTGCTCGGCTACTCCTTCGTGCTGATCAAGGTGGCCCTGCGCGAGGCGCCGCCGCTCGCCCTCGTTGCGTTGCGCTTCCTGTTCGCCGCCGTTCCGGCGTGTTTTTTCGTGCCGCGCCCCCGCATCCCGTGGCCGGCGGTCGCAGGCTATGGACTCGCGCTCGGCGTGTTCCAGTTCGGCTTGCTGTTCGTCGGCATGCAGCTGGGCATGCCGGCAGGACTTTCGTCGCTCGTGATCCAGGTGCAGGTCTTCTTCACCATGATTCTGGCAGCGGTGTTCCTGCACGACCCGGTGCGGCGCCGCAACGTGGTGGCGACCCTCGTTGCCACGTCCGGTGTGGTCGTGCTCGCGATCTACAAGGTCGCCACGGGTGCGGCGACGACGCTGATCGGCTTCATGCTCGTGATCCTGGCCGCGCTGTCGTGGTCGATCGGCAACATCATCGCCAAGCGCGCGGCGGGCGAGCATGCGCCGGACATGTTCTCCCTGGTCATCTGGTCGAGCCTGGTCGCGCCGCTGCCGCTTGCCGCGCTGTCGTACCTGCTCGAGGGCGGCATAAAGGCGTGGCACGCCGTCGCACACATGAGCGTGCTCGCATGGGCCTGCGTGCTCGGCATGTCGTATGGCGCCACGGTCTTCGGCTTCGGATCGTGGAATCGCCTCCTGCACCGTTACCCGATGAGCCTCATCGCGCCCTTTGCGCTGCTCATCCCCGTGAGTGGCCTCGCAAGCGGCGTGCTGTTCCTGGATGAATCGATCGCCCCGATGCAGGCGCTGGGCATCGCGCTGGTGCTGGTCGGGCTCGTCATCAACGTGTGGCAGCCACGCCGAACCTGAGCGTCAGAACTCGTACTCGACCTGCGCGCGCACGGTGTGATCGGGCGCGGCCGAGGTGAGGCCGAACAGGACCGCCGCGTTGTATTTCAGGATGTGACGTCCGCCGAGGTTGACCTTGCCGAAAAGGGCGGGCCCGACGCGATGGTTCTGCTCGCTCGAGCTCGCCCAGTGGTTCCACTTTCCGACTTCACCGAAACCCTGCACGCCGAGGTCGATGTTGCCGCTGGAGAGATAGCGTACCTGCCACTGGTACCCGAGCTCCGTTTGCGATTCCTCCTCCGACCGGAAATGGCGCTCGAACAGCAGATTGAAGTTGAGCTGCCAGCGATCGAAGTCGGTCTGGAACAACGGACCGAGCCGCACCTCGTAGCCTTCGGCGCGATCGCGCGGGCGCTCGAGCTCGATCACGAAGCCCAGGTCGAATGGGTAGCGGCCCTGCTCGGTCAGCGCGAACCGGTTCTCCCATTCGAAGGCATCGAAGCGCGTCGACTCGCCGCCTTCGCGCTCGTACTTGCCGTACACCTCGGTGAACCAGCGCTCGGTGACGCCGTAACCGAAGCCGATCGAAGCCGCGCTGAAGCGATCCTCACCGGAGCTCTTGGCGCTGCCGATCTTGAAATCGAGCTCGCGCTCGCCGTACTCGATGCCGGGTGTGTAGACGTAATCGGCCGGGCCGGCATGGGCGGCAAGCGGGGTCGCGAGGGCACAGCAGGTGGCAAAAAGGCGCAGCGTTTTCATGGTGGCGGGTGGAGTCGTCGTTGAGAACGCACGAATGATAATTATTCGCATTCTCATTGACAATCCCGCGGCCCCGGAAGCGGCGCACTTCACGCACCTTCGTTGACTCAAATCAGACAGTGCCGCCCTGGGTGCGGCCGCCGTCAGCCCTGCTCGTCGATCCGCGCCAGCACGGCTGCGACGATGCGATCGCAGTGCGCACCGCCGAATTCGAAGACGTCGCGCTCGGCAAGATCGACCTCCTGGGCGAGCGCCTCGCGCAGCAGGCTCTTGGCGCGAAAGTGGCGGCTGCGCACGGTCGCCTCGGGAATGCCGAGGCACTCCGCGGCTTCCTCCACGCTCATCTCCTCGATCGAGCGCAGCACGAACACGACCCGGAACGCATCCGGCAGGGCATCGATCTTGCGCTCGAGCATGTCCCGAAGCTCTCGGCGTACCAGGGCTTCGTCGGGTCGGGGCGTAGTGTCCTGCACCATGGCATCGATATCGATTTCGTGGATTGCACCGGCGATTGGCAGCACGTTCTGGCGACGCGACGAACGGCGCAGACGACCGAGGCATTCGTTGAGCACGAGGCGCGAAAGCCAAGTGCCGAGCGCCGCCTCGCCGCGAAACTGCCCGATCGAGCGATACGCGTGGATGTACGCTTCCTGCAGGGCGTCCTCGGCCTCCGCGTCGTCGCGCAGGGTTGCGCGCGCGAGGCGATACAGCCGCCGGTTGTAGCGCCGCATCAGGAGCTCGAAGGCGGCGCGATCACCCGCAGCGATCGCTTGCGCCAGCGCATGCTCGTCTTCACGCGTGAATTGCGCCGGCTGAGTGGCCGCTTGCATCGCCTATTCGACCTTGAGGGTTCCGTGCATCGTCGGGTGGAAGGAGCACACATAGTCGAACGTGCCCGCCTTGTTCGCCACGTACGTCCACTTCTTGCCCGGCGCGACGCTCTTCGAATCGAACACCTTCGCTGCAGTGGCGGTGTGTGGAAACGGATCCTTGTTGACCCATACCACCCGATCGCCGCGCTTGACGGTGAGCGATGCCGGCGTGAACGCCGTCGCCTCCATCACGATGGTATGTGTTTGCGGCGCGGCCGCGACGGGCGCCGCGAACGCGGCCAGCGACAGTGCCGCCGCCGCGATCAGGACATGCTGTCGGCCGTCGCGACCCGTGGTGGATCCGAGTGCTCCGCTACGCATCGCACACTCACTTGCCGAGGCTCGATTGCACCTGCTTCGCGTGCTCCAGGTGAGCGACGAACGCCGGCCGCACCTTCTCGAGCAGCCCCTTGAGCTCGGCATTCTTCGCGTTCGGGATGAGCGTCTTGTCAATGGCGTCGATCACTTGCTGGTGATACGCAACCTCATGATCGATGTAGGCCTTGTCGAAATCCTTGCCCTTGAGCTTCTTCAGGTTGGCGAGGTTTTCGTCACCTCCCTGCTTGATGCTCTTGCTGGTGTCGTTCGGCTCGGGCTTCACACCGAGCTTCTTCACCAGAGCAGTGGCCTGCTTGTTGACGCCGGTGTGGTCGGTGACCATCATCTTGCCAAAATCCTTGACTGCCTTGGACTGACCTTTCGATTCCGCGAGCTTGCCCGCATCGATGTCGACCTGGTTGGCCGTGACCACGATCGCCGCGATCTGCGCGTCGTTCGGACCGCCCTGGGCAAGGCAAGCGCCGGCAAAAACGGCGAGCACCGCAGCGAATCCGGCCTGGATGACGTTCATGGCATTCTCCTCGATTGGATGATCCCTGCCCGGAAATTCCGGACATGCATTGGATGTCGCGGCGCCAAGGCGCGTTCCCGCGGCGGCCGGACACATGCGCCCTGGTTGCATCCGCGCAACGAGGGACAAGGTGTTGCACGAGCTCTTTCGACAACGTGCACGAGCTCCTGCGCGCCGTGCACGGTGCGCGCACAGGACTCGTCAATCGGGCGGTGCTGTCGGATGCCGACCTGCTTCAGCTCGAGGACGAGTTGAAGCGCATCGGCGAACGCAAGGAATCAAGCGGCTGCCCGAGGAGCGGGTGCGCTCGGCGCAGAAGGACAGGTAAATCGAGCTCGCGCGTGCTCGCAAAGCGCTGCGCAGCGCGCCGGCCTACCGGGAACTGCCGCGCGCCGGCTTACCGGCTCTTGGGCTGGTGCGCCTGCGGCTTCCTGCCGGGCGCCGGCTTGGGCACGTAGCCGGACAGCCGGCACTGCAGCGCCTGGATGCTCTTGTCGCCCTCGTAACGCGTGAGCGAGCACATCACCACCGCTCCGGTCGCGCTCAGCTCGGCGAGACCTCTGCGCACCTTCTCCAGCGGCAGTCGCATCTCGGCGGCGATCTCGAGGTCCAACCGCTGACCGTACTTCTTGAGGCACTGCAGGACGTCTTCCTTCATGGCGCTCCCGTGGAATGCAGCCCCGCGCTTCGTGACGGAGGCGGTATCCGGATGATGGAAAGATAATGGCCCCGCTAGGGGGCGGGGCGCCGAATGCGGTCGCGTAGGGATCGGGCCTACGACCAACAAACTGAGCAAGCAGGCTACATATGCCGTGGGCCTGCAAACTGGGGAATTATAGCGCAGTTGCGGGGTAGAGCGTTAGCGTGGCGCGACCGAATCCATGCCTGCGGCGGGTACAACAAATGACTCCGACGAGAACCCTGCAGAGCTCCACCGTGTCAGCGCCACCTTCTATGCGTGCTGAACATGATTCGTCCCTTTCAGTGAAGTCGAAGACGATCACGATCGCGTACAAGAAGGATGTCGTGAGCCTCGACACCCCGTCGTCAGCAGGGTCTCTTGGCCATGACATGCGCAGCGCGCATCATTCCACGGAGCCAATCAACAACGCGCCTGGCCTCACCGTGCAGTGAAGCGTAACCGCTCGAGTTGCTCATACAGCGGCTGTACCCATTGGGCGGCGGCATCGACGACGCGACCGGAAGCAGCATCGCGCTTGATCTGATCGTCCGGAGAAAACTCGAATGAGGGGTTCTTGGCGTCGTAGCGTGCCTTTTCGAGCATGCCGGCACGATCCGCATCGGAGCAATTGATCCCGAAGTGAGCAAGGATCGCCTGCGGGACAGCGCCGGGCAGCTCGCAATAATTGACGAGCAGCGCGTCGGACTCGCGGGCATGCTGCAACGCTGCACCGCAGATGTCCGCGAGCAGTCTCGCCGAGTATTCTTCCGGCGGCATCGTAGCCGCGGTCCTCAAATCGATCCCACGCGGAGCGGGTCCGAGCATGCCCGGCACCATCTGTGCGCCGCGCTGCTTCAGCTGCGATACCAGAACCTGAACCGGGTCCCGGTACAAGAAGACCCATGGCACGCCGGGAAATGCCTTGCGTACGAGGGGCAGGTCGAGGGTGTGCCAGCTGTCGAACTTGATGAACAGGTGACTTTCCTGGCCTGATCGGCGCTGGCCAAGCGCGCTGACCAGCCATTGCAGGCGCGCCATGGTCAGGTCCTCGTCGGCGGGATGCGAGCGGCCGCGGCTCCTCAACACGGCGTCAATCGGCGTTGCCTCCGACAGCACCACGCTGTCTGGGCGCGTGGCCAGCATCTGCGCCACGAGCGTGGACCCGCATCGCGACATGTGAAAGATGAAGCCCGTCGGATGCAATCCGGGACTTTCGAGCTGCCACGCGTGCAGATCATCGATCCGCGTCTGGTGCCTCAGGAACAAGTTGAACGGCATGCGCATGGCGAGACCGACCGAATCCTCGAAGAACGGCTCCGTCAGCGGCGTCGAACCGAGATGACACCAGTCCACATAAAGCTCGCCGTCGCGCCATTGCGCGCTCGCCGGAATCCAGCCGTTGTGGTCGCAGGGGCCCGTCACTTGACGATCCATCGTTCTATCCATGCACGACGACTTGCGCTGATGCTTGCATGCACGTCATCGGGCGTAAAGTCAAAGCCGTGTCGTACACCGGCGGCGACAACCGATAGAACGAAATCGTCCAATGTTTGGTGGTTGCGAAGCCCCTTCTGCAGGGCCGCATCGCGAAGCACGCGATCCCGGAACAGCTCGAGCTGTCGCGCGGACGACCCGGCGTTGGCCATAATGATTCGCGGGTCACGCCGCTGTTCCGTGAGCTGCTCGGGCGTGGGGAACAGCGCGCGCAGCCACTCGTTGAGCGAGCAATCGATGACCAGATGAATGCGGTCGGTGTCGCCGCGGTTCTGCACGCGATGCGGCAGGCTGAAATCAAGATACCAGCACTCACCTTCCGCCATCGGAATCCGCTCTCCGTCGAGATAGAACTCGACCTGCGGGTTGGTCTCGATCGGTACGTGCAGGCGCACTTCTCCCTGGTCGAAACCCAAGTCGTCGTCACGATGCTCGCGTATCGTGCCGCCTGCCCGTAACCGAAGCAGCCGCACCGAGTGAACCGGGCAGGACAGCTGCGCCACGAATTCGCGAATGCTGGGACACAGCGCGAATTGCGGCGTATCGCGAAAGCGGCCCTTGGCGGCAGGGTCGGGGTAGAGCGCCTGCGCAGCATCCTCTCCCGCTTGCAACGCGATGCCGGTCCAGCTCCCGTCGTGGTACTCGGTGTTGAAGTGCGATCGCCATTCTGGGTCGGCGAATTGCGCGATATCACGCTTGAACGCGACGATATCGCAGCACAGAGGTAGTCGACAGTATGTAGCGCGAGCAGCCGGCATGTGGCGGGTGCGAAATGTGGCCGCCACAGGGTACCGCAACCCATGCCCGCATGGCGATCGTCGGCCGAATGGTGCACGCGAAGGTCGCTTGCGTTGACGTCGACAATTCTTACACCGAGCCGTCCTCTGGGTGAGGCGTGGCACGTAAGTACCGGAAACCTAGGCGCCGTTGGATCACTGGCATAGCTGTTGCACTCGGACTCGTTCTATTATCGGCAACGAGGAGCGCAGGTGATGCGACCGTGGATCAAGTCCGCTTTGCGCGGGCCGCTTATGGCTGCGATCGTGTGGGCGCTCGTTGCGCCGGTGGCGATAGCAGCCCCGATCTTCACTTCGGCCACGGTTTCGCTGACGTCGCCAGACCTGATCACCTTTGGGTTTTCCGTAACCGGCACGCTGAGCGACACGGTCACGGTCGTGCCGGGCATCGAGATCCAGCCGTGCGACGACACGAACATCGGCGGTTCCAGCGCGGGCTGCGTGACCCCTTTGCTCGACCAGGAGTACGTCGACCTCGCGCCGAGCAGCATTACGGTGAGCTTGCAGAATGGTTCCCAAACCACGAACCAGACCGGCTACTCCGCCGGGTCGTACTACGAATTCACGAATTTCGTCTGGGATGTGCCTGCAACGATCGTCGGCCTGCAGGTGTTTCTCAACAACATCAGCGGCGTCACGGTCGGCACTGAGGCTACGTTCACGTCGAACTCGGTGCGACTCCTGATCGACACGTTGGGCATCGATACGGCGCCTGGAAACAATCAGTCCGGCACTGTGCTGCTCCAACTCGAGGCGAGGCCGGATAACGGCGGCGGCACGCCCACGGTTCCAGAGCCCGAGTCGCTGCCGCTTCTGGCGATCGGTGTTGCCGCCCTGGTGTTCGCGCGCAGGGTCTCCAGCCGCCGCTGATCAGCGTCCTGTTCGGTCGGTCGATCGGCGCCTTAGAATGGTTGTCATGAATCTGGATGCGGTGACGGCCGAGAGTTTTGCCGGGCTGTCCGATCGCCTGTTTAGCGCGTCGAACGTAGCGCTCGAGCTGGTCGATGTCGACAAGCCCCGCGCTGACAAGTCACGCCGGTCGGGTGTGCGCGAGCCGTTCGCGCTGCTGTTCCGCGGTCCGCGCGAGCCGTTGCTCGCTCAGCGCATCCATCGACTCGAGAACTCGGAGCTCGGAGCCCTCGACATCTTTCTCGTTCCGATCGGCCCGGACGATATCGGCCAGCGCTACGAGGCCGTGTTCAACTGAGCGGGGCCGGGACAGCGTTCCGTTGAATTGCGGCGGGCGCTCGCCACTCCATGAGCACGTGAATGCCTTGCGTCTCGAGCGCGATGAACCCCAGCCGACGATAAAGCGATTGTGCCGGATTGAACGTTTCGACGTGCAGCCGCACAGGCCTGCCCAGCGCCGCAGCTTCCTGCAGCAGTGTCTCGAGCACAGCCGTGCCGATTCCCTGGTTACGATATTCGGGAAGCAGCGCGAGGTCGATCACGCACAAGGCGTCAGTGCGCCTGTCGATGTAGAGCCGGCCGATCGGATTTCCCGACAGCTCGATGATATCGAAGCTCGCGCCGGTGAATTGCGCCTGATAGTAGTCATGCTGCGCGGTGAATTGCATGCGCAGGAATGATGTCGCTTGCGCCTCGGTCCACGGCAGCATCGCAAGCTCCGCCGCGCGCGTGCTCGCGTAGACATCGAAAAGGAACGGCTGATCCGCCGGCGAGATCGGGCGCAGCCGCAACGACCCATCCACCGCGCGAACTAGTTTCGGGTCGGAAAGATGCCGAACAGGCAGATGATGAAACTCACGGCGAGGTACGGCTGCCTGTTCTCGTGCGGCTGCGATCCTCCGGCAGGTCCGATCGCGCTGCTTGCCATCGCGGTGAATGCGCTGGGTGTGGCGTAAACCGCCGGCGTCGTGGCGCCACTCACGGCTTTACCCAGCGCATCGCCGGCGGGGGCATTCGTCGACGCGGGCGCGGACGCGTCCGCATACAGCACGTGGCCATGGGTGGGCATCTCGCCCGCCAGCAGCGTGTGCGATTCCTCTCCCGCGGATTCGCCGATCACGCGGTTGGAGAGGCCTGGGCCTTGACCGCTGTGCATGGGCGAGCGGCCGCGCAGGTCCGGAAGCGCGAAGGTGGTCTGGCCATCGCCGCCGTAAGTGGTGCCGATGAGCGCGAACAATGTCGTGTTTTGCGAGATCGACATCAGTTGACCGTTGCAGAACGCCCAGTTTCGCGGCGCGAAGTTGCCGCCGAACATTCTGATTTCCGCAGTGAACGGTTGGGACATGGCTGCGACTCCTGTTCGGTCAGACGGTCAGTTGCGGCTGGGGAAGACGCCCAGCAATGCGATGATGAAGGTGACGCAAAGATACGGGGCGAGATTGTTGTGAGCCTGGCTGCCGCCGCTTGCAGCAATTGCGCCGGGGGCCATGGGGTTCGATGGTGCGCTCGCGCTGTAAAGCGATGTCGTGCCGGTATTGCCGACCACGCTGCCGCTCTGGCCCGAGGCAGGTGTTGCGGCATTGCTGGAACCATAAAGGACATGCGTGTGCGGCGGCAACTGATTGATCAGCAGCGTGATCCCCTCGGCGCCGCTTATTTCGCCTTGCGTGCGCGGGCTCAATCCAGGCCCCTGTCCCGCGTGGAGGGGAATGCGGCCGCGCATGTCCGGCAATGCGAAATTGGTCGTGCCGTTGCCGCCATAGGTGGTCCCCAGCAACGAGAACAGCGCCTGGTTTTGTGCGATCGATAGCAGCTGCCCATTGCACAGCGCCCAGCCGCGCGGGGCGAAGTTCGCCGCAAACATCTTGATTTCGCCAAGGTATGGCTCAGCCATGGAGTGCTCCCCGTTGCGGCTTCAGTTGCGCGATGGAAAGATGCCCTGCAACGCGATGACGAAGTTCACCACGAGGTAAGGCTGCATGTTGTCGTGCGGATTGCTGCCGCCGCTCGATCCTACGTCGGCGGCATTCATTGCCACGAGGTTCGCCGGAGGCGTGTAGACGTCCTTGCCGAAGCGTGGCTTGCCGGCGAGCAGCGTGTTCGTGGGGTCGCTGGTGGTCGCCACGTTGGCCGCGGCGGTCAAGGTATGGCTGTGCTGCGGCATCTGACCCGACGACAGGGTGACGCTTTCGACGCCACCTTCCTCGCCCAACGACACAGTGCTCAGTCCCGGTCCCTGACCGAAGTGCAGCGGTTTGCGACTCCGCAAGTCCGGAAGTGCGAACGTCGTCTGGCCATTGCCTCCGTAATTGGTTCCGAGCAGCGCAAACAGGGCGGTATTCTGGCTGATGGGCAGGATCTGGCCGTTGCACATGGCCCATCCTCGCGGCGCGAAATTGAAACCGACCATGCGAATCTCTCCCAGGAACGGCGAAGACATGAAAGCTCCTTCGAGTGTCTGATGCGGTTCCGGAGAAACATTCCGGACGCAGCATGTTGCAGTTGATCGCTAAAGACGAGAGGCGCGAGAAGATGGACGAAAGGTTCGAGCGACGCAAGAATTGCGCCGGTCCGAGATTATGCAGCGAGGCCACGCACTTAGCGCGATGCGAAACACTTCGGTGAGGCGATCGCGTAAGATTTCTCGACAACCCGGATCGAGGCGCTTGTCGGCGCGGTTTACATTCGATCGTCGAACTCGCTGCTATAGCCGCGTTAAACTGCAGAATACATGGCATTATCGCGTGACGGCACATGTCTTGCACCGCACGCCCTTTCACGCCGTTCGGACGACCGCCGATTCACTGGAGGCACTCAATGATACGCCGCGATTTCCTGCTCATGGCCGGCAAGACTGTCAGTGCTGCCGCCTTCCTTCCATCGCTGACGGCAGCATCGGCGGTCAGTGGCCCGGGCGTTGCTCACGAACTTGCGAGCCGATCGCGCTATGCCGCCCTGCTGAACGAGAGCTTCGCCGTTGAGATCGGCAGCGACGTCATTCCGATGCGGCTTCGACAGATCGTCGACGGCGCCTCGGATTCGAAAACCGAGCAGTTCTCGCTGGTCTTCGAAGGTCCGGCGGATCGACTGGTGTCCGCCGATACGTACACCTTGCGCCACCCGAGCACTGGGCGCTTTCGGCTTTACCTTCAACCGGGACGTCAGGATCAACCGACTCCACGTTACAGAGCTGATTTTGCTCTGACGGCCTGATCGTATTGACGGCGCTGCTCCAGCGCCGCCAGGCGCTTGTAGTTTGTGCGTGGCCCCGGACTAGCACGTCGGTGCAGTCGAGATAAGCGTTGTCGACGAGGCGTTCGGTCGAGCACGAGACGTTACCGCCACGCGTGAACTGCACCCTTCCTCGTGATCCCATGCCGTACGATTTGGGATTCTTCGATGAAGAGGCATGTCGCCTGGAACCGGCGGAGAACCGCGTTCCAGGCGAAAGTGTCACCTTGTATGTTTCCGGAATGAATTGCCTGTCTGCCGGAACAGACATGAAGCTGTTGGTAGGCCGTGTAGGGATCGAACCTACGACCAACGGATTAAGAGTCCGCTGCTCTACCAGCTGAGCTAACGGCCCGACAAGCACCACGCGCCGATCTGGGCGTGGGCGCATATTTTACCAAATCGAGGCGCGGCCCGCCACGGGCCGCGGCTTCCGGACCGCGCCGGACGCGTCAGAGTTTCAGTCCAGCTTGATCTTGGCGTCGCGGATCACGGTCGACCACTTGACCCGCTCGTCCTCGAGGAATTTGGCGTAATCCTGCGGCGGCATCGACGCGAGATCGAAGCCGCGGCTGCGCATGGATTGCTGAAGCTCCGGGGATTCGTATGCTTTCTTCAC